>Ga0208965_1001108_pt1 | contig 12113 bp, 12 predicted proteins | sample AOAMet1_07_M0_10_2_FD_188230 | JGI IMG/M metagenome (GOLD analysis project Ga0208965, IMG submission 188230) | Ammonia-oxidizing marine microbial communities from Monterey Bay, California, USA - CAN11_07_M0_10 (SPAdes) | ecosystem: Environmental > Aquatic > Marine > Intertidal zone | place...
CCGGGCGCAGGCTCGCACCCGTTCTTCGGCGTGGTGCCGAAGCTCGTTGATGCAGAAGGCGAAGTGCTGGAAGGCGCGGCGCAGGGCAATCTCATCATCACGGGCAGCTGGCCAGGCCAGATGCGGACTGTCTACGGTGATCATGAGCGGTTCGTCGACACGTATTTCTCGGCCTATCCGGGCAACTACTTTACCGGCGATGGCTGTCGGCGCGACGAGGACGGCTTCTACTGGATTACTGGCCGCGTAGATGACGTCATCAACGTTTCGGGGCACCGTATGGGCACCGCCGAGGTGGAAAGCGCGCTTGTGTCCCATGATGCAGTTGCAGAGGCCGCGGTCGTTGGCTATCCGCACGATATCAAGGGGCAGGGCATCTATGCCTATGTCACCACCGTTCAGGGTGTTGAGCCAAGCGATGAGCTCAAAGACCTTCTCCAGAAGCATGTTCGATCAGAAATCGGCCCTATTGCTTGCCCTGACCTTATCCAGTTTGCACCAGGCTTGCCGAAGACACGGTCGGGCAAGATCATGCGGCGGATCTTGAGAAAAATAGCCGAGGATAGTTACGACAGTCTGGGCGATACCTCGACGCTGGCAGAGCCCGAAGTGGTCGATGAGCTGATCGATGGGCGCCAGAATAAAGCCTAGGTAAAGCTGACAGGCAGGGTCAGAAAAGGCGCGGGACGAAAGTCTCGCGCCTTGTTTCATTTGGGCATGCCGAAAGCGCCAGAGAACTGGCAGTCATTTCGATCAGACTAGCGGAAGACTGCCAGCGATGCGGTCTGCGGCTGTGCAGGTTCTTGCTGGACCTGCTTGTCTGCAGGCTCTGCCGTAAGGCCAAGCCAGCTAATCAGGATGGCGACAAAGAAGTCGCGCAGCGTAACAAGAAGCGTGATCATGATTTTTCCCTACCACCTCGAAGTTTTCACAATACCGTTTTTGGCCATCATTTGCAATCGCAACTGTCGATACTGGCGAGGTGATTCCCGTTTAACCGCAGGATAAGGGATGGCATGCAAGATAATCGGCCAAGCCCTCCAACAGAACTGGACGCCTCCCTATGGCCGACATGCCTATCGACATAGATCATCTCCTGTCCATGACGGGGGGGGATGCCGATCTGGCGGATGAGGTTATCGGCATCTTCCAGCAACAGGCTCAGATATGGTCGCGTATGCTCGACCCGAGGGCTGAGGCATCGCAATGGGCGGACGCAGCACACACGCTGAAAGGCGCAGCGCTCAGCATCGGCGCCAGCGACCTGGCTGCAGCCTGTGAGGCCGCAGAGCAGGTGGGCCGGAACACGCCGCCAAGTCCGGCTGGTGCGGCGCTTCTTCTGAATGATGTGAAGGATCAGCTTTACCGCGCGCTAGAGGCGTGCAGCCGGGTATCTCATGCCTTGTCGAGACCTGGCTTGAGGGCATCGAAAGCCTCAAACTCATAGGCGATGCAACGATCGATCAGCGTCCGCCAGACAGGCTCCGCGATCGCTGGCGAAAGGCCCTGGCGCTCTGATTCGGCAAGAACCTTGGTCACCACGTCCTCAATGCGAGCGCGATCATGGACAATGGATCGCGATCCCTTGATGCGTGCTGCAGCGTTCATGAAGGATTGGCGTTCCTGAAGCAGACCGACAAGAATCCGGTCCAGCCGGTCGATTTCGTATCGGACGTGCGCCATGGTTTCAGCCGTTTCGGCCGTGTGCCGACGCTCATTGCCGGTGGAACTCTCGCTCATCTGCCCATCAATCCCGTTTGTCTGTGAGGCGGGTTAGACGGCTCAATCCCGACGATCAAGCGGGCGGACACAGGCCCACCCGCTTGAAGCTCGTATCGGACTTGACCTGTCTAGTGCTCAATCATCATGGGCCCGCGGGCCTGGATCGGAGCATTCTGCATCATGCTGCCTTGTTCGATCAGCATCTGCACGCGCTCATCGTCGAGAATTGCGCTGAGGCGGGCGAGGGTCTGCAGATCGGTCGCTGAGGCCTCGCTCATCGGGCCAAGACCGGGGATGCCGCCCTGCGGGATTGGATAGAATTTCACGCGCGTTGCGGTGTCTTCGTCGATCTCTGCAAGCTCACGAGCCTTTGCGATCGCGTCCATCAGACCGCCGATTTCATCGACGAGACCGACGTCGAGAGCGTCAGCGCCGGACCAGACGCGTCCGCGGGCAATGTCGTCGACTTCCTGCACGCTCATGCCGCGACCTTCAGCAACGAGGCCAATGAAACGGTCATAGCCTCGTTCAAGCCAGGCTGTCAGCATGGTGCGTTGCTCGTCTGTGAAGCCATCAAGCGTCGACAGGGCGCCAGCGAACGGCCCGCCAACCGAAACGGTCTCGGCGTTGACGCCAATCTGGCGAAGGCCCTCTGCTACGGCGAGCTTGCCGCCGAAGATACCGATCGAACCAGTGATGGTCGAGCGGCTTGCCATGATCCAGTCAGCGCCGGTCGAGACATAGTACCCGCCCGATGCCGCGACTGAGCCCATGGATACGACGATCGGCTTTTCCGTTTCTCGCTGGATGGTCTCGACGGCGTTCCAGATCTGGTCAGAGGCGGTTGGCGAGCCACCGGGGCTGTCGACCCGGAACACAATTGCGGAGACATCGTCATCGCGACCCGCTTCGAGAATCGCGTTTGCAATCATGTCGGATGCAAAGGCGGACCCCGCATTGATAAGATCGCCGGAAGCGCCGCCCGTCACGATTGGGCCTTCGCCGCCAACGACGGCGATCATCTTTGAGCCAAGTGGTGCGGAAGAGGGCGTATATTCCAGGATTTCGAGAAGTTGGGCGTTTTCGCCAGCGCGTTCCTTGGCTGCTGCGATTGCATCTTCAGGCCAGCCAAGCCTGTCGGCGATACCCGCATCAATCATGGCCTGTGGGCTGAGCGGACCGGAGGTCAGTGCGTTGCGAAGATCTGCCAGTTCAATCCCGCGGTCCGTTGCGATGTCCTCGAGAGAAACGGTCCAGAGCGAATCGGCGAGCGCAGTCATCGCTTCGCGGTGAGGCTCGGTATACCCGGTCTGCTTGTAGATGTTGGGTGCGTTCTTGTACTCGTGAAACTGCTCGATCTCCGCCGTGACATTCAGGCGATCCAGAAGATCCTTGAAGAACAGGGTTTCAAACACGACGCCGCCTGGAAGGTAGTCACCGCCTGGCTGAACCCAGATTTCATCGGCAGCGGCGACCGCGCGAAGCGCTGACGGGCCACCCGCATATGTACCCTGAGATGAGACGACGACGAATTTGCCAGCTTCGCGAAGCCGTAGAATCGAACCGCGAAGCTCTTCAGCGCGCGCAGACCCGACGGAGTACTCGCTCGCACGAATAAGGATGCCTTTAACGTTTTCATCTGTTCGCGCGGCGTCCAGACGTGTGAGGACGTTTACGAATCCCTTCTGGCCGAATATGGCGCCGAGGCCTTGCGTGGCCGGCTGATCGGACAGCTCATCGCGCAGGTCTAGCGTTAGAACCGTGTTGCCCGATGCGCTTCCATCACTCTGGAATGAGGACAGCTGGGAATTGACGAAACCGCCAATCATTGCGGCCGCCAGAAAGGCCAGCAGAACTGCACCGAGAATAGTGCCTATGATGGCGCCGCCGAAGGCTGTGAAAAAAGTCTTCACGATAAATAGTCTCCAAACCCGTTCTTATCGGTTAACGATATGAGCCATATCGAATAAAAGTAAAGGGCAGATGTGGATGGTATATTTGATTGGCTCGATCGCACCGCGAGAGCTGCATGGTCGGAACAGGAGGATTCGAACCTCCGACCCCCGCCTCCCGAAGACGGTGCTCTACCAGGCTGAGCTATGTTCCGACGTCAGAGCGCGCCGCTATATATGAGCGCAGAAATGCTGACAAGAAGGGCCACCTGCGTGCGCTGCCATCGGTTCCACTGTCATTGCCTGAAGAGGGGTGTTGCAACCGTCATACAGTTTGAGTATGACCCGGCCTTCCTGAGATGTTGGGGTATCGCCAAGTGGTAAGGCATCGGTTTTTGGTATCGACATTCCCAGGTTCGAATCCTGGTACCCCAGCCACTCTCTTCCTTTGATGATGACCGTTTTGCGCTTGCACAATGAGTGGGCGCTCAAACGCCTCTCAGGTGACCTTCCAGACCAAAATTACGCCCAACGGGCGCAAAACGCGTCTCGCACCTACTGCGATACGGGATTGTGCTTGCGATTTGATCCACTTAGCGTTTTAACGGCAAGCAAGACCCATTGATCCACACCAGACGTGTTGCTACCGTCCGGTTCACATGGCGCTTGAATACCGACGGTATTGCCGGATCAAGTCGAGAACAGAAGAGTGCGACAGAGCGCTCCGCAAAACTGGGGAGGTGCCGGGTGTCTCAAGGATGTCCGCCTCCGAACTGCCGGGACGTGTGTGTTTCCGGATTGAGCATAGAGTAGCGGCCCACCGTTCACGGGGTGCAGGCCGTTTCGGAATTTCACCGTGCAGCTTCGTTCTGCACGACCATTCGGAGAGTGAGAGGCAAACCTCATGAAAGAAGTACTGACACCGGCGCGGGGTGTTATCGCGGCGGCTCTTATTGCCGGGCTGGCAATGCCAGCAGTGGCGCAAAGCCAATTGCGCCAGGCGCTTGAGACCGGCGAACAGGCAACCCGCAGAGCCGAGCAGGTGCAGGAGCAGATCAATCAGCTTGATGATCAGCGTTCTGACCTGGTGAGCGAATTCCGCACGCTTCTCCAGCGCACCCAGGCAGCGCAGCTTTATGCGCGCCAGCAAGAGAAAGTTGTAGAGAGCCAGCGTCGTGAGCTTGAGTCGCTTACGGAGCAGCTTGGCCGCGTTGACGAGATCACCGCGCAAACCACGCCAATGCTTCTCGACATGATTTCAGACCTTGAGGCCTTCGTTCAGGCGGACCTTCCGTTCCGCACCGAAGACCGCATGGAGCGTATTGCGAACCTTCGCGCAGCGATGGAAAACGCTCAGGTCCCGATCGTCGAGCAGTACCGCCTGATCATCGAGGCTTACAAATCCGAGATGGAATACGGCCGCACGATCGACACCTGGCCGGAAGAAATCGACATCAACGGCAATTCCGTGATGGTCGACATGTTCCTCTATGGCCGCGTCGCTCTCGTCTACATGTCACCTGACCGTCGCTATGCAGCCCGCTGGGACCGCAACGAAGAGCAGTGGGTGCCGGTTGAGAGCCGCTTCAAGGAAGACATCGCCACCGCGATCAAGGTCGCCAAGGGCACCACGACGCCGAGCGTTCTGTACGCGCCGGCTTCCAAGCTCGATGTCGAAATTTAAGCGCAACCGATCCAGAGGAATATGAGATGAAAAACTTCAAGAAGTCTCTGCAGACCCTTGGCGCGGCAGCGCTTGTTGCAGGATCTGCATTTGCAATCACCGCACCTGCCGTGGCGCAAAACAGCAATGTCTCGCTGAGCGACATTCTGCGCCGCGTTCAGCAGGATTCTCAACAGATGTCGGCTGAAGATCAGCGCCGTCTGCAGGAATTCCGCCAGGAGACGGCTGAACAGCAGTCGCGCATGTCCGAAGCCCGTTCGCAGCTTCAGGCTGCCGAAGCTCGCGGCCGCACCCTTTCGGCAGAGTTCGACGAAAATGAGCGTCAGCTTTCCGAGCTATCCGCTGAACTTGAGACCCAGGCCGGCGATTTCGGCGAACTCCTCGGCCAGTTCCGCACCGCTGCTGGCGAGACGATGCCGATCATCAAGGAGTCGCTCTCGAACTATGAGTATAGCGGCCGCGCTGAGAAGCTCGCTGAAGTTTCCGAAGCCCGTTCGCTTCCGACCCGCGAAGATCTGGACGCCCTTCCAAAAGCCATGCTTCAGGAAATGATTGCCCAGTCTGAGGTCAAGACCTTCACCACGTCCGTCGCTGGCGCTGGCCCGGAAGGCGAAGTCGCAGATATCGAACTGATGCGTGTCGGTATCTTCACCGCTGCCACCACCGATGATGTCCGCTTCGTTGAGGTCATCACCGAGGGCACGGATGAGCCATATCTTCGCGTTCTTAAGGCCCAGCCAGGCGGCAGCTTCGCTTCTGCGATGCGCAGCCTGATCAACTCTGAGCCAGGTGAGACCGTCATTACTCCAATCGACCCGTCCAAGGGTGACCTGTTCGCAGTTGCTGGCGAAATGCCGACCCTTGAGCAGCGTATCCAGCAGGGTGGTCCAGTTGGTGCCGTGATCCTGTTCCTTCTCGCAGTTGGTGCAGTGTTCGCACTCTTCAAGATCGTTACGCTCTTCCTCATGGGTTCCGCGATGCGCCGCACCGCGAAGACCCGCAAGGCAGGCACCGGCAACCCGCTGGCCCGCGTCTTTGAAGCTTATGAGAAGAACAAGCATCAGGACCTTGAGTCCCTTGAGCTTAAGCTCGACGAACAGATCCTCCGCGAATCGCCGAAAATCGAGCGTTTCAACGACGTCGTTAAGGTTCTCGCCGCTGTTGCACCGCTTCTCGGCCTTCTCGGTACGGTTATCGGTATGATCATCACCTTTACCGCCATCACCAACTTCGGTGCCGGCGATCCTAAGCTGATGGCAGGCGGTATCTCGGTTGCTCTCATGACGACGGTTCTTGGTCTTGTCGCAGCTATTCCGCTGCTTCTGCTCCACGCCATCGCGTCTTCCATGGCACGTGGCAACCAGCAGATCCTCGATGAGCAAGCCGCAGGCCTCGTTGCTGAGCGTGCAGAGTCCAACACGGTGACGGCCTAACAGCCGTCACCTCCTTCGGGAGGTACCCTTATGGGACTAGGACTTAACCAGCTTGAAGAATTCCTGGCGCGTGGCGGGCCCGTCCTGCTCGTCATCATGGTGGCGACATTCATCATGTGGGCGCTTATTCTGGAACGGCTGTTCTATTTCCGCCTGGCCCACAAGTCGGTCGCTAAAGAAGCGATCGACGAGTGGAACGCCCGGTCGGATCGTAAATCGGTGCTGGCGCACTGGGTTCGCGACAAGCTGATCTCGGAAGTCCGGATGAAAGCTGAAGCGAATGTGCAGATGACCAAGGCAATGGTGGCGCTCGCCCCGCTGCTCGGTCTTCTGGGCACGGTGACCGGTATGGTCGCAGTGTTCGACGTCATGGCAATCACTGATGGTGCCGATGCTAAATCCATGTCTGGCGGTGTGTCGCGCGCGACCATTCCGACCATGGCAGGGATGGTCGCATCCATCTCCGGTATCCTGTTCACATCAGGCATGGACCGTAAGGTCAGTCGCCTAGTGCAGGGTGTGGAAGACGAAATGGAGATTGCATAATGCGAGGCAGACAATCGAAACAGGCCGATGAGGCAAGCGTCGATCTAACGCCGATGCTGGATGTGGTTTTCATCCTTCTCATCTTCTTCATCGTGACATCGACATTCATCCAGGAAGAGGCTCTTGGCCTCGAGCCACCGCCGCCGCCTTCCCAGGCGGAAAGCAATCCGGATGATACGGCCATCCTCGTTTATGTTGGTGAGGACAACCTCATTACCGTGAACGGCCGTCTGACGGATATTGGCGGTGTTCGGGCGAACATGGAGCGTCTGCGGGCAGAAAACCCTGAAAGCGCGCTGATCATCCAGGCTCACCCTCGGGCACGCACCGGCACGATCGTCAAGATCCGTGACGAGGCATACAATGCCCAGATGAGCCGGGTGAACATCGTTCAGAGTGAAGGTTAGGAGACCGGAATATGGCACGTAGAAAACGTATTTTGGCGTCCGATTCGTCCGCTGAAGACGATGTCAACCTCACGCCCATGCTCGACGTGGTGTTCATCCTTCTCATCTTCTTCATTGTGACCGCCCAGTTCATCAAGGAACCGGGTGTCGATATCAGCAGGACCGACGTGGAAAATGCCGAGAGGCAGAACCCGCTCGGCATCCTGATCGCAATCGACGAAGAGAGCGATATCTACATCGACAAGGAAGTGGTGACGCTGCAGGAAGTTGGTTTCCGTATTCGCGAGCTTCGCGAAGATAATCCGAAGGGACGCCTCGTCGTCCAGGCGGACGAGGATTCCGACGCAGGTGTTCTGATTTCCCTGATGGAGATCATCTATAACGAAGATGGTTTGACCGCTGTGCCGGTTTCCGTCGAGAAGGAGTAGGAGAAACACATGTTTTCCAATCCAATCATTCGCTTGATCATTGGTATTCCTCTCGCGGCGATCGTGGTGTTTGCGCTCTTCACGTTCATGTACAAGATGATCAACCAGGACTACGAGCAGCCCGAAAATGTCGAGCAGCGTGTTCTGGAGCGTATCACGCCAGCAGACGACAGCCAGGAGGTGCGGACACGCGCTCGGAACAAGCCGCAACGGCTCGATTCCGCAGACAAGCCGCCTCCACCGCCAAAGATGTCGGCATCTCGTTCTGACATTGATCTGCCGACGCCGAACATCCAGGGCGCTGCGCCAACGGAACTCAATGTTGACCGTCTCGACTCGCTTGCGATCGACCCGGTTGCCATTTCGGACCGTGACGCACAGCCGATCCGTCCGCCGGTGCCGACCTATCCTCAGCGTGCAGCTGAACGTGGGATCGAAGGCACCTGCGACGTCCGCTTCGATGTGGACACGCGTGGTCGCCCGTACAATGTGTCGGCGACTTGCAGCGACAGCGTCTTCAGACGTGAAGCCGAACGTGCTGTCCAGCGCGTCGAGTTTGCGCCGAAGATCGTCCGTGGTCAGCCTGCAGAGCGCCGCAACGTGGTCTATCCGCTGGAATTCCGTCTCGACGGTTGATTCCACTCGGAAACTCAAATCAGAAAAGCCCGGCTGTGATGGTCGGGCTTTTTTACATTCTGGTTGCCCGGCAGACGCGAGTCTATCGATGTCGCACCCCCTGCACGCGAAGGCCGGAATGTTTTTGCCCGAATCTAGATACGGCAACGAATTGAGTGTGCTGGCTGGCTGCTGAAGCGTTGACGTGGCGGGCCTGAGCAAGCATATCTTATGACAAAGCGAAGTGACGCTAACTGCCGATAAAACAGATATATCGCCGGCGGATCAATTTCAGGCAGATGCACGTTGAGCCTGCAGGCGACGTGCATGAGAGAGTTTCCGCCGCAATCGGCGAAAAGGAGTGAGACACCATGGGAATCAAGACCGTTCTTAAGAGTGCTGTCATCGTTGGCGCGATGTGCGCCATGGGCGCTGGCGCTGCGACGGCGCAGTCCGCCAATTGCGAGGCCACCGAATTCAGCTCGACCACAGGTGAGCTTTACCTCAAGGCCGAGACCGAGCTTCTTCAGAACAAGAATGCTCAGGCTGCACTTGGTGTCCTCAGCCAGCTGCGTAATCAGGAACTGAACTGCTATGAGCAGGGCGCTGTGCTGAAGCTTGGCGCCGCGATCAAGATTGAGGCAGGCGACTATGCTGGCGCTGTTCGCGATCTCGAAGCTGCAATCAACCAGGGTTACATCCCGGCCAGCGAACGCAAGACCACCTATTACAACATCTTCCAGATCTATCTCAGCCAGAACAACTTGGATAAGGCGCTGGAATACTCCCAGAAATGGGTTCAGGCAGGCGGGTCTCCGGACCGCGATGCCAAGTGGCAGCTGGCCGTCGTCAACCAGAAGCTCAACCGGAACCAGGAAGCGCTCCGCTGGGCCGAGCAGGTCTTCCGCGAAGACGGCCCGAATGCAGAGCGCCAGGTCTATGACTTCCTGATCTATCTCTATGACGAGACGGGCCAGCGCGCCAAAAAGGCCGAACTCCTCGAGACCCTTCTTGCGCGTAACCCGAATGAGCGCCGTCTCTGGGACGCCATCGCGGGTGACTATTTCGCCGGTGAGCAGGAGCGTAAGGCCTTTGAAGTCCAGAAAGCCATGTATCTTGGCGGTATCCTCACCAAAGAGGACGAGATCATGCGGATTGTGAACTTCTACAACCGCTTCAATGCGCCGTATCAGGCAGCTCAGGTCCTCGAGAAGGAAATGAATGCCGGCCGTGTATCCAAGACCTATGAGCGCATGGAACTGCTCGCCAACCTCTATCAGGTAGCCCGTGAGTTTGACCGCGCCATTCCGGTCATCGAAGAAGCGGCCCGCATGAACAATAGCGGCGCCATGTATGAGCGTCTTGGTCGCTCATATGCTGAGCTCCAGCAGTGGGCAAAGGCAGAAGAGGCACTGGTCCGTGCGATCAACACCGGCGGTGTGCAGGATCGTGGTCTCGCCTGGGTCCTGATTGGTCAGTCCCGCTATGAGCGCGACGACCGTGCCGGTGCGCGCGAAGCCTTCTCCAACGCCAATAATCGTGGTGGCCGCGGTTGGCTCGCCTTCATGCGCTCTGAAGAGCAGACCGAGGTCGCCCTTGTCCGCTTCGAGGCGCAAAGCCTTGTTCAGGATACCGAAAACGAGAAGCGTCGCTGTGAGCAGCTTGCCGTTCTGGGTGAAGGCAATGCGCCAGAAGCCTGTGCGACGGTCGATGAGCGTCTTGCTGAGGCCCGCGAAGAATTCCAGCGGATCAGCGGCAGCTAAGCTGCTCTTGAAACTCCAAAACGATGACCCCGGCACCTGAGAAGGCGCCGGGGTTTTTCTTTGGCTCTTACGGGAAAGCTTGAACCTCGCAGGTAAATGGTTTCAGTTGCAACCAATCAATTCAAAGGACATCTCTGATGAGCAAGCCCGACAAACATTATCGCAAGCGCAAGATTGGCGAACATACGCTGAAGCCTGAATCCCTGGTCATGGGCTACGGCTTCGATCCGGCCATGTCGGAAAACTCGATCAAGCCGCCGATTTTCATGACATCGACGTTTGCCTTCAAATCGGCCCGCGATGGCGAAGCCCTGTTCCGCCAGCTGGCTGGCAAGCGCCTCGCCGACGACCCGGAAGAAGCTGATCTCATCTATACGCGCTTCAACAATCCGAACATGGAAGTGCTGGAGGATCGCCTCACTCTTTATGATGCAGGCGAAATGGCGCTCGTCTTCTCGTCAGGTATGGGCGCGATCACTACGGCGCTCCTGGCCTGTGCCGGGGCAGGGACCACGATCCTGCACTCCAGCCCGCTTTATGGCGGTACCGAAGTCTTCATGCGCAGCTTCATGCCGGACTTTGGCGTCACGCCGTTCGAGATGGATGCCTGGGCCAGCGAAGAGAAGATTCTCGAACGCGCCCGTGAGGCCGCCAGGACCGGCCCGCTGAGCGTCATCTTCACAGAATCACCTGCCAACCCGACCAATGCGCTGGTCGATATCGCGGCCTGTAAGCGTGTGGCAGACACGATCGAGAAGGAAACGGGCCATCGCCCGATCATCATGTGCGACAACACCATGATGGGCCCGATCGGCCACCTTCCGATCAAACATGGTGCTGACATCGCGCTCTATTCGCTCACCAAATATATCGGCGGTCACTCTGACCTTGTCGGCGGTGCAGCGATCGGCAGCGAAGCGGTGATCGCCAAGATCCGCCGGGTTCGTAACTATCTCGGCACGACGCTCGATGCGCATACTTGCTGGCTGCTCACCCGCTCGCTGGAGACGGTTCGCATGCGTATGGAGAAGGCATTCGACAATGCCCGCATCTGCGCCGAATTCCTGCGCGACCACCCAAAAATTGGCAAGGTCATGTATCCGGCCTTCCTCGAAGAAGGCGATCCGCAACGCAAGGTGTTCGACGAACAGTGCGAGGCCGCCGGTTCAACCTTCTCCTTCGACGTCAAAGGCGGCAAGGAAGCGGCGTTCCGGCTGCTCGACAATCTCCAGCTGGTAAAGCTCGCCGTCAGTCTTGGGGGTACCGAAAGCCTGATGTGTCATCCAGGTTCGACGACCCATTCAGGTGTGGATGAAGAGATTCGCAAACGGATTGGTTTCACCGATGGCCTTGTGCGTTTCTCGGTGGGCGTCGAGGCGCCAGAAGATCTCTTGGTCGACCTCGAACAGGCCCTGGAAAAGGTCTAGGCGACCCTAGCCGCCGAAAGCGTAAACCAGCGATGCGCGCGTGACCGTATCCGTCGCCTCAAAACCGGGCGGCGGGTTCGTGTCATGGCGCACGTCGAAGGAAAAGCGCGCCGAGAAAGTATCTGTCAGCGCTGCCGTCAGCGCAGTGACATTTACGAACTGCGTCGACTCGCTCGCATAAATAACGTCGGTATTG
>Ga0208965_1001115_pt1 | contig 12076 bp, 6 predicted proteins | sample AOAMet1_07_M0_10_2_FD_188230 | JGI IMG/M metagenome (GOLD analysis project Ga0208965, IMG submission 188230) | Ammonia-oxidizing marine microbial communities from Monterey Bay, California, USA - CAN11_07_M0_10 (SPAdes) | ecosystem: Environmental > Aquatic > Marine > Intertidal zone | place...
AGAAGTATGTATTTTATCTTTTGAAATAGGAGTGTACTTCATTAGTAGAAAAATAAATATCACAACTAAATAAGTAATTGCATCCATCATAAAAATCTCATAGATTTCCCACTGTTCAATATTAAAAGGAAGATAAAAAGTGAGTCCTCCAATTTCTAAAACATTATTAGTTGTTCCTGTAAGCAAAAGTGCTGCAAAAGCACCAGCCAAAACAGAGGTAACTTGACCCTGCACCTCAATGTAAGAATTTAATTTTCCATAATTTTTAGGCTCTGTAATTTCTTGCCCAAAAGCATACAAATTAGGATAATGAATATTGTAATTAAATATTGTAACACCAAAAACTAAAATCACTAATAGGTCTGATAAATAAGCAGTATGTATTCCAAAAACAGCTACACTGCCAATAAATAATCCGCAAATGATATTTATAATGATAAACAGATTTCTTCTAGAATATCTGTCAACAAGTGTTCCTGCATAAATACCCCAGAAAAGAGTAAGAAATGTAATTAGAAAATAAGCATTAGCAAAAAATTCTGGGCGAGCAACTACTTTTACGAAATACCAAGGTATAGCAACCATACTTATTCCTTGTGCTAGTCCAGAAATAATATTAGCTAGAAATAGTAATGTAATTGCTTGTTTATTTTTCACGCCTGCAAAAGTAGTATTTAATTTGATATTTACTACTTTTGATTGATGCGCAATAAGAGAGTTTATGACATTAAAATAGCACTTGAGAGATTGAAAAACTTTTGTGCTTTACAAGATAGATGCCAATTTGATGTGATTCAAAAAATGAAAGAATGGGGACTTTTAAAATTGACTCAAGATCATATTTTGGGAATACTAATCACTGATAAATACATTGATGAAGAACGCTATGCACGATCTTTCTGTAGAGGAAAATTCCGAATTAAAAAGTGGGGGAGAATAAAAATTACCAATGAATTAAGAAAGAAGCAAATCTCAAATATCTGCATTAACAAAGGGCTTAAGGAAATAGAAGATGAAGAATATGAAATTCTATTAAATAATCTTCTTGAGAAGAAAAATAATAGTTTAAAAGATAAAAATCATTTTGCAAGAAAAAAGAAAATTGCAAGTTTTTTAATCCAAAGAGGATTTGAAGGGAATTTGGTATGGGATAAAATCCGAGAGTTTAGTAATAAATAAGTATTTTTGTGCAATGGCAAATCAAGAAAATATTAATTCCTTAAACAAAAGAAAAGTTGAGCTCCATAAGTTTATTGATATTTCTGCCAAAGAAAAGGAAGCAGGAAATCTCGAGAAAAAATCACAAGAAAATGGATTTTGGGACAACCCAAAAGATGCGGAATTACTCCTTAAGAAATTAAGTGGATTGAAAAGTTGGCTTAAATCTTATGATTTAATTGAATTAAATATTGAAGAACTATCTGTACTATTAGAACTTGGAGCTTCAGAAGATGAATTAAAAGAACAATTTAAAATCACACAACTTTCAGTTGAAGATTTAGAGTTTAAAAACATGTTAAGTGCTGAAGAAGATAGCATGTCAGCAGTTTTGACAATAAACCCTGGAGCCGGGGGAACTGAAGGGCAAGATTGGGCAGAAATGCTAATGAGAATGTATGTAATGTGGGGAGAGAAAAATAATTGCAAAGTAAAAACTCTAGATATACAAAAGGCCGAACCAGTTGGAATAAAATCTGTAACTCTAGAACTTTCTGGTGATTTTGCTTACGGAAATTTAAAAGGAGAAAATGGCGTACATAGGCTCGTAAGAATTTCACCTTTTGATTCTAATGCAAAACGACACACTACTTTTGCATCTGTTTTTGTTTATCCTCTTGCTGATGATAGTATTGAAATAAATTTAGACCCTTCAGATGTAAGTTGGGACACTTTTAGAGCTAGTGGTGCTGGGGGGCAAGGAGTGAATAAAACTGAATCGGCAGTGAGATTGAAGCACGAACCAACAGGAATAATAATTGAAAACTCTGAATCTAGGTCACAATTAGAAAATAAAGCAAAAGCAATCCAACTTTTAAAATCACAGCTTTATGAGCTAGAGATCAGAAAAAAACAAGAAGAAAAAGACAAACTTGAAGGAAGTAAGAAAAAGATAGAATGGGGTTCACAAATAAGAAATTATGTTTTACACCCGTATAAAATGGTAAAAGATTTAAGAACAAATCATGAATCATCAAATCCTGATGCAGTATTAGATGGAGATTTAAATGCATTCATAAAGGCTTTTTTGATGGAGTTCGGACAAAAATAAAATATTAAACAAATGAAGATATATCATAATCCTAGATGCAGTAAAAGCAGGCAAACACTTGATTTGATTAAACAGAAAACAAAAAATTATGAAATTATAGAGTACTTGAATGAACCTCTAGAATTTGATGATTACAAACTTATTTTAGAGAAAATGGAGCTTAAACCTATTAACTTAGTAAGAATAAAAGAAACAATATGGAAAGAGAAATATAAAGGGAAAGAAATGAGTGATGATGATATCATCAAAGCACTTGTTGATAATCCTAAGCTAATGGAAAGACCAATAGTTACTACAAATACACAAGCAATAATAGGAAGGCCACCTGAGAATGTGCTAAATTTATTTAGCTAGGGATTTGATCCTTTTCTAACTTACCTTCTTTTGCCCAAACAAAAATAAAATAAGGAATTACTCCAGCCAAGAACATTACTGCCCAGAAAGCCATTAAGAAAACAAAAACAAAGATTAAAAAGCCTAGAAATTTCATAATTATTAATTTTGCACAAAGAAACAACAACAAATAAAACTATCAAAACATTTTAAGATGAAATATAGAATAGAAAAAGATACAATGGGAGAGGTTAAAGTTCCTTCAGAAAAATACTGGGGGGCACAAACCGAAAGAAGTAGAAACAACTTTAAAATTGGAGCATCTTCAAGTATGCCTTTAGAGGTTATTTATGGATTTGCTTATCTAAAAAAAGCAGCTGCACATACTAATTGCAAATTAGGAATTTTGTCATCAGCAAAAAGAGATTTAATTTCAAATGTTTGTGACGAGATTCTAGAAGGGAAACATGATAATCAATTCCCTTTAGTTGTTTGGCAAACTGGAAGTGGTACACAATCTAACATGAATACAAATGAGGTAATTGCAAACAGGGCTCATGTTATAAATGGGGGAAGTTTAGAAGATACTGAAAAAACAATTCACCCAAATGATGATGTAAATAAATCACAAAGTTCTAATGATACTTTCCCAACTGGGATGCATATTGCAGCTTACAAAATGATTATTGAAACTACAATTCCAGGAGTAGAGCAATTAAGAAATACGCTTGATGCTAAATCAAAAGAATTTATGAATGTGGTGAAAATTGGAAGAACACACCTAATGGATGCTACTCCTCTTACACTAGGGCAAGAATTTTCTGGTTATGTCTCTCAATTAAATCACGGATTAAAAGCTTTAAATAATACTTTGTCTCATTTGTCAGAATTAGCTTTAGGAGGAACTGCAGTTGGCACAGGTATTAACACTCCTGACGGATACTCTGAAATTGTAGCTAAATATATTGCTGATTTCACTGAACTTCCTTTTATTACTGCTGATAATAAATTTGAGGCTCTTGCTGCTCATGATGCAATAGTTGAAAGTCATGGAGCATTAAAACAACTTGCAGTTTCTTTAAATAAAATTGCAAATGACATAAGGCTATTAGCTTCAGGACCAAGAAGTGGAATTGGAGAAATTACTATTCCTGCAAACGAGCCTGGCTCATCAATTATGCCAGGGAAGGTAAATCCTACTCAAGCTGAAGCTTTAACTATGGTTTGTGCTCAAGTAATTGGGAATGATGTAGCAATTTCAGTTGGTGGAATGCAAGGGCATTATGAGCTGAATGTTTTTAAACCTTTAATGGCTGTTAATTTCTTGCAATCTGCAAGATTAATTGGTGATGCTTGTGTTTCTTTTGATGAAAACTGTGCAGTAGGCATTGAACCAAATTACGAAAACCTAAAAAAGAATTTAGATAATTCTTTAATGTTAGTTACAGCACTAAACACTAAAATTGGTTATGAAAAGGCAGCAAAAATTGCTAAAACTGCTCATCAAAATGGAACAACCTTAAAAGAAGAAAGCATTAATCTAGGATACTTAACTGCAGAAGAATTTGATGCTTGGGTAAAACCAGAAGATATGTGTTGATGTTTAAAATAAAACTAAATTCAAAATTATAAAAGAAAAGCCGAGCAAATGCTCGGCTTTTTTATTTTTATATATAACCGAAATGCTAGTTCAATGTAAAGTTAATAGGAATTGTAAACATCACTCTTACTGATTTCCCTCTTTGTTTTCCTGGCTTGTATTTTGGCAAAGACTTTACGACTCTCATTGCCTCTGCATCTAAGTTTTTATCAACTCCTCTTACAATTTTTACATTTGTAACAGATCCTTTTTTGTCAACAATAAAACTTACATAAACCTTACCTGTAATATTGTATTCTTTTGCAATTGCAGGGTACTTTACATTTTTTTGAATGTATTTCATAAGCCCTAAATCACCCCCAGGAAATTCTGGCATATTCTCTACTACCATAAAGAATTCCTCATCATCCTCTTCCTCAATCTCAATTTCTACATCTTCATCTGATTCTGTATCTTCAATTTCAATTTCATCTTCAATCTCTACATCATCCTCAACAATTTCAATTACCTCTGGTGGAGGTGGAGGTGGAGGTGGAGGTTTTACCTCTTGTTTGGTAATTGGGATAATTTCTTCTTCTAAATCATCAAGATTTAATTGCCCTAAATTATAAGCTACTTTGTCGTAACTTTTCCACTCAAAAGCACCTAATACAATAACAAGAGTAATAACTAAACCAATCTGAAAGAAAAGACCTTTCTTTTTCTCAAGACTAATATCTGGATTCTTTTTTGGTTCCATAATTTTTATTTTTTAACCTACTAGTTTTTTATATGACTCAGCAGAAAGCAAACTATCTAATTCACTTACATCTGATGCTGAAATTTTAATAATCCACCCTTCACCATATGGGTCAGAATTAATTAACTCAGGTTCATCTTCTAACTTTTCATTAAACGCTAAAACCTCCCCATTTATTGGCATAAATAAATCAGAAACTGTTTTAACTGCTTCAACTGAACCGAAAACTTCCTCTTTTTCTAGCTCTTCACCCTCAGTATCTACATCAACAAATACAATATCACCAAGTTCACCTTGAGCAAAAGCAGTGATCCCAACATATACATTATCTTCTTCAACTCTTAACCATTCATGGTCTTTTGTATATTTTAATTCTTCTGGAAAATTCATTTAATAATTTTTTTTCAAAAATACATTTTTTTATCAGTCGGCAAAATTATCCTGCCAAGGTAAATCTTAAACTAAATCCTACATTTGTAATTGAGCTTGGGAAAGTTGTAGAAATAAAAGGATTTGTAATAACTCTATCATAAAATGCCTTAATATTTAACCTCTGATTTACTACATAATCAGCTGAAAATTTAATCTTAAACACTTGTTGCCCCATAGTTATTTGTTCTACATCCTCTATTACTTTTCTGATCATTGTCTTATTATTCATTATATTAAAATCTAATTTTAAGTCCAAATCACTTGAAACCTTCTTTCCTTTTCCTCCAGAGAACATCTTAAACTCAACATCTTTAATTCGATAACCAACAGCAATAATATATTCTTGAGAGCCAGTTTCTGTAAGTTGGTTATTCGCTAATGATAATGCTAAAACTCTTGATCTTTTAAATTCGACTTTAGTTAAAAGACTACTTTTCCATGTCATATCAACTTTAAAAAGAGGACTGAATTGCTCATTAATTGTAACCTGAGAAATTTCACGAGAAACATGATAACTCATATTATTGTAATTTACCTCATCACCTTTTCCGTAATCCAAATTAGTTTGATAAGAACCAACAGAATAAGTAGAACGGTAAGAATGTCCTAAACTAAATTGCTTGAATCTCTTTTTAATAAAAGGAATTTTAATCAAACCGTCATAGGTAATTCTCCAGTTGGGCAAAGGGATTGCTGGAAATTCAGTCAACTTTGAATTAGAAGGGTCTTTTCCTCTGTATGCAGCTAAAAATGCAGGAATCATAACTTCCTGAGATGTCGCTCCATATCCACCTGTAAGGATAGTATCATTATTATCGTACTCGACAGGATATCCTGTTACAGGATCAATATATCCATTAAAATTAGGATTCTGTTCTGCTAATTGATTTGCAATTATTGTTCTATAGTTCCTGAAGTTATTAAAAGTTTTTGATTCATAGTCATTATTATCTTTTCTAAATGCTGTCCAACTGGAAATAAAAGAAATACTATAACTCCCTGATTCATTTGGGCTAAATGAATTAAAATTATCCATATCATCATCCCATCTGAAATACTCTGTATGATCGTTTGAAGTAGTTTTATTTGCCGTTAATTCAATTCTGAATTGTTTTATAGGCTCGACTGTACTTCTTAATGTTAAATTTTGCGAGCTATTTCTTTTATAAAGCGTATTTAAATCAGAGCTTTTAGTAATCCAACCTTGGCTTCCAGCATGCCCTCTAATATCTTTTTGGCTACCAAAAGCAAAAGGTAACCCTGGAGAAATATGCGACCAATCCTGCCCTAATAATTGAGGTTTTTTTAAGTAACCTGGTAAGAAAATACCTTTATTTTCGGAATAATTTACTGATATATTTTTAACCCCTAAAGCAAAACGAGTCATATGCTTTAATATCTCAAATTTCTTCTTTACTTCTCCATCATTTTCTTCTTGTTCCTTTTTATTTCTTACAGTATTCCTACCTCTTCTTCCTCTTCCACTACCTTGATTTAACTTCTTAAAGTAGGGCACTTTATTGTAAAGAGTAGTTAAGTTTACTTGTCCGTTATACTGAACAGAATTGGAGTTTTGTATAGTATTACCAAGATGCTTAACAGCCAATGGAGCGGCCGTCCAGTTATAACCTCCATTATAACGAGTATTTAATGAGATAAAGTTTACAATTGGAATCTTATTTAATGGAACTTGATAATTCATTCCAAAAGTTTGATTGTAAGTTTTCATCCTTCCAAAATCCCAAACATTGCTCCAAATAGTATCCATTTTATCTCTATAAAAAGGATCAGATTTATCAAGCTTTCCTGCTGGCTCATCAATATTTGCTTGCTGATTAACTGCAAAATCTAACTTTAAAGTTCGCATTAAATCATACTTTAATTCATAGGAACGATTCCAAGTAAAATACTTATTGTAAGTTGGAATAATTATCATATTTGAGTTACTCAAATTCCTCAATTTTGTTTCATTATAATTTCTGTCAATATCCGTTCTAAAAGAGAAAGATTTTGGCATAGTATTAAAATTAAAGTCTTTAATTAACCTAAAATATGCTGATTTTGGAAACTTAATTTTTGAAAACGGTTTTATATTTTTTGGCTGAGTATTGAAATTATAAGTAAGAGCGCCTCTGTAATTTGTAGTGCGATTATACTCTGTATTTATATTTCTGATGAAAGTCTCATTTTTAGAATAAGAAACCGTAAAATTCTCAACATCATATATTTTTGCTTTTTCAGCTTTAGCTCCTTTTTTCTGAACTTTTGTTTTTCTTATATTTGTAAAGTTGATGCTTTTCCTTTGCACATAATCTTGTACAATCTCCTTTAAATCATCTTTTTCAGCTTTACTATCTAATGCAGATAATGATTTTGTAAGTAAAATATCTGGATCAAGAGGATTGTACTGAGGATTCTTAATGGCCTCTGACCTTCCGATATACATAGGAACTTTAATTCCAAAATCATCAGGGAAGAATTTGCCTAAGTTAAAAGTTGAAGAAAAATCATATTGATAAGCATTATACTTTTGTCTTTCATTAACTTTTTTCTCAATACTCCCAAAGCCAATAGTACTCATATTACCTGAAAGAGTAACGTTTCCAAAATCAGCTAAGCGAGCTGTAAACCTACTATTTGCAGCCCAACCACCATACTCATCAAAACCAACCAATCGCAATTCATTCACCCATATTTGCCCACATTTAGAAAGTCCATCATCAGCATCCTCCATAGATTTCTTTTTAGGATTTCTTATCCCAATCATTATGGTTTTAACATGAGCTAAATTTGGATTACCAACAACAGTAACTTTTCCTCCGCTTATATACTTGATATATGGGGAGCTCACATCTGAACTATTTGAATTTCTATCTTGTTTTGCTTCTTTTAATATCTCAAAAGCAATATCAATTTCATTTTGTGTTGGCCAGATTGCAGCAGGTGATGTAACATCATGAGCAGTTGGTTTTAACGAAATTTCATACTCGTAATAGTTGGAAATGAAATCTGTTCCTAAACGAATGAAACAAGATAAATCTCCATCTTTTAGGTTATCTTCTTCTCCTTCAGCATGTACAAACATTTTAATCCTTTTGTAAGTACGCACATCAATATCAGCAGTTTTATAAGCGGCTCTTGAGTCTCCATCTTGTAAATCACAAACTTTTAAAACTAAAGATTGCTCATTCTGCTGTCTATGAGTTGTTGTAGTATTATCAACTTCTTGCTCAATACCTGGAGGTAACACATAATTAATTGGCTCTCTATTTCCATTCTCCTCAATATTTACTGCTGACACATCAAAAGTTGTAGTGCCATCTTCATCATTAGGGATATATTCTCCAGCTTCAGATAGGTCAAAATTATATCTTCTCCACTCTCCCCTCACTAAATCAAAAGTTGCAAACCTACAGACAATAGGATCATTAAAATTAGTTAAAGCTAATCTCATAAATCTGATAGATTTAAAATCTCTAATACCTCCAATTACATCATCAGGCTGATAAATTGGTACTCTAAATTGGTACCAATTAATGTTCCTTGTATCTCCATTTTCTGTTTTTACTGATGTTTCAAGTATATCAGAAATATAATTACTTCCAACTATCATTTCATCAGGATCTAATCTGACTTTATACTGATAATAACTTTCAGTTTCTGAAAGCGTATGATCCCTATTCAAGTCCTCCGTATTTGGTTGAGAGGTAGCTGCTGTGGGATAACTTTCAGGAGAATTTTCTGTTGTTTTAGAATTCCCATCAGGATTATTAAAGTTCTTGTATCTATCTAAAATTAAAGTAGATTTACTATCATAATCACTTCCTCTAAAATAATGAAAATCATCTGCAGAAGGATCATTAGTTGCATTACCATAAACAGTAGATGTGGTACCGTAAACATCTCCTATTTTTTGAATATAAGTCTCGCTAAAGAACAGTTTTTCATCTGAATTCTTTAACCCATCAAAACCAACATCTTGAAATAAACGAGCAGTTGGATCATTATCAAAAGCTTCAACAATTGAAAAATTAGTTGGTACCCTACCCCAAGCAGTAGTATCTACATCTTCAACTGTAGCTGATGTTGGCAAGCCATTCTCAAAACTTTTATACCCATCTTTTAACACATCCTCTGAAATATTTCCTAAATGTAAATACATATCCCCTCCAGAATGAGAAATATCTCCATCATCAGAATTAAAAGGATCCATCATCCAGAACTCAATAAACTCAATATTTGAAGCTTGAAAGTCAGTAGTAGTTAAAGTACGCATCATCCCTCCCCAACTTTTTGTAGAGTTAGTCAACTTACCATCAGTACCTATTCCGTTAATGGTATAATTATAAGGACCCCTTTCCTTAGGATAATATGCAATGTCTAAAAGAGAAAGGTTTGTAATTTGACTACCCATATTAGGATCTTTATTCGGAAATACTTCAGTTTCCAAAACCTCACGAGAATAATGATAGGACTGCTGACCGATTGTATTTCCATTTGGTAGGGTAATTGTTTTATTTACATTCGGTGGAGTAATAGAAGTATTTCTAAAAAATAAAGGATCAATAGTGTACCATGCTAGCTTTGCTCTATTAAATCCAATAATTAATGAATCGCTCAAGTTAGAATTTTCAAAAAGTTCAAGTTGTTTTTCTGGGATACTCGCTAACTTCCAAGCACCCATATTTTTTATATCAATTGATGTTCTGCTTGATTCAAAATCATCAATATAAGAAACTCCTTCATCACCAACTGCTTTATGATGACCTGGTATTAAATGTGCAAATTCAGCTGTTGCAATTAATCTTGATTTTGCTTTTGTTTCAATTAATGGGAGCCAATCCACTGCTTTAGTTAACCATGGAGCTTCAGTTTGATAATTTGCATCTAAACCCCAAATTGTATTAGAAATAGGCTCTTCACCAGTATTAATTTTCTGAGTGTATGGCCTTTCAGTCAACCTCAACATAGTTGCCCCAAGTAGAAAATCTTTATTGATTTCATAATCAGCATGTATACCAATTAGCGTTTTATTCTGAATTCCAAACATGGAATTATTTTCTAATGAAATTTTAATTGGCACCCCAGAATTTAAAATTCCTTCATTGATAATTGTCACTCTACCAAGCATATAGTCTACTGTATAGTCTTGGTTTTCTACTAATTTTTGCGAACCTGCAGTTACAGTAACTGATCCTTCTGGAACATTCATTGCATTCAATCTTATCTCTGCTCCAGAAGATGATTGATAAGTCCCTTTTAATCGGTACTTATTTTTTTCAGGATATTGCTGAGCGACTGTTAAAGTAGAATCATAGAGCGACTGATAAGTATACTTTTCACCGAATGTGGGATTTAAAAACTGATCTTTTAGATAAGACCCAAAAGGCTCACGAACAGGAAAAATTACTCTACCATTTGATGACCTTGCTGTGATTCCCTCAACAAAATCAAAAAGCCCATCAGATTGCACGTCAGACTGTTGATTTAATCTATCAAGATTTAATAGTTTAATTAATGGCTTACCATGGATACCCTCCTCAGTAGGTACGCTTAAATAATTTGTTATTGCACCTGACTCTTCAGTATTTTCATAAACAACATCAAGTATAAATCCGTCTCTACTCATTTGATACGCCCCAAGAGCATAAATATTTTTCATCATTAAATGCCAATTTGGTAATGATGGTGAGAAGTTAGTCCCTTTTAAAAGTTTTACAATTAAAGCATCTGGAGCAGTTGGGCCTGTTGAACTTAACTCACCAACTTGATAGGTTTTACTTCCTATTGTATATTGAAATGCAACCGCTAAAACCTCATCATTATTTAAAGCAGAATTAAGTGAGATATAACCTAACTGTGAGTTGATTGTAAATTCTGATTCAGAGAGTTTTCTTGAGCGCTCTAACTTTTCGTAATCTTCTCCATTTGATAATGGCGTACTACCTAAAACGCTATTCACTTCATTAATATTTCTGACTCCGGAATAAGTAGAACTTAATGCGTTAAATAAATTATTGGCTTCAGTATTATCAGGAAAACTACCACCACTTGAAGTTGAAAAGCCATTATAAATATTTGAACCCGTTTCCCCTAAATCCAAAAAGGCAACAATGTTTCTTGTATCATTAGTTGTTCCTGTTTTATTGGTTACCCAAATTTCAACTTTTGTAATATTTACACCTGAATTTATAAAAGGTAAATTCTCAAGGGCTTTGTCATAATTATCCTTAAAGTAATGTGCTAAAAAATAATGTTTGTTTGCTTCATATTGGTCGGCATAAACATCAAACTCTGAAGTTTGAGCACCTCCACTAACTTCAATTTCTGATTTAGTACTTTTTTGCTGAGATAAGATCCCTGTTAAAGTCAACCTTCCAAATTGCATTTGAGTTTTAAAACCAAACAATGATTGACTACCAGTAATTAGAGTTCCATTTAAGGGTAAACTCACATTACCAATTTCAATTTTCTTTATAATTTCATCCTCATACCCAGTGTATTCTACTTTCATTTGGTTTTCAAAATCAAAAGTAGTTTCAGTATTAAAATTTGCAGTAACTTTTAATTTATCGCCAATTTTTCCAATTACATTCATCTGAATTTTCTCTTGAAAATCAAAAGAAGTCGTTTTCCTTTGCTCTTCAGGAAGTGATGGATTATCAATTCTATTAATTTTTAAACCAAAAATAAGTTCGGCTGA
>Ga0208965_1001120_pt1 | contig 12036 bp, 10 predicted proteins | sample AOAMet1_07_M0_10_2_FD_188230 | JGI IMG/M metagenome (GOLD analysis project Ga0208965, IMG submission 188230) | Ammonia-oxidizing marine microbial communities from Monterey Bay, California, USA - CAN11_07_M0_10 (SPAdes) | ecosystem: Environmental > Aquatic > Marine > Intertidal zone | place...
CGCCCCCCCCTTCCTGATGGGGCTTCCGAATGAAAGTGCGGTCGCAGCGCTGCACGAGGCAGTATCCAACCTTACGACGACAGGTCACTCGGTCTTCGATCCGCAGACGACGGTGCTGCCCGACTCAATCCTCTTCTGGCGCGCTCTTCTTCATCTGGCTGGTGCACTTGCAACAATCACCTTTGCGGCCACTGTGCTTGCCGCTCTCAGTCTTGATGGGCCCGGCATCCACAGGACGCTGCTCTTCAGTCATTCAGATGAGAGTTTCTTCGACTCGATGCCTCGGGTGATGCGGATCACAAGTGTCTACTTTGGAGTCTGCCTACTCATCGTTTTCGTGCTCGAAGTCGTCGGAGGCCTTCCTGTCGCCACCGCATTCCTGGACGCCGTCAGTGCGCTGACAACTGGGCTGGCCGATCCACGTAGCGCGTCATCTGACATTGTGAACGGCACACGGTCATTTGCGCTATCGCTTGGTCTTGTTCTGGGCACACTAGGCCTCTTCTTCCTGATACAGATTGCGAACCGCGAATGGCGCGCTGCCGTGTTTGATGCTGAAACGCTAGCATTTGGTCTCGCGATCTTCGTCTTCACGGCTATCGGTCTCGCTTGCGGTCTTACGGGGCTCAACGCGATTGGCTGGTCCCTTTCGAGCCTGTCCACAAGCGGCATTGCACTTGTCGCGCGTGAAACCACACGTGATTTGCCGCTTCTCGTGCAACTCGCGCCATGTATGGTTGGCGGTGCTGCGCTTTCGGCTGCTGGCGGTATGAAACTCGCCCGCCTCTATGTCCTCTTCAGAAGGGTGGGACAGGAATTTCTGCGCATGGGATACCGCGAATCTTTGGTGCACTTTCAATTCAGGGGGCGCATCCAGTCCGATAGAACACTGATGGGTATCTGGGTCTATCTGGTTGCCTACATCATTGCCGTGGTGATTGGATTGCTACTGTTTTCTCTTGTGGGACTTGGCTTTGAAGATGCGCTGTCGACAACATTCGGTAGTCTGACGAATTCAGGACAGTTAATTCCTCAGGCGCAGCTGAAAGACGCGACGTTCTATCAAGTATTGGCTATATTTGGTATGATATTGGGCAGGCTGGAAGTTCTCGCATTGATTCCGCTCCTGACCATCTCATTTTGGCGTCGGTAGGCAGCCGGGACTTGCAATGCACGGGCAATCCGGATAGCGCCTGCGAAAACGCATAGCGAACAGCGCCAGCATACGGATAAAGACCATGTCGTCGGATAAAAAACAGAACCTGCAGGACACGTTCCTCAATGCGGTCAGGAAATCACGGACCCCACTCACCATTTTTCTGGTAAACGGCGTAAAGCTGCAAGGTGTGGTGACCTGGTTTGACAATTTCTGCGTTCTCCTGCGCGGGGATGGACGCCCACCTCAACTTGTCTACAAGCATGCCATCTCGACGATTGCGCCAGGTGCCCCGGTGCAGCTGTTTGATGAGGAAACAAGCGCGGACAAGGATTGAGCAGCGAACTGATCGATAGAACGCCGGTCCCGGACAGAGCCGGCGTCATCATTCCCTGGACTATGCCAATAGACCGGCCCGACCGCGAAAGGCTGTCGGAAACCTCCGGTCTGGTCGAAGCTCTTGGCTGCAATCTTGCTTTTCTGCGGCCAGAGAATGTCCGCAAGCCAAGTGCGTCTCACCTGCTATCTGGTGGTATCCTCGAACGCCTTCGAGAACACATTTCCGCTTCTGCGTGTACATTATGCGTCATTGATGCCGCCCTCACCCCGGTGCAGCAGCGCAACCTTGAGCGGGCTCTCAGCTGCAAGGTCATCGACAGAACCGGTCTCATCCTCGAAATCTTTGGTCTTCGTGCCCGCACCAAGGAAGGCAAGCTGCAGGTTGAGCTTGCGCGGCTATCCTATGAACGCTCGCGGCTCGTTCGCACCTGGACGCACCTGGAACGTCAACGCGGCGGCCAGGGGTTTTTGAGTGGCCCTGGCGAAACCCAGCTTGAGGCCGACCGGCGCATGCTGGACCGGCAGCTCGCGTCTCTAAAATCGGACCTTGAAGAAGTGCGCCGGACGCGTGGGCTTCAGCGCTCTGGACGGCGCGATGCTGGCTTTCCGGTTATTGCGCTCGTCGGTTATACCAATGCTGGCAAGTCGACATTGTTCAACCGCATGACCGGCGCAAACGTCTTTGCTCGTGACATGCCATTCGCGACCCTGGATCCGACCATCCGACGACTGGAGCTTCCAGGTCTGGGCGACGCTGCGCTCGTCGATACAGTTGGTTTCATCACGGACCTGCCCACGCATCTTGTCGACAGCTTCAGGGCGACCCTCGAAGAGACGTTGGAAGCTGATCTTCTGATTCACGTACGTGACCGCTCAGAAGACTCCGATGAGGCTCGGAAGCAGGATGTCTTGTCCGTCCTTCGCCGTCTGGAAGAAGAGAGCGAAAGGCCGCTTCCGCCAATCATTGAGGCTTGGAACAAGATTGATCTCTTGCCTGAGGACATTCAGGAGACGTTGCGCATATCAGCGCACGCTGGCCTTCACGATACACCAGCCGTGATCACCTCCGCGCTTACAGGGGAGGGAATAGATGACCTCCTCGCGCTCGTGCAGCACTCAATCCAGGATGAGCTCAAGACATTTTCTGTGCGGCTTTCACCCAGCGAGGGGGCGGCCCGGGCCTGGCTTTTCGAGTATGGAGCCGTGTCAGAAGAACTGGTACAGCCAGATGGCCGTACCGATCTTGTTGTCGGGCTAAGCGAAAAGCATGAGGGCCGTTTCAAGTCCCAGTTCTCTGCCATTGAACTAAGCCTTCAAAGCGACTCCTGAATAATCAGACTGCTTTCAGTAACGCGTGGCGTTTCTTGCCCGCGGACAACTTCACTGCATCGCCCTCGCCGAGATCCGCAGTGGTGAGCGTCGCGTTCTCGTCGCTGACCGGTTCGTCGTTTACACGAACTGCGCCCTGTTTGATGAGACGGCGTGCTTCGCCATTAGATTTGGAGAGCCCAGCCAAAGCGAATGCGGCTGCAACCAGGATGCCGCCCTCCAATTCACTGCGTGCGATATCCGTCGTCGGAAGCGCTTCGTCGCGGCTTCCCGCGCCAAAGACAGCCGAGGCTGCGCGCTCGGCATCCTGCGCCGCGTCAGCACCGTGCAGCAAGGTCGTGGCCGCATTCGCTAGCGAAATCTTGGCCTGATTGATCTCAGCGCCTTTGAGGCTTTCCAGCTTCGCAATTTCATCAAGTGACATGTCGGTGAACAGGCGAAGGAAGCGACCGACATCGGCGTCTTCGGTATTCCGCCAGAACTGCCAGTACTCATATGGCGACTTCCGGTCGGCGTTCAGCCAGACGGCACCATCGGCAGTCTTGCCCATCTTGCCACCAGACGCTGTCGTGATGAGATGTGCTGTCAGACCATAAGCCTCGCCGCCATCGGCCTTGTGAACAAGGTCGACACCGCCAACGATATTGCCCCACTGGTCTGATCCGCCGATCTGCAGGCGGCAGCCATGCTGGCGGAACAGTTCAAGGAAGTCGTAGGACTGCATGATCAGGTAATTGAATTCGAGGAAGGTGTAGGGCTGCTCACTGTTGAGGCGCCGAGCCACGGTTTCCTGCTTGGTCATCGTATTGATCGTGAAGTGGACGCCCACCTCACGCAGCAGGTCTATATAGCCAAGCTTGCTCAGCCAGTCGTCATTATTGACCATGACAGCGTCGGTCGGCCCGTCGCCGAAGGTCAGGAAGGGTTCGAAAGCTTTTTTTATACCGGCGATATTCTGTTCAATCTGTTCGTTGGTGAGCAGGGGCCGGGACTTTTCCTTATCGGTGGGGTCGCCAACCTTGGTGGTACCGCCGCCCATCAGGACGATCGGCTTGCCGCCCGCTTGCTGCAGGTGGCGTAACATCATGATCTGAAGAAGCGAACCAACGTGAAGGCTATCTGCGGTCGCATCGAAGCCGATATAGGCGACAGGCACACCGTTGGCACAATACGCATCCAGCTCCACTGGATGAGTGACCTGCTTGATAAAGCCGCGGGCTTCAAGCGTGCTCAGGAAGTCTGACCTGTATTGGCTCATGCCGGTTTCTCCATTATCGAAGGGCGCTGCTAGCACGGGTCATACGACAATTGGAACAGCCTTCAGATCATTTTGAACCAGTGTGGGCCGCAGGCTTCATGTCCGGCACCTCAATCGACGCGGTTGATGCTGCTCTGATCCTGACAGATGGTGAGCGCGTTCTCGATTTTGGACCAGTTGCTGAGCGCAAATACACCCCGGAGGAACGCGCCATCCTTAAGGCGGCGGTTGATGCCGCCCGGAAATGGGCTTGGACCGGACCGCAACCAGAAGCAGCCTTCCGCGAGGCGAATGCGGTCCTCACCAGAACCCACTCCGATGCTTGGCAACAACTGATCAAAGGCTGGAATGGACCCGTACCGGCAATCGCAGGCGTGCACGGGCAAACGGTGCTTCATAAGCCACCGGTCAATGGCGCGCGCGGGAGCACGCTCCAGATACTCGATGCAAACAGCCTGCACTCTGAGCTCGCCGTACCGTTGGCGTTCGACTTCCGCAGCGCAGATGTCGAGGCTGGCGGGCAGGGGGCGCCGCTCGCGCCAGCCTTTCACGCCGCGCTGTTGCAGAACCTCGGCGATACGAGGTCGAACGCGGTCCTGAACCTTGGAGGCGTCGCGAACGTCACCTACCGGTCAGCTGACGGAAATCTCGTCGCATTCGACACCGGGCCTGCGAACGGCCCCATCGACGAATGGATGGAACAGCATGGCCTGGGCACACACGATAAAGACGGCCGGACCGCAGCCGCAGGCCGCGTCGATAACATCTCCATCGACCTCTGGATGGACAAACCGTGGTTTGATTTACCGGGACCGAAAAGCCTCGACCGCTTCGACTTCGATGCAACGCTGGCGCGCGGAATGAGCCTAGAGGACGGCGCAGCAACACTGACAGCGTTCTCCGCAGAGTCAGTAGCGCACGCAGTTCGCAATTTTGCGGACAGGCCTGACCAGATCATCGTATGTGGTGGCGGGCGGCGCAATCCTCAGCTTATGCGAGAGCTTGGCGCCCGCGTCCCATGCACGGTAAAGGGCGCCGAAGATGTGGGCTGGCTCGGCGACTCCATAGAGGCGCAGGCTTTTGCTTTTCTGGCGGTACGGACATCGCGCGGCCTGCCAATTAGCTGGCCGGGAACGACGAGTGCGCCCGCACCGATAACAGGCGGGCGCATCATCGATTAATCGTCGTCGCCTTCACCGTCATCGGTGCCGTCAGTTTGATCGACAATAGCGGCAGCGCCGCGCTTTTTCGAAGTGTCCGCCTCGAGACGCATCTTCTGCTCATCTTCGACAAGGCGGCGATCAACATAGGCCTCACACTTCGCGAGCAGTTCTTCGTGCTTGTCGACGAAGAAGTGGTTGGCACCGGCAATTGTGTCCCGCTCAATGACTTCGCCTTTTTGAACGCGAACCTTTGTCAATGAACGCTCCACGTCCTTCGGACCGGAAATCTTGTCATTCTCGCCAGAGATGATGAGGCCCGAAGCCGGGCAGGGCGCAAGGAAGGACAGATCGTAGTGATTGCACGGTGGCGCGATTGCCAGGAAGCCGTCGATTTCAGGCCGACGCATCAGCAACTGAAGCGTGATCCATGCACCGAAAGAGTAACCTGCACACCAGACAAAGCGCGGGTTTTCCGTCAGATTCTCCATATAATCGAGAACATAGGCGGCATCTTCAAGTTCGCCGACACCCTGATCGTAAACACCTTGGGAGCGGCCAACGCCGCGCGTGTTGAAACGCAGAACGCCGAAGCCGCGCTTTTCAAACATTTGATAGAGGCGGATCGTGATCGGGTCCTGCATGGTGCCGCCAGCGCGAGGGTGCGGGTGAAGTACCAGAGCGATCGGCGCGCCTTCCTGTGCCGGTTCGGTGTAGCGGGCCTCGATACGGCCTGCCGGACCAGGAATAATGAGTTCTGCCATGCTGGGCGCCTCTTTCTTTCTGTCGCGTTTAGCTGGGAAGTGAAGTGGGCGCTTTAGGCGAAAGCAACCGCAGAATGCAAGTTTTTGTGTAAGGACGCGCCATGTTATCCTATGTGCAGCACCATGATCTACGCAGATTACAATGCTACTGCACCGCTCCGCCCGGAAGCACGGGAGGCGATGATTGCCGCGCTGGACATCGGCGCCAATCCGTCAAGCGTGCATGGTCCAGGGCGCAAGGCGCGCAAAATGCTCGAAACAGCGCGCCGGCAAGTTGCTTCGGCAATTTCTGCGGTCCCGCAAGATCTCATATTTACGTCTGGCGGCACGGAGGCCATAGCGCTCGCCCTCAATGGGGTCGTGCGCCAGCTTGAAAAAAAGTGCACGCTGCTTGTGTCTGCAATCGAACACGAAGCGGCCGCCAAGAATGCAGGATTCTCGGGTGCGGCCGTGCAAACTGTCTACGTCACCAGCACTGGACAGGCGGATCTTGACGAATTGTCAAATCGGCTTGCAAGCTGGGACACGGACAAGAACGGAACGCCCGTGCTTGTTCTCATGCTCGCAAATAATGAAACGGGCGTAATTCAGCCTGTCGCCGAAGCTGCGTCCATCGTTCGCGCGGCAGGTGGCCTTACAATCTGCGACGGAGTTCAAGGTCTCGGTAAAATTCCATTGAACGTTTCGTTGCTCGGCGTCGATTACCTGGCACTGTCTGCCCATAAGGCGGGCGGCCCCCAGGGTGCCGGTGCGCTCTGGCTACGAAGTGGCGCACCATTGAAAGCCAGCCTGTTCGGCGGCGGCCAGGAGCGGTCATTGCGTTCTGGCACAGAAAACCTTGCAGGACTGGCTGGGTTCGGTGCGGCAGCAGAAGCGAGCATCGCCGATCTGTCGAAGTTCGAGAAACTTGCGAAGCATAGAGACGCTATGGAAGTCCGGCTTAAAGCGGAAGGTGGCGTGACGGTGTTTGGAGAAGGCGCGCCGCGCATTCCGAACACCTCGAATTTTGCCTATGGTGGATTCAAGGCGGAAACGCAGGTCATGGCGATGGACCTCGCTGGCATCGCTGTCTCGTCCGGATCTGCATGCTCGAGTGGCAAGGTGAAAAGATCGCTTGTCCTATCAGCGATGGGCGCAGATGACGCTCTTGCAGAAAGCGCAATCCGCACCAGCTTTGGATGGAGGAGCGAGCCTGAAGATTTCGACCGCACTGCGGACGTCTGGCTGAAGGCTCTGCACCAGAGGAAGACGAAGGAGACGGCTTGAATGCCCGATGATGTAAGGGTCAAGGATAGTATCGATAAAGGCACTGTGGCTGCCGCGAAGGCGCTCGAGTCCGAGAACTACTCCGCAGGCTTCAAGACCGATATCGAAACCGAATACGCCCCCAAGGGTCTAAATGAAGAGGTAATCCGCTTCATTTCAGAGAAGAAGGGCGAACCCAGTTGGATGCTCGACTGGCGTCTGCAGGCCTATGAACGCTGGCAGACCATGGACGAGCCCGACTGGGCCAAAGTCGATTACGAGAAGATCGACTATAACGACATCTACTACTACGCCGCGCCAAAGCAGGGCGCAAAGTACGAGTCCATCGACGACGTCCCGAAGGAAATTCTTGAGACGTACGAAAAGCTTGGCATTCCGCTACGCGAAGCTGAGGTTTTGCTCGGCGTAGAAGGCGCTGCGGAAACGGCCGCTGAAGCGCGCGGAGGCGATCAGAAGCCACGGGTAGCTGTGGACGCAGTTTTTGACAGTGTTTCCGTCGCGACGACGTTCCGGAAAGAGCTCGAGAAAGCCGGCGTGATCTTCATGTCAATTTCAGAAGCCTTGCGCGAACACCCTGATCTTGTTCGTAAATATCTTGGCTCCGTTGTGCCGCAGTCCGATAATTTCTTCGCGACGCTGAACAGTGCGGTCTTCTCTGATGGTACCTTCGTCTACGTTCCTGAGGGTGTTCGCTGCCCCATGGAGCTCAGCACCTATTTCCGTATGAATGCGGAAAATACGGGCCAGTTCGAGCGCACCCTGATCGTGGCCGACAAGGGGTCCTACGTCTCGTACCTGGAAGGTTGCACCGCGCCGATGCGCGATGAGAATCAGCTTCATGCGGCCGTTGTTGAGCTGGTCGCGCTCGAAGATGCAGAGATCAAATACTCTACGGTCCAGAACTGGTGGCCGGGCGACGAGAACGGCAAGGGCGGGATTTTCAACTTCGTGACGAAACGCGGTGACTGCCGCGGTGCTCGGTCAAAGATCAGCTGGACGCAGGTTGAAACGGGCTCTGCGGTGACGTGGAAGTACCCTTCCTGCATCCTGCGCGGCGACGACAGCCAGGGAGAGTTCTATTCCATCGCTGTCACCAATGGCCGCCAGATGGCAGATACAGGCACGAAGATGATCCACCTGGGCAAGAACACACGCTCTCGGATCATTTCCAAAGGTATCTCGGCGGGGCGGTCCGATAACACGTATCGCGGCCTCGTCTCGATTAACAAAAAGGCCGAGAAGGCCCGCAACTTCACGCAATGCGACTCGCTCCTGATTGGCGGCGATTGCGGCGCGCACACGGTGCCATACGTTGAGAATAGGCGCGCCGATGCACAACTTGAGCATGAGGCGACGACGACCAAGCTTTCAGAGGATCAGCTGTTCTATGCCCGGCAACGTGGCCTTGGCGAAGAAGAGGCGGTGGCGCTGCTTGTAAACGGCTTTGTACGCGAGGTAATGCAGCACCTGCCTATGGAGTTCGCTGTCGAAGCCCAGAGCCTGCTCAAGGTGAGCCTCGAAGGGTCTGTGGGCTAGCATGCAGTTATGGTGCTGACGGAGACCTTCTTCTTCGAGTGGCTTCAAGCGTTTGGTAAGGCTTGGTCTGATCTCGACGTTAGAAACTTCTCGCAGCTCTTCGCTGAAGATGTCGAGTTCTGTTGGACTCCTTTCGAGGCGCCGACCCATGGGCGGGCGGCGCTGACCGAAGGGTTGGAGCATACCTTTGCCCGGCAGAAAGACCCGAGTTTCGACTTCATGATCATCAAGGCTTCAGACGAGTCCGGGTGGGCCCATTGGACAGCATTTTTCACGCGTGACGGTATTGATGATCCGGTTCGTATAGACGGTGTACTCGAAGCGAAATTTCGCGATGGAGCGTGCTGCCGTTATCGACAATGGCATCATCGGCTTGAGCCCGGTCAAGACGATCTGATGCGCGATTTCGACGCCTGAAGGATATCTTGTCTATTTTGGTTTAGGCTTATTAACGGTCGGCACACGGATTGCTGTTATGGAACGCAGAGTATCTTTAGGTTGACGTGATTGGACCTTCATGGCCCGCCTTTGTTTCATTTTGGGATGTCTCGCGCTTGCTTCCTGCGCGTCACCGGCCAAGCCCACCCCTTATTATATTCCCTATGACGGCTACGGCGCTTCAGCTTCCTTTTCCGGATTTTCTCGCGGTGAGGTCATCGGCCGTGATGATGGGCGCTATGCGGCCAGTCTATCAGTTGCTGATATCGGGCCAGGTCTCGACCGCTTCATGTCCCCACAGGCCGATAGCCTCATTCTACTGCCCAACCGTCTGGACCGGTCGAAGCTAAATTACTCGATCGAAAGCCTGAAAACGATCGATGAGTGGCTAAAAGACGTGCACACCGTAAACCGGCTTCAAGCCGCTGAAGGCAGGGCAGGGGAGTCGCTGATTGCAGATGGGCGCGGCGACAACACGGTTACATTTGCCGGTCTCTATCTTGGCGAAGTTATCCGCGCAAACTCGCACCTCGATTGGCGGTGGGAACGTTTCGACCGGTTTATGGCCGCCAATCCTTACTTCACCGAGCATTATGGTTTCGATCCGGGGCTCGACAGCTTTGTGCTCGTAGGCCCTCAAGGTGTTGCGACGCCGATCAATACAGCGTTGAAGCGAATTCTGAATGGTCAGGAAGAGAGCCTCCACTATATCGGCACGCTTCTGCTCGATCCGATCGACCTCGATGCCGCTGTTTCCGGACATGATTTCTACGGTCTGACCGGTATAAGCTGACATTTGCTTGCGGGTGCGGCGAAACGGGCTTTGAAAACGGGTCCGACATCTCTACATCGGCAGCATGTTGAAGCTTGATAATCTGACCGCCGATGTAGGTGACGATGATGGTCGCAAGACCATCCTCAATGGGCTGTCGCTCGAGGTGCCTGCGGGCGAAGTTCATGCGATCATGGGTCCTAACGGTGCTGGCAAGTCAACCTTGTCCTACGTGCTCACAGGCCGCGATGGCTACGAAGCGACGAGCGGCACCGCGACGCTCGACGGCGACGACCTTCTCGACATGGAACCTGACGAGCGGGCAGCCGCCGGCCTGTTCCTGTCCTTCCAGTACCCAGTAGAGATCCCAGGCGTTCCGGTGATGACGTTCGTGCGCGCCGCGATCAACGCCCAGCGCAAGACGCGCGGCGAGGATGAAATCTCTGCCCCCGATTTCATTAAGAAGGCTCGCGAAATCGGTCAGAAGCTGAATATCGACGCGGATATGCTGAAGCGACCAGTGAATGTCGGTTTCTCTGGCGGTGAGAAGAAGCGGCTCGAAATCTTCCAGATGATGATGATGGAGCCACGCTTTGCCATTCTCGACGAAACCGATTCGGGGCTCGACATCGATGCGCTGAAGACGGTCGCAGACGGTGTGAATGCACTTCGAAGCGAAGATCGCGGCATGCTGGTCATCACGCATTACCAGCGCCTGCTGGATCATATCAAACCTGACCGCGTGCATGTGCTCGCCAAGGGGCGGATCGTAAAGTCTGGCGGGCCAGAGCTTGCGCTGCAACTTGAGAAAGAAGGCTATGACGGGATCCTCGGGGAGGTCGCTTGACTACGACCGCCCTCAAAAACCCAAGCGAGGCCGAGCGCCAGCTGGCAGAACGTTTTGCGCGCCAAAAGCCCGAAGTGGCCCAGAAGGCGGCGTTTGAGGCTTTCGCACGGACTGGCTTGCCGCACCGGCGCATGGAGCAGTGGAAGTGGACTGACGTCCGCCAAGCTGTCCCTGAGCTCGCACCGGTAACGGCTGACGCCGACACGACGATTGAGCTCCCGTCCAATGCGGTGAAGTTGAGTTTCGACGGCACGGCCTGGACCATTCCGGATGAGCTACCTGCGGGGCTCAATATATTTCTTAAATCAGGTGGCCACGATTTCGCGCAAGCGGATGCGCTTCCCGTGGGAGCTCTTGCGGCTTCTATGACCGGACATTCCGGTAAAGACATGTTGATGATTGAGGTGTCAGCTAAGGTCGATCGTCCGCTGGTTCTTTCCTATCATGGCGGCGATGACGCAGCCTTTTCCCGCGTGGTTTTCGTGGTTCGTGAAGCCTGCCATGTCGACATCTTCGAACACTATAGCGGCGGGTCAGGGTTTTCTTCCTTCCTAACCGAGTTCGGCCTTGCAGAAGGTGCCAGCGCCAACCGGACACTTCTTCAGGAAGCCAGCCAGCAAGAGGTGACGGCAATCACCACCACGGCACATCTTGAAACCAAAGCTGCATTCACCCAAAGCGCGCTCGCTTTTGGCGGCAAGCTTTGCCGTATCGAGACGCATCTGGAGCATAAGGGAGAGGGCGCTGAAGCGACCCTCAACGGTGCCTATCTTGCTGCCTCTGGCTACCATACTGATTTCACGACACATGTGACTCATGGTGCTGAATCCTGCGTCACATCGCAGTTGACCAAAGGCGCTGTTGCAGATGGCGGCCGCGGCGTTTTTCAGGGCAAGTTTCTGGTGCCGCGCACGATTGGCCAGTTCACGGACGCAGAGATGCAGCATCAGGCGCTTCTTCTTGAGAACGGCGCCGAAATCTTCGCCAAGCCCGAGCTTGAAATTTACGCCGACGACGTCGAGTGCGAACACGGCAACACATCCGGTCAACTCGACGAAGACGCTCTGTTCTACATGCAGCAGCGCGGCATTCCAGAGCCTGAAGCTCGCGCGCTTCTCACTGAGGCCTTTATCGCAGAAGCACTTGAAAAAGCGCATGAAGACGTTCGGGC
>Ga0208965_1001121_pt1 | contig 12036 bp, 11 predicted proteins | sample AOAMet1_07_M0_10_2_FD_188230 | JGI IMG/M metagenome (GOLD analysis project Ga0208965, IMG submission 188230) | Ammonia-oxidizing marine microbial communities from Monterey Bay, California, USA - CAN11_07_M0_10 (SPAdes) | ecosystem: Environmental > Aquatic > Marine > Intertidal zone | place...
GTAAATGGAAAGGATTTGGTGTATTTTGACAATGGAGCTACAACACAAAAACCACAATCTGTAATTGATGCAGAAGCAAATTACTATACTGATCAGAACTCCAATGTACACAGGGGAGTTCATTTTTTAAGTGGATTGGCAACAGACAAGTTTGAAGAAACAAGGGATGCTGTTCAAGACTTTATTGGTGCAAAACACAAGCATGAAATCATCTTTACTAAAGGAACAACTGATGCCATTAATCTAGTTGCAAATGCTTACAGAATACTCCTAAGCAAAGGAGATGAAATCATTATTTCAGAGTTAGAGCATCATTCTAATATTGTGCCTTGGCAAATGTGTTGCGAAATTTCAGGCGCAAGTTTAAATGTAATTCCACTGTTAGATAATGGGGAATTGGATATGAATGAATTTAATAATCTACTTTCTGAAAGCACAAAAGTAGTTGCCGTTTCTCACATTTCAAATGCATTGGGGACAATAAGTCCCATTGAGGAGATAATTACAAAAGCACACAAAGTAGGTGCAAAAGTATTGATTGATGGAGCTCAAGCAGCATCACATGTTGCACTTAATATGCAGGAATTAAATGCTGATTTCTATTGCTTTTCAGCACATAAAATGTTCGGCCCAACAGGAGTTGGTGTATTGTACGGAAAAGAAGAAATTTTAAATAAATTACCTCCTTATCAAGGTGGTGGAGAAATGATAAAAGAAGTAAGTTTTGAAAAAACTACTTACGCTTGTTTGCCTCATAAATTTGAAGCAGGAACACCTAACATTTCTGGGGTAATTGCTTTTAAACAAGCCATTGATTTTATTACAGACCTAGGTGTTTCAGAAATTGCAAAATATGAGGACGAACTATTACAATACGCAACTGCTGAGGTATTAAAAATTGAGGGCATTAAAATTTACGGGACAGCTGCACATAAATCAGGGATTATTTCATTTAATATTGAAGGGTTACACCCTTATGATATAGGTATGATTGTAGATAAAATGGGAGTAGCTATCCGAACAGGACACCATTGCACGCAACCAATTATGGACAGGTTTAATATTCCTGGAACGGCAAGAATTTCATTATCCGTTTACAATACTAAAGCAGAGGTTGATGTATGTATAAATGCCATTAAAAAGGCAAAATTGATGTTATCATAATGAGTACTATACAAGAAATACAAACTGAAATTATTGAAGATTTTGCAATGTTTGACGATTGGATGCAGAAGTACGAATACCTTATTGATTTAGGAAAAGAACTCTCCCCAATTGAGGAACAATATAAAACAGAAGACAACTTAATAAAAGGTTGCCAAAGTAGAGTTTGGCTTCATGCAGAACATACTAAAGGAAAGATTATTTATACAGCAGATAGTGATGCTATTATGACCAAGGGAATTGTAGCTATTTTAATAAATGTGCTTTCAGGACAATCTCCATCAGAAATTGCAAATGCAAAACTTGACTTTATAAACGAAATAGGATTGAAAGAACAACTCTCTCCTACTCGAGCAAACGGTTTAGTATCCATGATAAAACAAATGAAAATTTACGCATTAGCTTACAGGAATTAATATGAAAACAGAAGAAGAATTACAAAAAATAGGAGAAGAAGTTGTAGAGGTAATCTGTGAAATTTATGACCCTGAGATACCTGTAAACATCTATGCCTTAGGCTTGATATATGATGTAGAAGTTAGTGAAGATTGTGATGTTAAAATTACCATGACACTTACTACTCCTAATTGCCCAGTTGCCGAAACACTTCCTGTTGAAGTAGAGGAAAGAGTAAAAACTTTACCTTCAGTTAAAGATGCAAAAGTAGAAATAACTTTTGAGCCAACTTGGACAAAAGAAATGATGAGTGAAGAAGCAAAACTAGAACTCGGAATGTTATAAAACATGAGTGATGAAATTGTAAATAGAGTAGCAAATAGTGCCTTAATCGCTATTGATTTAGCAGACTATGCTCCTAGTCAATCTATTGCTGTTTTAGATGTAAAGGATTTTCTTTTTCAAGAGATTATCCTAAAGGAAAAAGAATTCAGAGCCAATTTAAAAGAATTTGATTTTTCTATCTATCAAGATAAAATAATAGCAATAAATTGTAGCTCAGATGCAATTGTGCCTATGTGGGCTTTTATGCTAGTAACTTCTTACCTTAAAGGTATTGCTAGCAAAATCCATTTTGGGAAAAAAGAGGATGTCTTTCAGCAAATATTCACTGCTAATATTGATGCTATTGACGCAACAGAATTTAAAAACAAAAAAGTGATTGTAAAAGGTTGCGGACAAATTCCACTAAGTGAAAGTTTATACATTGCCATCACCAAAAAATTGCAAAACACAGTAAGTAGTCTAATGTTTGGGGAAGCTTGTTCGGCTGTTCCCGTTCTTAAAAACAAATAATGAATAAAAATATTCAACATATAAATACTCAAATTGCTGAGTATAAAAAAGATGTAGTAAATCACCCATTATACAATCAACTGAACAGCATTGAGGATGTTCAAAAACTCATGGAAGTTCATGTATATGCTGTTTGGGACTTTATGTCCTTATTAAAAGGATTGCAAATTGAATTGACCAGCACCACTCTTCCTTGGAAACCAGTTGGGGATAATAAAATAAGAAGACTGATTAACTCTATTGTACTGGAAGAAGAAAGTGATGTTGATGCAGATGGAAATCCTGCTTCTCACTATGAAATGTACTTGGCTGCCATGAAAGAATGTGGGGCAAATACTACAGAAATTGAAAAGTTTGTAGATAGTATTGCTGACATTAACTTGCCTAAAGTTAATACCGCTATTGATTCCTTTTTAGCTACCACTTTTGATGTATTAAAAACTGGAGAAGCCCATAAAATTGCATCTGCTTTTACTTTTGGTCGTGAGGATTTAATACCAGATATGTTTACGGCTATTGTAAATGATTTGAGCCAAGAATACAAGTTGGATAAGTTTGTGTATTACCTAGAAAGACACATAGAATTAGATGGTGGAGAACACGGCCCATTAGCTCTACAACTTATAACTGATTTATGTGGTGATGACAAACAAAAATGGCAAGAAGTAGAACAAACGGCTAAGGATTGCCTAGTAGCCCGTAAAGAATTATGGGATGTAGTTTTAAGTAATTTGAGATAAAAACAAATCTGCTTCTTTATCTGTTTTAAAAACATAAACCTTTTTATGTTTTTTAACTGAATTCAACCTTTCAAGAGTTCCTTTATAATTTCCATCCATAATCCATGATGGTTTTTGAACTAAATTATTTACTATCCCTTCCCATTGTTCCTTTTCAGGCTCTTCCCAATTTGGCTTGTGATAATATTGATCAAGGTGTATCAGTTCTAATTTTAGGATAGATTGCAATGTTTTAGAAAAAGTAGATTTCCCTGCACCACAACACCCTATTACCAGAACTTTTTTCATTCTACTTCCCTTCCTCAAAAGTTTTAATAGAGTATTCTACCGACTGATTGATTTGATTCAATTCTGTAGCTGTAAAATCACGGTATTCCCCAATAGGAATGTCCAGTTTGATATTCATGATTCTTACTCTTTTCAGTTTTCTAACATCATATTCTAAGTACTCACACATTCTTCTAATTTGGCGATTCAAACCTTGGGTAAGTATAATCTTGAATTTCTTTTTATCTGTTTGTTTTACAAAACATTTACGAGTAAAGGTATCCAAAATTGGCACTCCATTTCCCATAGCTTCAATAAATTCTTTTGTGATTGGCTTGCTAACGGTTACTTCATATTCCTTCTCATGATTGTTTCTAGCACGCAAAATCTTGTTTACAATATCCCCATCATTCGTTAGAAAAATAAGTCCTTCTGAAGGTTTATCCAATCTTCCAATAGGGAAAATACGAGTAGGATAATTAATATAATCGATAATATTATTCTTTTCTCGCATTTGATCGGTAGTACAAACAATACCCACTGGCTTATTGAAAGCAATATAAACCATCTTCTTCTTTTTGGCTCTGTGCACTACCTTTCCGTTTACGCTTACCTCATCTTCATCAGAAACTTTTGTTCCCATTAAAGGAATTTCACCATTTATTTTTACCCTTCCTTGGTCAATTAATTTATCAGCAGCACGCCTTGAGCAATACCCTATTTCTGATAAGAATTTATTGATTCTTGTAAGTTTATTTTCTTCCATAATATAATGCAAAAATACATTAAAATATTGTTAACATCTCATTTTAAAAATAACTAAAATCAAAGGGGATATACCTTATTGATTTTTTAGATTTGCCTAAACAAAAAAATAAACTAATGACTAAGAAATTTTTATCAATCGTAATGGCAGGATTCTTCTCATTTACAGCAATAGCTGATGAGGGAATGTGGTTGCCACAACTTTTACAAGCAATGAATGAGAGCGATATGCAAGCTCACGGATTGCAATTAACTGCTGAGGATTTATACTCAGTAAACAACTCATCAATGAAAGATGCAATTGTATCTTTAGGAGGATTTTGCACAGCTGAAATGATTTCTTCAGAAGGTTTAATGCTTACAAATCACCACTGTGCATTTGGTTCTATTCAAGAACATTCAAGCGTTAGTAACGACTATTTAAAAGATGGTTTCTGGGCAATGAGCCGTGATGAAGAATTACCTAATGAAGGGTTAACCGCATCATTTTTGGTAAGCATTGAGGATGTAACTGCTAGAGTAGTTGCTGAGCTTAATACTGATATGACTGAGCAAGAAAGAAGAACTAAAATTAGAGAAATCTCTAAAACTATTGTTGATGAAGCTACTGAGGGTACGCATTACAATGCAAGGGTAAAATCATTCTTTGGTGGAAATGATTTCTACATTATGAAATATGAAACTTTTAAAGATGTAAGATTAGTAGGGGCGCCTCCATCTTCAATTGGGAAATTTGGTGGAGACACTGATAACTGGATGTGGCCAAGACACACTGGAGATTTTGCACTTTACAGAATTTACTGTGCTCCTGATGGAACTCCAGCTGAGTACTCAGTTGAAAATGTTGCTTACCAACCAAAACACCACTTACCGATCCAATTAAATGGAGTTGAAAATGGTGACTATACTATGATTTTTGGTTTCCCTGGAAGTACTGACAGATACTTAACTTCTTATGGAGTAAAAGAAGCTTTAGATATTACGAATCAAACTACTGTTGATATCCGTGATGAGAAGTTGGCAATTATGAAAGTTGGGATGGATGCTAGTAAAAGAACTAAAATTCAGTATGCTGCTAAATATGCGCAAACTTCTAACTATTGGAAATACTTTATTGGTCAATCTAAAGGGTTAAAATCAATGAAGGTTTATGATAAAAAAGTTGCTATTGAAGATGAATTCAGAGCTTGGGTAGCTGAAGATGAAGCAAGAATTGAAAAGTATGGTGAAGCTTTAAATTTAATTGAAAGCGCCTACAAAACAAATCAGAAAATTGCTTTAAATAGAACTTACTTAAATGAAGCTGTATTTATGGGATCAGAAATTATGTACTGGTCGTTTAAAATGAATAGAGCAATTGCATCCTTACCTAAAGAAGGGAAAGAGAGAAATGTTGCTATTAGAGCAATTAAAAAAGAGGCAAAAGAATTCTATAAAGATTATAACACATCAGTTGATCAGGAATTATTTGCATCTATGCTAGAGATGTACTACTACAATGTACCTAAAACGCAACACGCTCCTGTATTTAAGAAAATTGAAAATCAACTTTTTGGATTTAAAAAATTAGACTTTGATTGGTATGCTAAAAATGCTTTTAAAAGATCAGTGTTTTCTAGTAGAGATAAATTCTTTGCATTCTTAGAAAACCCATCTTCAACTAGAATTGAAAGGGACCCTGCTTACAAAACTATAATGTCAATTTATAACCAATACATTGAGCAAATTTCTACTCAAAGAGCAATTGTAAGAGAAGAATTAACAAAAGGAAATAGATTATTTATTGCTGGATTAAGAGAAATGAATCCTGATAAAACTTACTATCCAGATGCTAACTCTACTATGCGAGCAACTTATGGTAATGTAGGTGATTACAATCCTGGTGAGGCTATGCATTATGATTACTTTACTACTATTGATGGTATCATGCAAAAAGAAGATGCTACTAATGAAGAGTTTAATGTACCTGAAAGATTAAAAGAACTTTATGAAGTTGGTGATTACGGACAATATGCTGATAAAGATGGTAACTTAAGAATTAACTTTATTTCTAATAATGATATTACTGGTGGTAACTCTGGTTCTCCTGTTATTAATGCTTGGGGTGAAATTGTTGGTACTGCTTTTGATGGTAACTGGGAAGCTATGAGTGGTGATATTGCTTTTGAAAAAGAAATCCAAAGAACTATTTCTGTTGATATTAGATACACTATGTTTATTATTGATAAGTATGCTGGGGCAACTCACTTAATTGATGAAATGACTATGGCGCCAAAGCATGCTGAAATGATGACTGAAGAAGAGTTAGCAGCTGCAGCTATGGAAACTGCTTTGGAAGACCCTAACACTATAGTTAAGGAATTAGAGCTTAAAGAATATTTAGGAGCTCAATTACCTGTATTCGATATGCACTCTTTTGGTTCAGCATTTGATATGGCAGTTGACCAATATGGTTCATCAAAAGAACAAAGATTCTGGTGGCACGGTAACGTGTACACTACTGAGAAAAGATAATCCTTCTTTCATATAAAAAAAGAAACCCTGCCAATTTGGTGGGGTTTTTTTATATTTACCAAAAATAAAACTATAATTAAGCGGCTTTCTATGGGTTTAACTTGGTTGCTGAAAAAAAATAAATTTGAAAAAACTAATACTACTTTTTCTTTTCCCTTTACTAGGGTTTGGGCAAAACTGCCAGTATAATGAAGTGGTTCTACAATTAAATACTGGTGTTTGGGCTTCAGAATTATCATGGAGCATCACAGATTCTTCAGGTAATTTGATTGACTCTACTTCACAAACTTATGCAGATTCAACAACCTATTATGATACTATTTGCTTAATAAATGGCTGTTATAATTTTAATATGTTTGATACTTATGGTGATGGATGGCAAGGAGGTAGTTATCAATTATCTGATTCATTAGGGAATATTGTTTCTTCTGGTAATCTTCAAGGTAGCTTTTCTTTTGGAAGCAACATGTTTAGTATAAATTCTACATCTTGCCCTGTGTTAGGTTGTACACTTCCATCAGCAGTAAATTATAATCCAATTGCTACAGTTGATGATTCCTCGTGTCAAATCATTAGTGATAATATAAATTTATTATTTAATTGGTCTGATTCTACCTTACCTATCAATTCTTTAGGGGGGAGTTATACTGATGTTTATGGCATAGCGATTAACGGAGGAGAATATGCAGTGATTGGATCAACTATGGGCGCTCATATTATTGATGTTACAAATCCCTCTCAGTCTTATGAAGCAGCTTTTGTTCCTGGAGCTTTTCAAGGAAGTTTAGTAACGCACAGAGATTATTTTCATATGGATAATTACCTTTATGCTGTTTGTGATCAAGGCTCATCTACTCTTCAAATTATAGATTTATCTAATCTTCCAAATTCAGTTACTATAATATATAATACAGATTCTTTAATTTCAACAACACATAATATTTTTATAGACACACTTAATAAAAAATTATATACAACTTCAGGAAAGGTATTTGATATCTCAGATCCTATCAATCCTAGCTTCTTGTTTCATATGGGCTTTTTCTATCATGACTTATATGTGGAGAATGATACAGGATATTTTAATTGTTTTTCTAACGGTTTACAAATTTATGAGATGACAACTAATTCCCCTCAATATTTAGGCAGTTTAACATCATATCCAGATCAAGGAACCAATCACTCTGGATGGAAGAAAGATAGTATCTATATAATGGCTGATGAAAATGGCGGATTATCTTTAAAAGTAATTGATGTTTCAGATTTAAATAACTTGCAAGTAATAGCTCTTTTTAACTCTGGAGTTCTTCCTAGTCCTGCAGTACCTCATAATTTAATAATTCGAGACAATTTTGTTTATGTCTCTTACTATTGTGATGGTTTGCAAGTATTTGATATCTCAAACCCTAATAATCCTATAAAAGCAGGATATTATGATACTTACCCCTCTATATATTGTAGTGGATTTAAAGGTAATTGGGGGGTTGATCCTCTACTTCCTTCAGGAATAATATTAGTGTCAGATGTGCAATCTGGGTTGTTTGTTTTGGAGTTTGATTACAGTCCACAATCTATCTGTGATGGTGATAGTATTTTATTTGACACTACCTTTGTGTCAAATCAGGATTTATATCTAACAAATACTTTGGATAGTATGGGTTATGTTGATATATTAGTAATGGACTTATCTATTGATTCTAATTCTTACTCTATTCAAAATATATCAATTTCATATTCAGACAGTATTTTTGTTGGTGGATCATATCAATCTACTGAAGGAACTTACACAGATACTTTCCTAAATCAGAATGGTTGTGATAGTATTGTTACTACTAATTTAACGATAATTATATCTTCTATTTCAGAATATAATACGGATAAAAAACTCCTAAAAATAGTTGATGTACTTGGAAGAGAAGCTAAATTTAAACGAAACACCACCCTCTTTTACATATTTGATGATGGTACGGTAGAAAAACGAATGGTAATTACAAACTAATTTCTTTAGTAAGCCCTTGCGTTATTACCTTCCATATAGTTCATAAAAGCTTTGTTCACCACCTTCACGCCTCCTGGAGTTGGGTAGTTTCCTGTAAAGTACCAGTCTCCTTTATGATCAGGGCAAGAAGCGTGTAAATCCGAAATAGATTGGTAGATAATTTCCACCTCAGCATTCGTTCCTTTAGGAGTCAATAGCTCACTTATCTTAGACGAAATTTCTTCAGCAGTAAAAGGCTTGTATATCTCCTGTACATGATTTACCATCTCCTCTTTTGGTATATGAGCTTGTGCTTTACACTTTTCGTATGCCTCCGTAAGAATATTTTCTTGTTTAGTATCTTTCAATAATTCAACAGCTGCATTAAAGGCAATAAAATCACCCATTTTTGCCATATCAATTCCATAACAATCAGGATATCTAATCTGTGGAGCGGAAGAAACAACTACAATTTTCTTAGGATTTAAACGGTCCAATATTCTAATAATTGATTGCTTTAAGGTAGTTCCTCTTACAATACTATCATCAATCATAACCAGATTGTCAGTAGGCTTTACGGTACCATAAGTAACATCATAAACATGAGCAACCAAATCATCTCTACTATCATCAGAAGTAATGAAGGTTCTCAATTTTGCATCCTTAATTGCTATCTTTTCAGCTCTTGGAGAAATTTCCATAATTTTAGCAATTTCATCATGACAAGGATTATTACCTAGCTCCTGAATCTTCTTTGTTTTTACTTCATTTAAGTAAGCATGACATCCTTTTAATAAACCAAAGTAAGATACCTCAGCAGTATTTGGGATATAAGAAAAAACAGTATTCTTTACATCATTGCTTATAGACTTTAATACCTTTGGGAAGATACGCTTACCTAATTCTAGTCTTTCATTATAAATTCCGGCATCATTTCCTCTTGAAAAATAAATACGCTCAAACGAACAAGCTTTTCTTTCTAATGGCTCACGGACTTGTTTTTCTTCAACTGTACCATCCTTTTTAATGATGAGTACATGCCCTCTTTTTATTTCCTTAACATCTTCAATATTTACATTGAATGAAGTTTGTATAACTGGTCTTTCTGATGCAACTACAACAATCTCATCATCTTTATAATAATATGCTGGGCGAATAGCATTTGGGTCTCTCAATGCAAAAGCATCTCCATGCCCCATCAAGCCACACATTACATAACCTCCATCCCAATACTTTGCGGATTGTGTTAAGATATCTTGTAAATCCAACTCCTCTTCAATTACTTTAGTAATCTCTTTTTTAGTGAATTTATCTTTATGCTTGTAGTAAATCTCATCATTGGCCTCATCTAAAAAATGACCGATTTTTTCCAAAATTGTAACGGTATCCGCTTTTTGTTTTGGGTGCTGCCCTAAATCAACTAACTGCTGAAAAAGTTCATCAACATTTGTCATGTTAAAGTTACCTGCTAAAACAACATTTCTTGTTTTCCAATTGTTTTGTCTTAAAAAAGGATGACATTGTTCAATGGTATTTTCTCCAAAAGTACCGTATCTTAAGTGTCCTAAAAATAACTCACCTGTAAATGGCAGGTTATCTTTCATCCAGTTTGGATCTTTTAATTTTTCAGGGTCGTTTTCTTCAAGTTCAACAAACCTTCTGTTTACTTGCTTAAACACATCTTGTATTGGGTTAGTTGCTACCGATCTTTTCCTGCTGATGTATCTTTTTCCTGCTTCTACATCTAGCTTTACATTAGCCAATCCTACCCCATCTTGCCCTCTGTTGTGTTGCTTTTCCATCAACAAATACATCTTGTTTAATCCGTAAAGTGATGTTCCATATTTCTTTTGGTAAAAATCTAATGGTTTTAACAATCTTAACATTGCTACACCACATTCGTGCTTTATTGAGTCGCTCATTTAGTAGGTTTTGAGGATGTAAACATAGTTTTTATTATGCGATAATTTTCATTAATCCACTTATTCCTGGATTAGAATAAATTACGCCATCAATATCAAGAGTAGGAATGATTCTTTTTCCATTATTTGCTTTTTCAATAAAATCAATTGCCTCTTGATTATCATTGCATATAATATATTCATACTTTATTCCTTTTTCATCAAGAAATCTTTTTGCAACTAAGCAATCAGAGCACCAATCGGCACCATATACTTTAATATTCATTGGTATAAAATTTATAGGTTAGTCCGTTTTGTATTATAGTACATTCCTTACAATGTGAAAGATAAGTGAATTCAAATGGTTTATTTACATCAAAGCTACTTGGTGTTGCATCAAATAATCTGGAACATTCTAATTCTCCATCAGGAGAAAATCGTTCAATTCTGTAAGCTTTATTTTCTTGCTTAATAGTAAACCAAGAGCTTGCTCCTATCCCACTAATCAATTGTGCTTTTTCCGATATGTTTTCTGGTCTTTTCATTATCTCTCAATAGATGTAAAATAAGCTTCTAATCTACTCTTTTTTACTTCAATACATTTGTTATTCTCCACCACATAATAATGATGATTTGTAATGCATACATTTCTTTTAGGTGATGGAGAAATACAAAAAGGGTATTTTAACCTCAGCTTTTTTATCAATGAAGGTCCTGACGCATTAATTACTTTTGCAACAAAACGGGAACAATTTGTACCTGGCCTAACAAGAGGTCCGTAAGGTACCATTCCTTTTTTTTGTATTCCTTTTGCTTTATTAAAAGCTAATTTAAAATCTACATTACTTAGAACTGCAGCATACATTTTTCCTTCACCATGTGTAGCCTTCATTTGTGATAAATATAAAAGTATCTCATCAATATTTGCAATCTTATTCTCAGATATTTCAGCATCAATTACAGCAATATCTTGGTCAGTTTCTATATCTCTTACTCTACCATACCCTTCTGCAGTATGATACCTTCCAAAATCAAAATAATGCACTTTATTTGTAGTGGAATTGACAAGTGCCAATGCAGAATGACCAACCCTGTACTTACCATCTTGAGATAGAATATTATCATACCAAGCTCCTGAAGCTTTTACCATTCCTTCTGGCCATGCTAGGGTAATTATAAAATCGTTTTGCATTTATTATGATATCCTTTTTATAGAGTCAGCATTTTCATTAGCAAATTTTTCTAAAACATTAAAAAAGTGTTTTAAATCTTCATGAGTATTCTCTCCATTTATCGTTACCAACCTTACAAATCCATTATCATGAAAATGGCCAAAACCTACCATTAAAGTATTGCTTTCATAAAGTTTCGTGCACAAATCTTCCGGGTCAAAATCTTTGTAATTAAAACAAACTGATAACGAATCTTTAAAACTATACAATGTATAATCAGAATT
>Ga0208965_1001134_pt1 | contig 11938 bp, 10 predicted proteins | sample AOAMet1_07_M0_10_2_FD_188230 | JGI IMG/M metagenome (GOLD analysis project Ga0208965, IMG submission 188230) | Ammonia-oxidizing marine microbial communities from Monterey Bay, California, USA - CAN11_07_M0_10 (SPAdes) | ecosystem: Environmental > Aquatic > Marine > Intertidal zone | place...
TTGTATTGTGACATCTAAGGCAGTAGTTGGCTCGTCTGCAATTAATAAAGTTGGATTACAAACCAAAGCAATAGCGATCATTACCCGTTGGCGCATACCGCCAGAAAGTTGGTGTGGGTAATCATTAATTCGCTCTTTTGCGCTTGGAATTTCAACCAAGTCAAGAATCTCAATCGCTCTTTGCATGGCATCTCCTTTTGAAGATGAATCATGCAATCGAAGCATTTCGCTAATTTGATCACCAATTGTAAAGAGTGGATTAAGTGATGTCATTGGCTCTTGAAAAATCATTGAAATTTCTGCACCACGAACTTTTCTATGTGTCTTTTCATCAATAGCACTTAAATCAAGAATATTTCCATTTGAATGACGATACAATATCTTTCCTGCTGTTACTTCACCAGGAAAACTTAGAAGTCCCATGATTGATAAGGCAGTTACAGATTTTCCAGAGCCTGACTCGCCAACTACTGCCAACGTTTTACCTTTTTCTAATTTAAATGAAACATCTCTAACAGCTTTTGCTATTCGATTTTTATAAATAAATTGTGTACTTAGTCCATCGACTTCAAGGACTAAATTATTATTTATATTGTTGACTTTCTCATTCATTTTATTAACTGTTGTTCTGTGGAGTTTTTGTGCGTTCTGACAAAAAGGTTTTAGCCCCTGATATTACCATTTTTGGCTCAAAAGCTGATTTCATAGTCATCTCATTTCCTTGTGAATCGCTAACTTGTTCATCACAATCATTAACATCAAAAATAGTAAAGTCAGCCTTATTGCCGATAGCTAAAGTGGCAGCATTTTTAAGTGCAAGAAAATTTCGAGGATTGCAAGTCACGGCGTTGACACATTCATCAAGAGATAGCCCTGCAGCATAAAGTTTTGAGACTGTAGTAGCTAGGTCATATACTGGTCCATTAAGATTCCAGCCATGAAGGTCTGTAGATATAGAATATGGTTTTAAGCCATTTGCTATAGCTTCTTTGGCAACTTTAAAGTTATAAGATGCAGCGCCATGACCAACGTCCATATAGACTCCTTCTTCAGCAAGGCGTTTTGCGTTAGCAAATATTTGTGGAGAATCAGAAATTGATCCAGGATTTTTTCCATTAAAACAATGAGTAACAATATCACCAGGCCTTAATAAATCAAATACCTGATTAAGCGTAGGTGGCGGTTCACCAATATGAACCATCATTGGAAGTTTAGCAAGTTCAGCAACTTTACGTGCAATCTTAACAGGTTCAATACCCCAAGGGCCTACAATAACTCCACTAGCTCTAACTTTAATACCGCAAATTATATCTCTGTTATCCTCTATAACCTTAAGTGTTCGATCGATATTTATAAACCGTTCATCTATGAGTTCTGGTATACGATTGCAAGCAACCAGACCAATAGAGCCAATATTTATAAAGGCTTTAATAGTTTCCCTTTGTTGATCAATAACATATTCTTTTAAGCCATGAAAAGTTGCCTCACCCGCAGAACCCGCATCAACCAGAGTGGTTACCCCTCTTTTAAAACCAGCTTCATTAGCTCTGATAGAGACATCACTTCCTCCATACCAAATATGAACATGAAGATCACTCCAGCCAGGAGAGAGATAGGAGTTATTACAATCAATAATCTCAAACTCACTTGTTAATTTATCTGTTATGTAGCCATTTTCATCAATATAAAATGACAAGGGTAAGTTAGATTCTTTGAATCCTATGGGTTTGTAATTTATTATTTTGAATGTCATAATTAAAGGTCCTTTGCAATTTTAGGGTCAAGGGCGTCACGAAGACCGTCACCTGCAATTTGTAATGATAAAACGCACATTGTAATTGCTACTCCTGGGCAAACAATCATCCATGTGGCAACGTCTATGTATTGTCGCCCATTGCTAATCATTGTTCCCCAAGTTGGAGTTGAGGGGTCAACACCGACACCCAAAAATGATAGGCCTGCTTCTGAGAGCATAGAGTAGGCAAAGATAAAAGTAGCCTGTACAATTATTGGGGACATAATATTTCTTAAAATATGGCTAAAAAGTATTGTTGGCGTTCCAACACCTAAAGCCTTTGCAGCTTCTACATAAGGCAATTCACGAATCACAAGAGTTGAGGCTCTTACTATTCGGGCAACACGGGGTGCGTAAACAATTGACAGAGCAATTACTACATTGCTCACAGAGCCTCCCAAGACTGCAACCAATGATATGGCAAGTAAAATATCAGGAAAAGCCATCATTGCATCGGTAATTCGAGAAATTGGAGCGTCTAGGCGCTTAAAAAAACCACTGGTTAAGCCCATAATAATCCCTATACAAGAAGAGATAACTGCAACTCCAATTCCAACCATCAAAGAGACCCTTCCAGCATAAATAAGGCGTGTAAAAATGTCACGACCAAGTTCATCTGTACCAAGCCAGTATTCAGAACCTGGCGGCAGTAATCTGCTTCTCACGGCTATTGAGTTTGGATCAATAGAGCTTATCCACGGAGCAAAAATAGCAAAAAAACCAATAATAAAAAGGGTAATCAATCCAAATAGTACAGACCGTCTTTGAATTAATACTTTCCAAAGTTTAACTTGCTGTAAATTTTCTGAAAACTCATTCACTATAATTCTCTTAGTATTTAACCCTTGGATCAATCCATAAATAAATCATATCAATTAAAAAATTAACTAATACGTATACTGCTGAAACTACTATTAAAGTACCTTGTATCATTGGATAGTCACGTCTTAATACTGATCCAACAACTAGTGATCCAATGCCTGGTAAATTAAAGACGCGTTCGGTAACAACAGCACCAGAGATGAGAAGTGCAAAAGTTAAGCCAATAACTGTAGCAAGAGGAATAAGAGTGTTTTTAAATGCTTGGCGAAGCACCACATTGATCTCTGATAAACCCTTAGATCTTGCTGTACGAATATAATCTTCAGTTAACACATCCAGCATTGAAGCTCGAGTAAATCTTAATATTAATGCTGAATTGACAATGCCCAAAACAAGAGAAGGAAGTAATAGATGATAAGCCCTTTCTCCAAAAGTTGCTCCAGGTCCACCATATCCAGAAACTGGAAACCATCCTAATTCAGTACCTAAGTATTGTTGTAGAATTAAGCCAGTCCAAAAACTCGGTATTGCGGCAACAAGCATTGCCCCAGTCAGAGAGCTTTGATCTAGCAAAGTGCCTCTATAATATGCAGAGGCAATCCCAAATGGAAGGGCAATACTTATACCTATGCCTAGTGAAAATAAGGTTAATAATATAGAAGGTTCAGCTCTTTCAGCAAGGACACTTAAAACAGGCTTATTAAAAAATATAGACTTTCCTAAATCGCCTTGAACAACTTTGGAAATAAAGTCTGCATATTGGATAATAATTGGACGATTAAAGCCCATATTTTCTCGAAGTTCTAGAGCTTGTTCGGGGGTTGCATCAGGCCCCAATATGAGAGTTGCAGGGTCACCTGGAGCTAGTCTAACAATGATAAAAACCAAGGTTAGAACGATAAACATCACCCAGATCATCCCTAGAATTCTTTTAAATATATAATTTTTCATGGCTTGCTTATTATAAGGCCTAGAGATAATTATCCCTAGGCCGTATTTTTAGTTTAAGTAATTAAACTTTTTTTACTTATATGCATTCCAGAAAAAAGGCCATGGAGTTTCAGGGACACCTTTAAGTGCAACTGATTTTCCACGTAAGCTGTTAAAGCTACCAAGTTTAATGAAGCCAACATCATTAAAGTAGTTTTCTTGAATTTGAGCCCAAATTGCTGCTCTTTCTGCAGTATCTGTAACACTTGTAAATTGAGACATTAAGTACTCTTTTTCACCATTTGTCCAGCCTGCTCTGTATGTGGATTGCATTGTGCCATTAAGAGAAGGCTCAGGAATGTATGGTGAATGAGAAAGAAAAACATCCCATAGGTCAGGATTATTTCTTCTTTGACCAAGTGTTGCCCAGTCAACAACATCCATTTGAACATTAAAGCCTGCTTGCTCTAGATAGACTTTTGCAACTTCCGCAGTCTTAAAGTGCCACATGTATTGTTTTGAAGTTAAGATTCGAAGTGGAGAGCCATCATAGCTAGATGATTTCAAGAACCCATTTGCTTTATTAGTATCACCTGAGCCATAATTTTCTAGGCCTGCATCACTATTCCAAACAAATCCTTCTGGATATAGAGCACCATCTGCTTTATAGAACTTTTCATCACCAAATGCAGCATAAAGCATATCTTCAGCTGGAAGGGCTGCTTGAAGAGCTTTTCTTACATTTAAATCAGTCATAATGCCTTTTTTATGATTAATTACCCACATCGGCCAACCATAAGGAGCCAATAAAACAGGCTCTGCATTAGAGCTTGAATCAAGTCTGTCATATGATTCAGCTGCAATACTTTCAGCAAAGTCGAATTGACCAGAAAGTAATCCTTCTAGACGAGTACTTACGTCACCTACTGGGATAAAGTTTATTTCATCTAAATATCTTTCTCTAGGGCCAGAAGCTCCATCAATTGCAGATGTGCTTGAAGAGTATCCATCATATCGAACTAATTGAAGATATTGATCTGCCTTATATTCATTAACTTTGTATGGGCCAGTACCAATTGGTGCGGCAAGATCTGCGCCTTTAATGTTTTCTTGAGGGTATATAACAGCAGCAGCATTATTCATAGACATTAATGAAAGTAATGGTGAATATACTGCGTTTAGTTGAATCTGAACAGTATGACTATCTAGTGCTGTTACTGAATCAACTTTACTAGCAACAGATTTACCTCGTGAAGCAATACTTAGCCAACGATTCAATGAATCTACTACATCAGCAGAATCCATACTTGAACCATCATGAAAGTTTACACCTTGACGAATTTTAATAGTGTACGTTAAACCATCACTTGAAACTTCTGGCATGCTTTCAGCCAATAAAGGGGCAGGTGCCCAAGAACCATCAAAAGTAAAAAGTGTTTCGTAAATATGTTGAGTTACAGTTCCAACAACATCTTTTGAAGAAATCATTGGATCAAGCGTATCCGCTTCACCTATGATTGCAACATTAACAGCACCACCCATAGTGTTAGACATAGCTATACCACTGAAAGAACTACTCAGTAGAGCTATGCTGGCAAGGGTGGCGATTTTATTTGTTCTATACATTTTAAATCTCCTTTTTTAGTTAATCACTTGATTAAGTAGAACATAGTCTGTGACTAAGGTTTGATTTGTTATTCCCTTATAAAAGAATATATGCTACTATAATGTATCATAACTCATAATATGATTCATGTCAAATTAAAGATTATTAAATAATGTATTAATCTAAAGTACAAATAGTGTTTGAATTAAAAGCAAGAGTGCACGAACCAGTAAAGGGCGAAAAATGAGCTTGCTCATGCCTTAATTCCTCTTTACTATGGTAGATTTTTCATAATATCGATTGTATATCAACTTGAGCTAAAGTCCAAACTTCGTTTGATGTGTGAGGGAGTTCTTTTTTGCACTATAATTAATTTTCTTTAAAAACAATACTAGGAATGCTAATGTCAGTAGCAAGAATTACAACAGTAACCTTTGAATCAAATGAAGCGGCAGATATTGCTGCTGCAGCCTACGTTCCAAATGCACCAAGTGACTTTCCAGAAGCAGAGCAATTGATAGCAGTTAAGTCTGAAGGCAACGTCAACATATCTGTAACTTTATATGAGAACAACGAAGCAATGGAAAGAGCAACTGCTGCAAAAAATAAAGTAATGGACGCTATTCAAGGGATTGTATCTGTAGATACTAAAGTTGGCTCTGTAATATTAGACCATAGCAACTAACTAAAGTACAAGGGCTACTAAGTCCAAATTTCGTTTGATGTGAGGGGGAGGGTTATTTAGATAAATCCTTATATAAGACATTATAGGGGTTTATGTGAATCCCATTCCCAGATCAATTAATTAATTAATAGTTTCGTTATCAAAGTTGTAAGGCGAGTCATCCTTGCTGTATTCTGCGAATCCCTCTTTCACTTTGACACCATCCTCATAGAAGGTATATTTTCCTGAAGGCTTTCCGTGCTGAAAAATAATCTCTGATTCAAGTTGTCCTTCTTCATTCCAGACTCTAGATAGCCCATGAAGTAAATCACTTTTGTAGTTGTCCTGCTGAATGACGAGTCCAAACTCAGTCCAAGCAGTGAGCTCACCTTCTAGTTTGTCATTGACATAGTAACACTCTGAGGCTTTCTGGCCTATTGGATACCAATACGTTTCCTTACCATTCTTCTTTCCATCTTTATAGGTAGTCACCTGCTTCATGTCATTGAAAAGTTTTTGAATGTGTTCTCCGTCTTTCATCAGGTTACTATACTCCATTCTTTCTTTTGACAGAGTTCAACTCCGGCATCAGTACTGTCACAATAAAGCTGCTGTCCATTTTCAGATCCAAACATGGAGGACATGGTGAGCGTCCAGAGCATTACTATCCAGAGAAAGAAACTAAAAACAGTTGTGACAATAGAGTCCACTATTGATAAAAGCCAGACCATTAGTTATGCACAAAGGCTAGAAAGATCAGACTTGCTAAGACGTTAAAGAGAATCCAAATGACAAAGTTTTTATTGATCTTCATATTAAATAGTTTTATTTTAGCTTACCGTCCTTATAGTTTTCTTGAGAGGTAATCTGACCATTTTCATCCCACTTCGTCCAGAGGCCTTCTTTCTTTTCTTTTCTGAAGTTGCCTTGTTCCCATTTCTGACCGTTCTCATGCCAAGTAACCCATAGGCCCTCATAGAGGCCATTTATATCGATACTCTCTTTCATCTTCTGACCGCTCTCGTACCAGTAACTGTGTTTTCCGTGCCATACATTCTCTTTGTATGACTCCTGGCTTTTAATCTGTCCATTTTCATACCACTCCGTCCAGACGCCTTCCTTCTTGCCATTCATCCAAAGGCCTTCGGATAGTTTCTGTCCGGATGCATAGCGGTGCGTTTCTATTTCATTTTTTGTGTCAATTTTCATAATCAAATTATATTTCAATATAAACTAATGCTTAATGAATATTGAGTGTTAGTTTTATGGACAGTTATGATTATGTCATCGTTGGTGCTGGCTCTGCAGGGTGCGTTCTTGCTAATAAGCTTGGCCAAGATAAAAAACATCGAATCCTAGTCTTGGAAGCAGGACCAATGGACTATAACCTGATGATCCATATACCTGCTGGCGTCTATAAGGCTTATCGAAACCCAAAGACCAACTGGAACTACTTAACGGAGGATGAGCCAGAGCTCTTTAATCGAAAGGTTCCAATGCCAAGAGGTAAGGTGGTTGGCGGATCATCCTCTATCAACTCGATGGTATATATGCGCGGACACCCGCTCGATTATGACCGATGGCAATCAGAGTTTGGGTTAAAAGAGTGGTCTTATGATCAGTGCTTACCTTATTTTAAAGAGGGTGAGAATTCAGATCGTGGTGAAGATGAGTGGAGAGGGGGTAGTGGTAATCTTGGCGTCTCGAAGGGTTCTTTTGAAAACCCACTTTTTGAGGCTTTTGAGGAGGCTGGGCGTCAGTCAGGGCAAGGTTACTCTGAGGACCTTAATGGCTATAACCCCGAGGGCATCTCAAGGCTTGACGCTACAAGAAAGAACGGAAGAAGATGCAGCGCTGCTGTGGCGCATCTCAGGCCGGCTCTTGCCAGGGGGAACGTAACAATTCTTACTAAATCTCAGGTTCTCAAAATTAATATGATCGATAACTCAGTAAGCGGAGTAACCTTTAAGCGCAGAGGGGAGACACGCTCAGTTAAGGCCAATAAAGAGGTGATACTCTCGGGCGGCGCTATTAACTCACCTCACCTACTGATGCTCTCTGGAATTGGTCCAGAAAAACACCTCAAAGAGCACGGTATTGATGTCAATGTTGATCTGCCTGGTGTTGGTCAAAACCTCCAGGACCATTCGTGCGTCATACTTCAATACGCCTGTAAAAAAAGTTTTCCAATTCACAAGGTCAACCAGCCGCATCGAAAGTTAGCAACTGGAATTAAGTGGGTCTTTACAAAAAAAGGTATTGGAGCTTCAAATATATGGGAGGCAGGCGGACTTATCAGAAGTAGCTCAAAGGCGGCATACCCCGACATTCAGTACCACTTTGGCCCAGTAGGCTTTGAATATGAAGACAATAAAATCTCTTTATTGCAAGCCTTTGCCATTCATGTTGATCAGCTTAGGCCGAGGAGTAGGGGAGAGGTCACTTTGAAATCAGCAGACCCCCTCGAAAAACCATTAATGACCTTTAATTACTTGCAACATTCAGAAGACTTAGCTGAAATGTTAAGCGGCGTCAAAAAGGCGCGTGAGCTTATCTCGCAGCAGGCGTTTGATGAGTATCGGGGAGAGGAGTTAATTCCTGGCCCTGAAGTCGAATCAGACGATGACTTAGTGAAGTTTATTAGAGATGTTGCGGAGACAGACTATCACCCAAGCTGCTCATGTGCGATGGGAAATAGCAAGATGGCAGTTGTTGATGAGCAGATGAAGGTTCATGGAGTCAATAACCTTCGCGTGGTTGATGCTTCAGTGATGCCTCAAATTATTTCTGGCAATTTAAATGCACCTACCCAAATGATAGCTGCTCGCGCTGCAGATATGATTTTAGGGAAGGAGCAACTTAGTCCTATAAAGGCATCCTTTGCTTTTAATGACTAGCCCGTCATTTTTCATACTGAGATTGAACTGTCTAAAAATTTAGCGTTGCTAGTTTGCCTTTTTCTGGTTTTCCAGTTGATGTTCTTGGTATTTCATCAAGGAAGACGATATGCTTTGGAACCATAAAGCGTGCCATACGCTCTTTGCAATGCATAATTAAATCTTCACTTGTAAGCTTGGCATTATCTTTTTTAATGACAAATAATTTAATATCTTCCTCAGTCATTTCACCTGCTACTCCAATAACAGCACAGTCCTTTACATCTGGGTGCAACAACACGCCTTCTTCGATCTCATAAGCTGAAACCATTTCACCTTTGACGCGTATCCGCTCACTGATTCTATGCATGAAATAGAACCTACCCTCATCATCCATTCGTCCAATATCACCTGTATGAAACCAAAGATTCCTCCAACTTTTAAGAGTTCTCTCTGGCATGCCAAAATACCCGCTACTCATGACTCCAGGCTCTAAAGGTCGAACTACCATTTCTCCTGGCGTATTGGGAGGTAATGGGTCATCATTTTCATCGTGAATGGCCACTTCAAAATGAGGTAAAACTATCCCACCAGGGTGATCCCATTGAGGTGCAACTACCCATCCAGCATCTGTAGATCCGTAACCACCACCAGGAACTAAATGCAAATTAAACCGCGCATCAAAATCTTTTTTTGGAACGGGTGCTGGAGTACCCCAGCACCGAGTTACTTTGTGATCTTTTTCCTCTGGGCAGCTTGGATGTGCCCATAAAAGCTGCTGAACAGAGCCTAGCATCATGAACCAAGTAGCTCCATATTTTTTGGCTTCTAACCAAAAATTTGAAACACTAAAACGCTGACGCAGTATTACTCGACCCCCCGTCATAATGGTTGGAAGAATGTCATAGTAGGCAGGACCAATATGAGACAAAGGATAAAATGTATATACAGAATCTTTTATTGTAATCTTATTGGGTTCAATTAAGTTTTCTGCAGTTCTAACAGCGTATCGATGAGATAACAGGCATCCTTTTGACACTCCAGTTGTGCCTGATGTAAAAAGAATTGTTGCAATGTCGGTATCTTTTGCAAGTGAATCAATATGGTCTTGGCAATTTGAAAGTAAATCTTCAAAAAAAATGATTTGAAGTTCTGGGAATAATTTTTGCGCCTGATCAACTGAATCCAACATAATTAAACTTTCAATGTTTGTTATTGAGTCTCGAATTTGATCTAAAGCTTCAAGTTGAATTCCTGAGGTAAATAATAATTTTGACCCTGTTTGATTAATCATTCTAGCAAGAGATTCACCACGCATAGCTGGGTTTATCGATACCTCTATCGCGTTGGCTTTTTTTAGAGCATAAGTTAATGCGAGATATTGAGAGCTATTTTCAAGAAAAATATTAACATATTTTATTTTTTTAGGGAATTGTTCCAACAAACCGTTAGTAATTCGATTGGTAAGAACTTCAAACTCATTGTAAGTCAATGACTCGCCAGTTTCAGCAATGACTAAGAATTGTCGTTCGGCAAATTTTTCAGCACATTCATGTAAAAGGTTTCCTAGTGTAATTCTTAGTGGCATAGGTGAGCCTTTAGATAGTCAGTGTATTTTGATACACAATAAATGTAATTATAAGTCAACTTAGAACAAATTCAAAACTTCATTTGATCTGAGAGTGCACGACTGATTGATGACTATTTTTTTTCGTAGTGGACCATATAATTCACACTGACATCGTCACCCAACTTATACTTTTTTGTAATTGGGTTGTAGGTCATTCCAATCATCGAGCTGATGGATAAGTCAGATGACCTAGCCCACTCATCAATCTCGCTTGGTCGAATAAACTTCTCATAGTTGTGGGTCCCTTTCGGCAGAAGATTCAAGACGTATTCAGCGCCAACAATGGCAAAGAAGTATGACTTGGGATTTCTGTTAATCGTTGAAAAGAAGACTTTTCCTTGAGGCTTCACTAATTTTGAGCAGGCCTCGATTACCAGTGACGGGTCAGGAACGTGCTCTAACATTTCTAGGCAGGCGATGACATCAAAAGATTCAGTCTCTTTTTCAGCTAAATCCTCGGCTGATATGGACTGATAATCAATATCCAGGCCAGACTCGAGGAGGTGAAGTTTAGCCACTTCAAGTCCTGCTTCAGCGAGATCAATTCCAACTACAGTAGCACCCTCGAGCGCTAGAGACTCACTGAGTATTCCACCGCCACACCCAACATCTAGAATGCGCTTACCTTCGAGAGTGCCACCGCACTGCTCTTTAATATAGTTAAGGCGAAGCGGATTAATATCATGAAGCGGTTTAAACTCTGAATTTCTGTCCCACCAGCGCGCTGCTAGGGCTGCAAATTTATTTACCTCTTCGTGGTCAACGTTTGAATTCATAGCGCCTTTATAAAGTTGAGTACTTCTTCAGCGTGACCATCCACCTTGACTTTATCCCACTGCTTGAGAATCTCTCCGTCTGGGCTAATAACGAAAGTCGATCTAACAATACCGATGTGCTCTTTTCCGTACATTTTTTTAAGCTTTAAAACATCAAACTGTTTACACAAAGACTCGTCCTCGTCTGAGATTAGGTCGATTGTGTAGTTGAACTTCTTGATGAATTTATCGTGCGATGCAATGGAGTCTCTAGAGACGCCATAGATCACTGAATTATTGGCTGCAAAGTCATCGTTGAGCCTTGTAAAGTCGTTGCCTTCAATGGTGCACCCAGGGGTGTCATCCTTAGGATAAAAGTAGAGAACAATATTTCTTCCTTGGTCATCAGGAATGTTTACATTTAGATCACTTGTTGCGACACATGTAGTAGGGTTTACTTTATTCATATACGATATAATCTCATGGTTTTAATAAAAGCAGTCATTTTATCATTGATATGCAAAAAATCCGAAATTTTTCTATCATTGCGCACATCGATCATGGCAAGTCAACCATTGCCGATCGCTTCATTCAATTTTGCGGCGGACTCAGTGATCGAGAGATGTCCTCTCAGGTTCTTGATTCCATGGATATTGAGAAAGAGAGAGGCATCACGATTAAGTCGCAGAGTGTATCCCTTGACTTTAACTCAAAGGATGGAGAAACCTATCATCTCAACTTTATTGATACTCCGGGACACGTTGATTTTTCTTACGAGGTTTCAAGGTCGTTATCTGCCTGTGAGGGTGCTTTACTAATCGTCGATGCCTCTCAGGGGGTAGAAGCACAAACCGTTGCCA
>Ga0208965_1001139_pt1 | contig 11885 bp, 7 predicted proteins | sample AOAMet1_07_M0_10_2_FD_188230 | JGI IMG/M metagenome (GOLD analysis project Ga0208965, IMG submission 188230) | Ammonia-oxidizing marine microbial communities from Monterey Bay, California, USA - CAN11_07_M0_10 (SPAdes) | ecosystem: Environmental > Aquatic > Marine > Intertidal zone | place...
GGACTGTTGCTGATTAACGCCGTCGGAGATGGTCTTGTCATTAGACCGGGATTTGCGTCCGGCTATAGCGGGGAGGGGCCTTCTGGGCTGTCCAAAGCGATTGCCATGCTAAGCGCACATGAGGTGCAGATTGACGAGGTGGATCTGACACCGGCGGAGTTTCAGCGGCTGGATGACTCTGTCCTCACCGAATCGGATCTGCAAGACCTAGCCGCGCGGCGGGCCGTGCGTATTGGTCAATATCAGGATTATATGTTCAGGGGCGATTGGGACGACGCCCGCGCGGGTCGTTTGTGGTCACACTATCCTGCCCGCCTGCCATTAGCCGCATTGGCGCCTGGGCTGATTGACCTTGTTCTGGAGTTCGACACGCGGCCGGGACACGCCTTGCATTTGGGATACATCAGGCTTGAAGACCGACTGCGGAAACTGACATGCACAAGACTTTCGGGTACTCGGCTTGTCGATGCCGCTTTTTCTCCAAAACACGCCTTGTTGAAGTTGAGCGGCCGGGAGGATCCCGGTGAGCAAGCCGGGCTTGAGTTCCTGTTCCGTGGCGTGCTTCAGCTACACAGAAATCCCCATGCCCATAGCGAGCTCAATCGGTCGCCGGTTGAAGCTGTGAGCGAGTTCCTGGTGCTCAATCATCTGTTTCGCCTTCTTGATGCAGTTGAAGTGGCCAATGGCAAGGCCGGTAAGGACCCATCCGATGAAGGGAGCGGGCTTGGCACTGGCTGAACTCCTGATCTCTGGCGGGGGCGGCTGGGCCATTGGCAAAGCGGCCGACGCACTGAGCGCACCACTCGAGGGCCTTGCTGAAGACATCAATGTGCGTTTTGCCATTTCAGCGGCCCTGGAGCGAAGTGCTGCACGTCTAGATGAGGTGTTCGGCGAACGCGAGCAGGCCGACCTGACGGACATGTTGCGCGGCCAGCACGCGCTCGTTTTCACGCTGATCCTAGAGCGGCTTAAACGCGCACCGGCGTCTGATCTCATGCGGGGCGGACTATCGGCAGAACTCGCGCAAGTCTTAAGGGCCGGAAACGGTCAAGCCCGAGATGCCCTGCGAAAGCTCGCGGATCTGATTGACAGTGAGCTTTGGGCGAAGCCGCCTTTGGCCGCGTATCGTCAGAAACTTAGCGAATATGTAAATGAACAGCGGCTTGGCCATTTGCTTGAGCGACTGGCGCCGGACATGTCTGCCGCAGCGATTGCCGCGCGGGTGAGATTTGCCGCGCGGTCCGATATCACAAGACGGCTGAGCAGGGTTCACACGACACGTCTTGTTTTGCCGCGACGCGTGAGCGAACTGAATGACGAGGACAGTGCGCCTGGCCCGCTGACCGCGCTGGCGGAGCGTTTGACACCAGGTTGGCGCGGCGCCCTGATCGATCAGGGCGGCGCTGGAAAGACCATTGCGCTGCTCACAATTGGCGAGGCCGTGTTCAGCAGGTTCGATGAAGCGGCTGCGGTCTATGTACCGATGGCGGAGGCGGCGACGCACGGTTCGGTAATTTCGGCCCTCTTGCAGCGCGATGCGCTGATCGCCGAAAACATCTCGCAGGCGGATCTGGCCGCACAGGCTCGGGCCGGGAGATTGACGTTTCTGCTGGATGGTTGGAATGAGTTGTCGGTTGACGAGCGGCGCCAAGCCCGGTCTGCGATCGAAGCCTTCCACGGCGAATATCCGGATGCACCGCTTCTTTTTGCAACGCGGCCATACTGGTCAACCTTGCCAACGACGATCAGCGCGAGCTTTGCTCTCGACCGGATCACCTTCGATGACCAGGCGCGCTTTATTGAAAGCGTTGGTGGTGTTGCAGGCCTTCAAGCGCATACTCGTACGCGCGATCACCGCCCGCTGCGCGAGCTCCTCGGCATACCGTTTTTCCTGAATCTGTTCGCTCGTCTGGAATGGCAGGCAAGCGATGGCGACCTGCCGGAAAACAGTGTCCAGCTTGTCTCTCGTTTCGTCGAGGGCGAATTTGGCCGTCCGGCCTATCTTGATCCGCCGCCGGGCGGGTCGGCAGAGTTCGTGCGTGGTCTGCTCATGGAATTGGCGGTTCGCATGGCCGGGTCCGGTACAGTTGAACTGCACATCAAAGCGGCGAGCGCCGTCATTGCTGCACGCCTGAAGGCCGCTGGCCATGTCCACAACGCCGCCGAGTGCGAGCGCGCTCTTCAGCGCCTTTCACAGCAATCTCTCATCCAGGTTGCAGGTGAGGGCAGAGCGAGGCGGTTTGTCTTCGATCACCAACTGCTCCAGGATTGGTTCGCTTCGTTTCACGTACGGGATGCTATTGTCGCTTGTGCCAACGACACGGCTTTGCCGTCGCCCGCCGCAGCTGAATTCGGCAATGCGAGAAGCTGGGAAGGGGCGGTTGAAATCGCGGTGGAGGCGCTCGGCCAATCTGGCCCAATTGATCCGGGCCTGCGCCGGTTTCTGATGGAACTTTGGGGAATGGATCCCGAATTTGCGGCGAAGATGATGTCTCGGCTGAGTGACGCCGCTTGGGACGGGATACGCGACGATGTGCAGCGCTTTGTTCGTGCTTGGCGCAGGAAAGATCCAGGTGTGGAGGTTTTATCCTTCATGGTGGGCACCGGGCGCTCCGAGTTCGCAGAGACGATATTCGAAGACCTCGCTTCGGAAAAGGAGAGGCGCCGCGAGCGCCAGTTAACCCGACGGGGTGGATTTCACCCGGATGTGCTTGGACCAGACTGGAGCGCCAAGGCCGAAGGGCTTTCCAGATCCCAGCGCCGGATACTGGTCCATGATCTGGCCTATTCCGGCGGTGATCGCGGACTGGATATGGCGATTGAGCTTAGCGCCGGGGACACCGAGACTGATCATCTTGGCTTCGTCCTCGATGAAATCCACTACCTCGGCCGGAAAGACAAATCGACCGCGCTGTTCGCGGCCATGACTGAAGCCTCGGCTGACAAATGGGCGCTTGACGAGAGATACAGGGAGATTGCGGCGGAACACGACCCTGAGCGCTATCGGGCAACGCTCAAGCGGATTATTAAGAAGGGGCCGAACACAACCGGCGGCGTACACGCCCGAATGATCCTTTGTGAGCTTGATGGCGAGCTTTTTCCCGCGGACCTGATTGAGGCCGGGCTCGCTCTAGATGATCAGAGCAAGGATAATCGCCACTGGCATTTGCACAGGTTTTCCGAAGATGCCCCTAGCGCGCTTTCAGACGTGCTCCTGGAGCACATGAAAACTGGCAAGGTGCTCTACAGGCTGCATGAGTATGTCACCAAAGTGAATCCAGCCCAGGCTGACGACATTCTGTCGTTCTTGCTCGACGATAGGCGGGAGCGTCACGACGGGCTTGGGATGGCGACGCATCTCAAACCGGGACAGTTACGCTGTGTCCTCACCGAGGCCTTGCAGATTTGCCGCACACTTGAGGGTGCAGATCGTTATGCCATGCGCGACGAGCGCAGCCGGCTTGCGCGCCTGATGGATGTGCTCAAGAATTCCGATAACACGCGCCTTATTCAGATTCTTATTAACTCGCCCGCGAAAAACCGGTCCGAAGTGGTCTTGCTGATGAAGCTTGTGACTGGCTGGAAGGGCGCGGACCATCATGATGAGAGAGGTCTGAGCCCGACGGGCCTCGCATCGCTGGGCTTGCACAGTGCAATCGATCGGTGGTGTCGATTGCTATTGGCGGTGCCGGACAAAAGCAGCGACGATCTGCAATTGGCCTTACGGGCACTGGCTGTTCCCGGCCGTGTTTCAGCATTGAAACGCATGCATGAAGTGCATGAAGCTGAACTCCTGCAGTATGAGCAGGAGCATGCTGACAACCCGAGTCGGCTGAGGCTACGGGGCGGCTATCCAGGGGACTATCGTCGCCGGGAGCCATTTATGCGCCATGGTTGGCCGGAGGCGAAGGCGCTGTTGCTGGGCTATATTGGCGATGAACGATTTGAGCTCGGCGCGGCGATAGCGCTTCGCAAATTCGCTCCTTTTGTCGCGGCCGATGTTCAGGGCAAGGGGCTCTTTCCAAACGATCGCAGTCATGAGCTGAAACGGGAGCGCCGGGCGGTCTGTCTGGAGCGGGGACCTTCAGCATCGTGTCATCACATTGCAGCCCGTATCCTCGATCGTGTTGCTGAGATTGATCTTGATGCTAAGGATGGCTGGGCGCGGGCGCGCAGTCTGGCTGCCTCTGCGGCCTGGATGGATTGTGGCCCGCGCCTGGCGGAGGTGATCGATCTCATTCGACGCGATCCCGAGCCGGTCAAGTCCCTGGCGATACTTGAGGCGCTGGCCGAGACCGGCCAGCCGCTCAAAGCGGACTGGATCCTGCCAGGTCTTGCAGCGGCAGAGGCTGAGTATTTTGCGCAGACCTGGCGTTCCGAGAACGATTTTTACATCCTTCGCCCATGGCTCGACCTCCTGGCGCGATCAGACACGCCGCTTGAGCTCATCGCCAGAAAAGCCAAGCACCCCCGCGAGGTTCACCAATGGCAGGCAGGCGATTTCATCTCGCTGCTCATGCTGGAAGACGCTGATGCGATGGTTGACGCCATCGAAGCCCTGCATGCTGAATGCCGTCTCGGCCATGGTGACTATGATCGCATCCGCGCGCTCTTTCGCGTCGGGTCGGACCGAGCGCTCAGTCTGCTTTTGGATGATGTTCTTGAAGGGCGATATCAAGACTTGCTTCATTTCGGGTTTCATGGGCCCAATGCCATTGCCGATATGCTCGAACGCGAGCCGGACAAGCTAAAGGCGGCCGTCGCAAAAGCTGCGTCAAATGATAATGCGCGGGGAAATGCAGCGTATCGTTTGGGCAGTCTTTGCCGGGGGGCACAAACCGCCAAACTGTTCGAGATAGCGTTGGAAGAGAGCCGCAGTGGGTCCGAAGCTATGATATGGCGTGTTTTAGCGGAGCATATGTTGGAAGGACAGTGCACAAGATACGAGCCGCTCGGCCCTGGCAGCTATAAGCTTCACCAAAAGTCTGTCGGCGAGTTGCGGCAAAGCCTCTTTTCCTGGGTTTTGGCGGAACCCGAGGAGCCTTTCTGGCGGAAGCTGCTTGCCGGCGTCGATGATCTGGTTTCGCAACATGGCGGACATCCCGATGATCCGCGTCACCCCGATGTCGTCACGGGGGTACCTTATCCGGATTTTGAGCCCGATATCTGGGCCAAGGTGCGTATTTTGGAGAACCCTCCGAGCCATTTTGACTAGGAGGGTTACGGCAACAATCACATGCATAATATGATGGGTGCTTTGTCGGTGTGCGCAAATAGCTGGTGAATGGTGGGATACCGAGTGCGAGTGTTGTTCCAAGTAAATTTACCCGCATTTCTTGCGCAGGCTGACTCGGCAATCGTTATAAACTGACTGGCTGAATTGAAGCGTGGCCGCCATTCAATCTACAACATAAGTCTGGAAGGGTTTGGCCCGAAGCGTACAAACTGCTCCTTTACGAGAATGCTCGATAGCGGGATTCAGCTGATTTCGGATAGGCGGACTTCAGCGTGTTCAACTTTTCTGGTGGCAGATTCAATCCGCGCTCGCAATGCCGCCCACCCAACCTTAATTTCCTGCCCTTTAGCGCTCGGTGCCCGAGCTGGCAGACCATCAATCAGCGCCTGTTCCAGCTCTACCATCGCCTAAACAAATTTGCGAACAGGATCTAGCTCGTCCATTTCGGACACATTCCGCGACCTCACGTCACCAGTCTACGCAGCTTTTTCGACAGCCGCTGGACTTTGCCCGCATTCGGAGCATTGCTGTCTTCGACAATTTAAAGCGCGGCCCGGTATCGGCCCGGGCTTGTCTCAGTGGGAGCGGATGATCGCCCCTACAATCGAAAGGAGACAAGCCATGACTGACCAACACACAATCGACGCTCCTAAAGACGGCACCAAGGAAGCCCGCTTGGTCGAGGCCCTGACCGGCAAGGGCCAGACGCTGAAGCAGCTATCGTTGCTGCTGACCTGGCAACCTCACACAGTCCGCGCTGCGATGACCCGGCTGCGCAAACGCGGCTATGTCATCGACCGGATCGAAAAGACCGAGAAGTCCGCCGCCCGTTTCAAGCTGCGCGGAGACAAGACGTGAGCCGGACCGACTTCAACCGGCTTTCACGGGAGGAGCTGATCGAGTGCTGGACCGAAATCATCGGTTCACCGCCGCCTCATAAGCTCCGCTCGCCCATGATGGCGAAGATCCTGACCTGCGAACACCAATGGCAGACCTCAGGTCGCCCACGGGCGACGCTGGTTCGCAAGCTGCAACGGCTAACTGGGGCCCCGCCCAATAGCACCTTGCCGGCCACCAGCGGCCAACGCCTGGTTCGAGAATGGAGCGGCGTCGAGCACACCGTCGATATCACCGAAGCCGGCTATCTCTGGAATGGCAAGACCTGGCGATCGCTTAGCGCCATCGCCAAGGAGATCACCGGGACCAAGTGGTCGGGACCTCGCTTCTTCGGTGTGCAGACATGAAGAAGGTCCGCTGCGCCATCTACACTCGGAAGTCCTCCGATGAAGGCCTTGACCAGGCTTTCAACTCGCTCGATGCGCAGCGAGAGGCCTGCGAGGCCTATATTCGGTCGCAGCGCCATGAAGGCTGGAAACTCCTGCCGCAGCGCTATGACGATGGCGGCATATCCGGTGGGACCATGGATCGCCCTGCCCTCCAGGCATTGCTCGCTGAACTCAAGGCCGGCCGCATCGACATGGTCGTCGTATACAAGATCGACCGCCTCACTCGCTCACTCGCCGACTTTGCTCGGCTGGTTGAGCGGTTCGACGCGACCGCCGCGTCTTTCGTTTCGGTAACTCAGCAGTTCAACACCGCCTCCAGCATGGGCCGACTGACACTGAACGTCCTGCTCTCCTTTGCCCAGTTCGAGCGGGAGGTCACGGCCGAGCGGATCCGCGATAAAATCGCCGCCTCTAAGAAAAAGGGAATGTGGATGGGCGGCGTTCTGCCGCTAGGCTACGATAAAACCGATGGTGGTATCGTGATCAACAAGGGTGAAGCTGAGACGGTCCAAACCCTATTCAAAACATACATCAACGTCGGCTCGGTCCGGAAACTGAAGGACTACGCTGATACCGAAGACCTAAGGACCAAGCAGCACGTGTCTGCCTCGGGCCGGGTCACTGGCGGCAAACCATTCACAAGGGGCCATCTTTATCAGCTGCTCTCCAACCCTCTCTATCGCGGAAAAATCAAGCATCGCGACCAGGTCTATGATGGACTGCATGACGCGATCATTTCGGAAGCGCTCTGGGTCCGGGTTCAGGAGAAGCTCGCAAACAACCGTGTCGCCCGAAAAACACGAAAGAGTGCCGCCAATCCATCCCCGCTCGCTGGCAGAGTGTTCGATGAGAATGGACGATCCTTCTACGCCCATCATGCTCGGAAAGGGCAGCGACGATACCGCTATTACGTTTCTTCGGACGAGACGGTCCGCCTGCCCGCCCATGAGCTAGAACAGGCGGCGTTCAATGCGCTGATTCATCGTCCTAACATTCGACAACAATCGGCTGATGGCGTCACATCGCAGCGCGAAACGCTGGAACAGATCGACCGGCTGGTGGTTGGCTCGAATGAGCTGGAAATCCACCTCGCCGGACGGGAGAACGCGCATCCGGTCCGTGTTCCGTTCACACAACGCCGTCGCGGTGTGGAACGGAAACTTGTTTTGGAAAATGCGAGCGTATCTCCAAAAGTGGATCGGGCCCTGATCCGTCGGGTCGTTAAGGCCATGGATTGGCTCGATGCCATCAAAGCTGGACGCGCAATCAGCGAGATCGCGGCCGAGCAAAATGTCTCGCCATCCTACATCACGCACAATCTTGATCTGGCATTTCTGTCCCCGCGAATTCTTGAAGCGATTAGTGGGGGTCGGCAGGCGCCGCATATCTCAGCTTATCAGCTTTCGAAGATTTCGATCCCGGTAAATTGGGACGAACAGGACTCGATTTTCCTCTCCTAGATTCCCGCGTAATCACCCGGTGCATCCTCTGCAAAATCTTCAATGGTATGCGCTGAGGACTTGAGATTTTCCTCTCGGTCATACCCTTAGTCATATGACTTAGGTTATGACTAAAGGTATGACTAAAGCTATGACTTAGCCCCCCCCCGCGACGATAGAGCAGGTCCAGCAGCTCCGGCCGCGGCTCGCGTCTGAACTGAGCGCACCAGTTCCCAAATCACTTCAGCGGTAGGTCGTTCACTTCGCAATATTCCCGCTGATTCAAGTCACTGCGCTCCACGCCTCGTGATGAGCCCACAAGAACGCTTGCAGCTCCGCACGTTTCTCAACTGACAATCTCGTCATCGGCAGCTCCCCTCGGCTTTTGAACACCAACCGAAAGAGATCGAACGCCCCGCACAAGCATGTCACTATTGTACGCTTTCCTGGTCCGTTCGCCGATTTTTCCCTGTTAATGAAAATAAATTTCCCTGTTATGGATCAAAGAATTCCCTGTTATTGCACGCAGGGAATTTAGCTTTAGAGCACTGTAAACACGCGATTTTGCAGCCTTAGGAGTCGACGTTTCCCTGCAAAAATAAGCGATTTCGCTGTAAATCGGGCGATAACAGGGAAAATGCCGCTAAACTTGACTGAAAAATTGGCCGACAGAGACTTTTGGCTGAAAGCGCACGATTGCAGGAGAATGGAGACGGAAACTGCAGATTTTAGTCGCTGATACGGGCGATAAGCCCCGGAATTGTCGGGATTATTCGCAGACGTCTCGATTCTCGGGATTTTCGGAAGACTGGCTGGCGGAGAGGAAGGGATTCGAACCCTCGATACGCGTAAACGTATACGCCCTTAGCAGGGGCGCGCCTTCAGCCACTCGGCCACCTCTCCCAAGCCAGATTGCCTGACTAACCGGATGGCCCCATGCGGGCAAGAGGCCAAACAGCGCCGTCTGCACATCACATCATGGCGTCACCACCGGGAACCAGAATTCCGGTTGGTCTAACGCACCAAGAAATGCGGCGGCAGCGGCCCCTTCCCCTTCGATGGAAAGCGCACCTGAACCTGCAAGTTGAAGCACATTTGCCTCGCGCAGGATCAGCCTGTTGAAGTCCGCGCGCGTCATATTCAGCGTTGCGGCCGCGTCACCCGTTTCAGTAACGTTGCGCGGTACAATGACATCACGACCGACTTCGACGCGGATGTTTTCGCCGGTATCGCTGAACGCAAAGACGACGGCAAACGGCTCTCGCGAGAGCTTTTCAGGGTTGTAGCGGCTGGCCAGCGCATCGAACAGGTCGAGTGTGGGAACCGCGGCAAGGAAGTCGGCATTGCCGAGATTGGGCGCCCCACTCTCTGGGACTCCATTTCTAAGTTCGGATGCGGCGGTCAGGAAGTAGCTGCGCCAGGAGCCGCTCTCAGCCTGAAAACCCATCTGTTCATAGGTGGCCGCCAGCCAGTCCTTTGCCGGCTGGCTATCGGGGTCCGCAAAGACGGCCTTGTTGAACAGTTCTGCAGCCCAGCGGTAGTCGCCCTGATCATAGGCGCCTGCGCCGCGTGCTAGAACCGCCTCGAGCCCGCCCATCGCCTCGACATAGCGGGGCGCGGTCTCTGCATCCGGCAAGGCGTGGTAGTTGGCGGGCACGCCGCTCCACCAGCCATAATAGTATTGATAGACGGCCTTGGAGTTATGGTTCAGCGTGCCGTAATAGCCGCGCGTCGAAAAATCTTCCTGGCTGAACACCGGCTCGGGGATCGTCTCCGCAGCCTCCGTCATCGTGGCGCCGGCATTGGCACGGCGCAGCGTCTGGTCGTGTACGTAGCGATAGGTATCGCGCTGGTTTTTCAGGAAGGTCTCGACATTCTCCTGCCCCCAGCTTGGCCAGTGATGGGACGCGAAAACGACGTCTGACCTGTCGCCATAGTCGGCGAGCGCCCGGTCGATCACGCGGCTCCATTTCAGCGCATCGCGCACCTTTGCCCCGCGGGATGTCAGGACGTTATGGAACGTGCCGGTCGCCACTTCGGCGGTGCAGAGCGCGTCGAACTGCGGCAGGTAGAACATGAATTCGGCAGGCGCCTCGGTGCCGCCCGCATCCATGAATTCGAATGTCACACCGTCAATCTCGCGGACCGTGCCCCAGCCTTCGATTTCTTCGGTCGGCAGAACAAGCCCCGTTTTGCCCTGCGGAAGACCCGGACCAAGCCCCGTGCCGACGACCGCCTGCGGTGAGCGTGGAATCGTGTTGCCGAACATGAGAACGGCGCGGCGCTGCATCAGATTGCCCGCTATGAGGTTTTCGGCGACGGCGCTTTCAGTAAAGCCGATTGGCGCGAGGACTGGCACGCCGCGCGCCTCTATCTCGTCTTCGCTGATAACGCCGCGGGCACCGCCAAAGTGGTCGGCGTGAGCGTGCGTGTAGAGAACGCCGGTGACAGGCCGCTCACCCAGTGTATCGTTGACCAGCTTGAGCGCGGCTGCAGCAGTCTCCCTCACCGTCAGAGGATCAACGATGATCCAGCCTGTCTCGCCGCGAATGACGGTCATGACGGAAAGGTCATAGCCCCGCACCTGCCAGATGCCCTCTTTCACCTCGAACAGACCATGCCTGGCTGCAAGCGCCGACTGGCGCCAGAGCGACGGGTTCACCGTGGCGGGCGCGTCGCCCTGCAGGAAGTCGAATTGCGGGATGGACCAGACCGTGTTGCCATCTTCATCGAGGATCGCGTCGGCGTCTATCGCGGCCAGAAAACCCCGCGAAGCGTCTTCAAAGTCGCCCTGATCCTCAAGCGGCAGTCGTTCGGAAATGGCGCGGTTGGCAGCGGCGGTCGCCTCACTTGCCTCACCTGCAGGCGGCGGCGCAGGAACGTCAACATTGCTGCCTTCGGTATGAGCGAATGAGGACATTGAAACGAATGCGAGGGCAAAGGCCGATACGGCCATTCTGTAAGTCATGCGATTTTTCCTCCCGGCATATTTTGCGACGAGCCTATTCGCGCGGGACAGATTGCGGAAGGGTAATTCGTTCTTTCAGGTTTGGCCCCGGGTCGGCGTTGGCGCGGCACATGGCGCTGCGCTTCTCCCTTCTCCCTGGGGAGAAGGGCCGGGGGATGAGGGGAAACGATCTCTCAACAGATACTAAGCTTTGCAGTGATGAGCAGCGGCGCGTCACTGCCGATGGTTTGCCGTGCCTCGATGTGGCTCCCCCTCACCCCTGCCCCCTCTCCCGAAGGAGAGGGGAATAGTTCTTGAAACACCCATATCGCCATACGGGGCTTCCCGCTGGCGGTGCGCTTGTGGTCTCGCCCTGAGGTGACAGGGCCGGGCGCGTCCGTGGTGGACGCTGTAGGTAATGCCAGCCTTTCGGCGTGGCTGTAGAGCGTGCGCCATGGACGCGCCCTGCGAAGAATTGCCCGCTCGTTTGACGCGGGCCGCCCAGAGGACTCAGAAAGGCGAGCCGTCGCCTGACTGGACAAGTGGATAGCGCGGACCGCCTTGTGGCAGGGCCGTTAGTCCCATACCGGCAGCACTCGTCTCCTTCGCACTCCGCTCATGCGCCGCAATTGCCGCGCCTGAGCCCTCCCGCTTTGCTGAAAACCTGCCGGGGTCTTTCCGGCTGGCGTCGGCATCGCGAGAACCACCTCCACCCGGTCGGTCCGGACCGCCCTGTCTGGTGATGGGAGGCGTTTAGTATGGGCTGGGCTCTAGAAGGTGGGGATGGATTTTTACTTCTCCGTTCTCCCGCTGGGAGAAGGGCCGGGGATGAGGGGGACTTGCTTTTCATCGGGCGCATTGGCTTGCAGCGATGAGCGGGAACATTGCTGCGACGCATAATGACTTTGAAAAGTCGCGCCCCCTCACCCCTAGCCCCTCTCCCAAGGGAGAGGGGAAAGCGTTCACGCTGAACCGAA
>Ga0208965_1001154_pt1 | contig 11790 bp, 12 predicted proteins | sample AOAMet1_07_M0_10_2_FD_188230 | JGI IMG/M metagenome (GOLD analysis project Ga0208965, IMG submission 188230) | Ammonia-oxidizing marine microbial communities from Monterey Bay, California, USA - CAN11_07_M0_10 (SPAdes) | ecosystem: Environmental > Aquatic > Marine > Intertidal zone | place...
TGCGCTGGTGTTCGAGGCGGTGGGGACGGTTTATCTGGCCCCCGGATGGCAGGCTCAGGTACACTCCGAGGGTCACCTGCTCATGACCCGATAGTCACTACGCTGTACCCGGTGACCGGCGGCCGACACCGCCGACCCCGAAAACCTGGAGCCGATACGGTTCCACAACTGTGTTTCCGCCATGAACGACGTACTGAATTTCTTCTCCGGTGGCCTGCTTTCCGCCGGCCCCTGGGCGCTGGTGCTCATCACCCTGGCCATGACTCACGTGACCATTGTCAGCGTGACCGTGTACCTGCACCGCTATTCCGCCCACCGGGCCCTGGAGCTGCACCCCGCTCTCAAACATTTCTTCCGCTTCTGGCTGTGGCTGACCACCGGCCAGAACACCCGCGCCTGGACCGCCATCCACCGCAAGCACCACGCCCGCTGTGATACGGAAGAAGACCCGCACAGCCCCCAGGTGCTGGGCATTCGCAAAGTGCTCAGCGAAGGCGCCGAGCTCTACCAGGCGGAAGCCGTCAACCAGGAAACCCTGGACAAGTACGGCGCCGGCTGCCCGGACGACTGGGTCGAGCGCAATGTCTACAGCCGCTTCACCTTCCTGGGCATCGCGCTGATGGGCGCCATCAATCTGGCCCTGTTCGGCGCCATCGGCATCACCATCTGGGCGGTGCAGATGATGTGGATTCCCCTGTTCGCCGCCGGCGTGATCAACGGCATCGGCCATTACTGGGGCTACCGCAACTTCGAGTGCGCGGACGCCTCGCGCAATGTGCTGCCCTGGGGCGTGCTGATCGGCGGCGAAGAGCTGCACAACAACCACCACACCTACCCCAATTCCGCCAAACTCTCGATCCGCCGCTTTGAGTTCGACATGGGCTGGGCGTGGATTCGCCTGTTCGAGATGCTGGGCGTGGCGAAAGTGAAGAAAGTGGCGCCCAAGCCGGTGGTCGATCGCGACAACGCCAAACCCGCCGTGGATCTGGACACCCTGCGCGCGGTCTTCCAGCACCGCTTCCAGGTGATGGCCCAGTACCGCCGCGCCGTGATCAAGCCCGTGTTCGAACAGGAAAAAGCCCGCGCCTGCGAAGCCACCCGTGGCTTCTACAGCCGCGCCCGTGCTCTGCTGTACCGGGACCAACGGTTTTTCGAGAAGCGCCACGAGCATCGCCTGGCGAAACTGACCGAACACAACCAAACGCTGGCCACCATCTACGAGTACCGGCTGCGCCTGCAGTCGATCTGGAGCCAGACCAGCCGCAACTCTTCCGAGATGCTGGAGTCCCTGGCCCAGTGGTGCCGGGACGCGGAAGAATCCGGTATCCATGCGCTGCAGGATTTCGTGGCCACACTGAAAGGGTATCGGGTACAACCGGCCCAAGCCTGACGTCGCGGGCTGGCAACCCAGCCCGATAAGCACTAGAGTACGCCTCCCTCGCGGCCTGCAATTGCAGGCCGCTTTGTTTTTACGGCTTTTCCCGCGCCGGCGACACCGGCTCCGGGCCTTTTCATTTCAACCCGGGTCACCGCGACCCATCAAAACGCCCTCAGCGGGTTCCTTGCCGCGCCGTCCGCCGGTGGTCGCCATTCGCACCGCCCGGCCTGCCAGCGCGCGTCTGTTTCACTGGGAGACACGTTTGACCGATACCGGCTTTTATCAATTTTCGCCTCTTACCATCCTGTTGCTTCTCGCCGCCTTCTACGGCGGCACCTATCTGTTGACGCTACTGATCAAGAGCGACCGCCAGGGCACCGACGCCTTCATGGTCGCCAACCACCGCGTGGGCTTCGGCATGGGCGCCGCCAGCATGACCGCCACCTGGATCTGGGCCGCCTCCTTCTACGCCGCCGCCACCTCCGGCTATACCTACGGCCTGTCCGGCCCGCTCCATTACGGCCTGTGGGGCGCGCTGATGATTCTGTTCATCTACCCGTTCGGCCAGCGGTTCCGGAAGCTGGCGCCCAACGGCCACACGCTGGGCGAACTGATCCACGCCCGGCACGGTGCTTCCAGCCAGTTGATTCTGGCGTTCTCCAACGTACTGGGCAGCCTGATCAGCCTGATGGTGAACTTCACCGCCGCCGGCGCGCTGGTGTCGGTTCTGTCGCCGCTGTCGTTTCAAACCGGTGTGATCATTGCCGGCATCGGCGTACTCAGCTACACCCTGACCTCCGGCTTCCGCGCTTCGGTGTTCACCGATTTCGCGCAGCTGGTGGCGTTGATGGCCATCGCCGTGGTGATCATCCCCGCGGTGCTGTTCGCCATGGGCGGCCCCGGCACGATCATGGACGGCATGAGCACCCTGACCGCGGAGCAGCAGAACCTGTTCTCCATGGACGCCATCCTGAACCAGGGCGCGCCCTACTTCGTCGCCGTGCTGGCCTACGCCATCGGCAACCAGACCATTTCGCAGCGCCTGTTCGCGGTGAACGAGAAGCACATTAAGCGCACCTTCGTGACCGCCACCGTGGGCTACGCGGCGATTGTCATCGGGCTGGGCATGATCGGCCTGATGGCGGTGTCCGCCGGCATCGAGCCGGTTAACGGCGACATGAACAACCTGATCCCGCAGGTGGTGTCCACCTATCTGCCGCCGGTGTTCATCGCCCTGTTCTTTATCCTGGTGATCGGCTCGCTGTCGTCCACCGCTGACTCTGATCTGTCCGCCCTGTCCGCCATCGTCATGGCCGACGTGTACGGCAAGAACATCGCCAAGGACAACGCCGACCCGAAAAAAATGCTGTTGATCGGCCGCGTCACCATGATCGTCGCCACCGTCTGCGGCCTGGTGTTCGCCAGCTTCGCGCTGGATATCCTGGTGATGCTGGTGTTCGTCGGCGCGCTCTGGGGCGCCATCGTGTTCCCGGTGATCGCCAGCTGTTACTGGAACCGGATCACCAACGCCGCCTTTACCTGGGCGGTGGTGGCCGCGCTGATTATGTTCTGCGTGGCGCGCTTTGATCTGCTGCCGATGCAGGGCTTTACCGCGTTGTTGTTCGAGTTCCTCGCGGCCATCGGCGGTGGCGTGGTGATCGGGCTGATGGCCTTCGGCTTCTTCGGCGTACGCATCGGTGCGATTGCCGGCGTGATCGCCTTCCTGGCCACCGCCTGGTTCGGCTTCCACTTCCTGCGCGACTACACCGTGCTGATGGCGTCACTCACCGCCTACGGCGTCAGCACCCTGGTCTGCGTGGCCATCAGCCTGGCCAGCAACCAGCGGTTCGACTTCGACGAGATCGGCAGACGGGTGAACAACTACGACAACCAGGACCCGGCCGACCTGCCCGAAGGCGCCGCAACCGCTAAGTAATTCACACCAGGCCACGGCGACTGCCGTGGCCGCCAAGGAGTATGAATATGGAAACCTGGATATTCGGCGCTTACATACTCGTCTGGCCGGTGCTCAGCCTGGGCGTTCTGGCCGTGCTGAGCATTTCGGTGGTACGTGATCTGCGTGCCGCCAAGCGGGAAAAGCGCGATTTGATCTGACGATCGATACGCAGCACGGGAAGGCTACACCGCATTTCACGGGCGGCTTGATAGTTCCTCATTAAGTACAGCCATATTGTACTTTTCAGCCTCCTGTTAAACTTGCTTGCAGTTTGATACTGAAGCAGCATGTCCAATATGGCTGAACATACTGCTAGCAAATCAAACCTGCTTACCCGCCTGGTTCCAGGCGGGCTACTGGTCGACGCGGCCTGGCTTGAACAACGTGGTTACTCACGCTCCCTGCGGCACTACTACGTCTCCACGGGCTGGCTTGAGCAACCGGCGCAAGGTCTCTACCGACGCCCCGGGCCCTCCGTGCGCTGGGAACAGGTGGTCGTTTCCTTGCAGTCGCTGCTGGACCGCCCGGTTTCGGTGGGTGGCCGGACCGCCCTGGAACTTCAAGGCTACGCTCACTATCTCCCCCATACGCTCAAGCGTATCCATCTCTACTGGGGTGCACCGGCACCTGGCTGGTTGAATAAGCTTTCCCTGCCCCAGGTCTTCATTTCCCATAACCGAAATCGCTTGTTCTTGGAACTCGATACCACCGAGTCAGGCGCGGATCTCGCAAACTCATCCCGCTCCGCATCGATAAATGGCCTACGTCGTTTACCCTCGGGGGTGGAGGGCCAAGAGATTGTTGCTTCAACAGCGGAACGAGCCTATTTGGAATTGCTTGACGAACTACCCGGCAATGAGAGCTTCGATATCGCCGATCTGTTCATGGAAGGGCTGGCAACACTAAGCCCTCGCCGCTTACAGTGCCTTCTTGAACAAGTGCGAAGCATAAAAGTGAAACGACTTTTTTTCTTTTTTGCGGATCGCCACCAACACCGATGGCTCGCCCACCTGGATAAGAGTCGGATTGATCTCGGCAAGGGCAAACGCATGCTCGTGGCGGGCGGTCATCTCGACAAGCAGTACCAAATCACCGTGCCGAGCAATCTTGAACAAGGATGAACAGTGGCTTTCAAGGATCAATACCTCGCTCAAGTACAGCTATTGGTAAGAGCGCTTCCGTTCGTTGCGGCTGAACCATGCCTGGCCCTGAAAGGCGGCACCGCGATCAATCTCTTTATGAGAGATATGCCACGACTTTCCGTGGACATCGATTTGGCCTACCTCCCGATTCAAGCGCGAAGTAAGTCCCTGAAAGAAATACAGCGGACATTGCGCCGTATTGGACAGAACATCAGAACCAAGATCCCCGGCAGCCAGCTGACGGAGCAAGCACCACCCACCCAAACAACCGTCACCAAGCTCCTGATCAAGCCAGCATAAAGGTCGAGGTCACACCGGTGTTGCGAGGTGCCATTCACCCCCCCAAAGACCATGCCTGTATCCGAACCGGTTGAAGAAGAGTTCGGCTTCGCAGAAGCGCAGCCACTCTCAAAACCAGACCTGTACGCGGGAAAAATCGTCGCTGCACTGGATCGTCAACACCCTCGCGATCTCTTCGACTGCCATATACTTCTTGAGCAGGACGCCATAGATAGCGACTTACGTTCCGCGTTCATTGTATATTTGATTAGCCATAATCATTCGCCCCACTCATTACTCTGTCCAGACAATCGAGATATCCAGCAGAGCTACGAGCGGAGCTTTAGCGGAATGACTGGCAAGGAGACCCCTCTCGAAACCCTTTTGGCCACAAGAGAGCGGCTGGTCCATAGCATCAAGAATCAGATGCCTGATGAACACAAAGAGTTCCTAATGTCTTTTTATCGACGGGAACCGAATTGGCCGCTGCTTGGCCTTGACGGTGTCGAGGCGCTCCCTGCCATCCGTTGGCGGGAAAGAACCTTGATAAAGCGGGAAAACGTGATCTGATCTGACTGAACCACAGCGAAGACCCGGAAGAGCGCTGACTAGCAGCCTTCCGGACCGCAGTATTGAAGTAGCTGCACGGCGGGCTGCTCAGCGGCTATGACATTAACCTCAGCTTCACCCAAGCTAATACCTAAGCTTCCCAAAAGAGGCCCCAACAGATACTCGGATAGGGGCTCGACGACACCACTTACCGCCGGTCGTACCAAGTCCAGCGTCAAGTTAAGCAAACTACCTAGTGGCAGACAGGCTATATCCGCGCTCTCTACGTTAATACCGTTCATAAGGTTAGTCACACTTGAACCGAGCACGTCACCCGTGCCCACATCTACCGAGCGAGCTTGAGCCTCGAAGTTATGCAACGGAAGGTCTCTGAATTCCACGATACCGGAAGGTATGTCGTCGCCAGATGCGGAAGATGAAGAAACTTGGATATCGATTAGTCCGGAGCACGAAGGCGGAGGATAACAACAGTCTCCGTATCGGGTCCCAGTTAACGGGCCGGTGTACTGGTGCTGAAAAGAGTCCGCCGGTGGAATCGGGCAGGACCATTCCGCAACACCTGGAAAACATACGGGTTGAGGTTCCTCTGCACCTAGGACAATAAGTTCCACGTCGGTGTACAATTGAAGGGCCGATTTCTCAACCTCGAAAGCATAGTCCACCGCATTCGTACTACCCGCTCCACAAGCTGCCTCCACCAACGTTGCTTTGGTCGCTCCTGTTCTGAGCTCTAACGGCAACTTAAGCGTTAAAGCGCTAAACGAGGGATCCCCGAGTTGCAAAGAAGCATCTAAACGTATGGTTATATCAGCGCCTTCGACCTGCCCAAGCCACCCCAAACCTCTATCTGTTTTGCCTATGCGCGCGGGAGCAACAACGACGCTCGGTGCGTTATCGATTTCCAATTCCAAAGAAAGACTTGTCAAATCCCCTAAACCGAGCCCGCCGAGGAGAGGGTTGACGTCTAACTCTATTATTCCGTTTAAGGGCGGCGTCTCGGCGAGATTGAGAATGAGGCTGCTCAGAACTTCCAAGACCGGCACCCCAGCGCCCTCTGGGACTCCGGTATTGCCCACGACACGAATGATCTCGGAAACCTGTACGTTTGTATTCACACCACTGGAGGCAAGCACATCGTCCACAACCTTTACTGCACCGCCGGTAAGACCTCCGGCGGTGCGCAAGGCACCAACCACGACGTAGGCCGGCACCTCCGACTGTAGAACTTCATCAACCCCCAAACCAGTGCGTGAGGCAACGTAGCTAACTATGTCGCCCAGGTCAGCCACCGTATTTGAAAGTGAAGAAAGCGAAACCGCATCTATAGAAAGATGGTTTCCGCCAAGCACTGCCTCGAAAATCGCGCCAAGAAGGATGGCGTTATTGGTGTCGATGGAGGCGGTATATGACTCCGTGTAAAAGGTCGCAAATGTCTCTTTCTTTACTGCCGTCTGCGCTGACACGGTCACCTTCCCGAGCGAGCTCGGCAAAAGGGCGGAAATAGGCTCCTCGGAGGCGACCCGAACCACTAGCCCATTGCTCTGCATCAAGTCTTCTTCAGAGCGAAAAGAGAGCACTTCGTTATCGTCGCTTTCAATCACCCCCGGTTCGACAATCAACTCGTCATCCGCACCATCAAAACCTTGGGCGCGTGCAGCAGCCAGCGCGCGTGCACGGATATTCCCCATGCTGACAGTCGCCCCCCCGCATGTCTGTGTGCCATCAGCAGCGGCGGTCGCGGCAGCATTTACCTGACTCTGCATTTCCTGGCGCAATGAATACAAGCGCGCACCATCAAGAGCCAGTACACCCAGCAAGATCACGGCGATCATGATAATCGGCGTAATAAAAAGCAGAGCACCACGCTGCCTATTCATTTCAGTCCTCGCCACGAGTCTGCTGACCAAAAGTTTCCGGAATCGGTTGTTTAAAGCTGTCCGCCAGGCGGCGCTGCGTGTCGATGTAGACCGGCACGGAGAGCTCGCTTTTTTCCGCCGGCGGCGAACGCCGTTGCTGTTCCAGGGCGCGCTGGGTGGCGGCTCCCACCTGATGCTCCTGTTCGGTGTCGACCACTTTGCCGGACACGCCGAATTGCGGTCTGCCGTCCGCCATGACCGCCAGCGGAATCAATGTAAGTAGAGCCATGACCAGTTTCATAGTTTATCTCCCGAATTGCTCGGCCAGCCGTTCCGCGTAAGCCCGCTCTTCACTGCTCAGGTCGTATTGCTTCTTCATCCATTCCAGCCCACCCCAGTTATCGGTGAGCAGGTAAGCCACCGCCAGGTTCTGGCGGACCGGACCCTTGCCGTCGCCGAGCTCCATGGCGGTGCGCAACTCATAGGCGGCGTCTTCATAGTCACCGACCATAAGCAGCACATAGCCGTAGTCATTGCGCACCTGGGCCGAGGCGGGCGTGCGTTCGCGGGCGATCTCCAGGTGATGAAGCGCTTTCAGCACTTTATCCTGCTTCAGCAGGACCATGCCCAGACCGTGGTGGCTGCGCCCGGTACCGCAACGATCCACCAGGCCCTGGAAAATGGTCTCCGCCTCTCCCAGATGGCCGGTGGACGCCTGCAACTGGCCGTAACGCACCCAGTGGTCAACGGTTTCCATGGGCTTGGCTTCCAGCTGCGCCAGTGCCGCGTGGTTCCGCTCCCGATTCATCAGGTTGTCGACCATGTCGAGCTGCACCTGTTGTTCCGGCTGGATGCGGGCGGAGCAATTCAACCGGTCCAGATCGTACGGGTCGCCGGCTCTTTCGCTGGGCGGCTGCGAAGCGCAACCGGCCGTCAGCACGCTGGCCATGATCCCCATCGCTATTTTTTGCATCCGTTGCTCCTGGTCTTCGTTGTTCGTTTGAGCACGTACCCGCGCTGACGGGACCGCCCTTATCGTGAAAAGGCATCCGCAATAGAGATCACCGCCGGCCCACCAATCAAAATAAACAGCGCGGGCAGCATGAACGCCATCATCACCACCGTCATTTTTGCGCCGATGCGGTTAGTCTCCTCCCGGACACTGTTGCGCTCCACGTTCTGAGCTTCCTCGATAATCTGGTCGAGACTGAGGGACACGCCGGCCCCCAACTGGCTGCTTTGTTTCATAAGCACTACATAGTTACGCAGCACGGGGATATTGCGGTTTTCGCCCAGTTCATCCAACGCCTGAGTGCGTTCGGCACCGGATTCCATCAGTCGATTGAAGCGATCCAAACGGATGGAGAGCATAGGTAAAAGCGGTCTCGCTTGGTTGGCGATTAATCGCAACACCCTTTCCAGAGAAAGGCCGGCCTCCATCAACATACGAGTAAGATGGCAAAGCTCTATCGCTTCTAGGTTCTGCCTTTGTTCCGCTCTTTTACCCATTGTTCGGATAGCTCGTCGCGGCAAAATAAAGGCCAACGCAGTCAGCAGCATTGCCCCGATAGGCCCAAATACAAAGAAACCGATGACCACAACTATCGCCGGCACGAACCAACAGAACGCAAGGTAAAGAACCTGGGCCTGTTCCCGGGACCGGCCCGTAGCAGCATAGGCTTCCCGTATCTCCTCAAAATCACCACTCGCGATGGACGACTCAGTAAACCGGCGGGCGACCTTTGATAACCAGAAGTTGGGCGCTTCTTCTTCCTGGTCGGCAAGCCGATGCAGGCGCGCATTGATGCGCGCGCGACGGGCCCACTGCGGCGCCTTCGCCCAGGCCACCCAGATGGCGAGAAACGAGATTACGGCCGCGGATATAAACCAAACGCTATTCACGTCCGACCCCCTGGATCATGCGCCAGATAACTATTATTCCTAGCCCCTGCAACCCGCCTGCGATGGCTAACATTACATGGCCCGTATCCGAGTTAAGAAGAACGCTCGAGTAGCTCTCGTTCATCAAGATCATGTACGCGGCCAAGCCGAGCGGCAACAGCGCGAAGGCGGCGGCGGTAAAGCGTGTCTCCGCCGTGGCTGCCATGAATTCACGCCGCAGTTCCTGTTGAGAGCGCAGCGAGGTGGCCACCTGGGTCAGCACCGGGCGAATCGAGGAGCCGAAGCGCGAGGACGTCCGCAACGCGATTGAGACCAGAACCAGGGACGGTATCCGGTAGAGACCGCCGAAGTCCTCGAACAAGCTGGTGTAGTCGCGGCCCGCTTCCACCGCGTTACGCAAGCGGAACGCCAGAGGATCGAAAACCGGCGGCGCATCGTTGAAGGACTCCACCAACGCATTGTCCAGCGAACGCCCGGCGCTCAGATAACGCAGGGTGGTATCGATCAAACCAGGCAACTCTTCGTAAATACGCCGCCGTTGCTGCTGGAAGCGAAAGCGCCAGTACATCCACAGCGCGATGGCGATCAGCCCGGCGGTGATCAACGCGACCAGCGGGCCGTTGAGCACCATCACCACCAGCAAAAACACCGCGACGACCAGACCGAAGACGGTCAACTGGCCCTGGCTAAGGTGAATGTCCGCGCGAATCAGCACGCTTTCCAACGGGGTCACGGTGACCCGGGCAGCGGTCTCCACACCCAGATCCGCCCGGGTTTCCAAACGACGGCGAATGCCCTCATTCAGCGACCGCTTAAAACGACGCCGCGCCCACAGCCACTGCAGCACCACCGTGATCAGCGCGAGCACGGCCAGCGTTTGCGCGGCGGCGAGCAGGGCCAGGGCGCTCATTGTTCGTGACTCCGGTACAGGTAGTCCATGTGATACGCGTCGGTTTCGGTGGGCGTGAGGGCGATCACCTCGCTGACCATGCGGCGACCGTCGGGCATCCGCACCAGTTGAATAATGATATCCAGGGCGGAACCGATAAGCCGGCCGATGGCACGCTCACTGGCGTCGTAGCCGCTGACCGCCAGCAGGGTCTCGATCCGCACCAGGGCGTCCTTGGTGGTGTTGGCGTGGATGGTGCTCATCGAACCTTCGTGGCCGGTGTTCATGGCCTGCAGCAATTCAATGATTTCCGCGGAACGCACCTCGCCGAGAATAATCCGGTCGGGCCGCATCCGCAGCGAGTTCACCACCAGCTCCCGGGCGGTGATACGGCCTTTACCCTCGGTGTTGGCCGGGCGTGTTTCCAGACGCACCACATGGGGGTGGTTAAGCACCAGTTCGGCGGAGTCCTCAATGGTGAGGATCCGTTCCGCGCGGGGGATGTACTGGCTGATCAGGTTCAGCATGGTGGTCTTACCGGTGCCGGTACCGCCGCTGATAATGATATTGCGGCGTGATTCCACCGCTCGGATCAAGACGTCGAGGCAGGCGTCGGTCATGGAGCCGTTTTCGATCAGCTGCTGGGCGGACAGGTGATTACCGGTGAACTTACGGATACTGATGGTGGGCCCGTCCAGGGCCAGCGGCGGGATAATCGCGTTGACCCGCGAACCGTCCGGTAACCTGGCGTCCACCATCGGGCTGGCTTCGTCCAGCCGCCGGCCCAGCGGCGCCAGCATGCGGCGAATTACCCGGGTAACATGGTCATCGTTGATGAACCGGGTATTGGCCCGCTGCAAGACACCGGCCACTTCCACGAAAACGTGCTCCGGGCCGTTCACCAGAATATCGTTGACGCTGGTGTCCGCCAGCAACGGCTCCAGCGGGCCGAAACCGGTGACTTCATCAAGGATATCGCGGACCAGCTGGTTCAGGTCCTGGGTGGATAACGGCACCCGGTTGTGGGAAATATATTGCCCGACATGGTTACGGGTAAATTCGGCCAGGGCATCACGGGTCGCTTTGCCGACTTCGATGCCTTCTTCATCCAGCCGCTCCACCACCCAGCGATGGGCACGCTCCTTGAGCTGCTGGTACTCCTGATCGAAACGACCGGCCACGGCTTAACTCCCCAGCAATCGCGTCAGAAAACCACCGCGTCGCGGCTCATCGCCCTGGCCATCGAGGGATTCCAGCAGGCTGCCCAGCCGGCGGCTGTAGGCACACCGAGGCGACTGCTCAAGAATCGGCCGGCCACTGTTCACCGCCAGCAGGCGGTGACGCCAATCCATCGGCAGGGTGCCCGCCAGCGGCGCGCCGACGGTATCACTCAGCTCGTCGGCATCGGGCGGCACGCCACTGTCGTAACCGTCCACCACCAGCCCGATATGACCTTCACGGCCGAGGTGGGAGCCCCAGTCGTGGACCAGCGCGCGGGCGGCGTGGGCATGATCGACCAGCGGGTGGATGCCGACCAGCAGATGGCGGGTATGCACGCCCAGGGCCCGCACCCAGTACTCGCTTTGCAGCGAGGCCACGTTGATGGTGATGTGATCGAACATCTGCATCAGCCGGTTCAGGGCGATGAACAGGTCCGCGCTGCGGTCGCCGTCCAGCGCCTGGCTGCCGATGCCGCCGGAAAGCAGCCGCAGGCCGGGCCGGAACTCTTCCAGCGCCGTGTCGATCAGCGTCTCGTCCAGGGTTTCCGGGTTGGCGAGCAGGTTATCCAGGGTGAATTCGCTGCTGGCGTCGAGATA
>Ga0208965_1001159_pt1 | contig 11778 bp, 10 predicted proteins | sample AOAMet1_07_M0_10_2_FD_188230 | JGI IMG/M metagenome (GOLD analysis project Ga0208965, IMG submission 188230) | Ammonia-oxidizing marine microbial communities from Monterey Bay, California, USA - CAN11_07_M0_10 (SPAdes) | ecosystem: Environmental > Aquatic > Marine > Intertidal zone | place...
CTGATGCCCTGTCGCGCGGAAATCTCAGCAAGACTGATTGGCTTAGCTTGGCCGTGAACCGCTAGGTCAAGCATCGCCGTTACCGCGTATCTTCCTTTCGCCGTTAATCTCATTTCAACACCTTATATATTGTTGCTCACCTACAAAAAATCAAGCGTTGACGTGCGCGCGTGGCTGATTAATTGAATGCAGGAACCGGGGTAACGGTTGGCAGCTTTCAGGGACGCGAATTATGCAATACCCGACTAATTTGGTCAATTATAGTTACCATTTCGCCATCAATACTGATCACGTGTAATCAGTTTGGCTAATTTCGCTAAATTAGGCATCGCTTGCCTCACAAACGTTATACGCGATGGTAACGGGTTGGGTTCAGTCAGCTTTCACGGCAATACCCGATCATTTTAGTCAAGTATTTGTGAAAGGGAAGAACTTACTGCACTTTTTAATAAAAAACCCATTAGTGAGCACCAGTTTCTAGGAAATTAATTGCGTCCCTTGCGATTAATAGCGGTCAGAAACCCACGCAAAATGTTCACTTCCATTTTATCCATGCGTATGCGGTTAAACATACGACGTAGCCGCGTCATCAACTGCCGTGGATTCTCTGGATCATGGAAATCGACTTCGATAAGGGTCTGCTCCAAATGCTCCATCATCATTTCAACGGCTTGGCTCTGAGCAAAATCTATATCCCAACTCTCATCCTGCCCAGCAACACCTGCATTTGGCGCTGATTGCTGGGGTGCGGCATCTTTTGCCAGCTTCGCCTGCAGAATCTCATAGCTCAATACCTGCACCGCCATGGCGAGGTTCAGCGAGCTATAGGCTTGTCCAGTGGGAATATTCACGTGGTAATGACAGCGCTGCAACTCTTCGTTCTTAAGCCCTCTGTCTTCCCGACCAAATATAATCGCGACCTCGTGACCCTGCGCATGCTCTGCGACGGCAAGTTCGCCACAGCTTTTCGGCTCTAGCATTGGCCAAGGTATACGTCGATCACGTGCCGAAGTGCCCACGATCAACTGACAGTCGGTCAATGCTTCATCGAGAGTGGCAACCACTGTCGCGTTTTCCACCACATCGACAGCGCTGGCTGAACGCCAGACGGCCTTCTCGTGAGGAAACTGCAGCGGATTGACAAGATAAAGCGCCGTTAGCCCCATATTTTTCATCGCCCGTGCCGCCGCACCGATATTGCCAGGGTGGCTGGTTTCTATCAGCACAATGCGAATACGAGGAAACATTGGCGCATGCTCAGTGGGTTCGGGGGATTTTTCGGACATATTTTTGCTAGGCTGATGACAGAGGCGCGCCATTCTACAACTTGTGCCTGAGTGACACTATACCCCGCGTCTGGTTCCGGTCGGCTGAAGTAAAGACGGCTTGAGCTTATTATTTTAGCTGTTATCATGCGCCCCCATTGAGGCAGCCCCTCAAGCGTCAGGCTCTGATACAGACTAAGGAAGGAATACTATGCAACCAATGGCAAATATGGCTTTGCGCGCAGCCCGTCAGGCTGTATCAAAAATAACCCAAGCATTCGATCGCCCGGACTTAATCAGGGTCTCAAGCAAAGGTCAAAACGACTATGTCACTAATATCGACAAAGATGTTCAGTATATTATTATCCGAGAGCTAAAAAACGCCTATCCAGATCATTCCTTTCGTGGCGAAGAAGATCAGAGCAATCTGAATAATCCCGAGTCTGACTATGAATGGATTATCGATCCTATCGACGGCACAACTAATTTTATCCATAACGTACCCCACTTCTGTATTTCAATCGCTTGCCTGAACAAAGGCAAGGTTGAGCACGGCGTGATTCTTGACCCCATGCGTCAGGAAGAATTTGTCGCCAGCAAAGGCAAAGGTTGCACGGTCAATGGTCACCGCGCACGCTGTGGTGACAAAAGCTCACTGCTCGGCGCCCTGATTGGTACCGGCGGAAACCACGCCGAATATGCACAACACCAAAGCAATGTTTACCAACGCATGCTCACTGAAAACGCAATGGTCAGGTCCGCAGGCAGCGCTGCACTGGACCTGGCTTATGTTGCCACCGGCAGAATGGATGGAGTTTGGTTTAAAGGTTTAAATATCTGGGACATGGCCGCAGGCGTACTGATGATTCAGGAAACCGGTGGTTTGTTGGGGGATTTCAACGGCGGCGCGGGACACTTGCAATCCGGCGATATTGTCGCCGGATCACCCAGAGTCTTTAAAGCGCTGGCACCCATTGTCAAAAAGAATTTCGCGCAGGCAAGCACTGACTGATAGCCCTGACCGACTTAAACGACCAAGTCAGGATCTTCAGCGCCTTCCTTGATGGGTATCGCCAGATCTTCCTTGGAAATATTCAGCGCTACCAGCACATTTGCGGCAACATAGATCGAGGAGTAGGTACCTACACCAACACCGATGATCAAACCTATCGCAAATCCTCGGATTAATTCGCCGCCGAGAAAAAACAAGGCAAGCAACACCAGCAATGTTGTTAACGAGGTCACAATGGTTCGACCCAACGTCTGACTTAAAGAGAGATTGATCACCTCAAAACTGTTGCCTTTACGGACTTTCCGGAAGTTCTCACGAATTCTGTCAGACACCACGATGGTGTCGTTGAGTGAATACCCGATCACCGCAAGCAAAGCCGCCAGCACCGTTAAATCAAAGTCCCACCGCGCGATTGAAAAAATTCCAAGGGTAATGACTACATCGTGGAACAAAGCAACCACAGCACCAAAGGCAAACTTAAGCTGAAACCGGAATGCGATGTACAACATCACCAGCGCAAGCGCGGTAAGCATACCCAGGCCGCCCTGATTAGCGAGTTCTTCACCTACGGCGGGCCCAACAAATTCAGAGCGACGCAATGACACATCTGCATTCGTTGCCGTTCTTAATGCGTCAATAATGCTGTCGCCTAATCGGGCATTTTGTGCTGCATCAAGTGCTTTCTGCGGTGGCATGCGAACCAACACATCACGCTCTGAACCAAAATACTGAACAACATGGCCGTCATATCCTGCGTTATCTAGCTGACGCCTAATCTCTTCCGGGTCTGCCGCCTGTTCATACACAACCTCAACCAATGTACCGCCGGTGAAGTCCAGTCCCCATTCAAGCTGATTAATACCTAACGATATCGCTGAGGCAATCACCAGTAAAAGGGATATGCTCGCCGCTATTTTTCGGTACTTCATGAAATCGATGATCTTTACCGGCTTTTTCGGCGTTCTGCGCCAAGCTTCTTGATCAGTTTCAGCGCCACCGTTGGCAGGATTATTGAGTGATGCATTATCGGACATAGAATTTTCAGCCATCTTATATCGCCAACTTCTTTACATTACGCCCACCGTAGATCAGATTAATGATCGCCCGGGTGCCCATAATGGCAGTAAACATTGAGGTTAATATGCCGATCGACAGGGTGATTGCAAAACCCTTCACGGGTCCTGTGCCGATACTATAGAGAATCACCGCGACAATCAGCGTGGTGAGGTTGGCGTCAAAAATTGTGACAAAAGCCCGTTCAAAACCAGCATTGATCGCCCCCTGAGGCGACATGCCGTTAGCTATTTCTTCACGAATACGCGAGAAAATAAGCACATTTGCGTCGACCGCCATACCCACGGTCAAGACAATACCGGCGATACCCGGCAGCGTCAGCGTCGCGCCGATGCTCGACATCACAGCAATCAGCAAGACCAAATTAGCCACCAAAGCAATATTGGCAGCGATACCAAACACTTTGAAGTAGACCAACATGAACAGCAACACTAGCCCAAGACCGACGGTCACAGAAATGGCACCTAGCTCAATGTTCTCTTGACCCAGGCTTGCACCCACTGTCCGCTCTTCAGCGATAAACATTTCAGCCGCAAGCGCACCGGCACGCAGCAGCAAAGCAAGATCCCGCGCTTCTCCGGCCTGCAGACCCGTAATGCGGAACTGAACGCCTAATGCCGCTTGCACCGTCGCAAGACTGATCACACGTTTTTCAACGTAAGGTTTTTGAATCTTGACTTCAACGCCGTCGATCATCTGGTAGGAATCACGGGTTTTCGTCTCAATAAACACCACACCCAAACGACGACCAATATTGTTACGCGTCGCCCTGTGCATCAACTCGCCGCCCTCACTATCAAGCGTGATATTCACCTGGGGTAAGCTTGTCTCTGGGTCAAAACCGACTTTTGCATCGATAACACGATCACCACGCACGACAATTTTGCGCTCAAGATTCGCAGTACGGCCTTCGTAGTCGAAACCCAGCGTGGTTGAACGCGGCGCATTCGGCTGCGCTTCCATTCTAAATTCTAGTGTCGCGACCTTACCCAAAATATTTTTGGCAATGGCCGGGTCTTGCACACCGGGTAAATCCACCACAATACGGTTACGACCCAGACGCTGCACAAGCGGCTCGGAAACACCCAGCTCATTCACCCGGTTTCGCGTGGTCTGAATATTTTGTGAGATGGCGAAGTCTTCAATTTCGTCTACCATGGCGCTCGTCAATGTCATGGTGATCGCTGGCAGACCATCGTCCACGCTCAGCATTTCAAATTCACGGTATTGGCTAGCGAGCAGGGTTCTTGCCTCGTCTCGCACATCTTCTGACGTGAACTCCGCCTTCAATACACGTGGCGCCGGGGAAGATACCGTTTTGTAACGTAACTTCCCTTCACGTAGTTTGCGTTTCACATCAGTTTCTAATGTATCGATTCGGTCACTGATCACCTTCGCTGTGTTTACCTCCAGCAAAAAATGCACACCACCGCGAAGATCGAGTCCGTACTTCATTGGCTCTGCGCTTAGGTTAGCCAACCAGTCCGGTGTCGTGGGCGCCGTGTTCATCGCCACAACGTAGTCGCCAGGTAGATCATGCACAGCCCGCTCAACCACCGCTAATGCCTTAATTTGCGTGTCATCATCGGGCAACCGAATCTGGGCTTTTCCATCGATTATTTCAGGATTGAAATGGGATAAACCGGCGTCATCAAGACTCTTCTTCACAGTCCTCAACGTACGCTCTGTGACCTCTACACCACCAGATTCACCCGAGACCTGCAAAGCATAATCCGGCGGATAAATGTTCGGCATTGCATAGATCAAGCCGAGGGCAAGGGCGCCGACGACGATAAGATTCTTCCAGATAGGATACTTGTTAATCACGACAGGCTACTTTTACCAGATGTGTTTAATGCCTGCTGCCCAAAGGCAGCAGGCACTGTAGTTTCAAAAATAACGTTAGATACTTTTTATTGTGCCTTTGGGCAAAGCTGCCGCAACAGCACCTTTTTGCACCTTGATCTCAACCTTGTCGGCAATTTCAACCGCAATGTAATGGTCATCCACCTTGGTGATTTTTCCCAACATGCCGCCATTGGTCACAACCTCGTCACCTTTGTTCAGGCTGGACACTAACTCTTTGTGCTCTTTCGCACGCTTGCTCTGCGGGCGCCACACGATGAAATAGAACACCAGAGCAAAAGCCACAATGATAAAAATGTCCATGCCGGGCAAAGGACCGCCGGCGCCAGCATCAGCGGCCTGCGCCGCGGGGATAAAGAAGTCTGTCATAAGATATGCTCTAAATTTCAGGAAACCGAGGGTTGCGTATTCTCCCGAATCGAGCCACCAGAGGCAAATAAATCATTGATTTAAGGACGGTTTTGATCAGGAGAATGCAAATATAGCGTCGAGGAGCGTCTTTTCAATAGCCAACACCCTAACTTTCGCCCTTTTTCGACGAAAAATGCCAAACACGCGATTAATCACCGTCTGATAGCCCGGGCATCAACAATGGGGTTCTAATGACAAAAACGACTCCTGCACTTCTTTGACCCCGTACCGGCAAATCCGATCAACAGCATGCGCCATTGTTCAAAATTTCCACTACCAAACTCCGCAACACCAAGCGCCCTGACCGCAATCGGCGAATGATTTTTAGCGTAATCGCCGAACGTGAGAGAGACAATCGCTCAAACTTACATCAGCCATTCGGAAGTTGGATTCAAGAAAACGCTTACAGTCAGCTCAAGACACCGTCAGGCATGCTTTCCACACACACAACCTAACTTGTAAGCAGTCCATTACAAAATAACCTTAGCTAAAGCGTTAGTTTTTCTTATATTGGAATATACATGATGACCGAGGGAGACTTCTCCCTTAAATACATAACGTAAGGAAATCATTATGAGAGAGTTAACAACTAACGAGATCGATCAGGTTTCTGGTGGAAGCGATTTAGCACTGATTATAGGAGGCATAGGTGTAATAGGAGTGGGGATCGCACTTATCAGTACGGCAGGTTTAGCATCTGTCCCTGTAGCTTATTTAGGAGCTGCGACTTTGGGAGAGGGTATCGTTGCGGCTTCCGCAATGGCTATCGGCTCGACTGGTGGCGGTATTGTTGGTACAGGCGTAGCAGGTCTAACAGGTATTGGCGCGAGTTCCGGTGACGGACTTAAAGAGAAGGATAGTTAAAAAAAAAAGGAAATGAAGAGTGAAAATTCTTCATTTCCATCCAACATTGGCCGGGAGTTTTCATGATCATTCATTTTTCTCAAAGTGCTATTACCTCAGAAACTAAAGCGAGGACTACTTCGACAATCTGCGTGTTGAGTCTCGCAATAGGTGTTGCCATCCTTGTCTCAAACTCACCTTTGAGCTCAAACCCATTAAGCATCGTTCTGCCGACATCAATGATCTTCATAGCGGTGTATTATCTTAGATTGGTATATTTAAAACGAAAACACGGTGCCTGCATACGCGTTAGGAATAACAACCTCGAACTTCCAACCCTAACCAATCCTAAAGTAAACAAAATTGTTCCTCTCGAACACATTTTCTCGAAAAAAGTAGTTAATTTTGCTCGCCATACATTACTAAGAATTGACTACATTGGTGGGACTTTCATCTTAAAAGAAAAGGATCTGTCGAAGCCTGAGCAACTACGAGAACTATACAACTTGCTCGAAACAAATTTAAAGTTAGAGACAAAATATGCGCGCCCTTACGCCACACTGATCGTAGGGTTTGCTATCGCCCTAATCGGGATAAGCATATTTCAAGCCGACTCGCTTACCACGCACTTCGATTCGATATCTTATGGCGCGTGGCAAAAAGATCTGGTCCTGGACGGCGAAATTTTCCGAAGTTTCACTTATCTCTTCCTCCATTTAAATTATCTTCACCTTCAGACCAACATTTTAATTTTTATTCTGCTTGGATTCGCACTTGAGCATAGGCTCGGCTGGCTACACTTTTTGATCATCTTTTTTCTGGGCGGGATGTTCGCATCGATACCTGGATTTAAAACTGACTTCTTCTACATCATAGGAGCGTCAGGCGGCGTGTACGCACTAGCAGGCGCGTACATAGTAGATCGCTACTTGAGGCCTTCCCCCCTTCTGGAACGATTCAAGCAGATCACACTATATGCCATTCTCGGAGGACTATTTGCTGACATCGTTTTTTCTTTATTCATAATAAACGTAGCTTACACAGTTCACTTGGCGGGGTTAATTTTCGGTGCAATTTACGTTTTCGTATATCATAAATTTCGCCTAACAAATCTGATGAGAGCACTCGCTCTACCGGTGGTTGCCGCGGCCCTTCTGACAGGTATTCACTTTGCTCAATTGAGCAATGCATCAAAATTAGATCGTGCACTGATGTGGCTAAAAGAGAACGACAGTGAGCAAAAAGTGTTGATGGCGGCCTGGTTTGTATCGCTGAATACGGATTCGAGCGAAGAACATCTAAAGACGGCATTGACCGCATTAGGCCAGTTAGAACTCTCGGCAGGCAGCAAAGATACCTATGCCACTTTATTAGCAAGAAGCGGTAATCTTGTTGAAGCGATCGAAATAGAGAACGAACTGGTGTACTTTCAGCCTGCTTATGGCACTCAGTTAGCCCGCTTCGAGCAAAGACTGACTGAAGATGAGCCGATTGATTTGAAGCCATTCGCTAGCAGTAAGATTATTGCGATTGACGCAATTTGCAATAAAAGATACTTCGCAAGACACGTAACTCACACAGTTATCGATATCCCGAGTATTTGTGAAGGCCAGGAGATTATCTTCATTAGGAACGCACGTGATACCGACAAAAGCTTGCGATACGAACTAGACCCAAAGCTCATGGCGCTACCACTGTAAGCGTTTGAACACCCTAAATTCAGGCTGCGGTGATACCCCAACCTTCATAGGTGGCACCGACAAAACTATCGAGCGTGCCGGTTTCAATCGCACTTCGCAGGCCATCCATGATCTGAAGATAGTAGTGCACGTTGTGCAGGCTGTTGAGCTCTGGCCCTAACATCTCGTTACACTTATCCAGGTGGTGCAGATAAGCACGTGAGAAGTTCTGACAGGTGTAACAGTCGCAGTTGGGATCAAGGGGGCTGTCATCGTTCTTATGAAACGCATTGCGGATTCTCACCACACCCTGTGATGTAAACATGTGCCCGTTACGCGCGTTGCGGGTAGGCATCACACAATCCATCATATCGATGCCGCGCAGCACACACTCGATCAAATCTTGCGGGGTGCCGACACCCATCAAATATCGCGGTTTGTCTTCAGGCAACTGAGGTGCGACATGCTCGCAGATTTCATACATATCTTCTTTAGGCTCACCGACTGACAATCCGCCAATGGCGTAGCCATCAAAGCCAATTTCCTGCAACGCCTCTCGAGAGATATCTCTTAAATCTTTATGGACGCCGCCCTGCACAATACCAAACAGCGCATTAGGGTTTTCTAACTGCTTAAAGGCATCGCTACTACGCTTGGCCCAGCGTGCCGACATTTCCATTGATTCCTGCACTGCCTTCTTTTCTGCTGGAAATGGTGTGCATTCATCAAACACCATCGCAATGTCAGAGTTGAGTGACGTTTGAATTTTCATTGACACTTCAGGGTCAAGATAGACCTCATCACCATTAATAGGCGACTTGAACTTCACACCCTCTTCCGTGATCTTGCGGATATCGCCAAGGCTAAACACCTGGAAGCCGCCGGAGTCTGTAAGAATCGGTTTGTGCCAATTCATGAACCCATGCAATCCCTTGTGGGTATCAATCACCTCGGTACCGGGACGCAACATCAAGTGAAAAGTGTTGCCGAGTAAAATCTGCACACCTATTTCATCAAGAGTTGTCGGCATGAGCCCCTTCACCGAACCATAGGTGCCACAGGGCATAAAAATTGGCGTTTGCACGACACCATGATTAAGCGTTAGCTGACCGCGACGAGCATTACCTTGCGTATGTGAAACTTCAAATTTCATTGTCTTTCCCGATCAAGTGATCAACATCGCATCGCCATAACTAAAAAAGCGATACTCTTCTTCAATAGCAATTTGATATGCACGTTTAATGTTCTCTGTGCCGGCAAAAGCGCTCACCAACATCATCAGCGTTGAACCGGACAAATGAAAGTTCGTGATCATCGCGTCAACTGACTTAAATTCATAGCCAGGGTATATAAAAATATCTGTATCACCCTGATAGGGTTCAATATGCCTTGAAGCAAGCGCCGCCGTCGAGCCAGAGGCTGACTCAAGACACCGCACAGATGTTGTACCCACGGCAATGACTCTGCCATTGTTCTCTTCTCTACATTTCATGACCGCGTCGCATGTCGACTGCGACACATCAACTTGTTCTGAATGCATTTCGTGCGCTTCAACGTTTTCCACACGCACTGGCTGAAAAGTACCGGCACCCACGTGCAAAGTCACATCCGTGCGCGCGACGTCCTGCTCGGCCAAGGTTGCCAATAACTTGTCATCAAAATGCAAGCCCGCCGTGGGTGCGGCTACCGCCCCTTCATGTTTTGCATAAACTGTTTGATAACGCGCCGCATCCTCTGAAGACTGAGACACAGCGGCGTCTCGTGCGATATAAGGTGGCAAAGGAATCTCACCCAACTGTTCTGCAATCTTCAGCACACCCGGCGACGGGAAACGAAGCTTAAAAAAAGCCCCCGCTCGGCCCTCAACATGCACAGCGGTTTCGTTCTGCGCTAGCCCATTCGGGCTACCCAGCAATATTGTTGAGCCTGGCTTCGGCGACTTGCTGCTACGTATTTGCACCAGTGCCTGATAGTCATCGAGCACCCGCTCCAGCAACACCTCAAGCTTACCGCCACTGGCTTTCTTGCCATGGAACCGCGCGGGAATCACTCGCGTGTTGTTGAACACCATTAAATCGCCGCGATTCACCAGCGACGGTAAATCAGCAAAATGATAGTGATTGACCGTGCCGGTCTCTGAATCGAGATGCATGAGACGGCTCGCAGTGCGCTCCGCTGCCGGGTACTGCGCGATCAGATGCTCGGGCAAATCAAAGGTGAAGTCGCTTACTTGCATAGTGCCTGCACTTATCAAAGCGCGCTAAAAAACAGCGCGCATTCTAGCTGATTATCGCGATGACCATTAGTACTTTCATTACCCTTACATTAATCGGCAATTGGCAGTGGTAACTTTGATGTCACATCTAACCATACAACGCCCCAAAGGACCCGGACATGCTCAAGCAAACAATATTTGTCACTTCATTGCTGTTGGCCATGAGCCAGGCACAGGCAGAGACCAGCTGGTTCAACAACGCGCTTAACTCCCTGGGGTTGGGCTCAGAGAAAACCGAAGAAAATGTCCAGCAAAAGTCGGCTGAAGATGCTTTAAAAGCAGCTGCTTCGGAAGACAAAGCCAGCGCAATAGCAACAGAGGCGTCACAGATGGTGACGGACAATGCGGCTATGTCATCGTTGACCGGCCTAGTGACAGCGCAACTTGGGGTGACAGAGCAACAGGCGCAAGGCGGCCTTGGCACGCTATTTAGTGTCGCGCAGTCAACGCTTGATGGCGCTGACTTTCAGCAATTGAGCGAACATGTGCCTGAAATGGCATCTCTGTTGGGCGCCGCACCTGAAGTTTCCGAGCGTACTAAAGGCATCTCATCCCTCGTTGCCGAGACGGGTAAATACGGCGATGCGCTAAAAAGCGGCAATGAAGCCTACGCGCAGTTCAAAACCTTGGGGCTCGATGCAGCGCAGATACCGCAATATATAGAAATCACCAATCAGTTCTTAAAAAAGCAGGGTGGCACCGATATCGCCTCGCTATTTTCAAAGGGGCTGGACGCATTAATGTAAAAAAAGTCAGAATCAGTCACCAGATGTTTCAAATAGCACCAAGGCTCGCTATAATCGCCGCCTCTTGCGTGCCGGGGTGGCGGAACTGGTAGACGCGCCGGATTCAAAATCCGGTTCCTTCACGGGAGTGCCGGTTCGATTCCGGCCCTCGGTACCACGTAAGACTTTTAAAATCTTCTAACCTCTTGATCAGTCTCGCAATTTTCTAAATTAAGCGAGGAACAGTAGGTGAAACAGAAGGTAAAAGTAAACCCCAGATATACGTACACGAAAGAAGGTATTTATTATTTCTGTCGTGTTATTCCTAAAGATCTAACGCCGTATTACTCACGACTACGTTTTGTTAAGTCGCTTCGGACGAGGTCCTCTGCTAGTGCTTCTTTCGCTGCCAAACATATTGCGTCCAAATTAGACGATCACTGGTTAAAGCTTCGCTTGTCTCAGTTGGATGATCCCCTTCAAAATATACGCAGAGCTGTTCCCACCAAACCAGATAACGGTTTTCCTACAACCCAACAGCTTCTAGAAACTTATGTTTTGGTTAAAGGAAGAGGTAGAGGTGAGTTGTTTGCTAAAGCGGCAAAAAGAAACATCAGTTATCTAGAGG
>Ga0208965_1001162_pt1 | contig 11756 bp, 10 predicted proteins | sample AOAMet1_07_M0_10_2_FD_188230 | JGI IMG/M metagenome (GOLD analysis project Ga0208965, IMG submission 188230) | Ammonia-oxidizing marine microbial communities from Monterey Bay, California, USA - CAN11_07_M0_10 (SPAdes) | ecosystem: Environmental > Aquatic > Marine > Intertidal zone | place...
AACGAGACGAACGGCCGTGGTGGCCGCTTCGGCAGCATCTCTGCAGTACGCGTCGGCGCCGACAGCCTCGCCAAACTCCTCGTTCAAGGGTGCTCCACCCACCATCACAATATAATCATCGCGAAGGCCCTTCTCCTTCAGTGCGTCAATGACGACCTTCATGTAAGGCATAGTGGTCGTCAGCAGCGCCGACATCCCTAAAATGTCCGGCTTGTGACGCTCAAGCGCGGCAACGTAGTCCTCCACAGCATTGTTGATCCCGATGTCATAAACATCAAAGCCTGCGCCTTCGAGCATCATTGCAACCAAATTTTTGCCAATATCGTGGATATCACCTTTCACGGTACCAATCACCATGGTCCCCACGGGTTTTGCGCCTGTTTCAGCCAGTAAAGGTCGAAGAATCGACATCCCACCTTTCATCGCATTGGCCGCAAGAAGGACTTCCGGCACAAATAAAATTCCGTCGCGGAAATCGATTCCCACGACCGTCATTCCGTCAACAAGTGCGGTACTGAGGACCTTTTCTGCGGACCAACCTCGATCCAGTAAAATCTCAGTGCCTTCGGCGATTTCCTCTTTCAGCCCATCGTACAAATCGTCGTGCATTTGCAACACGAGATCCTCGTCAGAAAGCGCCGACAGGATAATGTCTTCTTCGTCGGACATTGTGTCTATCTCCTTTAAAGTCGCCTAGTAGTCTCGGTCGGCGAAAGATGCCTTTTCACGCGCCATAAAATCCAATAGTGCGTCGTCAATCGCCGGATCAAATGCAGGCGCTTCATAGTCCGCCAGCATTTTCTTCCAGATGCCATTTGCCCGTTGTGCGGCATCTAAGCTGCCCTCGGCAGACCATTGCTCAAAGCTATTGTTATCGGCAACGGTTGAGCGATAGAACGCCGACTCAAAGTTGGCTAATGTGTGCGCCGACCCTAGGAAGTGCTTGCCAGGACCTACCTCTTCAAAGGCCTCGATCGCTTGCGCATTTTCAGAAAGGTCCATTCCTTCGAGTAACACGGCGATCATGCTCGCCTGGTCGCAGTCCATCACAAACTTCTCATAACCCACAGCCAGACCGCCCTCGAGCCAACCAGCGGTGTGCAACATGAAATTAACGCCCGCAAGTGCCGCAGTTTGCAGCGTATTTGCGGCCTCGTAGGCGGCCTGCGCATCTGGAAGCTTTGATCCACAAAGACCGCCGCCACTGCGATAAGGAACACCTAACCGCCGGGCAAGCGCAGCGGTTGCGTAAATAACCTGAGTGGGCTCTGGCGTTCCAAACGTGGGCGCACCCGTTGCCATCGACACTGCGGCGGCAAACGTTCCGAAAACGACCGGACAACCGGGACGAATGAGCTGGGTCAGCGCAATACCCGCCATCGCTTCAGCCAAAATTTGTGTGCACGTCGCGGTAACTGTCACCGGGGACATCGCACCGGCTAATATGAAGGGCGAAACGACGCATGACTGGTTATTACGGGCGTAAACCTTCAGTGAACCCAGCATGGTCCCATCGAACACCATCGGTGAGTTCACATTAATGAGGCTCGTGAACACACAATTTTGGTCAACGAACTCTGCACCGAAGACCAGCTTGGCCATATCGACGGAGTCCTGGGCTCGTCGCCAGTGGGTCACTGACCCCATGAGTGGCTTGTCACTGTACTTAAAGTGACTATAAACCATGTCGTAATGACGCTTGTTCACAGGCAGATCTACGGGCTCACACACCGTACCACCCGAGTGGTGAAGTCCCGGCGCCATATACGCGAGTTTTACGAAATTTCGGAAATCTTCAATCGTTGAATACCGACGGCCATTATCCAAATCGTGCGCAAAGGGTGATCCGTAGGCGGGGACTAAAACCGTATTCTTGCCACCAATCGTCACGTTGCGAGCAGGGTTACGTGCATGTTGCACATACTCTGACGGCGCACTCTTCTGAATGATCTCTCGACACATACCTCGCGGAAAACGCACACGCGTACCGTCGACACTTGCACCAGCGGCCTTAAACAACTCCAAGACCTCGGGATCATCAAGGAAGTCGATACCAATCTCTTCAAGCAGCCTGTCGGCATTGCCCTCGATGAGTTGCAGACCCTCCTCGCTCAATATTTCCATGTAGGGAATTTTGCGCTTAATAAACGGTGCTGCCACTGGGGCAGAGCTGGCTCTGGCCTCTCTTCGGCCGGCTCTACCACCTGATTTTCGTCGCCCTGCTCGCTCATTCATAGGACTGTCCTGCTTCATTATTTTTGTTTGCGATCGGACGCCATTTTAACGTCATGAATAGGGGTAAACGCCAGACAAATCGCACTAAAAATTACGGTTATTTTTGGCACTTTTAGAGGCCTTAAAAATGACTTTATTTTGGCTCATTTTCGGCAAAAAAAAGCCTCCCTTTCGCCGCGCAAAATCGGCGCGAAAAAAAACATTTGCTAGTCGTAAAACAGCAACACTAGATCGGTTATCGTACCGTCTGCATTCACGTCTTAACGAGCAATCACTGTGACAACAAAACGTATTGGCATCGTCGGCGCAGGCGTTAATGGAACCTCCATTGCAACAGCTTGTGCGGCTCGCGGGCACGAGGTCGAGCTCTTTGACTCGGGGCTCGCCTTCGCAGAGACGAGCCGAAAGTCGTCGCGGATGCTCCATGGCGGCATTCGATACCTGGAGCAAGGTCACTTTGGTCTGGTGCGCGAAGCCCTGCTCGAGCGTGACGAGTGGCAGCAGCTCGCACCCGGCGTCACTCGTGTTGAACGATTTTTCTTCCCGATATATGAAGACTCGCCGAGAGGGAGACTGCTTTTGTATTCAGGGGCGACATTGTACCAATGGCTTGCCGGCCGCTTTTCTGTGGGGAAAAGTCGCCTCCACGGCATACCTGAGGTGATCCAGGCATTTCCCGGACTCAACCCAAACGGTCTTCGCGGTGCCGTGAGTTACTGTGATGTCGTCATGAATGACGAGTGCCTTGCTCAGAAGTTAGTTGCAGAGGCAAAATATTGTGGTGTTTCACTGCACGAACATACCCCTATCTCGCGTATCGAGACCACAGGCTTCCTCGACATTAATGGCACACTGCAAAAGTTTGACCACGTCATTAATGCAGGGGGTCCCTGGGCCTCCTCACTGCTTGAACGGTCCGGTATTTCGTCAGCCTTCGAGCTAGAGCATGTCCGAGGTTCACACCTGATTCTCAAAGCCGACTTAAAACACGCCTTGGTGTTTCAGATAGCGGCCGATCAGCGCATCGTCTTCGCAATACCGATTGGACAAGGACGCACCTTGTTTGGGACCACTGAGCACGCACATAATCTCGCTGAACCCATTGTCTGCAGCGACCAAGAGATCGACTATTTACTGGCGATTTATAACCAGTACATGACGCATCAAATAGACCGTACAGATATCGAATCCACCTATTCAGGTGTCAGACCTATTGTGAGAAGACGGAGCGAGTCTTTGTCGAATATGAGTGCTGCAAGTCGGGACTCGGAGATCGAGATCATCGATCAGCTCATCAATGTTTTTGGCGGAAAATGGACGTCTGCCCGTCGATTAGGGAGCAAAGTCGCCGCGCTCATCGACTGACTGACCATTGGCTGTGGTCGCAATAGGTCTGTAAATGCCGTCGCACAGGTCCGCTTCATCACCCGCGCGGTGCAAATAAAAAAATGGTAAAATGTAGCGACTGATACAGGAAACGAAGATGCTATGTCACAAATTTTTCACTTGGCGGTTCCCGCTGGAGACCTTGCGACCACGGTACACTTCTACACCGAAATACTCGGCTGCCAAATCGGCAACAGCGAACAGGGTCGATGGATCGACATAGACTTTTGGGGCAACGAGCTCACGCTGCATCAAAGTACCGAGCGGCTGCCCGGAGTTCGGCACGACGTGGATATGGGTGCGGTCAGTGTGCCTCACTTTGGCGCGCACATGTCCGAATCAGATTTCAACAAACTAAAGCAACGCATAGAACAATCAGACCACGATTACTTAGACCCTCCATACCGACGATTCCAGGGCACCGAGTTTGAGCAAGAAACGTTCTTCATTACGGACCCAAACGGGAATGTTCTGGAAATGAAGACCATGGTCAACCCAGAGGTTCTCTTTAAAAGCTAGCGATCGTGCCCATTAGTAAGTGCGTCTGCTCGAGCGTAGTGGCGCGCCACACCGCTTTTCACGCTAAATCTACGTGGTCACACTATATCGCCACTGTGTCGCCAATCCATCAATACTCGACCGTCGTTCAATTTGCCAAGACACGCGAGGTCATTCGGCCCGTCCAGTGAAGATGCCAGATCTGACTTCCTCTCTCAACAACAGAAGTAACAGCAACAAACACGTGCAATGAAAGCTTATAAAAAACGAGAGAAATATAAAATTAGGCTCATCACCCATAGCAACCTCTAAGCGGGCAATGCCGGTCACCGCAAAATAGAAGCACAAAGCAAAATAGCAGACGATAAGGTGGACCAAGTCTTTCCCTAGAACCAGCCAAATATAGCCACACGTGAGCATCGTAAAGGACATCAGGAATCGGACTCGATGCATCTGAAAATCGAAAAACTGCCCGGTCCAGCCAAAAGCGAGATAGTCCGGTAGCAGCCCGCTAGAGTGCGCAGCCATGTAGCACAACACAAGAGCAGTAAACAGCACCCAATACAGCCGAAATGCAGGTGTTTTTGCATTAAATGCTCTTGATAAACGACTGCCTCGCCCAGGGTTTAACTCCCTTAACGCCGAAATTTCCTTAAGCGACAGACTGTCACTCGGTTTCAAGGGGTCATCAGGCCGCATATCTAACCTCTCGATCGGATGCATGGAACACCATAAAGAGAATGGCCATGAGATAAACGGGCCTCAGTATCTGTGTTATTCGTCCAGTAATAAGTTGTGGTGTAAAGAACACGTCATCCATTGCGATCACATCTTCAATAAATGCCACCCATGAGATAAGTGCAATGACCTTCAAAACTAACGTCGTATTGTTTTTAAGAACGCGACAGCTCACGTAGAGTAGCAATAGAAAGCCAGTCAGAGCCCCACGATACAAAATGAGCTCCTGCGTGAGCTTGACCGCGTCGTTAGACGTCAGTAACGCTCCGCCTAACTGAGCAACCGTGACCGTATGAAATATGACCGACAATGCGAAGAAAAACACAATCAGCTCACACAACATGTAAACATCAATTTTATTCTTCATTTTAATTGCCGGTCCTCACCAACAGGCTCACCACCAACATCTGGGCTGGCAGGCGCGTCCACTATTGTCGAATAGACTGCGCCCATTCCTCATCATGATCAACTTTTAGCGGTGGTGCGAGCCAGCCACGCGTTTAAATTGCCTTATCGGGTCTGATTTGTCACAACCTAAAGTCTTTATCGTCTCAATCCGAAATCACTCAACTCGCCCGCCGCTTAGACCCTCAGGTGGTCTGTGACTACCTTTTTGACATCGGTTTAGTTGAAAAGGGTTGTGCTATCAGTCTGTGCGAACATTTCAGATCTCAATCCCCAGAGGTTGTTGCTAAGCAACAGCCAAGTTACTGCTATGGTTATGGAAACGCTGGCATCGGGTAAGAGAACTAATGCAGCGAAAGATGATGCCGCCGGACGAGCTATAGCAAGCCATCTAGAAAAACAGATCAAAGGTGTCACGCAGAGCATCACCGATCTATCGGACGCCACGATTGTGCTTCAAGTGGCACGGCATCCGTTGAAACCACGTTACACCGTATGTCTACGTGAACTTGCAGTTTAGGCTGAGAATGGCTCGTATTCAGATAGCGGCAGATAAAGCCTGAATAATGAAGCAACGCAGTTACTGGCAGAGATTGATCGTATGGTCAGCACCACTAGCTTTAGTGATCAGTCATGGTGACGGGTAACCTAGTGGCATACCGAGAAAACGGGCAAGAAAGGTTTTCTAGTTCCGAAAATACAAAGGGGAACAACAACTTAGCGTTATTGCTCCCCTTTAAGATGGTGCGGAAGGCGGGACTTGAACCCGCACAGCCATAGGCCACTACCCCCTCAAGATAGCGTGTCTACCAATTCCACCACTCCCGCAATTTTTTTGATTCAGTCGATCGGCAGATCGCTAAAATCGGAACTATCAATTGGCTCATCCGCAAGCGGTAGATCACCCGCAGGGGCCAAGGGTTGTGCTTCAAGTGCACCCAAAGGCACTTCAAATCCTAAATCGTCGGTGTCCGCAAATTGTTGGTCCGCGATCATCGCAAGACCAAAACTCGTCGCAAAAAACAGTGCTGAAAGCCAGCCTGTCGCTGACGTCAAAACGTTACCACCGCCCGATGAGCCAAAAACCGTTTGTGACGACCCGCCGCCGAACGATGCGCCCATGTCAGCACCTTTGCCCCGCTGCAGCAATATAAGGCCAATAATCGCAAGCGCCACCAGAAGGTGAACAACTAAAATGACTTGATTCACTTGTTTCTCCGAAACAGGCGTTAACGACCGACGAAAACACCATTACCAAGGGGGCGCGAGTCTACCCAAGTGACATCGACAGGGCAAGACTCTTGTTAAGCCGCCTGCTTAATTGCGTCCGCCACTTCGTGTGCAAGACGATCAATCTCAACGGTCTCATCACCCTCAACCATAACGCGAATTACCGGCTCAGTTCCTGATGGCCGTAAGAGCAGTCGACCACGCCCTTCCAACGCCGCCTCGACTCGATCGCAGGCATTTTTAATCGAAGAATGCGCAGCCATATTAAAGTCTTTACCAATGCGCACATTAATCAATACTTGCGGCAGCGGCGTGAAACCGGAGGCAAGTTCAGCGATCGATCGACCCGAGGCCATGACGGCAGCAAGAACTTGCAGGGCCGCGATGACGCCATCACCCGTGGTGCTGACTTCGCCACAAATAATATGGCCCGAAGATTCGCCACCCAAGCTCCAGCCTTCTGCGTTCATAAGCTCTTTGACATATCGATCCCCGACTTTCGCCCTCGCCAATCGAAGTCCACCCGCTTCCAGGGCTAATTCCAAACCCATGTTAGTCATTAGCGTACCAACGACCCCAGCATCCGAGTCACCGTTCGCTAAGCGATGCATGGCGAGGATATACAGCACATCATCACCCGTGAGCAACTCCCCGTGCGCGTTGACCATTTGCAGTCGATCGCCGTCACCGTCAAACGCGATACCAATATCCGCACCTTCCGCGACAACACGTGCCTGAAGCGCTTCAGGTTCAGTAGAGCCCACGCCGGCGTTAATATTGTACCCGTCTGGCGTTGCGCCAATAACCACAGTCTCGGCACCCAACTCATCAAATACAGCGGGCGCTATGTGATAGGTCGCACCATGGGCGCAGTCAATCACGAGTTTCAATCCCTTCAGACTCAAAGACTCGGGGAACGTCGCTTTACAATACTCGATATATCGACCGGCAGCGTCGACAATACGACTGGCTTTGCCGAGCTGCTCGGAATCCACAGTCACCATTAGGCTGTCTATCATGGCTTCAATTTGCAACTCGAGCTCATCCGAAAGCTTACTGCCCTTGTCATTAAAGAACTTGATGCCATTGTCAAAGTACGGATTGTGCGATGCGCTGATGACAATTCCTGCTTCCGCTTTTTGGGTTCGTGTCAATAAGGCGATTCCCGGCGTTGGCAGTGGGCCCAGTAACTTCACATTGGCACCGGCAGCCACCAGACCTGCCTGCAAAGCAGACTCGAGCATGTAGCCAGACACTCGCGTATCTTTACCAATCACTACCGTCGGCTTTGAACCGTCGGCACCTGCAAATACTTTCCCAGTCGCCCACCCTAGCTTCAGCATAAAGTCGGGCGTTACCGGCGAGTCGCCCACGCGTCCTCGGATGCCGTCGGTACCAAAATACTTCCGTGTCACAATTCCCCCTTTGTTGCACGCCATACAGCCAATGCATCGGCCGTTTCTGCAACATCATGCACTCGAATAACCGCCGCCCCGCCCTCTGCAGCCAAAACCGCCAGCACCGCACTGGGTACGATCCGATGAGAAGCCGGTCGGCCCGTAATGGCGCCGATCATAGACTTTCGAGAGAGTCCGACCAAGAGTGGCAGTTCAAATGAGGCAAATTCACGCAGCCGACGCAATATTTCGTAGTTTTGTGGCACCGTCTTACCAAAACCAAACCCCGGATCGATAAGAACTCGGCTTCGCGCCACCCCAGCGATGAGGCACTCATCAACACGCGCTTTGAGAAATGCCATCACGTCACTGACCACATCTTGATAGTCGGTGTGCGCCTGCATTCGCTCCGGCTCTGCTGACATGTGCATCAGTGAGACCGGCACACCCGCCTGCACTGCAACCTCGAGCGCACCAGCGCGTGTCAGCGCTCGCACATCATTTAGCATCCCGATGCCTGCCATTGCCGCTTCTCGCATAACGACAGGGTTACTGGTATCGATCGACAAAATAACATCCACACGCGAGGACAGTAGTGCTATCGCACCCATCACGCGGTCAAGCTCCTCTTGCGTGGAGACGGCTTCAGCCCCAGGTCGAGTAGACTCGCCACCAATATCCAAGATCACCGCGCCATCGGCGACCATCTGGGCCGCTCGCATTAAAAGGCGATCTTCGAGGAGACCGTTGCTAGAAAGGAGCGCACCGCCGTCGGAAAAAGAATCGGGCGTTAGGTTGAGAACGCCCATGATCTGAGGAGTGTCCAGCGAAAGTTGACGCCCACCGCAGTTCAGGCTGAGTGCCACAACTGTTTAGTGCGTGATCGGATCGCCCACACTCTCGTCACCAGGCGAGGACGCTTCGGGGTCCGATGGTGAATCTGAAGGGCCGTCAGTCCAATCTGCTGGTGGACTGGGTTTGCGGCCTTCCATAATTTCATCAATTTGCCCAGCATCAATCGTTTCGAACTGCATCAACGCTTCAGCCATCATGTCCATCTTGCTTCGATGCTCCTCAAGCAAACCGCGTGCGCTCTCATAGCACTCGTCGATAATTGACCGGACCTCTTTGTCGATGGCCCGCGCCGTCTCATCCGACATCGCTTTTGAGGGCTGCCCCGCAGAGCGTCCCAAGAATACCTCTTCGCCACCTTCGTCATACAAAAGCGGGCCCATGGTGTCCGACAGACCCCACTTGGTGACCATATTGCGTGCAATTTCTGTCGCACGCTGAATATCGTTGGACGCACCGGTCGTAATGCCCTCTTTACCGAGCGTCATCTCTTCCGCGACACGCCCACCAAACAGGCTAGTGACCTGACTGATAATGTGACGTCGTGTGTGACTGTAGCGGTCTTCCTCGGGCAAGAACATGGTCACCCCGAGTGCGCGCCCACGAGGAATAATCGAGACCTTATAGACCGGATCATGCTCGGGCATGAGTCGACCTACAATGGCATGCCCAGCCTCATGATACGCGGTGTTTAATTTCTCTTTTTCGGACATCACCATTGAACGACGCTCAGCGCCCATCATGATTTTGTCTTTCGCAAGCTCAAAGTGCTGCATACCGACCGAGCGAACACCCGCGCGCGCGGCAAAAAGTGCCGCCTCGTTCACTAAGTTGGCAAGGTCTGCACCCGAAAACCCCGGCGTTCCTCGCGCAATCTTCGAGGCTTCTACATTTTCAGCGAGTGGCACTTTGCGCATATGCACTTTTAAGATTTGTTCACGGCCGCGAATATCAGGCAGACCCACCGTCACTTGCCGGTCAAACCGACCCGGCCGTAATAAAGCAGGATCAAGCACGTCAGGGCGGTTAGTCGCAGCAATGACAATAACGCCGTCATTCCCGCCAAAACCGTCCATCTCGACCAGCAACTGGTTCAGCGTCTGTTCACGTTCATCGTGTCCACCACCCAGGCCGGCACCTCGATGTCGTCCAACCGCATCGATCTCGTCGATAAAAATAATACAGGGCGACTGTTTCTTTGCCTGATCGAACATATCGCGGACTCGGGACGCACCCACACCGACAAACATCTCGACAAAGTCAGAACCAGAAATTGAGAAGAACGGCACTTTGGCCTCGCCCGCGATCGCTTTAGCGAGAAGCGTTTTTCCAGTTCCGGGTTGACCCACCATTAATACGCCGCGTGGAATCCGCCCGCCCAACTTTTGGAATCGGCTGGGATCGCGCAAAAATTCGACTAACTCCTGAACATCTTCCTTGGCCTCGTCAACGCCCGCCACATCGGCAAAGGTGGTGGTAATTTGATCTTCGCCCATCAACTTTGCTTTGCTTTTACCAAAGCTCATCGGACCACCACGACCACCGCCCCCGCCTTGCATCTGCCGCATGAAAAACATGAAAACAGCCAAGATTATTAAGATCGGGAAGCTCGCCACGAGTAACTGTGTCCAGACAGACTGTTGCTCCGGCTGCTTACCTTCGACAATCACATTGTGGGTGAGAAGATCATCCATCAGCTTTGGATCTTCCACCATCGGTCGAATGGTCTCAAAACTTGACCCATCCTTCCGCTCGGCACTGATGGACAGGCCGTCAACGACCACCTTCGACAGGCGATCATTCTGCACCTCTTGAATAAACGCAGAGTACCCGACTTGCTCATTTTTACCCTGGGTATTGAAGTTGTTGAACACCGACAACAGCACTGCTGCAATCGCGAGCCACAACAACATATTCTTCGCCATATTGTTCAAATCACCATCCTCCGGCTTAACGTTGGCGCGTAAAAGATCACCAGTATAGCGGGCTGTTCGCAAAACCACGCACTCTTTGGAACATGGAGACGGTTACACCCTATTTCAAGGATCTACGCAAATTTCTTGGTATTGGCTCTAACCACGAAAACCTTTGGCCACCACATAGACCTCTTTAGACCGTGGTCTGGACGCGGCAGGCTTTCGACTGTGGACCGTAAGAAACCGTTCGCGGACAGACTTAAGCCACTCATCAAACCCTTCTCCATGAAATACTTTGGCCACAAAAACACCGCCTTGAGGGAGAATCTGCAGCGCGAGATCGAGCGCCAGCTCAACCAAATACATCGCCTTGGGCTGATCCACACTGACGATACCACTCATATTAGGCGCCATATCTGAGAGCACGGCGGACGGGACACTCTCCCCAATAACCTGCTGAATCTGATCAAACACAGACTGCTCGGTAAAATCGCCTTCAATAAAATCAACGCCAGCCAAGGCGTCCATTGGAAGAATATCGCTAGCCACCACTCGACCCTTATGGCCCACAAGGTGGGCGGCGACCTGCGACCAACCTCCAGGCGCACTGCCCAAATCAACCACTGTCATTCCCGGCCGTATGAACCGATCTTTGTCATTCAGTTCGATGAGCTTATAGCAGGCTCTGGATCGATAGCCCTCAGCTTGCGCACGCTGAACATAAACATCGTCGCGGTGTTCTTTGAGCCACGCCTTACTCGAACTACGCTTCTTTGCCATTTTGAGGGACTCCTGAACCAATGACCGGTAGAATACCAGCTCATGAACCATTCAACTCACCACTTGAGAGTCGCAACGTGGAAAACCGATTACTGAAACAATATCGCGCCATCGCACACAAACTTCACCCTATTGTAACCGTGGGTGGTCAAGGTTTAACCGAAGGCATTCAGATTGAACTCGATCGTGCACTGACAGATCACGAACTCGTTAAAATTAGAGTCAACGTGGGAGATCGGGAGACCCGCGACACCATTATAAAAAGCCTCACAGAAACGAGCGCTGCCGAACTCGTCCAAAAAATAGGTCACACCGCGAC
>Ga0208965_1001175_pt1 | contig 11722 bp, 10 predicted proteins | sample AOAMet1_07_M0_10_2_FD_188230 | JGI IMG/M metagenome (GOLD analysis project Ga0208965, IMG submission 188230) | Ammonia-oxidizing marine microbial communities from Monterey Bay, California, USA - CAN11_07_M0_10 (SPAdes) | ecosystem: Environmental > Aquatic > Marine > Intertidal zone | place...
ATTATTGACTGCAGCTATTACTCCTTTTGACAGCAACGGAGTAATGGAAACAGATACATTTTGGAGACTGTGTAAAAAACTTGTGGGAGAGGGCTCGGACGGAATTGTATTAACTGGTACGACTGCTGAATCACCTAACCTTACTGAATCAGACAGACTCAACATATACTCAACGGCAAAAGATGCAGTCGGAGACAAATCTAAATTAATTGCCGGTACCGGCACATACTCCACTAAAGAGTCAATTCATTTTACAAAATTGGCTGAAGAAGTAGGAATGGATGGAATCATGATTGTAACCCCGTATTACAATAAACCTTCTCAAATGGGAATTCTTAAACATTTCGAATCCATCAAAAATACTACTGAGCTTCCAATCATGGCCTACAACATACCAGGGCGAACAGGAACTTTAATAGAACTTGAGACTATTGAAAAACTTATTAAAGATGTAGGTATACATTCAATAAAGGATGCTGTTGGTAATTTTGAATTCTCTCGGGAAGAACTAACAAGATTTAAAGATGATGTGTTTATTTACTCCGGTGATGATGCTCTAACTAAAAACTTTATTGAAAACGGAGCAGTAGGTGTTGTTTCAGTAGCTTCTCATTTGGTGGGACGTCAAATTAAAGAAATGATCAATCTAATATTTCAGAATAAAAAAACTGAAGCAGAAAAAATACACCAGATATTGCTACCTTTTATCGAAGCTATATTTGAGGAACCAAGTCCAGGGCCCGTGAAGTATCTTCTTTCTGAGTCATGGGAGAATGTTGGTAAGCCTTTATTGCCTATGACTGATGTTTCTCCTGAATTAGCTAAAAAACTCAATGATCAGTACTCCAAAATAAATATCTAAAACCTTTACCCACAAGATAATGTGGTATAATGTATCGTGGCTGTTAAGACATCCACTCGCAAAAGGGTAAATGGGCGTAAGCGGGTGTCAAAACAAAACAATTTAATAAAAGTTAACAAGGGCTTTAAAACACTTAACTCTTCAATTTCTAGTGTCTTAAAAAAGTTCTTTAATTCCTATCAATCTGTTGCATCTTTTATGTTCATCGTTGCATTATTTACTGCACTTTCTAGTGTTCAAAAAGCTGGCCCGATGGGTGAATTATTCTATGGCCTACTTACTTGGTGTTTTGGTTATGGTGCACTAGCTCTACCTGTTTTGATGCTCTATGGTGCAGCAATTCTTGTTAGAGATAAAGAATTTATTAAATCTCAGAAAGTATTAGTAGGAACCTTTTGGGTTCAGATATTTTCATCTGCCCTTTTTCATTTTTATATACACCCTCAACCATTACCAATAAGTGTTGGTGGTGAAATCCTTCAAAGAGCAGGTGGTTTTGTTTCCGCATTCATTGTGTATCCTTTAAACAACCTCATTGATGTTGAAATGACTCATGCCGTTCTTTTACTTGGATTAATAATATCTGTCCTTTATATGACTGATATTGAACTAAAGGATTTAATTGGCGGCATACAGGCAATATTTGCGTATACATTTAAGTTCATTGTTGCTTTTTTCAAAGCGCGAAGAGAAGCTTCTAAGGTAAACTTTGATCAAATACTCACTCAAACTGAAATTAGTGATGTTGAAAATATTTCTATCAAAGATAATGTATTAAAGCTAAAACCTAAAAAATCTAATAAACCAGTTAAAGATAATCTTATCGTCAAAGAAGATAAAAAGAATACTAAAAAACCATCTTTGCCAAAAAAATCATCTACCTATAAACTTCCTCCTGTATCTCTACTGCAAAAGGGATCATCTGTATCTTCATCTAAAAAACTTCTCCAACAAACTGCAACAGATTTAACTAATTTATTAAAAGAACATGGTGTAGAGGCAGAACTTACAAATATAGTGCCAGGACCTACAGTTACTAGGTATGAGATAGAACTTGCACCAGGTGTAAAGGTTTCTAAAGTTACTTCATTATCTCACGATATTGCTTATGCTTTAGCAACTCCTGACGTCCGTTTACTTGCTCCGATTCCTGGTAGAAGTGCTATTGGTATTGAGATTCCTAACAGGCAACGTAAGCTTGTTTCATTAGGAGACGTTTTACAATCACCTGAAGCTAAAAATAATGCGCATCCTTTATCTGTAGGATTAGGTTTAGATATATCAGGTACAGCTCGACTTGTTAACTTATCTGAATTACCTCACGTGCTAATTGCTGGACAAACAGGTGCCGGTAAATCATCCTGTATTAACTCTATCGTTACTTCTTTATTGGTTAGAGCAAATCCTGATGAAGTAAAAATGGTAATGGTTGATCCAAAAAGGGTTGAACTAGGACAATACAATAATGTTCCACACTTATTAACTAAAGTGATTACAAATCCCAAAAAAGCTGTTGATGCTTTAAGCTGGGCAGTTGCCGAAATGGATAGACGCTACGATCTTCTTGCCGATAGTCAGGTTAGAGATATTAATGGTTATCATGAAAAATTCGATGCAGGATTACTTGATGAAGAAAAATTTGATCGTTTCCCATATATTGTTGTTTTTATAGACGAGCTTAATGACCTCATGATGGTGGCTGGTAGGGAAGTTGAATCAGCGATTGTACGTCTAGCTCAAATGGCAAGAGCAATAGGTATTCATTTAGTTGTTGCTACTCAGAGACCTTCTGTAGATGTGATAACTGGTGTAATGAAAGCAAACATTCCTTCAAGACTCGCATTCTCCGTTGCATCTACAACAGATTCACGAGTTATTCTAGATCAATCTGGAGCTGAAAAACTTATAGGACTTGGTGACATGCTTGTAGTAACAGCTTCTAATCCAAGACTAGAGAGAATCCAAGGCGCTTGGGTAACTGAAAAAGAAATACAAGATGTTGTTACATGGGCTAAAGACCAAAAAGATGCTGATTACAACCCTGCTGTTATTGAAGAACAAAAAAAGACTACCACACTCGGTGGTGAAGATTTTGGAGAGGATGAAGACTTAATACTTGCGGCAAAAGATCTTGTTGTTCGCTCACAAATGGGTTCTACTTCTATGTTACAAAGGAAATTAAGAGTAGGTTTCGCCAGAGCTGGGAGGTTGATGGACATTCTTGAAGCTCAAGCTATTGTTGGGCCATCAGAGGGTTCTAAAGCAAGACAGGTATTAATTACTGTTGAAGAATACGAATCTGCAAACCTTTCCTCTGTAAATGACACTGAAGTTGTTGAACCTCCTGCAACAAATGATGAGGAGGTTGTTGAAGTAGAATCAAAAGATTATCAAACTGAAAACAATGAAGAAGATGAAAGCTGGTTCGAGTAGATCAGACTTTTATTGATCGTCCTTTAATTATTCTTCTACGTATTGCTGCTGAAATTGTATCAACTGTAAGTACTAACACAACTGTTGCAACTAAAACAGTACCTGCTCTTGGAAAATCTCTAAATCGTAGTTGATTAATCAGTTCAGCCCCAACACCACCAGCACCAACAACACCTAACACAGCTGAAGCACGTAAGTTAATTTCAAACCTATATAACCAATATGAGGTAATCGTAGGCATCACTTGTGGCACAACACCAAAAAGTAATTCATTTATTTTTGATCCACCAGAAGATTTTATGGCTTCTAGAGGACCTTCATCAATGCCTTCAATGACCTCTGATGAAAGTTTTCCTAACGTTCCAATTGAGTGAATACCTATTGCTAAAGTACCAGTTAATGCTCCCAGTCCAGTAATTGGCAGGAATACAAAAGCCAGTATTAGCTCTGGAAATGCTCTTATTCCATTTAAGATTTGTTTAGTAGTCTCTGATATATAATTTGCTGCTACATTGTTTGCAGCTAAAAATGAGATTGGAAAACTAAATACTGCACCTATAACAGTTCCTGCCCATGCTATAAATAATGATTCAGCAACTTTAGGCAGAATTCTTTCAATAGCTTCAGAACTGAGATCAAGTGGGAACATTGCACCAACTAATATAGCTATTTGCTCAGGAGCTTTTAGAATTTTTTCTAATGTTATTTCTAAACCCGATGCTGACCAGATAGAACCTATAACAATCAATGCTGTAATAGCGTATTTAAGAATTCGTTGCTGCACAGGTTGTTTGGGCATACTCATAAGATCCGTCTTCTTAACCAGACACTAAATTGTTCTATTAAAATTACAACTAATAAAATCAGAACAATTATTGGTGAAATTCTGTCAAATCGTAAAAATATTCTCTGTGTTTCTATAATTCTACCGACACCACCAGCTCCAACTAAACCTAAAATTACACTAGCTCTAATGCATAGTTCAAAGATATAAAGAAAATATGCAGTAAAGTTTGGTAGAACTTGAGGCAATGCTGAGGTAAATACAGATTGATTATGTGAAGCACCAGATGATTTAGCAGCTTCTAGAGGACCTGGGTCTATGCTATCAATTGTTTCTGATAGAAGTTTACCCATAATAGCTAATGAGAACATTACTAATGCTAAAACACCAGCAAAGGGTCCTAGCCCTACAGCAACTGTAAACATCATTGCCCAAAAAAGATCAGGAATTGTTCTGACTAAGTTTAAAAAAGATTTGTATAAAAAATAAGAAAATTTATTTTGATTTGTTGTTTGTGATGCATAAAAAGACAGTGGTAAAGCTACAAAACATCCTACAACACTTGCCAGTATGGCAATCTGTATAGTTTCAACTAGGGCTTCAGAAGCATTCTCAATAGCCCAGCTCCATTTGGGATTAAAAAGAGGATCAGTAACCAAGTACCTATTTTCTAAATTTTCTTTAAAATCAGTGAGGTTAAAACCAACCTTGAAAAAACAATAATATGAAAAGAGTACTGCTGTTGGAATACCTGCAAACACCATTAATGATGGTGGGGGTTTTTTTGGTAGATTAATCATCTTCTCCTATTAAATCGGATGATTTAATAGATCTTCCATAAATATTTTCAAAATCAGCATCTGAAACATCATCAACACTTCCATCGTATACTAAATTACCTTCTCTTAATCCTATTAACCTTGTGCCAAATTCCTTTGCTAAATCAAGGAAATGGAGATTTACTATTGTTGTGATTCCTAATTCTTGATTAATTTTCTTTAAATAACTCATAACTACCCTTGATGTAACGGGATCAAGAGATGCAACTGGTTCATCTGCAAGCATAACTGTAGGTTTTTGTGCAAGAGCTCTTGCAATCCCAACACGTTGCTGTTGTCCACCAGATAAATTTGAGCCCCTTACATAAGCCTTTTCTAGAATTTCAACTCTCTCAAGGGATTCAAAGGCTATTTGTTTATCTTCCTTAGGCCAAAGTCCAGTTATTGATCTAATTGTTGAAACTTGACTTAATCGACCTGTAAGAACATTTTTAAGAACGTTTGATCTGTTTACAAGATTGAAGGTTTGGAAAATCATTCCAATATCAGATCGTATTTGTTTTAATTCTTTTTTTGAAGCATTCGTAACATTTTTGCCATCAACAAAAACGTCTCCATCTGTCGGTTTAACTAGATTGTTTATTGACCTCAACAGTGTTGACTTTCCTGCTCCTGACAAGCCAACTATTATAACAAAGTCTCCTTCATTAATTTCTAAATTTATATTATCCAAAGCTTTTACGCCACCTGGATAGACGACACCTACATTTTCAAATTTTATCATTTTTTCCCAAAAAAAATAAGGGGCAGTTTTTAACTACCCCTTATTTTTATATACTACTCGTCGTAAAGGCCGAATTCTTCAGCGGCTTGTTTTACAACATCAAATTCTGAGTTATCTGCTTCAACAATATCTGTCCAACCATATATCTCATCCATTACTGCATAGCCTTCATCTGTTGATATGTAATCCTTCAATATTGAATAGATTTTTGCTTTCATATCTTCAGGTAAGTCAGACCTTACTGCAACAACGTCATTAGGAATTTCGTCAGTAATTCCTATTGCTATAACTTTTTCCCCAACATCAAGTTGAGTTTTTCTTAAAGTCCTTCGTGCATCATCATACGTTACACCAAACTTGTGGTCACCATTATAAAGTGCTGTAATAACACCATCATGTGAGCCAGCAAATACTTGTGTAATGTCTTTTGTATAGTCAATACCCATATTTTTCAATTGAAGTGAAGGATATAGATAACCAGAGGTTGATCCCTCTTCAACGAATACAACAGTATTACCAACCATAGAGTTCAAGTCTGCTTCACATGCATAACCTGGACTTACAGTACCATTATCTCTTACTTCAGGTTCAAGACCATCGTCTCCAAAACTCCAACCAACTTGTAGCGCAGCTACATCTGGTGGTGTTGTTGCAGAACCAGGTACTAATGTTGGAACACCATTAATATTTTCGAATGCTCCGATAATAGGTGCTGATTTACAAACACTTGTATCTGTTGTCCAAAAAGTTCCATGATAAGAACCAGAACCATAACGTACAACTTTAGCAACAGCTTCTATTCGCTTAGGGAATACATTCAATGCGTTTACATACCCTAATGTGTTGAAAGCACCAATATCAGCTTGACCTGATCCCATTGCTACTAACAATCCTGAAAAGTCACTAGTTACAAAACCTTCAACTTCAATACCCAAACCATCTGATAATACTTTCATCAATGGTTGGATGTTATCTTGTAGGTCTGTTTGTTCTGCACTAGGAATAAATCCGAAAGTTATTTTATCTAGAACTGGCGCAACGGTTGTTGCTGGTGATTCAAGAGATTCAGATTCTTCCCCGACTGCAGGTTCTTCTACTGTCTCTTCTGCTGAGCCGCCACATGCAACTAACAACATAGAAAGACAAAGTAGAATTAAAAATGTTTTTTTCACATTACCTCCGCTTAACTTACTCCCATCATAACGAATCTTATTTTCCTAGTATTAAATTTTGTGTAATTTTAATTCGAAGGTATGTATCCAAATTCTCTACTTAGAATTTCGCCATTTGTATCAAAGATAATTGATATAGGTTGACCTACAACTTGAAGTTCATCTCTAAGATCATTCGTAGAAAATCCAATATTTAGATCTCCAATTAAATTATTGTTCACCCATTCCATAGTAGGTTCTACCTCGCTATGAGCTAAAGCTATAACATCGTACGTTTCAGAAAGTATTTCTATATTCTTTTCCAAGAGAGGCAACTCCTCCCGACATATTCCTCAGTAGTCTGCCCAGAAAACGATTAACGTCTTTTTATTTGTTAAATCTTCAATAACCTCTTCTCCATTCTGATTTAGATAAGTAAGTGTGGTTGAAGATACTGCGATGGTGTCTTCACTTTCCTGAACAGAAATTTCTTGTGTTGGAGATGGAGAATTACAATAACAAAAAATAAGAATAAATATTAATTTTTTCATGATCCAATTCTACTTATATATGGATTAAACATTGTTATCCTACAGTTATGAAAATTGGGCTCTTATCCGTCGGAACTGAAATTCTATTAGGTGACACAGTAAACACTAACCTAGCAAAACTTGGTTCTGAATTATACAATTCAGGTAACACACTCACACATGAAGTAACAGTTTCAGATATTGACGAAGAAATAATTGCTGGGTTCGCATATTTACATAATTTTTGTGATGTTGTTATAACTTGTGGTGGGCTTGGTCCCACAGAAGACGATATTACACGAGAGGTTATTGCAGAGTACCTAAATATTGAACTCGAACTAGATGAAGCACATGTTGAGTTTATGAAAAAAAGATGGCAAGCTCGGGGACTAATGATGCCAGAGACCAATATTAAACAAGCGCTTCTTCCTAAGAATTCTACAAAGTTAACAAACACACAGGGAACTGCTCCAGGTTCCTTGATCGAAGTAGAAAGTAAAAAAATATTTATATTACCTGGACCACCTAGAGAGTTCATACCATTAGTTCAAGATGAATTGATACCAAGACTTATGAAAGAATCTAGTGATAAGGTAAAAAATTATCAATTTATATTATTTTACAATCAAGCAGAATCATCTTTAGCTCAAGAAATCAACAAATTTAAACCAGAAGCAATTGATATTGCTTATTTAGCCAGTAAAGGAATTATCAAATTAAGATACGATAAAAATACTATTACTAATGATGAAGAAGAATCTTTTTTGCAAAATCTGAGAAATACTTTTACAGATGACATAATTGCTTATGAAAATATTGATATTTCAAGAATTCTCCTCAACCTTCTTTTAGAAAAGGAACTTACATTATCCTTTGTCGAAAGTGTAACTGGGGGAGAGCTTTCTGCAAGATTAACAAAAAATCCAGGATCTAGCAAAGTATTAAAGGGTAGTTCCATTGTCTACACAAATGAGGCAAAAAAATTACTATTAGAAAATGATACTAATTTAAAAAATTGGCCGCAGGTAACTGAAGTATTATCTGAAAAGGCATTGCTAGATTATGCAAGCGATCTAAATCTTACAATATTAGGAGAGGCTGGCCCTATATCCTCAAGCAAATATGGGATTGGTGAGATATTTATAACTATTGTGAATAATGAAAAGTCAGTATCAACTAAACATAAACTTAACGGAAATAGAGAAGAAATTATCCAAAGAGCAGTAAATAAAGCTTTATGGGAACTTATTAAATTTGTTAAAAACTTGTATTAGAACAGATGTTCTAGTAAAATTTGTCTTATCAAGATGTTTTAATATAAATTAATTAATCTAATTAGGAGAAAAAAATGGATAAAGACAGGGCAAAAAAACTAGATACAGTATTTGATCAGATTGAAAAACAATTTGGCGAAGGTTCTTTGATGAAACTTGGATCAGCTGATATTAAGAAAATACCAGCAATCTCAACTGGAGCATTGTCTATTGATTTAGCTTTAGGCATAGGTGGTATACCTAAAGGAAGAGTTGTTGAGATATACGGACCAGAAAGCTCAGGTAAGACAACATTATCACTACACGTTGCAGCTGAAGCTCAAAAAGCTGGTGGTGTAGCTGCATTTATCGATGCTGAACACGCACTGGATCCTGTTTATGCAGCAGCTCTTGGAGTAGACATAGACGAATTACTAGTCTCTCAACCAGACACAGGTGAACAAGCACTTGAAATAGCTGATATGCTTATTGAATCAGGTGGTGTTGACATTGTTGTAATTGATTCAGTTGCAGCATTGGTTCCAAAAGCTGAAATTGATGGCGAAATGGGTCAATCCCATGTTGGATTACAAGCTCGGTTAATGTCCCAAGCACTACGTAAATTAACAGGTTCAATCAACAAAACACAAACAACCGTAATTTTTATAAATCAAATTCGAGAAAAAATTGGTGTTATGTGGGGATCTCCAGAAACTACCAGCGGTGGTAGGGCACTAAAATTTTATGCCTCAGTACGCATAGATATTAGAAGAATAGAAACACTTAAAGTTGGTGCTGAAATGATTGGTAATAGAGTTAGAGCTAAAATAGTTAAAAATAAAGTAGCTCCACCATTCAAAGAAGCACAATTTGACATTATGTTTGGTAAAGGTATATCAAGAGAAGGTAGTTTATTAGATGTCGGCGTAGAACATGGAATTGTACGTAAAGGCGGAGCTTGGTTTACCTATGATGAAGTGCAGCTTGGACAAGGTAAAGAAAACTCTAAAAACTACTTAAGGGAAAATCCAGACTTAGCATTACAACTAGAAAATGATGTTTACAAAGCTGTTGGTATGATTGAATCTGACTCTGATGAAGAAACTACTGAAGAGCCTTCAGAAACAAAAGAGGCTAAAGCTTCTAATAAAGAAAAATAATATATATATTCTTTAAAAACATTCATATAATTTAACTGTGAAATCAACAGTTGAGTTAACGAAAACAATAAAAGCGAAGCCGTCTAGAAATGGCCTCAATTATTTTGTAAAAACATTTGGATGTCAAATGAATGAGCACGATTCAGAGCGTATTGCTGGTTTGTTTGAATACGATGGAATGCAAAAAGCTTTATCAGTCGATGAAGCAGATGTTTTATTTGTAAATACATGCACTATTCGTGAAAATGCAGATGATAAATTGTACGGTACACTCGGACAACTTAAAAAATGGAAAGGTGAAAGACCTAAAAGAAAACTTCTTGTTGGCGGTTGCGCTGCCCAGAAGGATAAAGAGTTAGTTAGACAGAGAGCACCTTGGGTGGATGTAGTTATAGGAACACATAACCTTACTAATATAGTCAATCTTTTAAATCAAACTGAAGACTGGGGTCCAATAACTGAAGTTATTGATGAGATACAATCTCTACCAACTGATGCACCATCTATTCGTGAATCAGAAGTTTCAGCATGGCTAACAATTCAGATAGGATGTAATAATAGTTGTACATTCTGTATTGTTCCTTCTGTCCGAGGTCCAGAAATTAGTAGAAGACCTTCTGATATCGTTAATGAAGCTAAAGCAATGGTTGATAGTGGTGTCAAAGAAGTAACACTGTTAGGTCAGAATGTTAATTCTTATGGAAGAGACTTAAAAATAAATGGATCCTCAAAACCTTATTTCACAGAATTATTAACTGAATTAAACGAAGTTGAAGATCTCAAACGTATACGTTTCACCTCACCACATCCTAAGGATTTCAAAGAACATACCTTACAAGCTGTGAATGAGCTAACAAAAGTATCAAATCAGATCCACATGCCCCTGCAAAGTGGAAGTAATAAGATATTAAGAAACATGCAACGTGGATACACACAAGAAAAATATATGGAAAAACTTAATCTAGCTAAAGAAACTATTACAGATGTTTCTCTAACAACAGATATAATTGTCGGTTTCCCAGGTGAAACAGATAAAGACTTTGAAGAAACACTTAAAGTCATTAGAGAAGGTAAGTTCGATGCCGTATATATGTTTAAATTTTCTCCAAGACCCGGAACAAAAGCAAACTACATGGAAGATGATTTTGTAGAAAAAGCTATTATTGATTCTCGTTTTATGGAATTAAAACACCTTCAAACAGAGATAAGCCATCAACGATATAAAAGATTCATTGGAACACACCAAGATTTATTAGTTGAGAAATATTCAAAGAAAACGGATGAATTTCTTAGTGGAAAAATAGATGGAGGACAAACAACTCACATTTCATCAGAACATGTTGAAATAGGAGATTTTATTAAAGTCAAAATAACTGACGCAACTCCGTTTGCATTGACTGCGGTACTTGTTTAATTGTTATATTTTTTAACTGGTGTTACTTCATCTGGTAAATCTTTTGTTGCTCATGAGATTGCAATAGAACGTAATATTCCAATTCTTTCATTAGATTCAATGGCTGTGTATAAAGGCCTTGATATATTAAGCGCTAAACCCACAGATGTTATGCGAGCACAAGTTGAATATCTAGGAATAGATATAGCAGATCATGATCAGAATTTTTCAGTTGTTGATTATCTAAATTATTTGATAGATATTGATTTTCCTAAAATGACTTATGATAAAGATATATTAGCTGTAGGTGGCACTGGATTATATTTTTCATCAATGATTAAAAACTTTGAATTCAAACCAACCGATCCAACTATTCGAGCAGAACTTGAACAATTAAACTATGGACAATTACTAAAATTTCATGAAATGTATAAAATTGAACTCCCAAATGTTGAGCTTAATAAACGTAGACTAATCAGAAACATTGAAGCAAGTCTTCTTGAGGATTCAAAATACGTATTTCCAAAACTAAATATTAAAAGTGATAATGTAGGTATATTTTGGAATAATCCAGACTATAAAATAAATATCCA
>Ga0208965_1001187_pt1 | contig 11650 bp, 9 predicted proteins | sample AOAMet1_07_M0_10_2_FD_188230 | JGI IMG/M metagenome (GOLD analysis project Ga0208965, IMG submission 188230) | Ammonia-oxidizing marine microbial communities from Monterey Bay, California, USA - CAN11_07_M0_10 (SPAdes) | ecosystem: Environmental > Aquatic > Marine > Intertidal zone | place...
GGCGTCCATCCGGGAAGGCAGATACCAGTGTGCCATGGGCGCGGACACCGAGCGCCCTCGCCCCTTCCGTTGGCTCGTAGAGAGCCAACGCCTCTTCAACACCGATGTCGGTCATTGCAGTTTCAGGGTCGATCCAGGACGGTGCCGTGCCCGTCTCGATCAGCACTTCCCTGTCGATCGGCGAGGTTTCGTCGAGAACCAGAGCGCCTGAAGACGCAAAGTTGACTGACCGCGAAAGCGGAGCGGTCAGGATGCTGTCCTGCGACATCATTGCGGGCGGTGTGGAAAGATAAAGCGGATGACGGACGATACCGGTGCGGCCGCCACCCGTCGGAGCCTGTATCGACAGCGCGGTTTCGGTGTCAGCGATCACCTCATCCGCAAGCGAGACGCCCCAAACCTCCCCAAACCGGCCAAGGTCGGAGCGGATGCGGCGTTCAACCCGGCGGCTTGGCGGCTCCGGCGAGGTCTTTGCGGCCGCATCGACCAACATGACGACGCGGCCTGTGCGCAGGATGAACTGGTCGATGACCCAGCTCTGCCACTCAGTCAGTTCTGGCGGGTGTATCATGATCAGCGCGTCGAGATCTTCCGGCAGGGCATAGAAGTCGCTTGCGATAGTTTCGACGCTGAAGGACCGCTCCATCTCCTGAAGAAGCGTATAACCGCCATCACCGGCCTCGGCGTCCATACCCGGCAATGTTGTCAGAAGACCGATCCTCGGCGGATCAGGGCGGTCGAGGCGGGCGATGAGACGCGTAAGGTCGTATTCGAGCGTTTCCTCGCGCTCTGGTGCTAGGAAGGCGAGAACGCGCTGTTCATCGACGGTGTTCTGACCGATAATTCCAAAATAAAGCGGGTCGTCACCTTCAGTGTCGACCGCGTCGATGCCGGCCGCAAGCGCCTGGTCTTCAGCCTCGGAAAAGGGCTTGGGGTCAATTTCGGTAATCCTGAGGTTAGCCCCTGCGACTGCCGAATAGCTGTCGAGCAGCTCGCGCACCCGCGCAGCATAGGCGCGGACCTGCGGGTAATCCTGCCCGACCTGGCGCGTATAGACGAACGTCAGCTCAATCGGTTCTTCGAGCGAGTCGAGGACGGTTCTGGTTTCAGGCGAAAGCGTAAACAGCGCATTCTGCGTGAAGTCGACCCGCGCTGGCCGGGTCAGCGGATAGATGACCAGTGTCGCAGCGACAAAAATCGCGAGTATCAGCGCCGTTGCGGCAGGAAGAAAAGCGCGTGGGGTCATCCTGCAAACGCTCGCTTGTTGGCGACCCAGATCGTATTCAACGCCAGCCAGGTAAGGGTGACGCCACCGAAGAACAGAAGCGCGCGAAGCTCGAGCACGCCGCGCTGGGCTGTCTCGAAGTAGGTGAGGAAAGAAAACTGCGCGACGAGATCACCCGCTGCGGCGCCGAGCAGGCCGGAGATTGCGCCGACCAGCATTGGCCAGCCCGCAGCTGTAAAGACGAAAGCGACAAGAATGCCAGCGATATAGGCCAGCACCTGACTGGAGAAGAGCGAAGACATGGCCGCGCCGATCGAAAGGTACGCGCCGGCCATGAGCAGGCTGGTCAGATAGGTAATGGCGATGGCGCCATTATCAGGTGCGCCGAGATAGTTCACCGTGATCCACATCGGGAAAGTCAGGAGGAGCGACAATGCCGCGACGCTCCAGGCTGCCAACAGCTTGCCGGTTGCAAGGCCAAAGAGGCTGACAGGTAGCGAAAAGAGAAGCTCGGAGGTGCTGTAGGCGATCTCGTCGGCCCAGAGACGCATGGAGAGCGCGGGCAGGAAGATCATGTAGAGCCAGGGATGCCAGTAGAAGAAGGGCTGGAGGTCAGCGAGCCCCGTATCGAAGAAACGTGAGGCCTCCCAGGTGAACACACCTACCAGCATCAGGAAGATGGCGACGAACACATAGGCCAGCGGCGTCGCGAAATACGCGCGCAGCTCTCGCAGGTAACTTGCACGCAGGCTTGTAAGAATATCGTGCAGCTCAACCTTCATTTCTGACGGCCTCCTGCTTGGAGACGAGGTCGATAAATGCTTCTTCTAGACCGCCCTCGCGGCGCTTCGCCATTTCCTCTGGCGAACTGTCGGCGATGAGTTTGCCCTGATCAATAATGATGACCCGGTTACACATGGCCGGCACTTCTTCCAGCGTGTGGGTCGAAATGACGATAGCCTTGTCTTTTGCCATTCGGGAGATGAGCGCCCTGACGGCTCGTTTCTGGATCGGGTCGAGCCCGTCGGTTGGCTCGTCAAGGATCAGAACGTCCGGGTCATGGATCAATGCCCCTGCCAGTCCCACACGGCGACGATACCCCTTCGACAGCGTGGAGACCCGTTTCGACATCACATCGCCAATACGTGCGTCGGCGATCACGCGCTCGACGGCGCTTCGACAGTCTTTCCGCGAAATGCGATGCGCCGCGCAGAGGAAATTCAGGAAATCGAGCGGCGTCATGTCAGGATAAAGCGGCGCGCCTTCGGGCAGAAAACCAAGGCGCCGCTGCGCTTCACGCCGATCGGACACAATAGAGTGGCCAGACACAATAACGTCGCCGCTATCGGGCTCGATCACACCAGCAGCCATACGCATTGTCGTGGATTTGCCCGCGCCATTCTGCCCGAGGAAACCCAGAACTTCGCCTTTGACGAGGCTGAAACTCATGGAGTCCACAGCTGTCCGCCCGCCAAACGACTTCGAAAGCTGCTTCAATTCGAGCATCACTGGTCCTGTAGCGCCGCGCTGCAGCCTGACTAATCAGACGCGCTGGAGTTTTCCAGAGTCATGATGAGGAAACTGCACGTTCATAGACATGCATCGCCAACGAATTTGAATTGAAGAGGGGAAGCTGTCGGACAACGGAAACAGGGACCCCGGGGGGCTGGGGGGGCTGATGGGTCCGGGAAACCTGCTGGACACCGTCATCCGACAATTGCAAAGTGTATTCAATCGGTGTCTGCGGCAAGGCCGGATTGCGGCTAAAACCTGTCAATCTGATTACAAATACGACAGAATGAACGCCGCATACAGAGTAACGTTAGAGCGTCCATGGCTGGCATTACACCTTTACAGTTCGACAAGTCCCCGAAAATCGCGTTTCACCGCATCGAAATGTCGGCCATTCTCGATGTTTATGGCAGGATGGTAATGGCCGGACAGGCAAAGGATTACGCGATTGGCATGCACGAAGATCATGCCGTGTTTGCGATTTTCCGACGACACGCTGAAGCGCCGACCTGGCGTATCGAAAAAGTGCCCGCCCTGCGCAATCAGCAGGGCGCCTTCGTCGTGTATGGCAGTCAGGGGCAGGTTCTGAAACGCGGCCATGATATCAAGACAGTGCTGAAGGTCTTCGAAACGCGCAAATTCGAAGTACTGAATTTTGGCAAGCCGTCCTGACAGGCCCCGCCCCTAATTGGGCCGACGCGTAAACACCTTCTGCAGGATGCCCAGCATTCCCTTGAACTCCATGCCGCCCTCGCTCACGGCGAGCGCGAGGCAGATTCCATCGTCGTCCCCGACGGGCGAATGTGTATCGGTTGGGGTCTTGAGGCAGATATCGCCAGGCCCGTAGCTTCCAGTTTCGTCAGAAAACCCGCCCTGAACCACCAGCGTCAACTCATCGTCGAAATGCGAGTGAGTTGGTACGGTCGCGCCCGGCTCTATGCGATAAAGATGCGCGTGGCCGCCAGCCTGGGTCCCGATTTCCAGGCGTTTAACGCCGCTGGTCATTCGTTTCCAGCCGCCACGCATGCAGGATTCAAGCGCTCTCTCGCGCAGTGGCTCTGGAAGGTCCAGCAGTTCAGAAAGGCGCTCGCTGGCAAGTTTCGCGGCATCTTTGGCGTCGGCTTCTTCTTCCAGATCATCAAGAGCCTGAAGCGTGCGCTCAAACGCGTTGGGCGCAAGCATTGTCGGGCGTTCCTGCTCCAGGAAAATACCCGAGATAGCCTCCGCGTGATTCACCCTGTCGCGGACATCGGAGCGAATGGCTGCCTGCGTTTCGACGAGCAGCCTGAACGAGGGAGCAAGCGTCCCCGCCGCATACGCCGCATAGATATCCGACCGTTGTGAAACGTCGTCCTTCAAAACCTTCAACACCTCTGCTCGCCCCTGCTTGGGCACTATGTATAAAGACGGATATTGAGCAGCAGTGAACAAGGTCAAGAAGTTGCGGTCAGGATGTGTGCTTCGAGGCGCTCATTCGCGCGACAGGACGCCCCTTAGTTTGTCAAAGGCAAGACGAATTCGCGATTTAACTGTCCCCAACGGCAAGCTGAAACGCTCCGCGATCTCAGCGTGGGACATCCCGTCATAGAAAGCTGCCCTGAGAAGTTCCAGTTGCTCCGGCGGCAGGATATCGAGCTTTTCCCGGACCTCCGCCTGAAGCTGAGCTTGAGACAGACTTTCAAACGGTGCCTGTTCAGGCGCTGGCTGGAGCATTGGCTCCTCAGGTGACAGGTCAGGCTTCGAAGCTCGCCGGAAAAGATCAATCTGCCGATTGCGGGCAATCCGGAAAATCCAGGTCGAAACAGAAGCTTGCTCCGGATCGAACTGGCTGGCTTTACGCCAGACGGTCAACATGACGTCTTGCACGATCTCTTCAGCCTGAGCGTCATCGGCACCCATTCGAAGGAGGTAGGATTTCAAGCGAGGTCCGAAAAACTCGAAAAGCGTACCGAATGCCCGCTTGTCGCCATAGCCCGAAATTCGCTTCATGCAGTCTGCGTGAAGCGAGCGCGGATTATCGACTTGATCGAGGCGGGCGACAGACAAAGTTACATCCGATTGCAACAACACACCTAATGTCTGTGTTTGTTGCATCTTGTGCAACCTTTGATCGCGCATCTAACGACACTGTGATCACCCATTCGTCAAAATTCCGCCTTAACCTTTAGGCATTTGAAGTGCTCTGAACGAAATTCCACAATCAAATTAAGAACAGACCAGACGCTCACCATGATCCGTATTGTCGCAATTGCCGCTCTTTGCAGCGCTATCGTCATCCCGGCTGCGCAAGCCGCCCCCACCGCGATGGGGCGCTATGACAACTGGACGGTTTTCACCGAGGAAGTCGGCGGGGAGAAGCTGTGCTATGCGGCGACCGAAGCCACCGACAAGGCACCGCAATCTGCCAATCATGGAGATGTCTGGTTTTTCGTGTCCAACTGGGCATCCGGAAAAGCCCGTAGCCAGCCGAGCCTGAAAGTCGGCTATGATCTTCGCGCCGACCTGCCCGCGCGCGCCAGCGTCGGTCGTTCTGGCTGGACCTTGTACGGCGTCGGCGGTGAAGCCTTTGCTCAGGACCGTGATGATTCTCAGATCGTGGACGCACTGCGCCGCGGCAGCGAGCTGCATGTCGAAGCGGTCTCCTCACGTAACACGCAGGTGTCCTACCACTTCTCCCTATCGGGATCAGCGGCCGCTATCGACAAGGCCTCGTCGCTCTGCCGATAGCGGGCTGAAGCCTGTTCAAGCCGTCGCGGTTTCCCGCTGCACCTCAAGTCCGGCCATCTCACCCGTTTCGCGCCAGTCTTTCAGGATAGAGAAGTACTCCATAGAGCCGCCGCCATAGAATGAGTTCTGGCGAGCTCGCGCAGCGATCTGCCCCTCATTATTGTAATAGCCGGGTGTGCATTCGGCGAGAAACTTCTCGCGCATCTGCGCTTTCGAGATGATTGTCTCGACCCATTTCGACTGCGCCTCAGCCTCTGGTTCGATCTGCACGACCCCCTCATCGAATGCCCGTGACAGAATATAGCCAAGGTGCACGGCCTGCTCGTCCAGCTGGTGGGGATAGTTCGCCGTGAACGCAGCCTGCGCACCGCCCATCACGAATACGTTCGGAAAATCGCGCACGAACATGCCGTGAAGGCTTTCAACACCGCCTTCCCATGCATCCGACAGCGACTTGCCGCCCCGGCCATAAAGCTCATAGCCGGACCGGCGGGTATAGCTGGTGCCGACCTCGAAGCCCGTCGCATAGATCAGGCAGTCGATCTCATACTCTTTGTCGGCGACGACCACACCTTTTTCGGTGATACGCTCGACGCCCTTGCCGTCGGTGTCGATCAGGTGGACGCTTTCGCGGTTGAAGGTCGCAAGATAATCATCATGGAAGCATGGGCGCTTGCAGAACTGGCGGTACCAGGGCTTCAGCGCATCAGCTGTCTTGTTGTCCGCGATAATTTCATCAACCCGGGCACGGATCGACTCCATCTTCTTGAAGTCCGCAAGCTCACCGATCTCTTCCAGCTCCTTGGCGGTCAGCTGTTTGCCGTCCTGCTTGCTCGCAATGAAGAGCAGGTTGCGGATGATGTCGGTCCAGCCATCCTGCACCAGGTCTTCAGGCTGATAGCCGCCGGAAACGAGGATGTTGAAATTATCCATGCGCTTCTTTTGCCACCCGGGCTCCAGTGATTTCGCCCAGTCAGGATCCGTTGGCTTGTTATCGCGCACATCGATCGAGCTTGGCGTTCGCTGGAAGACGAAAAGCTCTTTTGCGCCCGCGCCGAGATGCGGCACGCACTGCACTGCGGTTGCACCCGTGCCAATGATCCCGATGCGCTTGTCTTTCAGCTTGTCGAGACCGCCTTCCGGGCCGCCGCCGGTATAGTCGTAGTCCCAGCGGCTGGTGTGGAAGGTGTGCCCCTTGAACTTCTCGATGCCGGGAATGCCCGGCAGTTTCGGACGATGGAGCGGGCCGTTGGACATGATGACATAGCGCGCCTTCATAGCGTCGCCGCGATTGGTCTCGACGATCCAGCGCTTTGCTTCCTCGTCCCAGTTCATTGCCGTAACTTCGGTCTGGAACAGCACGTCGTCGTAAAGATCATAGTGCCGCGCGATCCGTGCGCTATGCTCGAGAATCTCCTTGGCCGGGGTGTATTTTTCCTTCGGCATAAAGCCGGTTTCTTCCAGCAACGGAAGATAGATGTAGCTTTCGATATCGCAGGCCGCGCCCGGATAGCGGTTCCAGTACCAGGTGCCTCCGAAATCACCGCCCTTCTCGATCATGCGGATGTTCTTCAGGCCCGCTTCACGCAGTCTCGCACCCGCGAGCAGACCGCCAAAGCCGCCGCCAACGACGATGATATCTATCTCATCGCTGAGCGGAGAGCGGTCGATCTTTTCGTCAATGTATGGGTCTTCGACATAGCCGGCATATTCACCCTTGATCTCGACATATTGTTCGTTCGCGTCATCGCGCAGTCGCTTGTCGCGTTCAGCGCGATAGCGTTCGCGCAGCTTGTCTGGATCGAAATCGATTCCGGGTGTTCCGTCAGCCATGTTTTCCTCCCACGGAGCCTTTGTGGCCCTCTGTCGTGATGCGCCGCAGCAAACCTGTCCTCATCTGCTTAGATTATTGGGCAGGACGTGCTATGTGCGGCGTCAATGAAACATGTTCTGGACCTTTCACGCGGCGTCAATGCAAGCACTAGTTCGGCGAAGTCACTGGCCGGTTTATCTATCCCTGCCCTGAAAGCAGAGATGGAAGCGCTCGGACTCGATCCGAAGAAAGCTGGCATGCGCGCCAAGCAGCTGCGCCGCTGGATCCATCATTTCGGCGTGCAGGATTTCTCCGGCATGACCGATATCGCCAAGGAGTTGCGCGCGGAACTGGCGGAGAAATACATTCTCAGCCGCCCGGAAATTGCAGAGCACAAGGTCTCCGTGGACGGAACCCAGAAATGGCTGACCCGCTTCCAGCCGGGCGTCGAAGGCGAAAGCGTCTTCATCCCAGATGTTGGCCGTTCCGGCGCGCTTTGCGTTTCAAGCCAGGTTGGCTGCACACTGAACTGCACTTTCTGCCATACCGGCACCCAGAAGCTGGTTCGGAACCTCACCGCTCAAGAGATCGTCAGCCAGATCCTCATCGCGCGCGATGAACTCTCCGAATGGCCGTCCTCGAACGAGAACCGCAAGCTCACCAATATCGTCTTCATGGGCATGGGTGAGCCGCTCTATAATCTCGACAATGTGGCAGAAGCCATCGACACGATCTCGGATGGCGACGGCATCGCGCTCGGCCGCCGCCGGATCACCGTGTCGACGGCAGGCGTCGCGCCAAAGATTCCAGAGCTGGGTGAGCGCACGGGCGCCATGCTGGCCATCTCACTGCACGCGGTGCGCGATGATTTGCGCAATGAAATCGTGCCGATCAACAAGAAGTACGACCTTCAGACGCTCTTCGAGGCGATCCGCGCCTATCCCGACCTTGGCAACTCCAAACGGGTGACATTCGAGTATGTGATGCTGAAAGGCGTCAACGACTCGCTGGCCGAGGCCCGTGATCTCGTGAAGCTGCTAAAAGGCGTACCGGCGAAAATCAACCTCATCCCGTTCAATCCCTGGCCCGGCAGCCCTTATGAGTGCTCGGATTGGGAAACGATCGAGAACTTCGCCGAAGTCGTGAACCGGGCAGGCTATGCCTCCCCAATCCGCACGCCTCGCGGCCGCGATATTTTCGCTGCCTGCGGCCAGCTGCGCTCAGAAAGCGTGAAGAAGTCAGCGGCAGAGAAGCGCCGCGAAGCGCTGGAGCAGCAGGCCGAAGCCTGAATTAAGCGGTATGGCGCGCCTCTTCCCCGGCATCCCGGGCATAGAGCCCTTTGACCAAATCACGGACGAAGGCGATGTGGCTACGAAGGTGGTACACCTCTTCTGTGTAGGATAGCGGCACATCCAGCTCACCGACCTCTTTCTGAAGCTCGGACAGCTCATCCAGCACCTTATCACGCGCCCCGTCATTCGAGGCTTCGCGACCACGCGCCTCTAGCTCGCGAAGGTCCGAATACCAGACATAGATCTTGCGGCGCACCCGCCAGCGATAGATCGGCGGCGCCACCCGGATCAGTGGGATGAGCAGCGTGATGAGCGGGATCAGGAAGACCCAGGCGCGCTCAAGAAAGTTGGCGACCTGAAAAGAGAAATAGTTTCGCAGGAAGGACGGTCCGTTCTTCCAAAAGCGCTCTGCCTCAGCTGAAAGCGGCATGTCGACAAGCTCGGGGGCTGGGAACTCCCCGGCATTCGCGAAAGCGCTATTGCCAGCATGAATATCCTCCGACGCCTCCAGCAGCAGAGACTGAATGGCGGGATGCAGATCCTTGTCGATGGCAAGCTGGGCGACCGAGGCAATCAGCGGGACATCCGCGGCCGGTATGTCAGCCTCAAGGTCAACAATGCCGCGATACAGAATGACCGGGTCGAGAGCTCGCGTGCGGCGCGCAAGCGCTGGCGCCCGGTCGAACGGCAGAAGCTCGACACCCGGTACCTCTATAAGGCGTTGGACGTAGGGCGCATTCATCGACGCGGAGAAAGCTGCTGCATCAATATCGCCCGCAAGAAGCGCGCTTGCTGCGGCCTGCCCGCTTTCGATCCTGCGAGACGACGAGGGCCAGTCTCCGCCCCAGGCCTCTTGCATATGTCGAGCAAGGGCGCGCGTGCCCGAGCCTTCGGGCCCGATCGCAAAGCGTAATTCTCTAAGATCGCCAAAGCCGCCGATGCCAGCTTCGGAGCGAACGAATACCCAAAGCGGCTCATGGAACATCCCGGCCAGAGAGTTTAGCGTCTCGCGGTCAGCCTCAGTGGCGAGCCCACCCTGAACGAATGCGATTCCAGCGCGGCCAGACCTGAGAAGTTCGATATTCTCCAGCGAGCCCTGCGTTTCCAGCACCTCGACTTCGACATCGCTCTCAGCGAGTCTGCCGGCATATTCCTGTGCGAGCGCATAATATGCGCCGCCTGAATTGCCTGCCGCGAAGGTGACGCGAGATGGCGGGGCAGGGTCAATCAGTGCAAGTGCGACCCAGATACTGATCGCAACAAGCAGCGCCAGCGGACCATAGACCTTCAGGATGTCTTTCATTGATTTGTCCATTCGTGCCCCCGCTGAGCGCAAGAGTAGTGCGGCTCCCCATAGGCGTCGAGTGGGCGCTCTGGTTCCACTCACAACTGCCCCACACCAGCGCAGCCGCGACAATATTGCGCCCGCATTACTGCTAATTGAGTCGTTTTCCGTTGTTCAGCTTCCTATGTTAAGGTCCAGAAGATTGAGACCAAAAGACGGATCCAAACTATGAACATGCGTAATCTCGCTGTCTGGGGACTGATTGCTGCCCTCGTCGTGGCCATGATGATCGCCATGCAAGGCTCATCTGTCGCGGCGAATGCGGAGAAGGTGCCGATTTCCGACCTTCGCCAGATGGCAACGGAAGGCCAGCTCGCAGAAGTGACGGTCACCAATGATCGCGTCACCGCCCAGACCAGTGGCGGCGACACCTATTACGCCGAAAAGCTACCGACCAATATTGAAGCGTCCACATGGTTTGCCGACCAGGGCGTCACGGTGAATGAAGACGCTGAAAGCGGCTTCAGCTTGGGCGGGCTGCTTCTCAACCTGCTTCCTCTGATCCTTATCCTCGGCCTCTTTCTGTTTTTGATGCGTCAGATGCAGGGCGGCGGCGGCGGACGCGGCGCGATGAGCTTTGGCAAGTCGCGCGCCCGCATGCTCACCGAAAAGCATGGCCGCGTAACTTTCGACGACGTCGCTGGCGTCGATGAAGCCAAGGAAGAGCTGCAGGAAGTCGTCGAGTTCCTGAAGGACCCTTCCCGCTTCCAGCGCCTTGGCGGCAAGATCCCGAAAGGTGCGCTTCTGATCGGTCCTCCGGGCACGGGTAAGACGCTCATCGCCCGCGCCGTCGCAGGCGAAGCTGGCGTGCCGTTCTTTACCATTTCCGGTTCGGACTTCGTTGAAATGTTTGTCGGCGTCGGTGCCAGCCGCGTGCGCGATATGTTCGAGCAGGCAAAGCGCAATGCGCCTTGCATTATCTTCATCGACGAAATCGACGCCGTCGGCCGCTCACGTGGTGCAGGCATTGGCGGTGGCAATGATGAGCGCGAACAGACGCTCAACCAGCTTCTCGTCGAGATGGATGGCTTTGAGTCCAATGAGGGCATCATCATCATCGCCGCAACGAACCGCCCCGATGTGCTGGATCCGGCGCTCCTGCGCCCGGGCCGTTTCGACCGTCAGGTGACCGTCAACAATCCGGACATCATGGGCCGTGAGCGTATCCTGAAAGTTCACATGCGGAACGTGCCGCTAGCCAAGGATGTCGAGCCGAAAATCATTGCGCGCGGCACGCCTGGCTTCTCTGGGGCTGATCTCGCGAACCTCGTCAATGAGGCTGCCCTCCTGGCAGCCCGACGCGGCAAGCGTGTTGTCGCCATGCAGGAGTTCGAGGATGCCAAGGACAAGGTCCTGATGGGGCCTGAGAAGCGCTCAATGGTCATGTCGGACAAGGAAAAGCGCCTGACCGCCTATCACGAAGCAGGCCATGCGATCGTCAGCCTGAAAATGCCGTCGACTGATCCGGTCCATAAGGCGACAATCATCCCGCGCGGCCGTGCACTCGGTATGGTCATGCAACTGCCGGAAGACGACAAGTACTCGCAGACCCGTCAGGAAATGACGTCCAGGCTGGCTGTCCTCATGGGTGGCCGTGTAGCGGAGGAGCTTGCCTTCGGCGAAGAAGCCGTAACCTCCGGCGCATCATCGGACATTCAGATGGCAACACGCATCGCGCGCGCCATGGTCACGAGCTATGGCCTGTCGGACGAGATCGGCCCTGTCGACTACTCTGA
>Ga0208965_1001195_pt1 | contig 11579 bp, 10 predicted proteins | sample AOAMet1_07_M0_10_2_FD_188230 | JGI IMG/M metagenome (GOLD analysis project Ga0208965, IMG submission 188230) | Ammonia-oxidizing marine microbial communities from Monterey Bay, California, USA - CAN11_07_M0_10 (SPAdes) | ecosystem: Environmental > Aquatic > Marine > Intertidal zone | place...
CCGCCGAGAGCCCCAGCTCGTTCGCAGTCTCTCGGGCCACCTGCAGCGCCGCATCCGAGAAGTCCACCCCGGTGACCTTGGCCCCCATTCGGGACAGCGACAAGGTGTCTTGACCAAAGTGGCATTGCAGATGCAAGATGGAACGCCCCGTCACATCGCCAAGGAGCCTCAGCTCGAGGGGCTTCAACGAAGTCGCTCCCGCCTTGAAACCAGGCATGTCATAGAAATCCGAGGCCACATGAATCTCCGTACGCTTGTTCCAAGCCGCCTGGTTCACCTTGATGTAATCTTCTTGTCCGCTCACGCCCTGAATTTAGACGCAGCTGATCCTACCTCAAGCAGGTGATCGAGGGCCACGTCATTCATCTCGAAGGCAGCTGATGGACAAGCCCACATTGAGGTCATGGCTCGTTTTAGCGGTAAATGAAGGCCACATCATGGCGCGCCTTCCAGCACATCCTCGGGCCCGAGGCCACCGGCCCGATTGAACAGCCCGATCATCATATCCTCGGCCTTGGTATCGGGCGGTCCGCCCTGGGCACGCTCGAAGCCATAAGCTTCTTCGGGGCCCCGGTCGACCAACTTGAACCGGAAGATGTAATCGTCGGCATCCGCGCCGCGCCCCGAAAAGCTGCCGAAACGGAGGTCGTTGACCTGTAAGCTCCCGTCGTCTCGCAGGACCGCATTGAGGTAGCCGGCACTGAACCACCGCAACACCTCGATTGTCTCGTCGGTGTCGAAGTTGTGCAAGAGGTCATACCCCTTTGCTACAGGGTGAAAGGTGATGGGGATTTCGTCGAGAATGGAGTACTGGGCAAGGAGGTAATCGTCGCCCGCATCCACCACCACATTCCACAAGAGGTTATTGAAGATGGTGGGCGTAATGTGGAACTGCTCGTAGCTCATCCCCTTCTGCGCTAGCGCCTCCTCAAAGGTGCGGTGAACCTGGCTGTAGTTCAACGCCGTCAGCGCGAGATAAAAGCAGCACCAGCCCAACCCAATGCCGTTCCAAAATTGCCGCCGCCTGTCTTCACGGGCGAAACGCGCCGCCACCAAAAGGCACGCCAGAAAGGGAAACGTCCACAACGGATCGGCCACAGCGATGGTGCCCCACGCCACACGCATGTTCGAAAACGGTGCAAACAACTGCGTGCCATACGTGGTGCAGCAGTCGAGCAAGGTGTGGGTTAAAAAGCCCCAGAAAAACAGGAGCACCCAGCCTTTTAGGTCTGCATTTGGCGCTTCCCAATCCCCTTTGAAATAGCGGTAAAAACTGTGCCTACCTAGCCAAGCACCCACCAAGGGGATGTACAAGGCCACTGGCCACCAGCCCCCCGGAGAGGCGATCTGCGTGATGAAGTTGACCACAAATCCAATCAGTACAGCTGCGGCGGCTTTGGTCGCGATGGCCATCCAAGCATGATGACGGCTGCGGTAAAGCCAGTGGGTTACCCACCCAAAAACCAAGGCACCCAGCACACAAAAAAGAAGGCTATGGCTGATGCCACGGTGAAAACCGAGGTTGTCCAATTCGCTCAAGAAAAACTTGCCCAGCACATCCATGTCGGGAATCGTTCCGGCCACAGCGCCCCACACCATGGCCCGGTTGCCAATGCGGCGGCCCAAAACCACCTCTCCAACGGCCGCCCCCAACACAATCTGTGACAGTGAATCCATGTCTCAAAGGTCGTGCTCTCGGCCATTCCCCGAACCCAACATGGACGCAAACAAAACGAAAAGTTCGCAAGACCCGGCCTTCACTGCGACTCAAAGAAAGGACCTGACCCAAGAAGTCAAATTGACCCCAGCCTCACAAATTCGCTTGGACCAGTGAATCCAAAAAAATCCCAGAGTCACCAAAACCAATGTCTCTGGCGAGGACCAAACCGTCTCGGCCAACCAGACACCACGTGGGGTAAGCCATAACCGAATAGCCTTCGGGCAAATCGCCAAGAATGGCCTGCGGGATGTCCAGTTCCCGCCGGTCGAGATAGCGTTGGACCGTAGGCGCACTTTGGTGATGATTCACCCCCAACACCCGAAAACCATCCGCATTGAATTCCCGATGCGCCTTTTCCAAATGTGGCAACGCACTCATGCAAGGTCCGCACCCGATGTACCAAAAATCCAAGTAAACCAGGTCTCCTTTCATTTGAGCCAATGAAATGGAGTCTCCACTGAGGTTGACGCCCTGAATGTCCGGCGCAAGAGAGCCAACAGCTGGCAAGGCCGCCAGAGCCTCCGCATAGTAATCGCGCACCTTCTCCTCCTCCACGCTTTCGGTGGCCATATCCCGGGTCCAATCCGGAGCGACCCACTCGCGAACCGCAGTCTCCACGCTGCCCTCATTGACCGCGTGCCATTCCCATTCAATGGAAATGTTGCTGCCAAAGGCAATCTCCCCCTCGTACCAAGACTGCTCATAGAGGACTGGCAAGCCCAGTGGAGCCTCAAAAGTCCAACGCTCAAATGATTGGTTTCCCAGATGAAAATCGGCACTCGCTGAGTCTTGAATCACGGTCCGGGTCAAAACAAAGCGCTCCTCCTGTTGGTGTTCGGCCTGCAGATGTTTCCAGCGTACCTCAACCAGCGAATCCCCAACCTGCTTCGACCACCAAGTGGTGTCCACCAACATCTCTGGCAAGGTCATGGCCGCATAATAATTGCCCATGCCATTGCCATTCGGAAGGACATTGGGATCCACCTCTGTGGTTTCACGAAGGCTGTCCGGTCGGATGTAGGTCTTTTCGTTGTCCAGCAGATGTCCCAGGTAAACACTCGAGTCCCCGTCCTGGATAAAGGTGTCTGCATACCTCCACGCCAACCCAGCCTGAGCGTCCCCCGCTCCACGGCCCGAAACCCAATCCATTTCAACCCGTCTTCCAAATGCGGTCCCCGAGGCTTCGGTCTGGCTGGTCATGACCGCAGTAAAGTGGGCATTGTTCACCGCGGACAGAGCGGCCTTTACATCGGCCTCATGGTCAAACACCCTCTCCTGTTGAGTGCATGATTCACAGAAAAAAGCCAATGACAAAACAAACAATATTGAGCGCATGGTTGGGGAATATAGACATCAATTCCATCCCAATTTTGCCCCTTACTTTCCCCTCCCCAATCGACCGCTCAACATGCCAGCGCAGGACATACAAACTTGCTTGACCCACTACTGGGGATACCCTGGTTTACGCCCTTCGCAAAAGCCCGTCATCGCAGAGGTCATGGCAGGAAACAGCGCGCTGGTGATCATGCCCACAGGAGGCGGCAAGTCCATGTGCTACCAGCTTCCAGCCGTTCTTCGTTCTGGATTGACATTGGTGATCTCGCCCCTGATCGCCTTGATGAAGGACCAAGTGGACGACCTGCGGCTCAAGGGCATCGACGCCGCTTACCTCAACTCCAGTCAAAGCACCGAAGAATCCAATCGGATTTTCAACGCCATCGGAGATGGCAAAATGAAATTGCTGTACATCGCACCAGAGCGCTTAATGAGCGCGCAAAGCAGTCTGCTCCAACGGCTCAAGTCGGTCAAAATCGACATGGTCGCGGTGGATGAAGCGCACTGCATTAGCTCCTGGGGACACGACTTCCGGCCGGCTTACACCCAACTCAAAGACCTGTCGACGCATTTCCCGGGTGTGCAAGTCTTGGCCCTCACGGCCACAGCAGATGACGCCACCAAGCGGGACATCATCCAGCAACTTGGACTGGAAGGCGCCTCCTTATTCGAAAACAGCTTTGACCGCCCCGAAATCCATTACACCGCGAAATCCCGCACAGACGAGGTTACGCAACTCTTGGACTTCGTAGCCGAGCGCCCCTCCGAATCCGGCATCGTGTATTGCCTTTCGCGCAAGCGAACCCAAGACATGGCCGACCATTTGCAAAAGGCTGGATACAAGGCCACGTGCTACCACGCTGGTCTCTCGAGCGAGGAGCGCCAAAAACGCCAAGACCAATTCATCCGCGACGAAGTCAACATCATTGCAGCCACCATCGCCTTTGGGATGGGCATCGACAAAAACAACGTCCGCTACGTGGTGCACATGAACCTGCCCAAAAACATCGAGGGCTACTACCAAGAAACGGGAAGGGCGGGACGCGACGGACTCGACAGCAAGGCCTTGCTGCTCTATGGAGGAGCGGACTTTCATACCCTCTCCTCCCACTGCGAGGTCGAAGGGAATCTGGACCAGAGCAATGTGATGCTCGGCAAGCTCCGTCGGATGCAGGACTTCGCCGATTCAAAGGTCTGCAGACGCAAAACTTTGCTCCAATATTTTGGGGAGACGCTCGAGCAGAATTGCGACAACTGCGACAATTGCCAAACCACCTTCGAACAATTGGATGGCACGGAGGACGCGCAAAAACTACTCTCCACAGTGGCCCGCTTGGATTGGTCCTTTGGACTGGGTCATTACGTGGACATTCTGAGGGGCTCACAGGCGCAGAAAATCAATGCCAGCCAACGCGCGCTGTCCACCTACGGCATCGGTGCGGACAAAAGCAAAAAGCACTGGATGAGCATAGGAAAGGAACTGATCCAGCAGGGCTTTCTGACCCAAACCGTCGGCAAGTTTCCCGTGGTCGAGCTCAACGACCGGTCCTGGGAAGTGCTGCGCAACAATGTGCGGGTGATGCTCACCAAGTTCGAAGAGCCCAAGGCCAGCAAAAAAGCGAGCAAAACCAAATCAACCACTCCCTTCGAGGCCGGTTCCGAATTGCAAGCGCGCTTCCAAAAACTGCGACAAGTGCGCTACGCATTGGCCAAGTCGTCCAATGTCCCCTCCTACCTCATCCTGTCCGATCGCTCCCTGCAAGAACTCTGCGTGGAGCTGCCTCGGACAGAAACAGAACTCGCTTCCATTCACGGATTCGGCAAGGTCAAAATCGCCAAATTCGGCCAGCACTTCCTCGACGCATTGAAAGAAGAGGCAGGCTGAATGGTCAGGCATGGCCACGACATTGGCCGCAAAATTTTCAATGTCGTACATTCAGCTTTGAACACATTATAGCACAAAGCCATGCGCTCCTCCATCCTCGTTTCCCTGCTTATGATCGCAGGTTTTGCTTTCGGACAGTCACACACCATAAATGAGCATGACCTCTACATGTCAGGAGATGTAGAAGACGGAGACATTTCGATCAATACCTACTTCAACGCGATCGATGCGGCACAGGTCAACTGGTCCATCATCGAAACTGACGTTCCAGAAGGTTGGGAGTATTCGTTTTGTTTCCCCAACTGTCACGCCATCGGGGTCCTGCAAGCCTCAGCCGACTTTCCCGCAGCCAGCGAACAGTACCTCAACTGCCATGTCTACCCCAACGGCATCGCAGGAGAAGGCCACATCCGCATGCTCATCACGACCAACGGTGCAGCACAGGACACCGTCACCTGGTGGGCGACCATTGATGCCCTTTCAGGACTGGAGACCGACAGAATCAGCGAAATCCAAGCTTATCCATCCCCTTTTTCAGGCACTTTGAACCTGCAAGGCATCCCTGCTGGTGCCACCATTACTTTCCATGACCAAACAGGAGCACTGGTGCATCACGTCTCCTCCGGGGCCGCCCGCAAGACTTCGGTCGACCACCTGCCCCAAGGACTCTTGTTCATGACGACCACCCTCGACGGAGAAATCATCGACCGCCGCAGGGTGCTCTCGTTGTAAGCCACTTCGCAGCTGCGCTCCCCACACAGCAGGAGACCTTCAAGGAAGGTTGACCCGAAGTTGGCTTGGAGACAGGACAATTTGGAGTCAACCCATAGTTTTATGGCATGAAAAAGATGCTCTACTTGTGGGCTGTGGCTGCTGTCCTCACCGCCGGTTGTACCACATCGACCATACGAAGCACGCAACTGGCGGAAGGCGCTGCGCTCATGGCCATTGAACCCGTCAAAGCCCACGTCGTGGTCGATACCACCGCCACGTTGCAGGCCGTCTCGCAGACGCGCACCATCCTGGGCATGTTCCGCTCCGGAGACAGCGAGTTTGCCGAATACCCCGGCATGGTCTTTCGCCGCGGCCCGGGGATGCGAGAGCGCAAGGCAGCCATTCACAAGGCCTTGAAAGACACCGATTTCGATGTGATGGTCAATCCAAAGTACCTCGTGCAAGAGAAGCGCCGTCCCTTTGTCCGCACCGTGACCGTTCAGGTGGCGGGATACGGCGGTCATCTCGTCTTCGATCAGTCCGAAAAATGAGCGCACCCTCAATGAAGAGGCTCCGCGCCTCCGTCCGGGCAACAGCCTTGGCATGGGTCCTCGCGCTAACCGCTGCCTCTTCCCTGCATGCCCAGCAACTCGACGAAAGCTTGATGGACAACACCGGAGACGCGGCCCCGCGCAACTGGAACTGGACGTCTGGTGAAGCCGGCACCTGGTGCGTGTGGATTGACTTCGACCTCGGAACCCTGGAGCAATTCGAGGACAACACAGAAAACCACATCCTGCGCGCTGCCACCCTCGGACATCCGGAATGGAGCAACAACACCCTCACGGGCACCGTCAACCAGATGTCCAGTTCCGGATTCAGCAATGCCGTGGGATGGCAGGGTTGGTATGTACCCAATGCCATTCGCATCGGCGCATCCCGCGAAGTCTGGAAAGGCATCTCAGCGGGAATTCAGGTGGGCCGCGCATGGTCTCCCGCTTACATCGAATGCACCCGTGCCGATGGCGAGACCACGGTAGCCAGTTGGAACCAAGTGCGCTTCGCCGATCTGGTGGACCAGTACGTCTACTATGACGACCTCTACAATGGCAACTCCTGGCAGTTCTCCAACAACGGGACTTTCACCGAAGGCATCGCCGGGTGGCGCATGGAGCTCGTCGTGCAACAAGAACTCGCCCACGGCTTGGGTTGGACCGCCAGCCTGGGCACCACCTTGGGATTGAACGGCGAATTGGAATCCCGTTCCGCCGCGCTCTTTGGCGGCCAAGGGCTCACGCCCAACAGCGAACTGGGCCCCACCCTGACTCCCGTATCGGTGGTCGCTGCACCCCACGCGGCCTCCGTCGGAGCTACCTATCGAATCGGCGCCATTGTGACGGGCCTTTCCTGGTCGAGTGTCTTTGTGGGAGGAGGCAACAAGAACGATTGGGTCGCAGCCGGCGCCGACGCCATCGCCCCCCTCAATCAGATGCGTCTCCGCCTAGGGATGTCATTCTGATGACGTATTGAATCATGACTGGAACGGCGGTCCTTTGGCGCAGTCTCGCTGAAAAAAGGCCCCTGTGCACCCTGTTGGCGGTGCTGGTTTTGAGCGCCTCCTTGGTGCAGGCCCAATCCACGGCCCCTCGAGGTTTTGGCGAGCAGTTGAACCGCCTCATGGACGGAGGCATCGACTCTTTGGCGGTAGACGGTCTGGGGACCATCTCCGCCGTGCAATTCGACGCGCCAGACTGGGCATTCTTCAATGCGCACGAACGAGAAGGGCTGGAAGACGGTCACGTCCCGCTGCATCGGTTCCAACCGCTCGTGACGGAAGATGTGGTCGAACTCCGCGACCGCCTCACCGTCGTATTGCTGCACGAACGCCAGGGATGGAAGGTTCGATTGGCCACGTTTACCCGGGAAGGGCAGCCCATTCAAAGCTTTCTGCTGCACGACCGATACGGGTACCTCTACGAGAAGAACCACCGGGCGTATTCCTTGGACGATCCCGTTCACTACAACGAAGCCGAGGGCACCTTCGACTTCTATCAACTCATGTACGGCTACGAGCCCATCCCCACGCTGGAACAGCCAAGTCAAGATCCCGTGGAGCACCAGTCCTTTCATCAAGTGGCCGTGAACGGGGAGGGTTTCATCGAACTCCGATACTCCGAAACCACCGGAAAACGAATGTTCCACCGCTCTAAGGAACCTCCCATCCAGCATGAGGTAGAGTTCCATGAATTGAGCCTCTTCACCCTCCACCATGCGGGCGAACCAGAAAGCGCCCTTTGGCCCGAGACCCACCTTACCCATGGCGACATGGATTCACACGACACCATCGCCATTCCCCTCTCCTACGGCGCGGACTGGCAGCGCCGATCGTTCTTTTTGAAACCCAGGGACAGCTATTCCATTGCCAACGTTGCCCAGCGCCATGAGAATGTGATGACCTTTCCAGGTGACGGCACCACCTGTGAACTCACCGAATGGAAGCGTTACACTTCGCCCTGGTCCGACTTGCATTGCGAAGAAGGCTTCTTCCAGACCGAGACACTGAATCCCGGCGATGACGCGCGTTTTCTCTCCTACACGAAAGAAGAACTTCAAGCTGCCTTTTCCGCCGTCTGCGGAAGCGGCGACGTGCTGCCCGGAAGCCCGGAGCCCAGCCCCCGTCATGCTCGCGTAGTGGTGGAACGGGTGGTGATCCGAATCCAATTCGAAGGCCCCTACGGCAGCGGATTGAAGTACCTTATCCTGCACATCCCCCACAGCTGCTGAGTAGATCAAGTCAATGCTCGGTCACATTTTCATGTGCGGGCTTGTACTTAGACTGAAACCGCCCATTCCGGAGAAGGAGTGGGCCCACGCACCACCTAAGCAAACACATCCCATGAAGTCCATTTTTACACTGCTTCTGACCGCCCTGCTCTGCAACGGGCTTTCTGCGCAGAACTCCACATTTACCCTGTACATCTCCTCCTCCATTCCCGGTGCGACCGAAGTGACCGTTTCGGCAGTGGCCATGAACACCACCGATACGACCGTGGTGGATGTCGTCATGGTCACGGACACCGACGAGACCGTCGTGGTGTATTCCTATCCGGATACGGTCTCCAGTGCCATGATCCTCCTCTCCTATGCGTGCAATGGGATCGAGCTGAACGTTCCTGCCGGATTCATTTTCGAAAACAACACACCCGGCGAACCCGCGGATGGGGAAATCGCCGTAGAAATTGGATGTCAGGACACGGAGTGCGAATGGTACCTGGACGTCACGCCTCCCAACGACCTCTTGTCGCCCACGACGTTTGAAATCGGCATCCCCAGTGGAAACTCGGGGATCTGGGAATGGTATGTGGATGGCGAGCTGGTCCCGCCCAACATGGCCGGAGGCGGTTTGAGCTGGTCTGACCCCTACGAAACCATTTGTGCCACCATGTATTCCTTGGGCGAATGCACCGAATCCGACCTCGGCACCCAATGCTACGAATCCGGAAACGGCGGTGGCGGTGGCATGGATTGCCTCGACGGAATCGATGTGGGGGCACTCATCGTTTACCTCACCACACAATGCGCGGACCAGACCAACCCTGATTCCTGGTACTACTGCGGGCTCATGGAAAGCTTGACTGACGCCATGACTGGAGATGAGGAAGCGTGTGAGGATCTCTGGGCCTGGCTCGACACCGGTGGCTGGGAAGGCGAGACGGGGTGCGACATCAACTTCGAGGTGATGCAAGCCTGGGAGGCCAACGGCGAGCTCATCCCCAACGAAGTCTGGGTCTGGATTTATGACTACGACAGCGAGTATACCTACACCTATGACTTCGGCGACGAGTCCCCGGTAACCTCTGAGCCCAACCCGTCTCATACCTACAGCGGAATCGGTCCCTACACCTTCTGCATCACGGTGAGCAGTGACGCGGACTCCTGCAGCGCCACCTACTGCGAGACCTTGTCAGTGGACAGCCTCGGCATGCTGGAAGGCTTCATGAGCGGATTCACCGTCAACGTGATGGGCGCTGGTGAAGTCGTCAACAGCGTGGAGGCCCCTGAGTGGACCGACACCTTCGAAATCTTCCCCAACCCCGTAGAGGGGGGCCAGCTCACCCTGCGTGGACTCGACCCCCGCGGCGGAGCGGTAACCGCAGAGTTGACCACCCTCACCGGCGAGCGCCTCGCGCTGGACTTGTCCTCTGCGAATACCGATCAAGGCAGCTTCACCCTCCAGCTGGATGGCCTGGCTCCCGGCATTTACTTGCTGCGCGTCGAGAATCGCGGCACTTGGGCCACCCGCAAAGTGGTCATCCGCTGAACACCCGGCTCATGAGGCGCGGACTGCTTTCACCCCTTTGGCTTTTGGGCCCGGGTACAGTGCTAATGGCACTGATGCTCGGGTCCTGCGCCAAGGTGGACTACGAGGAAGAAACCGTCACCCAGACCTTTGAAGACCCCACGGTCTTCGAAGTGGACTGTGCCACCCTCACGCTGACCTCCTTCTCTACTTCAGACAATGGCTCGGGGACCGGATCAGTAGAAACCATGGCCACCGGTGGCACCCCACCGTACGCCCATGAGTGGGCAGACTCGACCGGCGCCATCGTGGGCTTGACATCGACCGTACTCAACCTACCGACCGGGCTTTACACCGTCGACGTCACGGACTCCCTGGGGTGTTCCGTGAGCGACACCGTAGAAGTGGAATTGGAGCTGTCCCTAGAAGGTGAAGTGGTCATCCTGTTTGTCACCTCCAACAGCCCCACTGCCGCAGAGCTGATGTTGGATTGTGATACGCCCATCCTCAATGTGCCTTCCGTTTTAACCGTACAACCAGGCATGTCGGAAATCCCCATTGCCTTTCCGGAAAACACGATAGAAATCAGCCTGACCTACTCCTGGTCCTGTGGAAACGAACCGATCCAAGGACCGACCATTGGTGTGTCTGGCGAAAATGGGAATCCAGTCGGAGGAGCCTTTGTCCCCATTGCCATCGGATGCTGAGTAAACGCTCGCGATGAACCGAATCAAACAGAATTACCGGAGTCAAAGGGAACTGTGACGTGGCAAAATCAAGCGATGAAACACGAGAAGCTGAGTGGCTCGATGGTTGCAGAAAGGGAGACCGAAATGCGCAACGTGCGGCGTTCGACGCCCTGCTCCCCCTGCTCCGAGGAGTTATCCGTCGCTACACGCGCAGCGAGACCAACGTCCAAGACATTCTTCAGGAAGCCTTCATCCGCATTTTCCAAAACATGAACCAATTCGACGAAAGCAAAGGAGCCTTCAAGAGCTGGTCCACCCGCATTGCCATCAACACGGCCATCAATGAAGGCAAGAAGCGCGCCCGCCATCAGGGCGTAGATCAAGAAGTGCACGCCTCCGTCGAACCCAGCGTCATACAGGACATGGCCCTCGAAGACCTCGTCAACACAATCAAGGCCATGCCTGAAGAGCAGCACCTCGTGTTGAACCTGCACCTCGTGGATGGCTACAGCCACAAAGAGATCAGCGATATGATCGGAATCACCTCTGAGATGTCGCGCCAGCGGCTCACCCGGGCCAGGAAGTGGATTCGGGAACGTTTTGAATGGTCCGGAGAAGAACTGGTCACTAAAACCCAGCACGAACGATGAAGCATTGGGATGAACTCTTGGGCAAGCGGCTCCGCGGATACCGGGGTGCAGATGTGCCTGGACAAGCAGACGACCTCTGGGCCAACATCGATGCAGCCCTCGGGGTGCCTTCGGCGTTACCCACACCCTGGTGGAAGCAGACCCCCTTCCGGCTGGCCCTGGCCGGCTCCATCGCCGCGGCCATCTTCATGGGGCTTATGGTCCGTCAAGCTGACCCCACCATCTCCCCTGCGCCCACCCTGGACGCACAGCAATCAGAGGTGGAAGCTGCACCTTACCCTGCCCC
>Ga0208965_1001203_pt1 | contig 11551 bp, 10 predicted proteins | sample AOAMet1_07_M0_10_2_FD_188230 | JGI IMG/M metagenome (GOLD analysis project Ga0208965, IMG submission 188230) | Ammonia-oxidizing marine microbial communities from Monterey Bay, California, USA - CAN11_07_M0_10 (SPAdes) | ecosystem: Environmental > Aquatic > Marine > Intertidal zone | place...
AGACCTTCTGATCAAGCAGGCTTTAGAATTTAGGCCTAACGCAGTTGTGATCGCAGAGCATTCACTTCGAGATCGCGTTTTCGATGTGCTCTTTGACGAGGGCATTAAAGTCTATTCTGGTGCGGACGCCTTGGAGCAGATCGTAGAAATGGAGGGCATTGATATGGTTCTAACAGCACTTGTCGGGGCGGCCGGACTGAAGCCTACGCTAAGTGCGATACGAGCTGGAAAACATATTGCGCTTGCAAATAAAGAGACGATGGTCGTGGCTGGAGAGCTTGTCACTGCTGAGGCAAAAAAGGCTGGCGTTTCTATTCACCCTGTTGACTCGGAGCACAGCGCTATTTATCAATGTCTTGCTGGTGAATTTCACAATCCCCTTGAGAAAATCATTCTGACTGCGTCTGGTGGGCCTTTTCGAGGATTCAATACTGAGCAGTTGTCGCAAGTAACAAAGGCTCAAGCGCTTAAACATCCAAATTGGGACATGGGGGCAAAAATCACCATTGACTCCGCGTCTATGATGAATAAAGGATTAGAAGTCATTGAGGCCAAATGGCTTTTCGATTTAAAAGCTGATCAAATTGAAATCATTGTTCATCCACAATCTATTATTCACAGCATTGCTCAATTCGAAGATGGGTCTATGAAAGCCCAAATGGGACTTCCTGACATGAAGCTTCCTATTCAATACGCGCTTACTTATCCGCGTCGCCTGTCGAATACATTTCCGAGATTCAACTTTTTAGACTATCCCGCATTAACCTTTGAGCAACCCGATTTCAAATCGTTCCGCAACCTGGGGCTCGCATTTGACGTTCTCGCAAAAGGAGGGAACGCGCCGTCTGTTCTTAATGCAGCGAATGAAGTTGCTGTTGCGCGATTTTTAAATGATGAAGTTTCGTTTCACCAACTCCCTGACATCGTAGAGTTTGCCCTCTCAAAAGTTGGGTTTCAGTCGAAACCAGACCTCGAAGCGCTTGTCGCTTCTGACGCTGAGGCGCGTGCCCAGGCGAGAGCGTTTTAGATTACGTTTCGGTTATACCTTCATAATATCCGCCTCTTTGGCAGATAAAATCTCTTCAACATTTGTTGTATAAGCGTTTGTCATCTCTTGAACCTTCGCCTCTCCTGTCTTGAGCATATCTTCGCTCAAACCCTCTTCTTTTGCCGATTTAAGAATATCGTTTGCATCTTTTCTCGCAGTGCGAATAGATACTCTTGCCGATTCACCCTCACTTCTTGCGCGTTTAGAAAGTTCGATTCTTCTCTCCTCTGTAAGAGGTGGGACATTGATAATTAAAACCTCTCCATTATTTACTGGGTTCAAGCCCAAATTGGCATTAATTATACCCGTTGAAATGGGATCTAGCATAGGCTTCTCCCAAGGCTGTACCACAAGTGTTCTGGCGTCGGTATTGTTCACGTTTGCAACTTGGCCGATAGGCGTCATCGTTCCGTAATAATCAATCTTGACACTTTCAAGCATTGACGGGTGCGCCCTTCCAGCCCTCACTTTTTTAAGTTCCGTTTTAAGGCGATCCGTAGCCCTGTCCATTTGTTCTTTTGCCTCCTCTAAGGCCATGTCTATTGCTTCCTGCATATCCTTTCTATTTATCCGCTTATGAAGTAACTACTGTACCTATCGCCTCACCTTTTGATACACGAAGGAGATTTCCAGATTTATTCATATCAAAAACGACAATTGGAACGCCATTTTCGTTACATAAAGTAAAGGCCGTCATGTCCATGACTTTAATACCTCTTTCAAAAACTTCGCGAAAACTAATCTCATCATACCTCGTGGCATCGGGGTTTTTTTCAGGATCTTCAGTATAAATCCCGTCAACACGTGTACCTTTTAAAATAACATCTGCCTCTATTTCAACCGCTCTAAGTGCAGCTGCTGAATCGGTTGTGAAAAACGGACTCCCTGTTCCTCCACCAAAAATAACGACCCTTCCTTTTTCCAAATGACGTATGGCGCGCCTTCTAATAAATGGCTCTGCAATTTGTTTTAATTCTATGGCTGATTGAAGCCTTGTGTCAACTCCCTCTTGTTCCAATGAACTTTGTAAAGCCATTGAATTAATTACGGTTGCTAGCATTCCCATATAATCTCCTTGGGTACGCTCCATGCCACCTTCCTCGGCTTGAACACCTCTAAAAATATTTCCCCCTCCGATTACAATAGCTACCTGAACCCCTGTATCCACAAGGGTTTTAATTTCCCTTGCGTATTCCGTTAATCGAACATTGTCAATGCCAAACTGCTTTTCTCCCATGAGAGATTCTCCGCTAAGCTTAAGAAGGATTCTTTTGTACTTCATTGTGTGCACAATATCCGACAAAGAAAGTTTACCACAAACAAAAGAAGGACGCGAGTGCGTCCTTCTTTAAGTTTTGTTGTTTGTTCGGTAGCCTACCTGGATTATCCCAGGGCAATTCGGCTGAAACTTTCTACTTTTACGCCAGGACAAGATGCTTCAACATATTGTTCAACAGTGAGCTTGTTATCCTTAATAAATGGTTGATTTACAAGCGTAACCTCTTTGAACCACTTGTTTAGTCGTCCCATTGAGATTTTGTCTGCAAGTTCTGCAGGCTTGCCTTCTTGAATTGCAAGCTCTTTACCAATTTCTTTCTCTTTCGCAATAAGATCATCTGGAATGAGTGATTGATTCACTGCAACTGGTGCCATCGCAGCAGCTTGCATTGCAACATCTCTACCAACAGTTGCATCAACTTGACCGCTGAACCCTACAACAGTCGCAAGGCGGTTGCCTGGATGAATGTATGATATCACTGTGTCGCCTTTTGCAATGTCGAACGCGCCTATCTCTATGCGCTCTCCTATCTTACCTGTTTCCTCAACAATCTTGTCTGCAACCGTTAAATCGGATCCGGGGTATGTTTTTGCTAAAACAGCGTCCTTAGAATCACATCCTTCTGAGATTGCAAGATTCAAAAGAGTTTGAGCAACCGAAATAAAATCTGCATTTTGGGCTACAAAATCTGTTTCACAATTTAAGGACAATACAACACCTGTGTTGCCATCAGCACTGACGCCTGAAAGAATAACTCCTTCACTTGCCTCACGATCGCCACGCTTTGCAGCGACTTTTTGACCCTTCAAACGAAGAATCTCTACAGCTTTGTCCATATCTCCTTCGGATTCTTGGAGTGCTTTTTTGCAATCCATCATGCCGGCGCCCGTTTGTGTACGTAGCTTTTTTACTTCAGCAGCGGTAATACTCATAATATTATCTGTAAATGGTGTGATCGACTTTGTTAGTCCTTTTTTACTTCAGCGGGTTTCTCAACCTTGGTAACTTTCTTTCTCGCTCTCTTTGGCTTGGCTTCTTCAGCGCCTCCTGCGTCTGCTTTAGGCTCTGCAGCTGCTGCTTCAGCTCCAGCTGCAATTGCAGCTGCTTTTTCTGCAGCATCTTTCTCCTCGGCCGCTTTTGCCTCGGCCGCTTTTGCTTCTTCACGCTGTTTTGCCTTAGCGTCAGCTTCAGTTTTATCAGCTTTACGTTCGTTTAGACCTTCAGCTACAGCTTCTGCAAGCGTGCGTGTAATGAGATCAATCGATTTCGTAGCATCATCATTCGCAGGAATCACAAAATCCACATTACGTGGATCGCTGTTAGTGTCAACGATTGCAAAAACCGGAATCCTTAGTTTCCTTGCCTCTGCAAGTGCGATATGCTCTTTGCGAATGTCAACGATAAAAATCGCAGCGGGAAGACGCGTCATGTCAACAATAGAACCTAAGATATTGTCTAACTTATCACGCTGTCTGCTCACTTGGAGACGCTCACGCTTAGAAAGAATCGCTAAAGTCCCATCTTCTCCCATCTTATCGATTTGGGTCATCTTACGAATCGCCTTACGAATGGTTCCAAAGTTTGTAAGCATACCCCCAGACCAACGCTCCGTCACATAGGGCATCCCTATAGATGTGGCGTGAGTAGAGACGATGTCCTGACCTTGCTTTTTTGTAGAAACGAAAAGAATCTTCTTTCCGCTTTTTGCAATTTGTTTCATTGCAGCTGCCGCTTCGTCTATCTTAATGACGGTCTTGTGCAAGTCAATAATGTGAATTCCTTTCTTCTCTGTGAAGATAAACGGAGCCATGTGTGGGTTCCACTTGCTCTTAAGGTGGCCGAAATGTGATCCGGCTTCGAGCAGTTGCTCAAAATTTGTACGCGGCATGATAATAGTTTACTTTCCTAGTTTAAACAACTCTTAGGTAGCCATTCTCGCTTTGAGAATGAGTCGAAAGGGTTTGGATGCTAAACGGTTTATTAATAATTGAATACGAATCAAGCGGCTGCCATTATCGTTTTGAGAACTGTTCTTTCTTACGCGCTTTTTTCCGGCCAAACTTCTTACGCTCCACCATACGTGGGTCGCGAGTTGTCAAACCTTCAGCTTTAAGGGCTGGCTTGTATTCTGGATCAATCTCTATGAGTGCTTTTGATATCGCTAAACGAACTGCTTCAGCTTGACCGGTGATGCCACCGCCAAAAACATTTACTTTAACGTCGTATTTACCTGCTGTTTCAGTGATCTCAAACGGCTGGTTAATTTTATATTGAAGTGTCCCTGTTGGGAAGTAGTCCGTGTAATCACGCTTATTGATCGTGAATTTTCCCTTACCTTCTGAAAGGTAGAGTCGAGCTACTGCGTCTTTGCGACGGCCTGATGTGTTAGTTACTTCCATGCTTAAGCTTAGTCGTTAAAAGTAATCGCTCTTGGCTGTTGAGCCTCGTGCTTGTGAGTTGCACCAACATATACGTGCATGTTGCGGAAAAGTGCTCTGCCTAGGGTGTTCTTAGGTAGCATACCTCTCACAGCTTCTTCCATCATTGAGAATGGCTTGCGTGCCATAACCTCAGCTGCGGTACGGCTGCGTTGACCACCAGGATACCCTGTGTGGCGAATGTATGTTTTCTGATCCCACTTCTTGCCCGACAGAGTAATCTTCTCTGCATTAATGACTACGACATAATCCCCGCAGTCAGCGTGAGGTGTAAAATTTGGCTTGTGCTTGCCACGAAGTAGTTTTGCTACTTCCGATGCAATGCGCCCCAAAGTCTGCCCATCAGCGTCAACCAATAGCCATTTCTTGTCGGCGTTCTCCTTATTTGCGGAGATTGTTTTGTAACTTAAAGTATCCACAGAGAATGTGTTGCGTGTTGTAGTTTCCCCAAAATTTAGGGATGCAAAGATAGTTAATAATGTGAATAACCAAGCGTTTTAAGTGAACAAAGTTTACTTTTTTCCTTTCCGGCCTTTTAATTCGATGTCATACGTGCAAATAAGCCTGTGCTCGGTCCATGGGTCAGCCGTGTTTTTTTGTTGTTCAACTTGGTAGCCAAATGAAGCCCAGCGTCGTTTGGAAGTCTTTTTACTAATGACAACTCGCACACGAAAATCGCTGTAATACCAACCAAAGTCTTTTTGACGGGTAAAGACCTCTGTGGAAACAGTCGCCTTCAGTTTTTTTGATGCTTGACAGTGTATGGCTCCGCGAAGCCTGACGGCCTGTGCGAAACCCGCCTCTTTGAAAGATGATTGATATCGCAATCGACAAGAAACAGCCACGTTTTCGGTGAGGTCGGTTTTCCATCTTGCGGAACCCGAAAGCCGTCGAATGGGTTCCCACATGAAATTATCTGCTCTAGACATCCCTAAACGAAGAGAAGTGGCAACCTTCAAGCCCGGGGCAAATGGGGAGAGGTCTTGAGAGGCTCCAACATCTGCAAAAGCAGAACCAAGGCGAGAAAAGTCATAGTCCCAGCGTGCCTGCGTTTCTACTTCATAGCTGAAGTTTTCAAACACCTCTTGAGAGATCCCTGCGCCAGACCAAAGGCCATAATCAGTCCACTGTGCATGTAAATTGTCCACAGCAACAAAAATGAAGAGCGCGAATAGGTGTCTCTGAATGATCGCCGTCTTAGTAATTGTCATAGATAACAAATGGGTCGAGATGTATAACATCGTCTTTGTCTTGAATCTCGATTTCATAGGAAACAGGCACGCGAGGCAACGGGGTTGAGGTGACAGACGTGTCCTTTGAGTATACATAGAGGGTATAGTCACCTGTGCGGAGCCATTCGAATGTGAAATCGCCATCAGGATTCGTATCTACCTTATCATCTGGACCTAGGCGATCCCCATAAATAATAAACACCTCTACATTTGAAGCAGCAATGGTGTCGACATTGGATTGGGGGTTATTTAATTGTACTCTTCTTATAAGTTCAACTGAACCCGTAATACTCGCACTGCCTCCTTCTCCGGGGGTCCTTATACATGAAAATAAAGTAAGGGTACTAACTAATAGGAAAGTCGTTAATATTTGGATGCTTTTCATAATGCCAAATTACATGCAAATCGTACCTTGTCACCGAAAATGCACAATTTAGATTCTATACACAATATGAACACCATTCATTTGGGCGAAGGAAGGTTAGAGGTGATTTGTGGGCCGATGTTTTCCGGAAAAACGGAAGAGCTGTTGCGAAGGGTTCGAAGAGCTGTAATTGCGCACCAACCCACGTTGCTTATTAAACCAGCAACCGACACCCGTTACGCGGTTAATGAGATTGTTTCTCACGATAAAAATGCCATGCCTTCCAAGGTGGTTTCAAAGAGCAAGGACATCCTTGAGTCTCTGGATGTTGGTGGCCGGAGCGCACTCGTCATCGCGATTGACGAGGCGCAGTTTTTCGATGACGACCTCCCAGAAGTGTGTAACGAACTGGCGAACAGAGGTCTAAGAGTGATTGTTGCGGGTTTAGATTTAGATTTCACTGGGAAACCATTTGGCGCAATGCCTACGCTTTTGGCTTTGGCTGAGGAGGTGACAAAACTCCACTCTGTCTGTGTTGAAACAGGACGCGACGCACATTTTTCTCATCGAATTTCTGGTGGGGTTGACACTGTCGAACTTGGGGAAAAGGACAGATATGTTCCTTTAGCAAGACATGCATTTGTCGCTTTCAGAGCGCCAAAAAAGACAACCGATTCCGGGACGGATGGTTAAAAACGATGATGCCCGTCACGTAACATCTTTAACGCTTGACCTTAAAAAGGTTGCGCACAATTTGAAACGCATCAGAACGACTGTAGGGTCTAAGGGTGTTATCGCTGTCGTCAAGGGTTTCTGGTATGGAACGAATGCCCCCGCTTTGTCAAAACTCTTGGAGCGCGAAGGAGTCGATTATTTGGCGGTTGCCTACGTAGAAGAGGGCGTGCGGTTGAGAGAAGACGGAGTCAGTGCGCCGATTCTTGTGATGAATCCCGATTCTATGACTTTTGAAGCACTTAAGAAGTACCGCCTTGAACCCACGATGGTTTCTTTGGCACAACTTAGAAGCTACATCAACTGGAGAGCGATTTCCGAAAGAACACCACAGCGGATACATTTAAACTTTGACTCCGGCATGCACCGACTGGGGTTTAAAGAGGATGAGTTAAATGACGTTATTGAAATTCTACGCGTAACAGAAAACATTGAAATTGGGACTGTGTACTCACACCTTGCTGGCGCAGAATCACCTTCACTTGATCATTCAACATTAAAGCAATTTGAACTTTACGACACTATTTGCACCCGGTTAAGAGCAGGGTTTAAGGGTTTGCATTTGTTACAGTCCTTTAAGACACACGCATTAAATTCATCTGGAGTCTGCCGTTTCCCAAATCACAAATATGACTTTGTTAGGGTGGGTATTGCACTTTTAGGGTCTGAACTTTCTCACAATGATTGGGGCCTCGAGCCAGCCGTAAGTTTTAACACCGTTGTTTCCCAAGTCATCAATTTGCCTAAAAACGAGGGGTTGAGTTACGGCTTTACAGATGCGTCAACAAAGGACAGGACGATCGCATGGATCCCCGTTGGTTATGCGGATGGATACCCAAGAAGCTTGAGTAACGGTGTGGGTCAGGTGTGTGTGGGGAAGGGAGATGGAAAATTTATGGCCAAGGTTGTGGGTCGGATTTGTATGGATCTTACGGCGATAGATGTGACCAATAGACTTGTAAAAGCTGGAGACCCCGTTGAGTTATTTGGGGAAGAGGTCAGCCTAAACGAAGTCGCTGCAAAAGCCGGCACGATCGCTTATGAGATTATCTCAAACATCCATCAGAGGGTAGTCAGAAAATAGGAACATCATGGGGGCTCGGGATGGCAAACATCTATAAGAAACGCTTCTAAAGACAAGGAGCACTCTCCGCGTTCGGAAAGTGCTCCAGCCTTAACCAATACCCATGATGTATTCTATGAGAAATACATCTGGGATAATGTCGAAATCACGCGACATTGACTTTCTAATCAATATCTAAACGCTTCAAAGTTGAAAAAGGTTGTTTCATGCATTTAAAAAAAACGCTGAATGAATCAATCTGTTTTTTGGAGCCTGTAGGTCATCTTAACAATCCACCAGTACATGACAGGAACCAGAATAAGTGTTAGGAATGTCGCAAAAGTTAAGCCGTAGATAATTGCCCAACTCATCGGTTTCCAAAACACATTGTTGTCCCCGCCAATATAAAAATGTGGATCAAAAGTGGTGATGAGGCTTACAAAGTCAATGTTTATTCCTATTGCGAGAGGAAGAAGTCCTAAAACAGTTGTAATCGCAGTGAGCAGAACGGGACGAAGCCGTGTTTTACCTCCGTGTATGATGGCCTTGACGACAAGGTTAAATGGGAGGTTCGAGCCTTCGGAAACATCATGTTCCACTTTGTATCTCTCAACAACTATATTGATATAATCGAGAAGAACGATTGCGTTATTTACCACCACACCCGCTAAAGAAATGATGCCAATCATCGTCATTATAATGACGAAATCCATTTGGAAGATCACAAGACCTAGAAGAACACCTATAAGTGAAAAGAAAACGCTGAAACCGATTATAAAAGGTGTTGTGACACTGTTAAATTGTGACACAATAATTAAAAATATTAAAAACAAAGCGATCAATAAGGCCTTTGAGAGGAACGCCATTTCTTTTGCTTGTTCCTCCTGTTGACCTGTAAAAGACAACCCAATGCCCGCGGGAATTGTAAACTCCGACAATTTAGACTCCAGTTTTGAAACAACATCATTCGCATTGTACCCCTCCAATGTGTTTGAGTTTATGGTAATAATCCTGTCCAAATCTTTGCGTTTCATCACACTGAACGTTGATGCGCGAACGGAGGTCGCAACAGCACTTATGGGTACTTCCTTGATTTGACCATCGCTTTGGCTGCGAAAGATGATTTTTTGATTCATCAGCGCAGAAGAGTTGTTTCGGTATTTTTCCTCAAATCGAAGGTTAATCGGGTAATCATCCTCTCCGTCCTTAAACGTTCCTATTTCTCTACCGAAAAGTGCAGCCCTCATGTTGGACCCTATATCTCGTGTTGAAATGCCATATCGACGCGCCTTGTCTCTGTCGATGTTAATTGCCATCTCAGGTTTACTCTTATTGACGTCTATTTTTAAGTCTTCGACACCTTCTACGTCTTGCGTATTCAAGTAATGACGAATTCGTTCCGCAGTCTCAAGAAGCAGATCATAATTTTCTCCTCGCAACTCTATGTTAATTGGAGGGGCTTGTGGAGGACCATCGGAATTTTTTGTCACGACGACATCCGCATCGGGATAACCTTTCAAATCTGAACGAATCGCATTTAATACCGTGGTCGTAGAAATGCCCTTTCTCTGTTGAAACTTCACAAAACTTACAGCGATACGTGCTTTGTGAGGGGTGTTGCCGATGATGGCACCTTCAGCAGGGTCGCTGGTTCCGTTTCCTACTTGAGCAATGACAGAGTTTACCATGAAGGATTCAAGCTCGCCCGTTTGTTCGTTTGGCTTTTTAAACTGATCGCTTTCAATAACGGCAAGCACTCTTTTCTCAATATCTTTTGTTACCTCATTTGTAATTTCCAGATCCGTTCCAATGGGTTTGGAAATGAAAATGTTAAGATATTGGGGTTGATTGACAGGGAAAAACTCAACCTTAGGAGGGAATATTCCCATGAGAACAAATGACAGGATCATCAGTCCGAAGGTGCCAAAAAAGAAAAGTGAGGGGCGCCGTCCACTTAAGACAAACGACAAAAGGGCTTCATATCGACGCTCCAACCATGGAAGAAATTTGGTTTGAAATACTTTTGTGCTTGGAGAAAAAACATAGGTGTTCAATCCTGTCAGGCAAGCTGAAATAAGCAAAATATTGCCTAAAGCGACTGCACCCGCCATGAGCAAAATCGCGGCTATTCCGACGAGAATGATCATTGTTTTCCATGTTCGGCGGACATCGTGTTTCTGCTCACCCACTTTCATATAAAGCGCAGTAAGAACTGGATTTATGACCAACGCTACAAACAAGGACGACCCCAGAACAACGATAAGCGTAATGGGTAAATATTTCATGAATTCGCCAATGATTCCAGGCCAAAAAGCAAGGGGAGTAAATGCGGCAAGGGTTGTGCCCGTAGACGCAATGATGGGCCAAGCGACCTCGCCTACGCCATATTTGGCGGCTTCAAATGGCGAGAAACCTTCATCCATAAATCGATACACGTTCTCCACGACGACAATCCCATTGTCAACCAACATCCCCAATGCCAAAACCAAAGCAAAAAGCACCATCGTATTGAATGTGATCCCTATGACTCCCAGTATCATGAAGCTCATAAACATAGAAAGAGGTATTGCTACCCCTACGAAAAGCGCATTTCTGAGACCGAGAAAGAACAACAAAACACCCACGACCAAAAGAATTCCGAAGATGATTGAATTTTGAAGTTCATCTACTTGAGTTCGCGTTGCATCACTTTGGTCTGCAGTAATGGTAACCAAAATATCTTTCGGGAGTACATCTCGTTTTGCCCTCGCAATGATTTCATTTATTTCATCCGAAGCTTGAAGAAGGTTTTCTCCTGCGCGCTTGACAATATCTAACGTAACAACAGGCTTCGTGTATTCACGGGCATAGCTTTCCTTGGCTTTCTCCACAAACTTGACTGTCGCAATGTCTCTCACATAGACCGGGCTGTCGTTTTCAGCCTTAACAATGACTGACTCAATCTCCTCCATCGAACGAAAATCTCCCCTCACTTGGATGTTTCTTAAAATGCCATCCACGAGGAGGTCTCCTCCAGAAATCGTTAAGTTTTCTGCAGACAAGGCTCCGGCAATGTCATTGAAGCTGACAAGCATTGCTTCTGCTCTCAGATGATTGACTTCTATTTCGACCTCAAAATCTGAGGCGCCGCGAATGTCAACTTTTGAAATCTGTTGTAAATCCTCAATTTCATCCTCAAGATATTCAGCATATTTCTTGAGGGTTAGCAGCGCGTAATCTCCCGATAGATTCACGTTCATCACGGGCATCATTTCGGAGAAATTGAGCTCCGTGACGCTTGGTTCTGCGGGTAAATCCTTGGGGAATTCTGAGCCTGATTTTACCTTGTCTACCGCATCCTTAACTTTCCGAAGCGCCTCAGAAGGCGTCATGTCAAAGTTGAACTTAACATCGAT
>Ga0208965_1001205_pt1 | contig 11542 bp, 7 predicted proteins | sample AOAMet1_07_M0_10_2_FD_188230 | JGI IMG/M metagenome (GOLD analysis project Ga0208965, IMG submission 188230) | Ammonia-oxidizing marine microbial communities from Monterey Bay, California, USA - CAN11_07_M0_10 (SPAdes) | ecosystem: Environmental > Aquatic > Marine > Intertidal zone | place...
AAAGGCTGGTCGGGTTAGCGGTGCTCTCCGGGTTGTTTTGGATCAGGCTGGAGTACGTGTCGAAACCGGGGGAGATGTAGCCGCCATCCTGAGCGCCAACATATTGTACACCCCAATCCATTACCCCTACGGAGCCTTCCAAACGAATGTACTGGGAGAGGGCATCTTCGGTTACAAACTGGCCATTATTCGCCGGAGTAGTAACCTTGCCATTGGTGAAGTAGTTGGCGCCCACGGTTGCTTTCGCGACTTCGCCGATATTACCGGAGATATAGCCTGAAAACAGATCGGCACCACTAACTGCGTAAGGGCCAGAGGTGTTTGTCGCCTGAGTAATATCGCCCTCATAGTTTTTTAAGTATTTGATGTACAAAGCACTAATGTCCAGGCCCATGGGCTTGCTCACGAAACCGAAGACAAACTGGTCACCGTTGTCAGTGTTTTCAAACGTGTCCAGGTCGCGACGGCGGTCATAGATGGCCAGAACCTGGAAGGTCTTGCTGAACGGTTGGATCAACAGGACGCGGTCACGGCGGTCGTCACAGACCAGAAAGCAGTTGTTGTAGCTGGTGGCTTGACGGCCGACGCGAACTACGGTGTGACCGAAAGGTATTTGTACGTAGCCCAGATCTAGGCGCACGTTGTCGCCTTTGTTGTTGGCGTTAAAAGCGTTCGCTCCGGCGCCGGTATAGCCTCGCTGATCGCCTACCCAGCGATCCCCGGCCAACTCCACACTGGTGTGCAGGGAGATGCCGGTGTCTTCGTCCAGGAAATCGCTCTTTACGCGAATCAGGTGGGCGAAACCATTGTCGTTGTCGTTGCGCGGATCACCGGCAACATCGAAAGCGCCGGATTGGGCGTAAAAGCCAGTGGCGCGGTATTCAACGCCGAAATCGGTTTTCAGAGCCTGGGCCGCGGGTGACAGCGCGCTGGCCGCGCCAACAACGGAAGCCAAGCCGATGGCTTTGGTCAGTTTGGATTGGGTCCACTTAAGTGCCATTGTTTTTGTCCTGTTTTCTTCGAAGTTTATTGGTATTTGAGGGCCCGTCCCGGTCATCCGTCACCGGTCCCGCCGCCCAGGGTGACAAACCCGGTTTTTTAACGGTGATTGATGAAGCCCTCTTATATGCCCTTCCCAGGGCATCGTCTCCCGAGCGGACACCTTTACGAAGAAAGAGTCCACTAGACTTTCGGCGAATACCTGAAAAATCAGCCATTCACCCGGTTGTCACGAACTATCTTAGAACCCCTCTTGTCACAGACGCAATACTGTAAAACGCCAAAATACCCATTGGTATGTGGTTTATTTTCAGCGATGGGGGATAAATCCGGCCGGCAATGTGAACACTGGTAAATTAGTTAATGGGGCGCCCCGGCTTTTTAATGTAAACAAAAATACCGGTTGGTATGTACGGGCTGTTTAGGGCGCCTGAATCTTTAATAGTAGCGGCATCCGCGTTTTCGAAAAATGGAACAGGTCACAGCCCGCTGTTCCATTTTTCAGGAAAGGAACGGATGTTCACTAATATCGAAGGGGGTTGACCGGGGGCGGACGCCCTTTCTCTGGCAAGTCGAAAGTGTTGCAAGATATGTCCCTGCGCGCCGCCCCGGCCGGGTGCCGCCTTACTCGAAAGGCGGCTCGCCCTGCCAGTCGAAGAAATCGGGCAGGTCCTCGGACACCTTGTCGGGGAACACGGCGGCTCTTTTCTGCAGAAACGATTCCACGCCTTCGCGCACATCGGCGGAGCCGCCCCGTGACTTCATCGCCCGGCTGTCGAGTTTGTGCGCTTCCATGGGGTGCTCGGCGCCGGCCATGCGCCAGATCATCTGACGGATCATGGCCACCGATACCGGCGCGGTCTGGTCGGCGAACTCCTTCGCCAGTGCCAGCGCCGCCGGGTACAGTTCGTCCGGCGCGTGCACCGAGCGCACCAGCCCACGCTCCTTGGCTTCCGCCGCGCTGAACACGCGCCCGGAGAAGCACCACTCCAGCGCCGAGGAGATGCCCACCACCCGGCTCAGGAACCAGGACGACGCCGCTTCATTGACGATGCCCCGGCGCGAGAACACGAAGCCGAACTTGGCGTTCTCGGAAGCCATGCGCACGTCCATGGGCAACTGCATGGTCACGCCGACGCCCACGGCGGCGCCGTTGATGGCGCCGATCACCGGCTTGAGGCTGCGGTGGATGCGCAGGGCCACCTGGCCGCCGCCGTCGCGGTGGGCGTCGTCCGGGTTGGCACCTTCGCCGCCGCGCTTCTTATAGTCGAAGGTGTCGCCGCCGGAGGACAGGTCGGCGCCGGCGCAGAAGGCGCGGCCGTTGCCGGTGACGATCACCGCGCGCACCGCGTCGTCGGAATCGGTGTAATCAAAGGCGGCGAGCAGCTCGTCCTTCATTTCCCGGGTAAAGGCGTTCATGCGATCCGGGCGGTTCAGATAGATGGTGGCGATGCCGTCATCGACGGTGATCTCCAGAGTGTTAAAAGAAGGCGTTTCCATGGTCTCTCCCGATGTTATTGAGTGTCTGATTATTCATGGTGGCTGATGCAGGGACTTGCCGGGGGGGCGGTCAGTCGCCGGCCTCGCCCACGGTGATTATCTTCAGGGTGTTGGTGCCGCCGCCCACGCGCACGGCGTCGCCCTTGGTGAGAATCAAGCGATCGCCGTCTTCCACCAGCCCCAACCGCTGAAGCTGGTCGGCCGCTTCCCGATTGACCTGACCGGGGTCGCTGGCCATTTCGAAGTGCTGCGGCTCCACGCCCCGGTAGATCGCCACGCGGCGGCGGGTGCGCGGGTCCGGGGTAAAGGCGAAGATCGGCATGCCGGAGCGTACCCGCGACATCAGCCTCGGCGTAGTGCCGGTTTCGGTCATGGCGATGATCGCCTTTACCCCGCTCAGGTGGTTCGCCACGTGCATGGCGGCACGGGCGATGGCCTCGTCGTTGTGGCTCATGCCCTGTTCCGGCCGGTCCTCGCTGGGCCGGCTCTGATAGGTGCGCTCGGCGCCGAGGATAATGCGGTCCATGGCCTGCACCGTGGCCACCGGGTAGTCGCCGACCGCGGTTTCCGCCGACAGCATCACCGCGTCGGTGCCGTCGAGCACGGCGTTGGCCACGTCGGAGACTTCCGCGCGGGTGGGCTGGGGGCTGTGGATCATGGATTCCATCATCTGCGTGGCGGTGATCACGAACCGGTCCAGAGCGCGGGCGCGACGGATGATGTGCTTCTGTACGCCCACCAGCTCGGCGTCGCCGATTTCCACCGCCAGGTCGCCGCGCGCCACCATCACGCCGTCGGCGGCGAGGATGATGTCGTCCAGCACCGCCGGGTCGGCGACCGCTTCCGCCCGCTCGATCTTGGCGACCATGTCGCCATGACCGCCGGCGGCGCGATACAGGGCGCGGGCCTGATGGATGTCGTCGGCGTGGCGGGGGAACGACAGCGCCAGGAAATCCACTTCCAGGGAGGCCGCCAGCTTGATGTCCTCGCGGTCCTTGTCGGTGAGGGCCTGGGCGTTGAGTCCGCCGCCCTGGCGATTAATGCCTTTATTGTTGGACAGCTCGCCACCCACCAGCACCCGGCACTCGACGCGGCTGCCGGCGACGTTCTCGACGCTCAAGGCGAGCAGGCCGTCGTTCAGCAGCAGGGTGTCGCCGGCCCGGCAATCGTCGGCGAGCCCGGCGTAGTCGGTGCCCACCTGGCCGCTGTCGCCGGCGTCCTTGTCCAGGGCGGTGTCGATGGTGAAGGGCTGCCCGGGTTCCAACATCACCGGACCGTCGCGAAACCGGGCGATGCGAATCTTGGGGCCCTGCAGATCGGCGAGGATCGCCACATTGCGGGCCTGCGCGTCGGCCTGTTCGCGGACGCGGGCGGCGACGGCGCGATGATCGTCGGCGCTGCCGTGGGAGAAATTAAGGCGGAAGACGTTGACGCCGGCGTCGATCAGTCGGGCCAGGAGGTCGGCGTCTGAGGAGGCCGGGCCGAGGGTGGCGACGATTTTAGTGCGTCGGAACATGGGGCTGCCTTTTGCTGGGATCGGGTCAGGTGGGTTTCATTGTTGCAGATATTGAGGATCAGGTGAGGGGGCGGAGTGTTTGCGGATGTGTTTTGGGGCGTTGGTGCCGCGTATCGGAGAGGATTGATCGAAACGGCTTTTGGCCGTTTCGACCCCTGCGGGGCTTCGCGGCCTTTGGCCGCTCGTCGCCAACTCGCTTGTAAAGCGAGTTGGTCGAACCTGGAGAGGTCGATCCGACGGGCGTGCCAAATAAAAAGGCCCACCCCCTTCGCGGGGGTGGGCCTTTTTATTTGGCACGCCCGAGAGGATTCGAACCTCTGACCTTTGCCTCCGGAGGGCAACGCTCTATCCAGCTGAGCTACGGGCGCAAAACTTGTTGTCACAAAACCTGTCCGGCGGCGCCTTTAGTGGGCGGGGTGCCGATTCAGGACGCGCATGATAGCCGTTTGGGTGGGCGGCGTCCATGCTCCGCGCGGCCTTCGGCCCGGTGGGCCTGACCCTGTCAGCTGCGTATAATGCCGCCGCCGCTTCGTTCCGGTCGGGCGGCTGATGGTCCTGTCTCTTACGGGTTTCCGGCAGGTCCGTCCGCTACACGAGCCCGTTTTTCCCGGGAGTTCGAGACATGAATCCATATTGGTGGGTTTTGCTGGCGGCGGTGGTGGTGGAAATCGCCTGGGCGATGAGCCTGAAGTGGATACAGATGCAGCCGGGGGTGGCGTCGATCAGCACGTCGCTGGTGCTCACGGCGCTCAATATGCTGGCGCTGTCGTTCGCCATGCGGGGCATCCCGGTGGGCACCGCCTACGCGGTCTGGACCGGGCTCGGGGCGGTCGGCATTACCCTGCTGGGGGTGGTGTTTTTCCAGGATCCGCTGGGTACCGCGCGGTTGGGCTTTCTGGCTCTGATCATCGTCGGCGTGGTGGGGTTGAAGCTTTCCACGCAGGGCGGTTGACGGCGCCGCGCCGCCGGGCATTTTACAATCTTTTCCCGCGATCCGATGATGGATTGGGTACGCTTCAGCGGTATTGGATGGAGTAGAAACGGTGCGCATTGCTTATTTAGAAGACGATCACGCCCAGGCCGAGCTGGTCACTCACTGGCTACGCGAGGCGGGGCACACCTGCATGCATCTCTCCAGCGGACGGGAGTTCATGAGTCTGTTGCGCAGAGACACCTTCGATTTACTGGTGCTTGACTGGGAAGTCCCCGACATGAGCGGTTACGCGGTGCTCGGGGAGGTGCGGGCCAGCGGCAATAAAACGCCGGTGCTGTTCGCCACCCAGCGTGATGATGAGTCGTCGATTGTCGGCGCACTCAGTCAGGGTGCCGATGACTATATGGTTAAGCCTGTGAAACAAGCGGAATTGCTGGCCCGTCTCAACGCGCTCGGGCGCCGGGCGGGCGTCGCTGACATGGATGATCAAGGAATGATGACCGTGGGACCCTGGACGATCGATCGTGGTCGCCGCCAGATTACCCTGGACGATGAGCCGGTCAAGCTCACCGACAAGGATTACGAGCTCGCTTGCTATCTGTTTCAGAACGTCGGCAAGCTGATGTCCCGTGCCCACCTGCTGGAGAAAGTCTGGGGCATCATGACCCCGATCGAATCCCGCACCGTGGACGTGCACATCAGCCGCATTCGTCGTAGTTTGCAGATCCGCCCCGAGCGGGGCTACCGCATCAAGACGGTCTACCAGCACGGTTACCGCCTGGAACCGATCGACGATTGACCCGCCGGCGACCGGTTCGCTGTCGTTCCCCACTACCGTCGACTCCCCCGCGCCTCGGGACAGCGGTGCCCTGCCCGTGGCGCCGCGCCTGCGGCCCGAAAGGCGCTTTTCGGCAAAATCCCTGTTCCGGCCGTAAACGCCCGGTGGTACCGTTACGCTACGTTGGACCGGCCACGGTGGTCCTGGGCACCGTGGCGGCCGAACTACTACTGACGTTATAGGATTTCATGGCGAAACTCGGCTCCGAGCAACGACGCTACCTGGTGGAACACCTGTCCGTGCTTCTGGTGGTCGCCGGGCTCTGCGTATTGCTCTCGATCAGCGGTGGCTTGTCGTTCTTCAACCGCTACGTCTACGACAGCCTCATGCAGTGGCTGCCCATGGAGCCGTCCGGCGACGTGCTGATCGTCGGCATTGATGAATACAGCCTCCGCGAGGTGGGCCGCTGGCCGTGGGACCGGCGCATTCACGCGCAGATTATCAACCAGCTGGAAGAGCAGGGCGCCCGCGCGGTGCTGATGGATCTGATTCTGTCGGAGCCGGACCGCAGCCGTCCCCAGTCCGACCAGGCGCTGGCGGAGGCGATCCGCGCCGCCGGACACGTCTATTTGCCGGTGCACGTGGAGCAGCTGCGCTCCGGCGGCCAATTGATCGAGGTGCTGCCCCACGCCGAGTTCGCCCGCGCCGCCAAGGGGCTGGGCCATGTGGACCTGGAGCTGGACGGCGATGGCGTGGCCCGTTCGGTGTTCATGCGCTCGGGCATCGGCCAGCCCTGGTGGCCGCACATTACCCAGGCGTTGCTGGAAGGCGAGGGCCTGATCTCCACGGATCTCTACCCGGCGGGGGACGAAGGCGCTTTCGCCGGCCTCGCCAATGTGCGCAAGTACCCCCGCTATATTCCGTTCGCCGGCGGCGCCGGCACCTACCCCCAGGTGTCGGCGGTGGACCTGCTCGAAGGCCGGGTGCCCGACCAGTTGGTGAAGGACCAGTTCGTGTTCATCGGCGCCACCGCCGCCGGGCTCGGCGACATGCTGCCGACCCCCATGGCCGGCCAGGGCGAGCTGATGGCCGGCGTGGAAATCAACGCCAATATTTTCGACGCGCTGCGCCGTCATCAGCTGATCGAGCGGCTGGACACCGTGCCGACCCTGCTCGTCAGCCTGCTGCTGGCGCTGTTGGCGCCGTTCCTGCTGCCCTTCGTGCTGCCGCGCTGGAGCATCCCCCTGGTGATGGCCTCTCTGGCCCTGACCGTGGCGGTCTGCTACGGCCTGCTGGCGCTGTTCAATCTCTGGTTTCCGCCGGCGGCGGCGTTGCTTTCGGCCATCGTCGCCTATCCGCTGTGGACCTGGCGGCGCCTGGAATACTCCATGGCCTACATGCGCAACGCCCTGGCGCGGCTGGCCGAGTACAGCGACCTCAACCGGCGTTTGACCGAGCCGGCGCCGATGTCGCGCATGCTGAGAATGCTCGACCAGGTGCTGCCGGTACGCGCCTGGCGCCTGCAGACCCAGGGCGGCGCCCCGGTCTCCGGCGGCGAGGCGCTGGCGCCGGTGGACTGGCGCGGCCAGCTGGCGCGCCGCTACCCGTTCCGCCACGAGGGCAAGCGCTATGAGCTGTGGGTGGCCTGGCGTCAGGGCCTCGACGCGGACACCTACGATTACTGGATCCGCGCCATGTTGGCCCGCACCGAGGCGCGCCGCCCCAGCGGCGGGCCCCGCTACGAGGTGATCGAAAAGCACATCGAACGGCTGCGCTCCGAAGAGCAGCGCCAGCAGGCGCTGACCCGCTTTTTCCAGGTCGGTCTGGCGCAGATGAGCGAGGGCGTGCTGATCTGTGACGCCTGCGGCGGCGTGGTCTTCATCAACCCCCAGGCGGCCTACCTGCTCAGCCTGGAAGGCGTCGGCCAGGACACCCTGGGGCTGGCGGATATCGGCCGCGAACTGGAATTCCACGGCGACCGCGATTGGATGGGGCTGCTGCAGGAGGTGCTCGCCGACGGCCGGGTGCAGAAAGAGTGCCGCAACCGGCGCGGCATGGATCTCTACCTGGACATGATTCTGGTGCACGCCGGCGATCAGCCCGGGCGCATGCTGATCGTCAGCCTCAAGGACATTTCCGACGTCAAGCAGGCCATGCGCACCCGCACCGAAATGTTGGACTTTCTGTCCCACGACCTGCGCTCGCCGATGGTCTCGGTGCTGGCGCTGATCGGCAAGATGCGCCACGGCGAGGACGGCGAACGGCTGCGGGACTTCCTCGACAACGTGGAGCACTACGCCCAGCGCAACCTGAATATCGCCGAGCAGTTCCTGCAACTGGCGCGGGTCGAGGCGGAAGAATCCGTGGAGATGGTGGAGCAGGACATGCTCGACGTGGTCGAATCCGCCATCGACCAGGTGCAGATCCAGGCCCAGAGCCGGGGCATCACCCTGCGCTTCGACTACGATCAGGAGCAGGACGTCTGGGTGCGCGGCAACAACGAGCTGCTCGAGCGCCTGGTGGTCAACCTGCTCACCAACGCGGTGAAATACAGCCACGAAAACGGCAAGGTGCTGGTGCGCCTCTATGCCGAAGGCGGCCAGGTGTGCTGTGACGTGCGCGATGAGGGCGTGGGTATTCCGGAAGCGTTCCAGGACAAGCTGTTCGAACGCTTCAGCCGCGCCAGCACCAGCGGCGGCGCGCGCACCCGCGGCGCCGGCCTGGGCCTGCGTTTCGTCAAGGTGGTGACCGAGCGTCACGGCGGCACCATCCATGTGGAGAGCGTTCCGGACGAAGGCAGCTGCTTCCGTCTGGCGCTGCCGCGCATCGATGTGGGCGGCCTCTAGGCCGCGCTTTCCGGGCGCTTTTCACGGCGCCGTGAGTGCTCCGCGCTAAGCTGTTTCCACGATAGGCGTCGATGGCGCCTTTTTCCCGGTGTTTTCTGCGGGTATAATTCAGCCGCCCGCGGGGCAAGTCATAGCTATCAGAGGTGTCATAGTGAATAAAATGCTGACCGCCAGCCTGGTCCTTCTCGCCACCGTTTTCGCCGGCAACGCCGCGCTGGCGGCGGAGAAGTCTTCTTATCCCCTGGGTGAGCGCTCTATTCTCAGCGACCGCGCCACCGCCGAGCGACTGAAGCCGGTGGGCAGCGTCTGCGTGGAAGGCGAGGACTGCGGCAGCCAGATGGCCGATGCCGGCGATGCCGGCTCCGGTGAGCCGCGCGACGGCGCCACCGTCTACAGCAGCGGCTGCGCCGCCTGCCACGACTCCGGTGCCGCCGGCGCGCCCAAGACCGGCGACGCCGGTGCCTGGGCCTCGCGCATCGACAAAGGCATGGACACCCTGGTCAAGCACGCCTACGAAGGCTTCAACTCGATGCCGGCCAAAGGCATGTGCAGCGACTGTTCCGAAGAGGAAATCGCCGCCGCCGTTGAATACATCGTGGACAAGAGCCAGTAATGCGCCGGTTCGGGCCCGCCCTCCTCGGCGGGTTGCTGGTCTCGTTGCTGCTCGCCGGCTGCGGCGACGCGGACGGTCCCGCCGCTGCGTCGGGCGCTGCCGCGTCCGAGGCCGCTGAGCCGCGGGCCGCCGCGCCCAGCGCCGATAAGCCGGCCGCGGAAGGGGGTGACACCGCCGCCCGTGAGCCCGCCGGAATCTACGGTCGGTACTGCGTCAACTGCCACGGCACCGGCATGGCCGGCGCCCCCATGGTGGGCCCGGAGCACCGTCTGATCTGGTCCGAAGAGATCGAGGAAGAAGGCTTCCCGACGCTGGTGAAGATCGCCATCGAAGGTCAGAACGGCATGCCGCCGCGCGGTACCTGCTTTGATTGCAGCGATGAAGAGATCGAAGCCACGGTGCTGTACATGCTCAAGGAAAGCGGCGCCAAATAGTCCCCGGCGCCCCGGTTCTAGTCCAGCAACGCCTTCAGGTTGGCGATGCTGGCCTGGGCCACCTGATCTTCCTGTTCCTCGTCTTTCTTGAACCCCTCGCCGATATACTGAAGGTCGTCCAGCGGCAGCTCTTCCAGGAAGCGGCTGGCCAGGGTGTCCACTTTCTCACCGTACTGTTTGCGGGTCAGCGCCTGGGTGATCGCCAGGCTTTCGCGGGCGCGGGTGATGCCCACGTACATCAGGCGGCGCTCCTCGACGATGTTGTCCTCCTCGATGCTGGTGCGGTGCGGCAGCAGTTCCTCCTCCACGCCCATCATGTAGACGTGGGGGAACTCCAGGCCCTTGGAGGCGTGCAGGGTCATCAGTTGCACCCGGTCCGAATCGTCTTCCTCGTCCTGCTGTTCCAGCATGTCCATCAGCACCAGTTTGCTGATCACCGCTTCCAGGTCGGAGGCGCCTTCCTCGTCGTCTTCCTGTTTTTCCAGCATGCGCTGGATATTGCGCACCAGTTGCCAGACGTTCTCCATGCGCTTCTCGCCGATGCGCGGGCTGGAGGCGTTCTGCATCACCCAGCTCTCGTAATCCATCTCGGTGATCAGTTCGTTGACCGCCTGCAGGCTGTTGTGGCCGAAACAGGCGCGGCGCTTTTCATCCAGCCAGGTCTTGAAGGCGCGCAGCTTGTCCGCCGCCTTGCCGGCCATCACCTCGCCCAGGGCGAAGTCGTCGCACACATGGTAGAGGCCCTGGTCCCGCTGGGCGGCCCAGCCGGCCAGTTTCTCCAGGGTGGCGGGGCCGATCTCCCGGCGCGGCGTGTTGATCACGCGCAGGAAGGCGTTGTCGTCGTCTGGGTTGACCAGCAGGCGCAGGTAGCACATCAGGTCCTTGATCTCGCCCCGCGAGAAAAAGCCGGTGCCGCCGGACACCTTGTAGGGAATCTGCAGTGCCTGCAGCTTCATCTCCAGAATCCGTGACTGGAAATTGCCCCGGTAGAGCACCGCGAAGTCCTTCCAGTGCAGGCCGCGCTGCAGGCGCCGGTGGAAGATGTCCCCGGCGATCCAGTCGGTCTCGGCGTCCTCGTCGCGCAGCGCCGCGATGCGGATCGCCTCGCCGTAGCCGTAATCGGACCACAGGCTCTTCTCGAACACGTGGGGGTTGTTGGCGATCACCGTGTTGGCGGCCTTCAGAATGCGACCGGTGGAGCGGTAGTTCTGCTCCAGCTTGACTACTTTCAGGTCCGGCCAGTCTTCCTGCAGCTTGGCCAGGTTTTCCGGCCGCGCACCGCGCCAGGCGTAGATCGACTGGTCGTCGTCGCCCACCACCGTGAAGCGCCCCTCCGGGTGGGTGAGCATGCGCACCAGTTCGTACTGGGCGCCGTTGGTGTCCTGGTACTCGTCCACCAGCAGGTACTGAATGCGGTGGCGCCATTTCTCCAGAATGCGCGGCTGCTCGCGGAACAGCTGCGCCGGCATCAGGATCAGGTCGTCGAAGTCCACCGCGTTGCAGGCGCGCAGCATGCGGTTGTAGCCCTGATAGGCCATGGCGGCGCGCAGGGCGTCGTCGCTGTCGGCGTGGCTGACCGCCTCCTCGGGCAGGATCAGTTCGTTCTTCCAGTCGGAGATGCGCTTCTGCACCGCGTCCACCGCCGCCAGGTCTTTCTCCGATTCGCCCTGACGCAGGATTTCCTTGAGAATCTCCTTGCTGTCGGTCTGGTCGAGAATGGAGAAGCCGCGCCGCAGGCCGCTGGCCGCCAGTTCCTGCTTGAGAATGCGCAGGCCCAGGTTGTGGAAGGTGGAGACGATCAGCCCCCGGGTGGAGCCGCGTTCGGTGAGGCTCTGCACCCGCTCCTTCATTTCCCGCGCCGCCTTGTTGGTGAAGGTGACCGCGGCGATGCGGCCGGAGGGCACGCCTTTCTCGGCGATCAA
>Ga0208965_1001225_pt1 | contig 11449 bp, 8 predicted proteins | sample AOAMet1_07_M0_10_2_FD_188230 | JGI IMG/M metagenome (GOLD analysis project Ga0208965, IMG submission 188230) | Ammonia-oxidizing marine microbial communities from Monterey Bay, California, USA - CAN11_07_M0_10 (SPAdes) | ecosystem: Environmental > Aquatic > Marine > Intertidal zone | place...
GGTAAGGGGTCTGCACACCGTTCGACAGCGGGCCAGGGAATGGCAGCTGCGTGTCGTTACCGGCCTGAACGCTGTCGAGCAGGTTCTGACCAAAGAGCGAAACGGTGAAGCCATCATATGGTGTTTCCCAGCTGATGTTCGCCGACAGCTGATGGGAATCCTGGATCCAGCCGAAGTTGCTATCGGTGTAGGCGATACGGTCGCGGTACTGATAGTTCGCACGGCTGATCAGGGCGCCCATGTCACCAAGATCGATGTCGTAGATCGCGCCGACACCATAGGTGACCGGAGGAACGCGCGGCAGGTCGAGACGCTGGTCAAGAATGTTGACTTGCGTGTCGCCAGAGATGTCGAAGCGGACATCGTCATAGCTCGCATCGATCAGGCCAGCATTGAAGTTGACCAGGAAGTTGTCGGTCACGGCAACGCGACCTTCGACTTCAACGCCAATGATGGTCGCATCAGCCGTGTTCAGAATGTTCTGAACGACCCCTGATGGGCCAGCCGTGTTCACTTCGCGCTGCATGTCGGCGATTTCGGTCAGGAAGGCTGCACCATTAAGCTGGATGCGGCCGTCTTCGCTGCTCGACTTGAAGCCGAGTTCGAAGGCGTCGACTTCTTCTTCGTCAAAGCCGAAATTGCCGCCCGTTGCTGGAACGATCTGGTTCAGGAAGACGCCAACATCGGTGATGCGGAAGTTGTAGCCACCCGAACGGAAGCCCTTGGTGTAGTAGCCGTAGGTCTGGAAGTTGTCGGACCAGAAGTATTGCAGGCCAACTTTGGGCGTCCAGTTCGACCAGTCATCACCATCGGAGAAGCCATTCGGCTCCTGCGAGCCAATCGCGCCGAGAAGGGCGTTGAAACCGTCGGTTGGGCAGGTGCCGTCGACAACAGAGCATGCGAAGCGCGGACGAATGAAGGTCACGTCTGCGTCTTTTTCTTCCTTCGAGTAACGAAGGCCGACTGTTGCGATAAGGTCGGGCGTGATCGAGTAGTCAACGTTTGCAAACGCACCGTAGACGGTGTGGTCCTGCGAACCGCCACCGTAGAATGCCCACGGAATGGACGCCGGCAGCGGCGCTGGGCGCGTCGTCGGCAGGTCGCGGATCTCGGTGTAGTCAAGCGTCTGGTTGAAGTAGTAGACGCCGGTGGTGAGATCCACGTCACCGAACGTGCCAGCATAGCGAAGCTCGTTGGAGATTTGCTCCTGCTGGAATTCGGCGCCCGAGTGGAACAGGGTGAACGGCGTGGCGTCGATGTCGCTGCCGGTGCTCAGGGAGTCGTATTCACGATAGCCGAGGATGTTGGTGATCGTACCGTTACCGAAGTCGACGTCATAGTCGGCGCGGAGCGATGCGAAAACGGTCTCTGCGTCAGCCGTGCCGGGGCTGTTGATCGAGAAGTCGAAGCTGTCGCGATCAAAGTAAGAGCGGTTCTGGCCGGAGGGGCCGTCAACGCGGCTGTCGGTGTACTCAGCTTTCGCAAGGACCGTCAGGCGTTCGGTTGCGAACCACTCAAGCGCGCCGCGGTAGATCGCGACCTGTGCTTCGCCGTGATTGTCACCGTCATTCAGGTTTTTGAAATAGCCAGCATCGGTGTTGTAATAGGCACCGATCTTGCCGTTCAGGACACCATCGATAAGGGGACCGGAAACCGTACCCTGGATGGTGGAGTTGAGGCCGCCGCGATCATCGTCGATCGGGCCGTCAAAGGTTGCTTGCGCTTTGTAGCTGAACTCGTCGGTAGGGTTGCCTGTGTTGACGACCAGCGCACCACCGGTGGTGTTGCGGCCGAACAGAAGGCCTTGTGGGCCGCGAAGGACTTCGACGCTGTCGAGGTCGAACAGATCGACCACGACGCCGCTGTTCACACCGAGATAAACACCGTCGATGAATACACCGACAGCAGGGTCGATCGACGGGATCGAGGAGTTCACGCCGAGACCGCGGATCGCGAAGTTCGCGGTGCCGCGTGCCGTGCCAACATCATCGAGCGAGACGTTCGGCGTCGAGTAGGACAGGTCTTCGAGATTCGCGACGTTCAGCGCGTCGAGCGTGTCTTCGTTGAACGCTGTCACCGACACTGGAACGTCCTGGACGTTCTCAACGTTCTGTTTCTTCGTTGCAGAGACGGTGACCTTCTGCAGGACACGGTCGACAGCGGACTCGCGTTCTGCTTCAGGAGCTTCCTGGGCGATGGCAGGAAGTTGCGCGAGGATTGCGGCAGAAGCCGCGGTCGCGAGGAGGAATTTGCTGCGTTGCATTAAGTTTAGACTCCCAGATCGTTATTTTTCTGATTTGCGAGGCGATAACCCCAATAGGCATTGGAGATCGCACCGCAGCACGGCATAAAGCGCGCTGCGGCAAATTCTCAATGGCAGAATTCAGCGTTATGCAAAAATACTTCACTAGTGATGTTTTGTTGCATCACTTTAGGGAAGCATAGACGTCAAAAGTTGCGTTGCAGCATAGGTTGGCGTCAGAAAATTCTAGCTTGAGGGGAATTTCGCTGTGCGTTTCTCGAGAAAAGCGCTGTAACCTTCGCGAAAGTCTGCACCGGCCGCCCCTTCAACCATGTAATCAAGAAGCTCATCGTCGCTCGTATTACTTGCGATCTCACTGACCATTTTCTTCAACGCCTTCACCGACCAAGACGAGTTTGCGGCAATCTCCTGGACTGTGTGACGAGCGGCTTCAAGTGCGCCGCCTTCGCCAGCGATTTCGTTCACCAGCCCCAGGGACTGCGCTTGAGTTGACGAAAACCGGCGCGCGGAAAACAGCATATGCTTCGCATTCGACGGCCCCACCAGCTTTACAAGCCGCCTCAGTTCGGCCGGCGGGTAGACGATGCCCAGTTTCGCCGGAGGCAGACCAAAGGACGCGTTGGCCGAAGCGATCCGGATATCGCAGGCGACCGCCAGCGCAATTCCGGCACCAAAGCAGCTGCCGTCGATGGCGGCGATGACGGGCTTGCTGCAATTCTCGATCGCACTCATCGCGTCGGAGATGATGGCAGTAGTCTCGCGCGTGGTTACTTCGTCAGCATAGATCGTCTCAAACTCGGAGATGTCCACGCCGGCCGCGAAATGCCCGACATCGCCGCCATGTATGATCAACGCTTTTGCCGCGCTATCGGCGTCTACCGTCCTTACGAGGACGGGTAGGGCAGCCCACATGGACATGCTGAGCGCATTGCGCCGGGATGGCGCATTAATAACGATCTCCGCAATGCTACCTGAGCCTGCTAGAAATACGGGGCGTTTTTCCGGTGTGGACATTGGCCACCGCTTTCAGCTTACAGGGGCGCCGTCAAGTCGCGATCAACTTCGGACGCCTGGAAACCCATGGCCGCGCTTCCTCCAATTCGTAGGCAAGGGCGAGGAGCAATCCATCATCGCCCTGCCGAGCAGAGAACATGGTACCAATCGGAAGACCGTCCTCCGACCAGAAAAGCGGCACGCTCATGGAGGCGGCGCCGGAGACATTCATATACGGTGTGTAGGCGACATAATCTGTGACAGACTTCATGACGGCCTCAAAGTCGCCATCCGGGGCCTGCTCGCCAATTTTCGGTGGCAGCTTGGTAACGGTTGGCGAGAGCAGAACGTCAAACTGGTCGAACCAGTAGGCATAAACGTCTGAGAAGGCTTGAAGATCGGCAACTGCGTCGGCGAATTCTCCCTGGCGCTCACTAAACAGTTTGGCGAGACCCCACGTCCAAGGCTCAATCGTGTCAGGTGATGGCGGGGCGCCGAGCACAGTGGCTGCATCCTGGATGAATTGCGCAGCGCCGGCTGCCCAGAAGAGGATGAACTGGTCCTGGAACTTGCGCGCATCGACGGGTAGTTCCCATTCGACCACTTCATGGCCAAGTTCCTGGCATAGCTCGGCGGCCTGCTCGGTCGCTGCACGAACTTCGGGGTCGAGTGAAGCGTCGGTTCCCGGTTCAGGCGCAAATGCAATCTTCAATCGACGGGATGACGGCCCCTTGATGTCACCGATCTTGGGCAAGGTGTTGCCCGTTTCGGCAGCGGCAAACAGTGCTGCGCTATCGCGTACGGTGAGCGTCACAGCGTGATTGACGCTAAGATCGACAGGCGCATTGCTTTGAGGGGAGGCGAGGGCTCCGCGCGAGGGTTTCAGGCCAAACAGGCCGCAACATGCTGCCGGGATACGGATGGAGCCGCCGCCATCGCTCGCATGCGCAAACGGAACGACACGAGCCGCGGTAAGCGCAGCGGCCCCACCTGACGAACCGCCGGGTATACGCGAGAGGTCCCATGGGTTTCGTGTAGGCCCGGTCACCAGTGGCTCGGTCGACGAGATAAGACCCATCTCAGGCGTTGTTGATTTGCCGATTGAGACGACCCCCACCTCCCGCCAGCGCGCAGCAAAAACTGAATCATCTTCAGCCAGATTTCCACGAAATGCACGGCTGCCATACATGGTCGGTGCGCCCTTCCAGTTCACCAGATCCTTGATGGCTGTCGGTACACCGCCGAACGAACCTGCAGGCGCCGCTGCAGCCCGCGAGCGGGCGAGATCATACGTCTTTGTCGCAAGAGCATTGATGGACGGGTTCACTGCCTCGGCGCGGGCAATTGCCGCTTCGGTCAACTGGAGGGAAGTAGATTCGCCGCGCGCAATCATCTGCGCCATGGCTACACCGTCAAGGTCAGCCGAGCCGGCGCCTGCCGCCATGACGGTTGCTGGGGCACAGGCCTTCGCGAATGGTAGAAAGGCGGCGAGTGTTGTGCCACCTGCCAGAAGGCGGCGGCGGGTCATCATGGTCATCGATTTTCCTCCCGGGTCGGCCTCTGTCGGGCCATATCTGCGCTAGCGTGCGTTGGTCTTGCCGCAAAGGCAAGCAGGATATAGCCCAGTAGGCGTTTCGTTTTTTCGCGTATCGGACGTTTTCTTCATGCTGTCAGTTCTTGACCTTTTTCGTATCGGGCTCGGCCCATCGAGCTCTCACACTGTAGGTCCGATGCGCATTGCGCGCCGCTTCCTGCAGGAGGCAGATAGGGCAGGGAAACTGGAGGGCGCGGTGCGGGTCGAGGTGTCGCTTCAAGGCTCCCTGGCGCTTACAGGTGTCGGGCATGGGACCGACAAGGCCGTGATGCTCGGGCTTGAAGGCATGCAGCCAGAGACGGCGGACCCCGTCGAAGCCGAATCGCGCTTCCGTGAGATCGTCCAGGCCAAGACCATTCGCCTCGAAGGTGGCCCGCAGATTGATTTCAATCCGCTGAAAGATCTCAAATTCTGCACGGATATCGTACCGGACCTGCACCCCAACGGCATGGTGCTCACAGTCTTCGGCGCAGAAGACGCAAAGCCTTATTCGCGTGAGTACTACTCGACCGGCGGGGGCTTCATCGCGTCCCGCAAGCAGCTGGAGAAACCAACCAGCGGCGACATGGTCGCTAGCGCGCGCGGTGCGCCTTATCCGTTCCACTCTGCCGAAGAGCTGATCGGCCTCTGCAAAACGCATGGCTGGCGTGTGGATGAGCTTGTCCTGCATAATGAAGACGCGCGAAGAGCGCGCGACAAGACACAGAAAAGGCTCGATAAAATTGCACAGACCATGATGGAGTGCATCCGCAATGGCCTGAAGTCCGAGGGTACGCTTCCAGGCGGTCTCGATGTGAAGCGCCGCGCGCCTGACCTTCACCGGCGCCTGGTCGAAAACCCGGGCTCAAATGAGCGCGAGCAGCTGTTCGACTGGCTCAATGTCTATGCCATGGCGGTGAATGAAGAGAATGCCGCGGGTGGGCGTGTCGTAACTTCGCCGACCAATGGGGCGGCGGGCATTTTGCCGTCTGTCATGCGCCACTATTGCTGCGATGACGAAAAGCTGGACCTCTCCAAAGCACGGCGGTTCCTGCTGACGGCAGGCGGCATCGGCCTGCTCTACAAGCAACGCGCCTCGATCTCCGGTGCGGAGATGGGCTGTCAGGGTGAAGTTGGCGTTGCCTGCTCCATGGCAGCTGGCGGACTTGCCGCGGTCTGGGGCGCTGACGCCGAAACCGTCTGTGTCGCGGCTGAAATCGGTATGGAGCATAATCTGGGCCTGACATGCGATCCGGTTGGCGGCCTGGTTCAGATCCCATGCATCGAACGCAACGCGTTTGGTGCTGTAAAGGCGGCCAATGCCGCGCGTCTCGCCCTGCAGGGCACAGGTCACCACAAGGTGAGCCTTGATCAGGTCATCGAGACGATGCGTCAGACCGGCAACGACATGTCCAATAAGTATAAGGAAACCAGTACTGGCGGTCTCGCTGTGAACGTTATCGCCTGCTAACGGAAATGATAGGGTCTTCCGCGCGGTCATGGATTGGTGAAGGGTGAGTCACGTGTCACCCTTGGCAGCATGGATGGCTTAGAAACGAAAACGCCGGCAAGGCCCGGCCTGACTTACCCTTTCGATGAACAGTTGCCCGCGCAGGGCGAAACGAGAGAGATCATTGCCGGGCTGCACTGGGTCCGCATGCGCCTGCCGTTTGCGCTGGAATGGATCAATCTCTGGCTCATTGACGACGGTGAGCGCGGCTGGACCATTGTCGACACAGGTATGCCCCTTCCTGAAACCAAAGAGGCCTGGCGCACAATCTTCGAAACGCATCTTGGCGGCAGGCCGGTATGGCGCGTGATCGTCACCCACATGCATCCCGATCATGTCGGCAATGCGGGCTGGCTGATCCGAAAGTTCCCTGACGCTGAGCTCTGGATGAGCCAGCTAGAGTACATTTCCTGCAGGATGCTCGTCGCTGATACAGGCCGCGAAGCGCCAGCTGCCGGGACGGGATTCTATGTCGCCGCAGGCTGGGATGAAGCGCAGGTCGAAACCTATCGCAGCCGGTTCGGGCGTTTCGGCAAAGGGGTCAGTCAGATGCCGGATGCTTATCGCCGTCTCGTCGATGGTGAAACGATACGACTGGGCGGGCGCGATTGGCAGATTGTGACGGGCAATGGTCACTCGCCAGAACATGTCTGTCTATTCTGCAAGAGTGCGAACGTCATCATTTCCGGCGATCAGTTGCTGCCGCGAATATCTTCCAACGTCTCCGTTCATCCGACGGAGCCGAAGGCCAATCCACTCAAGGACTGGCTGCAGAGCTGTAACAAGTTGAAGGAGACAGTCAGTGACGACGTTCTGGTTCTGCCTGCCCACAATACACCCTTCCGCGGCGCCCATAAAAGGCTCGATCATCTCATCCGCGGTCACGAAGTGGGTCTGAAACGTCTCGCTCAGCGCCTTGGCGAGAACCCAAGGCGTGTTGTCGATACCTTTCCTGCACTCTTCGGACGCAAGATCGGGGAGGAATCGCTCTCCCTCGCGACGGGTGAAGCGATGGCTCATCTCAACTATCTCATCGCCGCAGGAAAGGCTGTCGTTGAACGGGACGGGGATGGCGTGGACTGGTATCGCGCAGTGTAAACTCACTGCGAAGCAGACCGGCCACATCTCATGAAGAATCGCAGAAGCGGCCAATGATCTACTTGACCGCGGCCCCGTCTGTGCTCAAAGCCATGACCGTTCGGAACCTTTGCGGTACCCGGCAAGTAATTGTTTTCGAAGCCGGACGCTCACCGCGCCCGCTGCAAGGGGTCTCCATCAGCCTGTCATGAGCACTTCATCCGACATGTCTGAATCAGAGCCCGAGGACAACCGGACGCTTAAGCAGAAAGTGCTGCACGAACTTCGTGAATGGGCGGTCACGCTGCTCATCTTCATTCCGGCATTCTACGTCTTCTCGTTCCTGATCTACGAACAGCGCGTCATTCCGTCCGAAAGCATGGTGCCGAACCTCCAGGTTGGTGACCGCGTGGCCGTCAACAAGTTTGCTTATGGCTATAGCCGCTACAGCCTGCCTTGGGGTGCCTGGCGACTGATCCCGCAGGGCGAGGGCAGAGTGCTTGGCGGCAAACCGGATCGCGGCGATGTGGCCGTCTTCATGCATCCGCATACTGACCGGGTCATGATCAAACGTATCATCGGCCTGCCGGGCGACCGGGTGCAGATGGTCAACGAACAGCTCTACCTGAATGGTGAGCCAATCGACCGCGAATTCGTCCGCAGCGTCACTTATCGCCCCCATGATTTCCGCGGCACCGAAACGGCCCGCGAATACCGTGAGACGATTGGCGACAAATCGTGGCTCAGCCACCAGTGGCAGCAGGGCCCAAGCCAGGTTCGCAGCCTCGACAATACACCTGTCTTCGACATCCCCGAAGGTCAGTACCTCTTCATCGGTGACAATCGCGACAATTCAGAAGATGGCCGCTCGATTACCGGTCACTGTCCGGTCGGCAATGATGGCGTGATCGATGAAGCAGGATGTGAACTTGCTCCCGGCGTGTCTGCAGAGCGCGCCTCTGTCGGCTTTGTTCCAGCTGAGAACCTGATCGGCCGCGCTGATACTGTCCTCCTGTCGACCTATTCCTGCGCACGCGCCGATGCGGACCCGTGTATGAAAAAGCGCCTCTGGAGAGGGCTCTAGACCTTACTCCTTACGCGCGAATTCTGGCGCAATGTTTGCAAAATCCTAATCCGTATCTGCTTGAAGGTGCGGCATGGAAAAGATCCGCTTTCGTCTCTTGCGTTTTGAGAGTGTGACCGAAGACATCTGGTCGCAATTCCACGCGCTGCGCGATGCGCGCCGGCGCTATGATGACCCATTCTTCGACCCGGACTATGCACGGCTTGTTGCTGGCGTCCGGCCCGATGCGCGTCTTGGGCTCGCATTTGAAGGTGATGAGCTGGTCGGCATCTGGCCCATTCACCGGCGCCCCGGCGCCTGGGCGCGTCCAATCGGCGGCCCGTTTTCCGACTGGCACGGGCCCGTCCTGTCAGCAGGCACGGATCTTACCGCACACGCTTTCCTTCGCGGGATCGGCGTACTCGGAATGTCGAGCTTCGGTTGGCTCCACAGGACGCCGAAAGCGAGGGGAGACTCACCGTCGCCGGCGCTAACATGAGTGACGTCAGCGGCGGCTGGGACGGCTTCATGGGAAACCAGGGCGAACGCTGGCCAAAGCACTTCAAGAAGATGCGCCGTCTTGCACGCAATATGGAGCGGGACTTCTCCGAAGTCGAATTCCGCTATGACGATCAGTGCGACGACACGTTCAGCCGGCTGATCTTCCTGAAGCGAGAGCAGTTCCGCCGCACCGGCCGCCACGATGTGCTCGGCACGCGATGGGCCCAGCAATTACTCGATGCCCTTCGCCACCAGAAGGATGAGAGATTCCGATTGAGGCTTGTCAGCCTTCATCTGGACGGACAGCACGCGGCTAGTGAGCTGGTTCTTCAGTCGCGCAACGTGGTGCATGGCTGGATCACTGCCTACGAAGCCGACTATGCGCAGTATTCACCCGGCAACTTCGTTGTTCAGCACATGCTTGAAGAGATGGCGAACCGCGACGGTCCGAAAATCTATGATGCCGGGCCGGGCCTTGATCACTACAAGCGCCATTATTCCAACTTCCAGCTGCCCGTCGGATCAGGTGTCGTGCGCAGCAAGGCGCTCGCTATCAGACCGGACCGCGTTCTCGGCTACGCCTGGCGGACAGGTGAGCAGACGCTGGATGGCCGCCTGTCTGATGTCATGAAATCTGCTCGCCGCCGCCTCGATCAGGTTTGTATCAGTGAGATCAAACCCACTGGTCGTCTCATCGGGATCGGAAATTCCCTTCGGCGGACTGCGGCAGCTCTTGATCTTGCCGACGGTACTGCGTCCCGTTAAGCGCTTCATCTGTTGAGCCGGTTGCGCGAGTCATGGAAGGCTCGCGTCCGCTTTCGATTTGGGATGAAGTATAATGAGTGCAGCCAGGCGCGAAAAAGACAAGACAGCGCGCGGGCCGATCATCGTTTCCCGTCACGGCCGTCCAGCTTTGGACAGGACGGCGGGACCGCGACTGGACTGGCGACAATACCGTGACTGGTGGGATCGCTACGAAATCGGCAGTCTCGCCGAAGGTCAGCAAGCGCCAGAGAACCTCAAAGAGGCCGTTGCCGACGCCGACATCGTCCTCAGCTCGACTGCGCCGCGCGCGGTCGAAACGGCCAGGCTGGCGACGGGCCGCGAGCCAGAGACTTTCCCGGTCTTTGTCGAAGCGCCGCTTCCACCCCCGCGCCTGCGCAATCGCAAATACCTTCCCAAGACCTGGAACGTGATCGCGCGCACCGCCTGGCTTTATGGCCACAGCCTCGATGGCGAGAGTAACCGTCAGGCCCGTGAGCGCGCGAACAAGGCTGCCCAGCACCTGCACGAGGCCTCGGCCGACGGGAAAGTCTACCTGGCCGCTCATGGCTGGTTCAATCGCATGCTGAGGCCGGCAATGGCGCGAATCGGTTGGGTCTGCGTGCGCGATGGTGGCGACAAATACTGGAGCTACCGCATCTACGAATATCGCGGGAAATCTTGATCCCGCACCATTGTGATGCGGCCAGCGCCTGCTTAGGGTGCGGCTGCTCAACACGTATGAGGAATAGCTCTCATGAGCGATCAGACAGTGACTGACATCGAAAAAATGAGCTTCGAACAGGCCCTTCGGGAGCTTGAGACGATTGTTCGTCAGCTCGAAGGCGGCGAAGTTGAGCTTGAGAAATCCATCGAAATTTATGAGCGTGGCTCGAAACTAAAATCGCATTGCGAGGCCCGGCTGAAAGCGGCTGAGCTCAAGATTGAGCAGATCGTCCAGGGGCCGGACGGCAAACCCACAACCGAAAGCGCAAGCTTCGAGTAAGGAACCGCTTTATGGAGTTCGAGACGCGCCTGACCGAAATCGCCGACAAGGTAACGGTCGCGCTGGATCAGCTCATCCCGCCCGCGCAAGGGCCAGAGGCTGACCTGATGCGGGCGATGCGTCACGCCGCCCTCGCGAATGGGAAGCGGATGCGTCCCTTCTACGTCATCGAGACGGGGGCGCTCTTTGATGCTGACCACAAAGCCCTTTTGCGGACAGCCGCAGCGCTCGAATGTGTCCATACCTATTCGCTGGTGCACGATGATCTGCCCTGCATGGATGATGATGACCTCCGCCGTGGTCAGCCGACCGTCCATAAGGCCTTTGACGAAGCGACCGCTGTCCTCGCTGGCGACGCGCTGCTGACACTCGCTTTCAAAATTCTCGCCAGCGACGAGACGCATAGCGACCCGGCTGTCCGCCTGCGCCTGATTGAGCGTCTTGCTGACGCGTCCGGCGCAACCGGCATGGTTGGCGGCCAGATGATCGATATGCTGGAGGAAGCCAGCCCACGCGACCTCAATACCATCACACGCATGCAGCGACTGAAGACTGGCGCACTCATCTCCTATTCGGTCGAAGCGGGCGCAATCGTCGGCGGTGCGAGTGCCAATGCCAAGCACGCCCTTGCCGGGTTCGCGCAGGACCTTGGTCTGGCCTACCAGATTGCAGACGACCTCCTTGATGCGACGGGCGATCAG
>Ga0208965_1001226_pt1 | contig 11419 bp, 10 predicted proteins | sample AOAMet1_07_M0_10_2_FD_188230 | JGI IMG/M metagenome (GOLD analysis project Ga0208965, IMG submission 188230) | Ammonia-oxidizing marine microbial communities from Monterey Bay, California, USA - CAN11_07_M0_10 (SPAdes) | ecosystem: Environmental > Aquatic > Marine > Intertidal zone | place...
GACGCGCATGATCGCATCCATCCCGGTCAAGGATGAGGCTGGTAAGGAACGTGTCGAGCGGATGAAGAACGGCATGCGCGCCGATCAGGTCGCCCAGCTCGCTGTGGCGCTCTGCGCTGATGATGCAAAGGATGTCAGCGGCCAGATCTTCTCGGTACGCGGCAATGAGGTCGTCCTGTTCGACCAGCCGCGTCCGGTTAAATCAGTCGCGCGTCTCGAAGGCTGGACGCCTGAAACCCTGCTCAACCAGGGCCTCCCTTCGATGAAGGGTAGCTTTATGGATATGGGCGCAACCACCTCGGTCTTCCCTTACGAACCGATCTAGTCTGCTGGCTCCACATGCAGCGCCTATTCATTCGGGCGCTGCATAAGTCATCTGCTCAACATCCCATTGGCGCGGCAGCGATGCCGCGCCATTTCTTTTCCGGAAGTAGAAAACCGGAGAAAAGCCATGATCGATATCAGACCGTTCAACGGGCTCGGTACATTCAGGAATGAGTGGCTCGACGCCCATTATCATTTCTCGTTCTCCCAGTATTACGACCCGTCCCGCATGGGCCACGGGAAGCTCCGGGTCTGGAATGACGACAAGGTCCGTCCACAGACCGGCTTTCCGCCACACGGCCACCGGGACATGGAAATCATCACCTATGTCCGCTCTGGCGCGATCACCCACCAGGACTCCATGGGTAATAAAGGCCGCACCGAAGCAGGCGACGTCCAGGTGATGAGCGCCGGCCGCGGCGTCCAGCATTCTGAATGGAATGCTGAAGACCATGAAACCACCCTCTTCCAGATCTGGATTGAGCCCGCCACTGCAGGCGGCGAACCGGGCTGGGGCGCACAGAAGTTCCCGAAGGCAGACCGTTCAGGTGCCTGGGCCACGCTCGCCAGCGGTGACGAGGCCGACAAGGCCCTGCCCATCCGCCAGGACGCCAAGGTGCTTGGCGCGACGGTGAAAGCTGGAGAATCGCTGGAATACAGCGTCAGTGCAGGCCGTCATGGGTATCTCGTCCTCGCAGACGGATCTGTAGATCTCAATGGCAAGGACCGCCTCAATGCACGGGACGGCGTCGCAATCACCGGGCCTGAAAAGATCACGATTAATGGTATCTCTGACGCTGAAATCGTCCTCGTTGATACTGTGTAGAACCTGCCGTGAAGCTGCTGCCTGCGAGAGCAGGTGGCAGCTTCCTCGGCAACCCCTTCTTCGCCGGGCGCGTTATTCTGCTATAATCAGCGCGCACCTTTCGAAGGAGGTCAGCCCATGAAAACCGTATTTATCGCCCTGTCCGCAATCGCGATCGCCCCATTCGCGTCGGCGACCGACATCCAGATCACCTATTCGGCAGAGTTTCAGGAGAAGCTCGAAGACGATTACGGCATCAAGGAAGGCGACAAGCTTAGCGAAGACATTCGCGGCGACCTTGAGCGTGAGTTTGGCAAGGCAAACCTCGATCCGGCCCGCGTCACCGTGACCATCGTCGACGCGAAACCAAACCGCCCGACAATGGAGCAGATGAGCCGCCGGCCCGGCCTCGACATGCTGCGCTCCAAATCGCTCGGCGGCATGGACCTTCATGGAATCGCATATGATGCGTCCGGCACGCCTGTTGGCGAGTTCGAATATGACTGGTTCGAAAACGACATTACCCAGGTCATGGCCACAGGCGTGTGGAGCGATGCCAAACGCGCATCCCGCCGCTTTGCCCGTGAATTTGCCGAAGAGCTGTCCAGCTCGGACGACTAGATGCTACTGGCCAAGTTCCAGCGTGCAGCTCTCATTCAGGCTCGGCCGTGACAGCGTGATGCGGCTGAGCCCCGGAAGCTCCGCCTTGATCTCACGCGCAGCCCAGAGGCAGATACGCTCCAGTGTCGGCACCGACAGGCCGTCGATTTCGTTCAGGAGTGAGTGATCGAGTTTCTCGGCCGTCGCCTTCAGAGCTTCGGTCAGCTTGCTGAAATCCTCGACCCATTCCTCACCCGGCTTCACGCGGCCTCTGACAGCAGCCTCGAGGCGGAAGGAATGTCCATGCAGATTGCGATAGGGATGGCCTTCAGGCTTACCGCCCATGAAATGCGCAGCCTCAAAGGTCACCGCCTTGGAGATTTCGAACACTTCGCCTGAAGGGCTCAGGGCAGCCCGATCAGTTTGTGGGTTTGTAAGCTCAGTCGCCATTTCGGATGCTTCATGCAGTAATCGGCCGCAGCCGCGATGTTTTCGGCCTGCCTGTTATCATCTTTGGGCTGCAGGAAGAAGTGTTCGAACTGCAGCGCAGCAAAGCGCTCCGGCTGGGCCTCTGCTTCGATCTGCGGATAGACGAGCTTCAGCTCATTGCCGCTGAGCTGCACAACGTCGGAATTTGCCTTGGGTGAGACGCAGACCCAGTCGAGGCTCGATGGCGCAGGCAGGGTGCCATTGGTCTCGACACCCACCTCGAACCCACGGGCATGCAGCGCATTGATCGCCGGTTCATCGAGCTGCAACAGGGGCTCCCCGCCTGTACAGACGACGTATCCTTTCGAGACGCTTTCCCTGGTTTTCTCGCGCCAGACGGAAACGACATGATCGGCCAGTGCCTCGGCGCCTTTGAACTTGCCGCCATTCTCACCGTCCGTGCCGACAAAATCAGTGTCGCAGAACTTGCAGACCGCGCTCTCGCGGTCGCGTTCCAGACCGCTCCACAGATTGCAGCCAGCAAAGCGCAGGAAGACGGCCGCACGCCCGGTCTGTGCGCCCTCGCCCTGAAGGGTCACATAGGCTTCCTTCACAGAATAGGTTTTCACTTCTGGCGCTCCCGCCATTTGCGATAGCCATTGGCGCGCAGGTCGCAGGCCGGGCACTTGCCGCAGCCAAAGCCCCAGTCATGGCGAGTGCGATGGTCGCCCATATAACAGCTATGGGTCTTCTCGACGATGAGATCGACAAGCGCGTCGCCGCCAATATCGTAGGCAAGCTGCCATGTCTCAGCCTTGTCGAGCCACATGAGCGGCGTTTTCAGGGTGAACTGACGGTCCATGCCCAGCGACAGGGCTTTCTGCTGCGCATCGATCGTGTCACGCCGACAGTCCGGATAGCCGGAATAGTCTGTCTCACACATCCCACCAATGATCACGTCAATGCCCCGGCGCCAGGCTAGCGCCGCTGATAGTGTCAGGAAGATGAGATTGCGGCCCGGCACGAAGGTCGACGGCAGGCCGTCCTCATTCTCGGTGATTTCGGTTTCACGCGTCAGTGACGTTTCGCTGATCTGTCCGAGTACGCCAAGGTCGATCAGATGATCTTCGCCGAGCCGGTCTGCCCATTGCGGAAAGTCCTGCCGAATCGCCGTCAGCACGTGCACACGGGCATCCAGCTCCACGCGGTGGCGCTGACGATAGTCGAACCCCACAGTTTCAACATGGCGATAGCGCTTGAGCGCTGACGCAAGACACGTCGTGGAATCCTGACCGCCCGAAAACAGGACGAGTGCTGATGAAGACTGGCTCATAGTCCGGGCAGATAGCAGAGCCACCATGCTGGTCCAAGCTAAACCTTCCTTAAGGTCAGCTGCCAGTTACCTAAAAAACACGGCAAATATTCAAGTTCCCGTACGCCGAGTAAGTTGTTGACAAATTGTCACATCTCCCGATGAACTAGCCAGTGGGGCACGGCCAAAAACAAAAATGTCGGCCCATGAGGAAACGCAATTGATGAGACGGTCAGCCAGGATGGCCGCCCATCTGGGAGGAGTTGAGATGACTAAAAAGACACCCGGAAAGTATCTGATGCTGGCGGGCGCCTCGGCGATCGCATTGAGCTTGTTTGCGCCGGTTGCAACCGCGCAGGAAGGCGGCGAACAGGAAGTCCGACGTACGCTCGGTACGGTTCTTGTGACCACGCAGAAGACCGAAGAGTCCATTCAGGACGTTCCAATTGCCGTTTCGGCATTTGACGAAGAGGCGCTCGAAAAGCTGCAGCTGACTGGCGGTCCGGACCTCGTCCGTTCCATCCCGAACGTTTCCTTCTCCAAGGCTAACTTCGGCGGCTCCTACAACTTCAAGATCCGCGGTATCGGCGCCGACCTTGTCGCCCAATCGGGTGATGCTGGTGTGGGTGTCCACCAGAACGATGTACCGCTCACCGCCAACCGCCTGTTTGAGGCGGAGTTCTACGATGTCGAACGTGTTGAAACCCTGCGCGGCCCGCAAGGCACGCTATACGGCCGTAACGCCACGGGCGGTGTTATCAACGTCATTACGGCGAAGCCGGTCTTCGAGGAATTCCAGGCTGACCTGAACCTCACATATGGCAACTACAATACCTTCAAGGCGAAGGGCATGCTGAACATCCCGCTTGGTGAGAAGGCTGCCTTCCGCCTCGCAGGCTCGCTGCTACAGCGCGACGGCTATGTCGATAACGTCATCACCGGCAACGACATTGATGACCGTGATCTCTACGGCTTCCGTGCGACCCTCGCCGTTGAACCGACAGACCGTCTGCGCGGCTGGGTCTCCTATGACTATTTCGAGGAAGACGATTCCCGCCTGCGCTCAGGCAAACAGCTCTGTGACAAGGATCCGTTCCTGACGAGCTTTGCAAACATCCCGATCGGCGGCGCCGATCAGATCTACACGACGCTGGGCTGTCAGGAAGCGGCTCTCAGCCAGTCGAATGAGCGGGTGAACTCAGCCGGTACGCTTGGCGGTGGTCTTGGTATCGCTGCGGGTCTCCTGAACGGCGACGCCTTCACCGACCCGCTGATTCAGGATCTGCGCAAGATCGAGTCGGCCTTCGACCCGGTCTACAAGGCTGATCAGGAGCTTTTCACCTGGAAAGCCGAGTTTGATCTCACCGACTCTCTCCTGCTGACCTATCTCGGCAGCTACAATGAGACCTCGGCCGTGTCCGTTGAGGACTACAACAAGATCGCACCAAACGTCGCGTTCAACGATCTTTCGGCCATACCTCCGGGCCTCAGTCCGACGGCTGACCTTTACAACGCCCTCTTCCCAGGCGGCGTCGTCAGCGATCCGCAGCTCGGCGCGTCGAACACGTTCCGCACCTTCGACATCTCCGGCGGCGGCAGCGAACAGACCACGCACGAACTGCGTCTCCAGTCGGATTTCGACGGTCGCTTCAACTTCAATCTCGGCGCCATTTCTGTCGACTTCGAAGCCATCGACCCATCTGATCCAACGGCTGGCTATGTGGTTCTTTCGAACACGCTGACAGGCCTCACCCAGTTCAACAATGCAACGGGTGGTGCCGTCTTTGGTGGCCCCGTTCCAATTGATACGTCTGGCGCGACCGTCGGTCCGATCACTAATTTCAGCGGCTTTGGCGGCAACTACTTCCGTTCGCTTTCGCCATATCGTCTGGAATCCTTCGCCGTCTTCGGTGAAGGCTATTTCGACCTTACGGATGATCTCCAGCTCACCATCGGCCTTCGCTATACCGATGACAAGAAAGAGCAGGACAACATCCCGACGGCGCTTTTCGTGCCGAACCCGAACCCACAGGCTGACCTTTCACCGCAGCCAATTCCGGGCAACTCGAACGACGATGCCGGCGACGGCAGCTACAATGTCGCCTTCGAAGAAACCACTGGCCGTATTGGTCTCGACTGGCAGCCTGATCTCAGCTTCACCGACGAGTCGCTGATCTATGGCTTCTACTCTCGCGGCTATAAGGGCGGCGGCATCAACCCGCCACAACCGGCGGGTGCCAATAACTTCCCGCAGACCTTCGATCCGGAGTTCATCGACTCCTACGAAATCGGTACGAAGAATACGCTCGCCTCAGGTGCCCTGCAGCTGAATGCGACCGGCTTCTACTACAACTATGAAGGCTACCAGATCACGCAGATCGTGAACCGCTCATCTGCGAACTTCAACATCGATGCAAAGCTGCAAGGCTTTGAACTCGAAACGATCTGGAACCCGGCATCGACCTTCGTCATCAATGCCAATCTCGGCCTTCTCGACACCGAGATCCAGGACACCCATGCGATTGATGTTCTGGACCGCACCAATAGCCGCGCTGACCTGATCACGCTGAAGAACGCACAGACCTATTCGAACTGTGTCGTCTCTGCGCAGGGTTACGCCACCATTCTCGGTGCGATCCAGGCTGGTGCTCTGGCTCCTGGCTCGACCGCTGGTCTCTGTGTTGGTGCCTTTGCAGGGGCTGAAGGCGCCTTCGGTGTGCCAACGGTCACCTACACCGACTCCAATGGTGTAACGCGGACCATCGGTGGCCTCACGCCATTCGACGGCGATGCGAAGGACCTTGATGGCAATTCCATCCCGGGTGCGCCGGAGACGACGCTCAGCCTTGGTGCCGAATACACCTTTGAAGGCGTCTTCGGTGGGGCATGGGATGCGCGCATCCGTGGTGACTACTACTATCAGGGTGACAGCTTCAGCCGCGTCTGGAACACCACCGGCGATGAGCTGGAAAGCTGGAACAACCTCAACCTCGCAGTTGTCTTCTTCAATGACGAAAAGGGCCTCGAGTTTGAGATCTTCGGCAAGAACGTCACCGATGAGGAGGTCATCACTGGCCGCTACCTCACCGACGACAGCTCCGGCCTGTTCTCCAACATCTTCCTGACCGAGCCGCGTCTCTACGGCGTGCGGGTTCGTAAGAGCTGGTAATCAGGTCTGACATGAAACCAGGAAGGGCGGCCCTCGAGGGGGCCGCCCTTTTTCTTTTGTGGCGCTCATTTGCGTTGCCCCGCCGAGGCCCTAGATAAAGGCAAGACAGTCATCGGAGAGATCATGAAATTCCTGGCACTGACCGCGAGCGCCCTCATCCTTGCAGCCGCCTGTTCACAGTCTGACAGCGACCCTGCAGCCCCCATCGAGGACGTCGACAACACCACGAATGAAGCCGATGCCGGCGACACCTCGACAGAAGCCGTAATTAGCGAAGACGGGTTCCGTCTGACGCCGATTGCCGAAGGCCTCGAATTTCCGTGGGACATGCTGTTCCTTCCTGACGGAACAATGCTGGTGACAGAGCGAAGCGGCACGATCCGGCTTGTTCGCGATGGTGAACTCCTGCCAGAACCGGTCGCCGGAACGCCCGAAGCGCATGTGAGCGCGCAGGGCGGCTATTTCGCGATGGCGCTCGACCCAGACTTTGCCAGCAATCGCAAACTCTACCTCGCCTTCGCAAAAGGCACGGCAGAACAGAACACGACGGCCGTCGTCTCTGGCGTTTTGTCGGATGATGCGAGCGAGCTGAGCGATGTGCAGGAAATCTTCACCGGCGCCCCGCGCGAGACCTCCCACCACTATGGCGGCCGCCTTGCCTTCCTGCCCGACGGCACGCTGATCGCCGCGCTCGGCGAAGGCTTCCGCTATATGGAAGAATCCCAGAATCCGCAGAACTATCATGGCACCATCGTCCGCCTGAACGCCGATGGATCCTTTCCGGAAGACAATCCCTTCGTTGATGGCGAGAACGGCCTGCCTGGCGTGTGGAGCTATGGCCACCGCAACGTGCAGGGTCTTGTCTGGGATGACGCCCGCGAAACGCTCTGGGCACACGAACACGGCCCAAAGGGCGGTGATGAACTCAACCGCGTTGAAGCAGGCAACAATTATGGCTGGCCAGCGATCACCTATGGGGTGAACTATGACGGCACCATCATCACTGAAGACACCGAAGCGCCCGGTATGGAGCAGCCCGTCGTCAAATGGGTGCCATCCATCGCCCCATCAGGCATGGCGCTTGTCAGCGGTGACGTCTGGTCGGAGTGGAACGGCGATCTGATTGTCGGCGCCATGAATGGCCCGCGCGGCAAGAAGCTCGTCCACATCATGCTGGACGAGGAAGGCAATGTGACCGGTCAGGCCGACCTCATGGCCGACCTCGAAATTCCTTTCCGCGATGTCGCCATCGGCCCGGACGGCAATCTCTATGCGGCGACCGCCAATATGGACGGCGTCGTCTACCGCATCGACCGTAACGAATAGGCCAAGGGAGCCACACGAATGATCAAACTCCATCACCTGCGCATCGGGCGCTCGATCTTCACGGTCTGGCTGCTGGAAGAGCTTGGCCTCGATTATGAACTGGAGGTCTATCACCGCCATCCGGAAACCTTCCGCTCGCAGGAAGACCTCGCCAAGGCCACGCCGCTCGGCAAATCACCGACGCTCGAAGTCGACGGCGTCATGCTGACTGAGTCCGGCGCGATCGCGGCCTATCTGGTCGATCATTATGACCCGGACGGCAAACTCGCGCCGCCGCGGTCTGACAAGAAAGCCTGGGCTGAATACCAGCGCTGGCTGCATTACCCCGAAGGCTCGGCCTTCCTGCCGCTCTTCATGCGCATGTTGCAGGCCCGCGAAGGCGATAATCCTTCTCCGGTTCACAAGGCGTTTGCTGATGGCGAGGTCCCGCTTCACCTCGGCCTTCTGGACAAGCACCTTGCCGACCGCGAGTTCATCCTTGGCGACAAGTTCCAGGCCCCTGATATCGGCGTGACCTATATAGCCAACATGGCCGAACGCCTCGGGGAACTCGCGCCCTACAAGAACCTCAAGGCCTATTACGACCGCAATTTGAACCGCCCTTCCTGGAAACGGGCAAAGGAACGCGCTGTCGAGTAGCTGCTCAAGAAAGCCCCACCCGACCCTCCCCGCGAGCGGGGAGGGGGGCGATGCTTACGATGGCAGACGCAATTTCAAAGCTCGGCGAAACAGTATCCCCTCCCCTCTGGGGAGGGTCAGGGTGGGGCGTTCCTAACGCCGCGAACGCATCGCCGCCGCAAGCGTGCCTTCGTCAAGATGATCAAGTTCACCGCCATGCGGCACGCCCTGTGCGAGCCGCGTGGTGGTCACATCCAGCCCTTCCAACTGATCGCGGACGTAATCGACAGTAATCTGGCCATCGAGCGTGGCGCTTAGCGCGAAGATGACTTCCTTCACCTCGCCGCCTTTGACCCGATCCACCAGCATGCCGATGGTCAGGTCTTCTGGCTCCACGCCATCAAGCGGCGACAGGACGCCGCCAAGCACGTGATAGCGCCCACGAAAAGCGCTCGCGCGTTCAAGTGCCCAGAGGTCCGGCACATCCTCGACCACGCAGATGACGCTGTCGTCCCGGCCCGTATTCTGACAGACGGCGCAAGGCTGCAGCGTGTCGTAATTCCCGCACGTCCTGCACTGCTCAATCCGGTTACCGGCGTCCGCCAACGCGTCAGCCAACGGCATCAGCAGCTGGTCCTTGCGCTTCAGCAGGTGCAGCGCCGCACGCCGGGCCGAGCGCGGCCCCAGACCGGGAAGCTTCCCGATCAGCTCAATCATTTTCAGGATTTCAGGTCCGGCGCTCTTCTGGCTCATTGAAGCTTAGAACGGCATCTTGAAGCCGGGCATCATGCCGCCAAAGCCGGAGGTGGCTTCCTTCATTGCCTTTTCCATTTCCTCGTCGAGGCGCTTGCGTGCATCGCCGTGCGCCGCCTTGACCAGGTCTTCGATAATTTCCGCTTCGTCTTCCAGAAGGGACGGATCGATGCTGAGGCGGACCATTTCGCCCTTGCCGCGCAGGCGAACCTTGACGAGGCCGGCGCCAGCAATGCCTTCAGCTTCGATCTGTTCGATCTTCTGCTGGGCTTCCTGCATCTTCGCCTGCATCTCCTGAGCCTGCTGCATGATCTTTGAGAGGTCTTTCATACCCACGGGACCTAGCCTTTCCTTTGATTGGCAACGCGCAAGGGGACGACATTGTCCTCTGCGACGGGCTCTTCAAGTGTATCGCTGCCGCGCACGTCGAGAATCGTGAGGCCGGGAATGGCGCTGATCGCGGCGGCGACATCCGTGTCGGCCTTCACCGCTTCGATCCGTTCACGCTTCAGCCGGTCTTCGCGCTCGCTGATCGTTTCGCCCGGCGTTTCGCCGCGCTTGGTGCTGACATCCCACTCATGGCCGGTGGCAATCTCGAGGAAGTCTGTGAGCCGGCGCAGCAGATCGACCGGCGCGCCGTCTTTCAGGTCGCAGCTGATCGTGCCATCGGCAAAAACGGATGGGCGGATATAGGCCTTCGCCTCGCCCCAGAGGACAGGCTCGCGCTCTTTCTCCAGAAGATCGAGCACGTCTTCAAACTTAGACAGGCGCGCGCCCGGGTCGCCGCCGACGGGCACGACGTTCGGGTCAGACTTGCCGCCCTTGCCGCGCGCGCTGGAGCCGCTATTGCCGCCGCCTTCAGCGATCATACGGGCCGCATCTTCTGGCGAAGGCAGGCCTGCCGCCGTCACAAGACGCAGGATCACCATGCGCAGGGCGACGTCTGCTTCGGGCGCGCTCTGCGTGTCACGATAGCCTGACAGCAGGATCTGCCAGTTGCGCTGGGCCTGCGCCGGGGTGACGCTGTCAGCGATCTGCCGTGTCCGCGTCGTCCAGTCCGACGGGCCGGGCAGGACATAATTGTCGCCCATCGCCTGAACCGTGGCGACGTCTGCGGCGATCTCCAGCAGATCCTTCATCAGGATCAGCGGATCTGCGCCGATCTGGATCTGGTCAGTGATCTCGCTAACCGCCTCACTCGCCTTGCCAGTGACAGCGTATTCAAAGGCATCGAGCAGACGAAGCCGGTCGCCGAGGCCGAGCATGTCGCGAACGGCCGCGCCGGTAATCTCTCCGCCATCAAGGCCCTGCACAATGGCCTGGTCGAGGATAGAGAGCCCGTCACGGACGGAGCCTTCTGCAGCGCGGGCGATCAGTGTGATGCCCTCTTCGGAAATCTTTGCGCCTTCGCGGCCCGCAATCTTGCCAAGGTGGGCCGCCAGTTCGCCGGTATCGAGGCGTTTCAGGTCAAACCGCTGGCAGCGCGAGAGAACGGTGACGGGCACTTTGCGGATTTCGGTGGTCGCGAAGATGAACTTCACATGTGGCGGCGGCTCTTCGAGGGTCTTCAGGAGCGCATTGAAGGACGCCGTCGAGAGCATGTGAACTTCATCGATGATGTAGACCTTGTAGCGCGCCGACTGGGGCGAGTAGCGGACCCCGTCCAGAAGGTCGCGCATGTCGGCGACACCGGTGCGGGAGGCGGCATCGAGCTCCAGCACATCGGGGTGGCGGCTCTCCATGATCGCCTTGCAGTGCTCCCCCGGTGGGTCGAGCTTGAGGCTGGGGCCTGGGTGATCCTCGCCCTCATAATTGAAAGCACGCGCGAGCAACCTCGCCGTCGTTGTCTTGCCGACGCCGCGAACGCCCGTCAGCATGAAGGCGTGGGCAATCCGGTTCAACTCGAACGCATTGCGCATCGTCCGGACCATCGCTTCCTGGCCGATCAGGTCAGAGAAGAGCTTCGGGCGGTATTTGCGCGCCAGCACCTGATAGGACGCGCCAGCCTTTGCGGGGGCAGCTTCCTCCTCTGCGAACATGGAGAAGGTTGCGTCGTCGCGCTCTTCGGCGCCGGGAAGGTCTG
>Ga0208965_1001237_pt1 | contig 11348 bp, 10 predicted proteins | sample AOAMet1_07_M0_10_2_FD_188230 | JGI IMG/M metagenome (GOLD analysis project Ga0208965, IMG submission 188230) | Ammonia-oxidizing marine microbial communities from Monterey Bay, California, USA - CAN11_07_M0_10 (SPAdes) | ecosystem: Environmental > Aquatic > Marine > Intertidal zone | place...
TACCGCAGCTGCTGCTGTGGCCTGCGGGCTGTATGGCGGCACGCCAGAATACTGGGTCAGGCCCGGCCCATCCACGCCGAAGGAAATCAGTGCCGCGCGGATCAAGACGGTGAATGCTGGCCTTGCCCGGCACCGCGGCCGTCTGGACGACCCGCTGGAGGCGCTTCGATGCCTTGGTGGGCGCGAACTAGCCGCCTGTGTCGGGGCGATTCTGGCCGCGCGAATACAGTCTGTGCCAGTCGTTCTCGATGGCTTTGCGACGACGATTGCTGCCGGAATCGTCCATGCGATGAACCCGAGTGCGGTCGAGCATGTGCTGGCAGGCCATGTCACGCGCCGTCCGGCCCATCAGGCCGCCTTGGACCGCCTGGATATGACCCCGCTTCTGCCTATGGAATTCAATACGGGCGGCGGAATGGGATCGGTTGCGGCAATTGGCCTCCTGCGGACCGCCTGCGCGCCATTTCTGGGAAAACCGGACCAGTCAGGCGCCTGATAGCTGCCTTTTGGGTGCGACATGATTTACGTTGACGTTCGCGTCACCTTGCTTTCGCTGTAGGCGGGATGCAGAACACGTGCGTAAGAGCAAAAACACTAGAGGAGCGCGCAAATGAATCTGGAATTCACGCCCGAAGAAGTGGCCTTCCGCAAGGAAGTCCGCGAATTCATCGAGAACAATTATCCTGAGCAGCTTCGCGGCGTTGGCGCGCGTGAAGACCTCGGCAAAGAAGACATGCTGGCCTGGCACCAGATCCTTGGGAAAAAGGGCTGGTCTGTTCCTGCATGGCCAGAAAAGTATGGCGGTACCGGCTGGACCCCGACGCAGAAATATATCTGGTCGGAAGAAAACGCCCGCATGGACACGATCATGCCACTGCCTTTCGGCGTCTCCATGGTCGGCCCAGTGATCTACACATTCGGGTCCGAAGAAATGAAGGCCAAGCACCTTCCCGGCATCCGTGACGGGTCTGTCTGGTGGTGTCAGGGGTATTCCGAGCCGGGCGCCGGTTCTGACCTCGCTTCGCTCAAAACGACCGCTGTCCGCGATGGTGACCACTATGTGATCAATGGCCAGAAGACCTGGACCACGCTGGCCCAGCACGCTGACTGGGGCTTCTTCCTCTGCCGCACCGACCCGAATGCGGCCAAGCCGCAGGAAGGCATTTCCTTCATTCTCGCCGACATGAACACGCCGGGCATCGAGGTGAAGCCGATCAAGACGATCGATGGCGGCCATGAAGTGAATGAAACGTGGCTGACCGACGTTCGCGTGCCCGTAGAGAACCTCGTCGGCAAGGAAAACGAAGGCTGGACATACGCCAAGTTCCTGCTCGCTCACGAGCGCTCCGGCATTGCAGGCGTCGCCCGCTCCAAGCGCGGTGTCGAGAAGCTTCGCCAGATTGCTTCGACCGAGCTGCTTGAAGGCAAGCCGCTGATCAATGACGACGACTTCCTGCGCAAGGTCTCGCAGCTGGAGATCGACCTCACTGCACTGGAATTCACCGAGCTGCGTACGCTGGCGGGTGAGGCACAGGGCAAGGGCCCCGGCCCGGAGAGCTCCATCCTCAAGGTGAAGGGCACCGAAATCCAGCAGCGCCTGACCGAGCTCACGCTTGAAGCTGTCGGCCATTACGGCCACCCATACTTCCGTGGTTTCCCGGAGGACGGCTCCAATGAGTTCCCGATTGGCCCGGACTATGCCCACCAGGCAGCCCCGAGCTACTTCAACATGCGCAAAACGTCGATCTATGGCGGCTCTAACGAGATCCAGCGCAACATCATCACGAAGATGATCCTGGGGCTCTAGTCATGTCAGCCCGGGCAGCAATCGCTTCACTCGGTATCGCAATTGCTGCCCCGGCTCTTCCCGCTGCAGGTCAGGGCATTCCTGACGTAGAGGCAGGCGTATCCCTTTTCTGGGTCAGCCATTATGACGGCATGGACTCAAGCTATCGGGAACGCATTGTGGCAGCAGGAGAGGACTGGGCAATCTATCAGCTTCTGGAAGATGAGGGGCTCTATGAGGGCGATGAAGTCGGTCCAGACTTCTATGCGCTGTTTTCCGGCATCGACTATCGCAGTTGTAGCGAGGACCAGATGCCAGACGAGGCAGAGCGCGGCCGGTTGGCTGCGCTTTTCCCGTTAACCGAAGGCAGTGTCATGGAAGAAACGACCTATACGGGTAGCCCCGTCATCAGGGTTGGTGCGCGCGAAGACTTCTTCCTGATGGGGGAGACCGTTAGCGCCAACAAGGTCGTATTCGACTTTCCGGAAGACGATGAGGAGCACGAAGACGAAATCGTATTCGTGCTTTCCGACAAGCCATATACAGTTGCGCTGGACTGGGGTGAGACGGGCAAGGACCGGGTCACGCTAATTGCGCAATCTGACGAAACACTAGAGGCGCCGTCGCCCGACCCACTCGGGAATTGCGCGGCGCTTCTGAACTAGACAAAATCAAGGAAATTCCCGGAGGAGACCGTAATGGATTTCAATTTCTCAGACGAACAGACAATGATCCGCGACAGCCTGGCTCGACTGCTGCGCGACCAGTATGATTTCGATACGCGCCGCAAGGTTGTGAGCAGCGAGAGCGGCTGGCGCCCGGAAATGTGGCAGCAGTTCGCAGAGCTGGGCCTGCTGGCCGCGCCTTTCTCTGAGGAAGATGGTGGTCTCGGCGGCGGCTCGATCGACTCCATGGTCATCATGGAAGAGTTCGGCAAGGCGCTCGTCGTTGAGCCTTACGTGCCGACGATCGTCTGCGCGGGCGGCTTCCTGAAACACGCTGGCACGCCAGAGCAGAAGTCCGAGCACCTCGAAGCCATCATTGGCGGCGAGCGCGTGTTTGCCTTCGCCTATGCAGAGCCGCGCGGTCGCTATGACCTCAACGATCTTGAGACCACGGCCAAGAAAGACGGCGATGCATACACGCTGAACGGCCACAAGGCTGTCGTCGTTGGCGCGCCATGGGCAAGCCACCTCATCGTGACGGCACGCACCTCCGGCGACCGCCGCGACAAGGACGGCATCTCTGTCTTTATCGTGGAGAAGGATGCCAAGGGCGTCACCACCCGCGATTATCCGACGGTCGATGGCCGCCGTGCTTCCGAAGTCTATTTCGAGAACGTGTCTGTCCCAGCCGGCAACCTGATCGGCGAGGAAGGCAAGGCCCTGCCGCTGATCGAGCGTATCGTAGATGAAGCAACGGTTGCGATCTGCGCTGAAGCCATGGGCGCCATGGGCGTCGCGCACAAGCAGACGGTCGAATACTCCAAGCAACGTAAGCAGTTCGGCATCGCAATCGGCAAGTTCCAGGTGCTCCAGCACCGGATGGTCGACATGTTCATGGAGCACGAGCAGTCGATTTCCATGACGTATATGGCGACGCTGAAACTCGACGAAGACGAAGTGACCCGCAAGAAAGCCGTCTCTGCGGCCAAGGTCCGCATCGGCCAGGGCGGCCGTTTCGTTGGCCAGGAAGCCATCCAGATCCATGGCGGCATGGGCATGACGGATGAGCTGGCTGTCGGCCACTATTTCAAGCGCCTTACCATGATCGACAGCGAGTATGGCAATGTGGACTTCCACATGCGCCGCTACTCGCGCCTCAGCGGCGAAGATCAGGCGATGGCTGCCGAATAGGCACGTCCACAAGCTTGACGAAAAGACCCGGCCTGCAACACTGCAGGCCGGGTTTTTCTATTGGGGCGTGAAGATGAAACAGGTTTCTATTGCCTTGGCCGCTCTGGTCGCAGGCTTGGGTTTCCAGCCGGTGGCAGGCGCGCAGGACACCGGCGAGGCCGCGCCGCAGCCTGCTCAGTCGTCCTGTGAAGGTGATGTGTATGACGATTTTGATTTCTGGTTGGGCGAGTGGGATGTCGCCACACCGGACGGACAGGTTGCGGGCACCAATTCGATCACGAAAGCCGAAGATGGGTGCCTTCTGATTGAGCGGTGGACAGGCGCGCGAGGCACCACGGGTCAAAGCTATAATTTCTACGACACCGGCCTCGATAAATGGCGCCAGGTCTGGGTCGCCCGCGGGGCGACGATCGACTATGCGGGAAAGCTGACCGATGACGGCGAGATGCGCCTCGAAGGCAAGATCGCCTACCGCAATGGCAACACCGCGCCTTTCCGGGGAAGCTGGACACCAGAGGCCGATGGCAGCGTCACCCAGCACTTCCAGCAGTATAATTCAGAGACGGAAAGCTGGGACGACTGGTTCACGGGCATCTACCGCCGTAGCGCTGACAGCGAATAAGAGCCGCGTGACCACTCGACATGGTCCCAAGGCTGCCATAGTCCGATCAGGAAAATCAGACACTGCACCAACTATTGAGGGAGACACCATGTCCGTCATCAAGCTCGAAAAATCCGGATCCATCGCAACGCTGACGCTGACGCGTCCGGACATGATGAACGCCCTCGGCCAGGAAGGGGACGGCCCGGCCGTCGCAGCCGCCTGCGCAGAGATTGAGGCTGATCCGGATATCCGTGTGGCCATCCTGACGGGCGAAGGCCGCGCATTCTCAGCTGGCGGCGACGTGAAAGCCATGCGCGACAAGACTGGCGCCTTCGGCGGCAGCCCGAACCAGATCCGCAATGGCTATCGCCGTAATATCCATATGGTCGTGAAGTCGCTCTACAATCTCGAAGTCCCGTTGATCTCTGCCGTGAATGGCGCGGCGATCGGCCTTGGCTGTGACGTCGCCTGTATGGCGGATGTGCGCATCGCGTCGGACAAGGCGAAGTTCGGTGTGACCTTCCTCAAGCTTGGCCTCATCCCGGGTGATGGCGGCGCATGGCTATTGCCGCGGATCGTCGGCAATGCGCGTGCCGCACAGCTTCTCTTCACCGGCGATGTGATTGACGCACAGACCGCGCTCGATTGGGGCCTCATCTCCGAGGTCCACACACCTGAAGCGCTGATGGACGCGGCGATGTCACTGGCAGAGCGTATGGCTGTCCAGCCGCCGCAGGCGCTTCGCCTCGCGAAGACCCTCCTGCGCCACGGCCAGTCTGCCTCCTACGATACGATCATGGAGCTTTCAGCCGCGTCGCAAGCCCTGATGCACGAGACCGAGGACCACATGGAAGGCGTTCACGCCATCCTCGAAAAGCGTGCGCCAAAGTTTGAAGGTAAGTAGGTCTTCAATGCCCAACGGGCGTCGCCTGATCTCCACCGGTTCGCCTTTCGAGAAGGCATTTGGCTATTCGCGTGCGGTCGTGCAGGGAGACTGGTGCTTTGTCGCCGGGGTCACGGGGTATGATTACGCGACGATGACCATGCCGGTAGAGGCTGCCGCGCAGGCAGAGGCCTGCTTTGCCACGATTGCCGGTGTGCTTGAGGAGGCAGGCTTTGCCATGTCGGACATTGTACGCGTCCAGTACACGCTGACCGACCGCGCGCTGGTCGATGAGGTTGCGCCTGTTCTCGGCAGGCATATGGTCGACATTCGGCCCGCAGCGACCATGGTGATCGCGGGATTGATTTCGCCTGAAATGAAGATCGAAATCGAAGTGACGGCGTTCCGCGCGGGGGCTTAGCCCTCCGCCACGTCATGCCTTGCCTGCTTTCCGCTAGTCGATAAGCTCTCCTTCTATAAAGGCGAAAAACGCCTCAAGGGAGGACTACATGATTGGTATCGTCGCGAAGCTGCAAATTGCTGAAGGCAAGAATGATGAGTTCGAGCAGGTCGGCAAGGACCTGATGGCCAAGGTCAAAGCGAATGAGCCTGGCTGTCTCACCTATCAGCTCTATCGCTCGCAGTCCGATCCGCAGACCTATATCTTCATGGAACAGTATTCGGACGATGAGGCGCTGAAGGCGCACGGTCAGACCGAATATTTCAAAGCGGCTGGTCCAAAAATGGCAGGCTGTCTCGGCGGAAAACCGGAAATCGAGCGCTACGATATCGTTGAATAAAACCCTCTGACGCGTCGTCCCCGAGGAGGGCCCGATATGGTTGAGACCGGTAAGCCGAGCCTCGCGACCCGCCTCGCCTATGGCATTGGTGGCGCGGCGGGCGGTATCAAAAACAATGGCTTCGAGTACGTCCTGCTGCTGTTCTACAGCCAGATCATGGGACTATCGGCCGTCCTCGTCGCCGCGGCACTCTGGATTGCCCTGCTTATCGACGCGTTTTCTGACCCAGTCGTCGGTTATTGGTCCGACAATATGCGGACGAAATGGGGCCGGCGGCATCCACTCATGTATATCGCGATGCTGCCGGTTGCGATTGCCTATTTCTTTGTGTGGAACCCACCAACAGAGCTTTCAGGCCTCAACCTTTTCGCCTGGTTGCTCGGCTTCACGGTCATCGTGCGGCTGATGTACACCTTCTTCGAGGTGCCAAGTACAGCGCTGGCTGCAGAGCTGACGCAGGATTATGATGAGCGCACGTCGCTCATGTCCTTCCGCTACTTCTTTGCATGGGTTGGCGGTCTCACCGTACAGATCATCCTGTTCTTCTTCTTGCTGAAATCGAGTGAAGGCGACCCGTCCGGCTTCTTCCACATCCCTGGCTGGAACACTTACGGCCTGATTGGCGCGAGCTGTATCCTTGCCTCCATCGCCATTACATCGCTTGGTACGCACCGGCATATTCCGCACCTCAAGGCTCCGCCTGCCGCGCGCAAGCTGACCCCCGTAAAGATCCTCGGGGAGATATGGGAAACTGTGTCGAACCCGTCCTTCCGGGCGCTTTTCATCGCGACGCTGTTCGGCCTTCTGGCGAGCGGCATCTCTGCGACCCTGAACCAGTACATCAACGGCTTCTTCTGGGAATTCACAAATGACCAGATCGGCGGGCTGACCGTCGCAGTTTATGTCTCTGCCATTCTTGCGCTTGTCATCGCGCCGCCGGTTGGCAAGGCGTTTGGCAAGAAGAAGGCAGCCATCATCATCGGCTTCCTCGCCTTCACGATCGCACCCATGCCAGTGATCCTGCGCCAGTTCGGCCTCCTGCCGCCAAACGGCAGCGATGCGCTCTACTACATCGTGATCACCGTCACAATTTTCGATTTGGCCCTCATCATCGCTTACCAGATGCTGGCTGCCTCCATGGTGGCTGATATCGTCGAGCAGAATGAACTCGCCACGGGCAGACGGTCTGAAGGCATCTATTTTGCCGGTATCAGCTTCATGCGCAAACTAGCCCAAGGCATGGGCGTGCTGACGGCGTCTGGCGTTCTGGCGGTTGCGTCGATCACACCGGGCATGCGGTCCGCGCAGGCGAGCGAGGAGTCCATCCGTATTCTTGGCTGGGGCTATGCGCTCAGCCTGCTCACGCTATGGACGATCATGATGGTCTGCATCAGCTTCTACCGGATCAGCCGCGAAGACCATGAAGCCAATCTCGAAGCCCTCAGGACAGGGGCCACCACGCAGCCGCGTTTCGAGAAAAGCTAGGCTCACCGATTGGCGCCAGCTGACAAAATTGTCATGCGGTGCCAGATTGCGCCCTCGCCAAGGCCGCAATAGAGCCATTTTCATGATGCATAACACCGCCATGACACGGCACGTTTCGAAACTGCTCTTCATAACGGCCATCGCAGTCCTTGCGCTGCTGGCCATTGTTATCAGTCCGCTATTTTCCTTCGGCCAGCAGGCTGGCGCGCAATCCCAAGCCACCGAGGCGCAGTCCACCCAGTCTGAGACCGGCGTGTCGCAGGCCGAAGAGGACAGCAACTTCTTCATGCCCGGCCGCCGCGTCCCGCAGAGCCAGGCTGAGATCCAGCTGTCCTATGCGCCTCTGGTCAAGCAGGTCTCTCCGGCGGTTGTGAACGTCTATACCAGTCGCGTCGTGCGACAGAGCAATTCGCCTTTCGCCAATGACCCCATCTTTCGACAATTCTTTGGTGCGACACCGCGTGCACGAGAGCGCGTGCAGAACTCGCTCGGCTCTGGTGTGATCGTGTCGGATGACGGTGTCATCGTGACCAACAGCCATGTGGTGAAGGATGCCGACCAGTTCCTGGTCGTCCTCTCCGACCGCCGCGAATATGAGGCCGAGCTGGTCCTGTCTGATGAGCGCACAGACCTTGCCGTGCTGCGCATCGACAATGATGGCGACCCGCTCCCGACCGTCAAATACGCCGATACGCGCGACACGGAAGTCGGCGATATCGTGCTTGCCATCGGCAACCCGTTCGGCGTCGGTCAGACCGTGACGACCGGCATCATCTCGGCCACCGCGCGCACCGATGTTGGCGTGTCGGACTATTCCTTCTTCTTACAGACCGATGCAGCGGTTAACCCCGGCAATTCCGGCGGCGCGCTGATTAACACGAAGGCAGAACTTGTCGGTGTAAACACCGCGATCTTCTCGCGCTCCGGCGGCTCGAACGGAATCGGCTTTGCCATCCCGGCTGAAATGGTACGCCGCGTCGTCGATGCGGCCGTGAATGAAGGCATGATCGTGCGGCCTTGGCTGGGCCTGAAGGCGCAGTCTGTGAACTATGACATCGCTCAGGCGCAAGGTCTCGACCGCCCACTTGGCGTGATGGTCACCGAAGTTTTCCAGAACGGCCCGGCCGATGAAGCCGGTATCGCCCGCGGCGACCTGATTACCGAAATTGATGGCCGCGAAGTGTTCGACGAGCGGGGGCTCAAATTCCTCGCGGCGACGCGTTCTCCGGGTGAGTTCTCCGAACTGACCGTCCTGCGCGGCGGGTCTTTCGAAACTATCAGCGTAGAGCTTGCCCCGCCGCCCGGCGCAACTGAAGCAGAGCTTGAGCTTCTCGAAGGGCGTCATCCTTTCTCCGGCGCCGAGGTGGCAGAGCTGTCGCCACGCCTTGCCGAAGAGCTTGGCCGTGACCCGTTCGAAACCGGTGTCCTTGTCACGCGCATTCTGCGCGGGGCCTATGCTTGGCGCGTCGTGCGCCCGGGGGACCTGATCGTGTCGGTGAATGACAAGCAGATCGAGGGCCTGAGCGATCTCAATGAGGCGCTCGGCGGCAAGACGTCCACCTGGGCGATTGAGCTTGATCGCAATGGTCGCCGGATCAGCGGGACGCTGCGGCTCTAAGTGAATTCGAGAATCTGCCCGGTCTAGCCTCGCCACCCCTCGGCGGCGGTGATAGCGTCCGCATCATCATCAGATGTGGAGGGGCACACCCATGAAACTCAGAACTGCTTTGGCGCTTGGCGCGTCCATGCTCGTCTTTGGCTGCGCGCAGACTCAGGAAGTCGACACGACGGCCCCAACGCCGCCGGGCGAAAGCGCCGTTGCTTCAGATGCGCCGCTCGTCGGCGTAGATGTCGAGACCTATCCGGCAGCGCTCTTCCACGAGACAACCAGCTATTCTCTCGCATCTTCGGGCGGATATGTCTTCGCCGCTGAGGGCGGTGACATCCTTGCCTCCACCGATGTGACCGGTATCTTCAATGCAGTGACGATGGATGAGACCGGTGCGGTTACAGCGCTCACCAATTCCAATAGCGACGCGATTTTCGCCCAGTCCTTCTTTCCGAACGACAACAGAGCGCTGTTGACCTCTGATGGCGGCGGCGACGAAATCTTTCACGTCTATGTGCGGGAGGAAGATGGAACTCTGCGTGATCTGACGCCGGGCGCCGAAGTGCGCGCAAGCTTCGTCGGCTGGCGCGGCGACGGCGAAGTCTTCTACGTCCAGACCAACGAGCGCGATCCGCAGACCAATGACCTCTACGCCTATCGGGCCAGCGACTATGCACGGGAGATGATCTTCCAGAATGACGGCAAGGACATCGCTGACGTGTCCCCGGACGGGCGCTGGCTGGCGCTTTCGAAGGAACGCACCAATGCGGACTCGAACATATTCCTTGTTGACCTGCTTGCTGATGAGCCCGCTGAGGAACTCATCACTGAGCACGAAGGCGACATCGCCTATGGCGTCTATGACTTCACTGCCGACAGCGAGACGCTGATCTACGCCACCAATGAGTACGGCGAGTTCAATCAGGCCTGGACCTACCATCTGGAGAGCGGAGAGCGTAGCCCGCTCATTCAGGCAGACTGGGATGTGTCCTACGTCTTCGACAGCCCGACAGGTCGCTACCTGGTATCCGCGATCAACAACGACGCGCTGACGGAACTGACCATTCTCGACAACCAGACCGGAGAGGAAGTGGCCCTGAGCAACATCCCGGATGGCGAAGTCGGACAGGTCCGCTTCAGCCGCGATGAGAGCGAGATCGCTTTCGGCGTGAACACCGATACCTCGCCCTTCAACCTCTACATGGCCGATCTTGAGACCGGCGAAGCCAGCCGCCTCACGTCTGCGCTGCCAGAAGCGATCGATGAGGACGACCTCGTGACGGCAAGGATCGTGCGATACCAAAGCTTTGACGGGCTGGAAATTCCGGCGGTGTTCTACATGCCGAAACAGGCATCGGCAGATAACCCTGTGCCGGCGCTCGTCTGGGTGCATGGCGGGCCGGGCGGCCAGACAACGCGCGGCTATTCGGCGACGATCCAGCACCTCGTCAATCATGGTTACGCCGTGCTGGGCGCGAACAATCGCGGCTCATCGGGCTATGGGAAAACCTTCTTTCATCTCGATGACCAGAACCATGGCGAAAACGACCTTCAGGACATTGTTTATGGCCGTGAATATCTTGAAGGCGTCGAGGGGATCGACCCTGACAAGATCGGCATCATCGGCGGGTCCTATGGTGGCTTCATGGTCGCGGCCGCACTGGCCTTCGAGCCGGAAGTCTTCGATGTCGGCGTCAACATCTTTGGCGTGACCAACTGGCTGCGTACGCTTGAGAGCATCCCGCCATGGTGGGGCTCTTTCCGCGATGCGCTTTACGATGAGATGGGCGATCCGGCAGAAGATGAAGAACGCCTGCGCCGGATTTCGCCGCTCTTCCATGCTGACCAGATCACCAAGCCGCTGCTTGTAATCCAGGGCGCGAACGACCCGCGCGTCCTGCAGGTCGAGAGCGATGAGCTGGTTGAAGCTGCCCGCGCCAATGGGGCAACGGTGGAGTATGTGCTCTTCCCCGATGAAGGCCACGGCTTCCAGAAGCGCGAGAACCGCATCACCGCGTCAGAAGCCTATGTCAGCTTCCTCGATACCTATCTGAAGGGCGAGCCAGCCCAGCTGGAAGCGGGCGCTGCAAGCGAAGCGGCTGCTGATTAGGTCGGTCTGAAACGCACCAAAAAGGCCGGGCGATCTGCCCGGCCTTCTCTTTTTGTGGTGCTGGTCAGCGAAGCCCTAGAGGCCGCTGACGATGAGCTGGAGCTCTGAATTGCCGGCCGCCATGACAGACTGGTCAGCGTCCAGCGTGTCCGGGCGGTCTGCCGTGGGGTAGGCCTCTGCCAGGATGGCGAGTACGGCGTCAGCCTGTTCAACGA
>Ga0208965_1001251_pt1 | contig 11278 bp, 12 predicted proteins | sample AOAMet1_07_M0_10_2_FD_188230 | JGI IMG/M metagenome (GOLD analysis project Ga0208965, IMG submission 188230) | Ammonia-oxidizing marine microbial communities from Monterey Bay, California, USA - CAN11_07_M0_10 (SPAdes) | ecosystem: Environmental > Aquatic > Marine > Intertidal zone | place...
GAGGCGTCGACATTCTCCCGGTCGGCCTCGTTTGGGGCGTAATGGTCCCAGAACCACTTCATCATCGGCGTGTTGAGCAGCAGCTGGTTGTCCATGTTCGCGTAAGACGGCCGCGTCATGTCGCAATCGGTGACGGGATAGACCAGCATCTGAAGCGCGATCTTCGGCGCGCCAGCGGCCTTGGCCTTCTGGCAGACGATCGCGGCCAGATTGCCGCCCGCACTGTCACCGCCCACCATGATCGGCAGGTCATCCCCGCCAAGCGTCTTCAGGTTCGCCGCCGTCCAGTTCAGCGCATCCCAGGCATCATTCGCAGCCGTCGGATAGCGATGCTCCGGCGCCTTGCGATAGTCGACCAGCAGCACGGTGCACGCCGTGCGCTCGGCCAGCTGGCGACCGACACAGTCATACTGGTCGATATTCGACAGGACCCAGCCGCCGCCATGATAGAAGACCATCACGCCCTTTGGCTTGTCGACCGGGCGATGGACGCGCGCGCGGATCCTCGCGCCGTCGCTTGCCGGGATCTCGATGTCGCGCGTCTCGGCCATTTCTGGCCCGTCAGGATAGGCGCTCGCCATGCCCTCGCCGATAAGACGCGCATCCTGCGGGCTCATCTCATACATTGGTGGGCCGTCCGCCTGCGCGAACTGGGCCAGCAATGCCGTTGTTGCGATATCCAGTTTCATGGCCTGTCTCTCCCTTGTCTTTTGCCGCCATGGTCGCTTTTGGAACGCGTTCTGGCAATCGTGCACGCAGGGGAAAGCGGTGCGATGGGGAGGGGCAAACCGCCACCATTTCAAACGCCGGGCCGGAACCTGATCGGGGCAACAGGGTTTTCTCAGCAGGACAAACTCAAACCGACCGTGAAAGCAAACCCATGATCAAGCTCGCCTTCGTCTTTCTCATCATCGCCCTGATTGCAGGCCTGCTCGGCCTCACAGGCATTGCCGGCGTTGCCGTCGACATTGCGATGTTCCTGTTTATCGCCGCCCTGGTTATCTTCGCCGTCCTGCTCATCCTCGGCCTGACGGTGTTCAAGAAGGTCACCTCCTGATGTGGGCTTTACGCGCCCCGGAAAGGTTCGGGGCGCACCACGTCCAGCACCCCTTGCAGGAAGCCCGTGAGGTCATCGGTCAGATAGTCGACATGCGGATGATCTGCGTCATCCGCCCCCGCAGGCCGCGCCTCGACCGGCTCATGGCTCCAGTCCTTCTTTGAGTGGACGAGCACGGTAGCAAAACCCATCGCATGTGCGGGCTTCAGATTGCGCTCCAGGTCCTCGAAGAAGACCGCCCGCGCCGGGTCGACATCATGGTGACGGCAGAAGGCGTCATAGGCAGACTGCGTCGGCTTCGGCGTGTAGTCGCTGTCCTCGATGCCGAACAGGCCATCGAAACTCGCGCCCAGCTTCATATACTCGGTCACGCGCTCCGCGTGGCGCCGCGAGCCATTTGTATAGACCAGCTTCCGGCCCGGCAGCGCCGCAATGACCTCACACAAATCAGGCAGGTGCGGCAGCGGCGAGAGGTCGATCTCATGCACATGCGCGAGGAAGTCCTCAGGCGACATGCCATGCATCGTCATCATGCCGCGCAGCGTCGTGCCATGTTCGGCATAATACCGCTTCTGCAGCGCCCGCGCCTCGTCGCGCTCCATGCGAAGGAAGCGCGCAACGAAATCTGTCATCCGCTGGTCGATCTCGGCGAAGAGGTCACATTCGGCCGGATAGAGCGTATTGTCGAGGTCGAACACCCATGTGTCACGCCCCGCCAGCGTCTCCAATACCATGTCAGACGCCATCAGCTCTCCGCCTCGTCAAAGTCGCGCTCAAAGAATTCATAGGTGAGCTTGCCGTCGGCCGCGGGCACGGTGCCCTTGAACTCCACGGTGCGATAGGCCGACGCCTCGCAGTCCTCGCGGCCCGTGATCGCGAACCGCCCGCGCGACACACAGAAAAGGTCGCTAGCCCCTTTGAGGCGCCGCGTGCCGTCGTCTGTCTCCATCTCGGCGAAGACGAAATGCGGCGCGTTCAGCAGCGCATCATCGATGGCCCGCGCACAACCACCGCTCTCCAGCTGCCACCAGCCGCGGCTCTCCCAGCCTTCGCCCTTGCGCCGCGCAATCGCCGCCCAGATCCGCTCATGCGTGCGATTGCAGAGGGTGAGGCCAACCTCCCGCCCCTTCTCACGCGCAATCTGCTCCAGCACATCGACCAGTTCGGCATCGCTCGTCTCGGCGCTCAGTTCAGTCTCATTCAGGAATGTGCGGATCGCGCCGCGCGTATTGCGCCCGATATAGCCGTCGATCCGCCCTTCATAGACGTCCGCCTCATTGAGCAGGCGCTGCACACCGGCCGCCGCCGCGGTCTCGAGGTCATAGTCTTCAAGCTCGGTGAAACTCGTCGTCCAGGCGCCAGCCTCCTCGATCAGGATTGGCCTGAACTTGCGCGATGAGAGGCCCATCAAAGCGCATTGCGACGGGCTCTCGACAGAAAAGCTGCCCGTCGTGTCGACGCAATAGGCATTGTCCCCGCCCCAGACCTTGCGACCGCCGCGATGCGCCGACGAAGACCGCCCGAACAGGTAATGCACGCCGGGCTCCAGCGGCCCCTCCAGCGCAACCTCGCAGGACCCCGGCCGCAGCCGCGTCCACCCCTCGACCGTCACGCCCTGGCCCTCGAACCAGCCGGTCGCCGCCTCGATGACATAACTTGTCTGATTGCACAGCTGCCAGCCTCCAGGGCTCGCCGGCAGGTCTGCATCGCCCTGCGCCACCGCCAGACCGGGCAGAGACACGGCCAGCGCCGCGCCCGCGAAAAGCCCGCTTACAAACCGCCTAAAGGACAATCGTCCCGGCCCCGTGTGCGGTGAATAGCTCCATGAGAAGCGCATGTTTCGCACGTCCATCCAGAATGACCGCCCCGCCGACGCCATTCTTGACGGCGGCGGCCGCCGTTTCAAGCTTCGGGATCATCCCGCCGGACGCGACCCCATCGCGCACCAGCGCGGGCACGTCATCGGCCTGCAGCTCGCGGATCAGCTCTCGTCTGCCGTCCAGCACGCCGGCCACATCGGTCAGCAGCAAGAGACGCATCGCCCCCAGCGCGCTCGCAATCGCGCCGGCCGCCGTATCGGCGTTTACATTATAGCGCTTGCCATCTGCATCGACGCCGACCGGCGCGATCACCGGGATGAAGTCATGATCATAATTGGTCAGCAGCTTCAGCACCGCCACATCGACCGCCTCAGGTTCGCCGACATAGCCAAGGTCGATGACCTGCTCGACATGGCTATCGGGGTCGCGGGATGTCCGCGTCGCCCGGCGCACCCGCATCATGTCGGCGTCAGAACCAGACAGCCCCACCGCCTTGCCGCCCGCCTTGTTGATCGCCCGCACGATGGATTTGTTGATCGGCCCCGACAGGACCATCTCGACCACTTCCATCGTCGCATCGTCTGTGACCCGCAGGCCGTCACGAAACTCCGACTTGATAGAGAGCCGGTCCAGAAGGCTCGCAATCTGCGGCCCCCCGCCATGCACGATGACCGGGTTCACACCCAGATGCTTCAGCAGCACGACATCGCGCGCAAACGCCTCAGACAAGGCCTCATCCACCATGGCATGCCCGCCATATTTAATGACCACGGTCTGGCGGTCATAGCGCTGAATATAAGGCAGCGCCTCAGACAGCGTTTCAGCGGTAAATTGCGCAGGGGTATGGGGGGTATCGCTCATGGCGCCGCGTTTAGCGGGTTTTGGGCGGAGGGGGAAGGTTTCGCGCTTGCCTCACTGCGCGCCCTGTCGCAGGCTCCCATCGGGGTACTGCGCTGAAAGGGGGGACATGATGCGGCTTCGGCGCGTTTCGAAACACGTGAAAGACCAGAACTGGGCCGCCGTCGTCCTCGACTTCGCGATTGTCGTCGCGGGCATTCTGATCGCGTTCCAGATCACCAGCTGGAGCGAGGCCCGCCAGGACCGCCGCGAGGAGCAGCGCTATCTCGCCGAGCTTGCCACCAATCTCAAGGCCGACCTCACCCAGGCCCGCGCCGGACAGCAGGTGTCGCTACAACGCCTGTCTGCCGCCGAAGCCATCCTTGAAGAGGCCGCGCCCGGCTATGACAGGTTGCCCTTCTTCGCCGCGATCGACGAAGACTTGCCGCCGCTGGGTATCGTCGCCGATTACCCCTACGCCCACCTCACCTCCTATTACTTCATGATCATTTCGAGCAGCACGTTCGAGGAGTTGATCCAGACGGGCAATATCGGCGTTCTCTCCAACCGCGATCTGGTAATGGAACTCACTGACTACTACCACCGCCTCGACCGCCAGCGCGGCGACGATGACCTTATCCTGACCCAGGCCGAAGGCATGCTCGACTGGGCGCGCGAGAACGGCGTCGGCATGGGCGATCGCGCAACGCTGGAAGAGACTGTGAGCCGCGCCCTGACCGACGCCGAATTCCTCGGCTTCGTCAAGATGGCGGGCTTTCTCGCCAACTGGCAGTATGACAGCCTTGCCGGCATAGAAGCCGAGGCCGAGGAATTACTCGCAGCCGTGGAGGCGGAATTGAAAGACCGTTGAGATCGCACCGGCCGACGTCCCATTTGGCCAGCGCGCCTGCACCAGCCAGCCTGACGACCGCGCCGAAGAGACCGCGCCGCCAACGGTCGAACAGATTTTCTCTTACCAGCGGGATGAATAAGCGCCCGGTTAGAGACTAGATCGACCACGGCTTAACTCTGGATATAGGGCAGCGCCTCAGACAGCGTTTCAGCGGTAAATTGAGCGGGGGTATGGGGGGGGGTATCGCTCATCCGGAGCGTCTAGCGGGATTTGGCGGATGGGGGAAGGTGGGGCGACTACCCTTCAAATGCATGTCCGACATCGCAGAACCACGCATTTTGGGATAGAGCTTCGTAAAGAGCAGTACGCCAACTGTTTACTCTAACGGCACGGCTTGAATGAAACTCTTCGCGCAAACGGTCTGCCACCTCATTTGCGCCACCACTTCTTCTTATTTCCACAATCATTTGCCGCTTGTTCGACATTTCACGCGCAGCTTGACGACTATAAAGATTCCCCAGCTCCATGTATTCGAAGTGATTTTGAACCCGCTCGTTTAGCTCTACAGACCAATGCCCCACATACTCGGCTCTGAATATTATCGACGGAACTGGACCGATGCTCACTGAAGCAAACAACCACTGACAATCATCAATATTGTCAAAATAGGGATGAAGAGGCGTTTCGCTTAAACTAGAAGGGGCTATGTTTGGCTTTAACTTATTACAGTCGGCACAGCATCCTACCAAATTTAGCGGCACTACCGAGAGCGAAGGAAATTTGCTCTTCGACAGGACGTGGTCCAATGTCCTAACTGTTCCGTGGTCGCAATAAGGACACACGCCATTCTTCGAAAGCGACTTTATTTCGTCGTAAACGCCCCTGCCAGGACCTTTCGCAAAGCGCTTGTTGTAAAGGTCAACCATTTCATCTTTTGTAACTGTGCCAACGGCCGCGTGTTCAACGAAGTGGTGGAGTGTATCAGAGCGGCCCCGTTCGAGGTATCGCGTCGCCGCATCTCTAACTTCCTGAGATATGCTCTCTAAGCGGCTCCCTAAATCTTCGTTGCGTAAACCGCGTACACAAACGTCGAAAATCGACGCCTCTAAGTCGCTGGGCAGATCAAGAGAACGCATTAGCGCCGCCCGTTAGGCGCCACAGGCGCCGTAATCAAACTACGAATTAGAGCGCGACCTTCAAATCCAATCTGATGTCCGAAACGTTCTAAAATCTCATCATAATTGGCTCCAGACAAAACGGCGTCTGCGAGTATGCGATAGAAACCTGTCTCCGTAACCTCCAAACCAAAAACATCGTGCGTCAGACTTCCGACATTCTCCGCAAATGTTTCCTTATCCAATCGACCTGCGACTGATGTGCCTCCGTGACGGGATACAACCCACACGCAAGTTTTTGGCACTTCCTGAAGAACTACCGGCGAATGGGTTGCTATTATTGCCACCCCGTTGCGATTCACAAGCAAAGCAGACAAAGCTCGAATTAGTGCCGACAGAAGCGGAGGATGCAGATGACTTTCAGGCTCATCCATCAGAACCAAGGTTCTTTCTTCTACCCTCTCTACGAGATGAGTTATTGTTAGAAGCACAATCTTGTGGCCAGAACTCAACCGTCTAAACCTCGACCCTGCCTCCCTGCCAAAATTCTCTATGTCGTCGCTTAAGGAGGAAATTTGCGCCTGCTCAAAGATTGGGTCGTTTTCCAACGTGCGAAGTGCTTTTTTCCACCTCTCTTTCTTGGCGCCTCTGACACAACTCTTCGCGCTGTTTATGAATTCCTCCGTTAGGTCATTTGGATTGAGGAATGAACCGCCATCGTCATTGTCGCCCGGTTCTTTCTTTACAATCTTTCTCAGTCCAATGTTTGAATAGCGGACACCCTTCGTTGAGGACTTCGGGCCTTTCATTGGCGGAAAATCATCAAATGCGGAAAACGTTACCGATACTACATTAGCGAATATTTGATGATCGATATCCAAAAATGGAATCTTATTATCTACAAATCTTCCGAATTCTTCGTCTGCCATTGAAGGGCTGACCAGGGCCCTCGACATGGAGTTCAGCAAGAATGACTTGCCTACACCGTTTCGTCCTATCAACACATGGACATTAGTTGGGGGGCTCGATTCCGGCTGAACCTCAAAGCTTAGTCTTAAGCGCGGCGCATCAGTGTTTAGTTGGGATGGCCCAGTATACTCAAAATTAAACGGAGTTAAGCGAGCGTCACCAGCAACTATACGTTTGTACTGCCCCGTCACCGACGTACGACTGACGGAACGCATTAGAGAGTCAGCTAAGATTGCTTCTTCAGACGCCCGCTCAAGCAACTCGCTGTCTAGAACAACGTCACCAAGTGCCCGCATAACAGAGAAGCCTTCTTCTCCATCCAGGCCCATCAACGTACTGTAATAGTCGGCATCTTGACCTAACGAGAAAAACCGACCGTCGAGTTCTTGAAACTCAGCAGGTAATTCAGGACGGTATTGCTTTTTCTGCCACCCGAACTGGCCGATTTTCACGCCGCCTGCAAAGTGCTCGACACCCTGCCCGTCAAAAACGACTAAGCTATATAAGGTCTGATACTCGAACCAATCGTTCCAATTATCTTCCCATAAGAAAACTTGATACAGGCCTTGCTTCGGGATGCTCTGGTTATTCGGGAGAACGTAAAATGTATACACTCGAAAGTCTCTTCTATCGCAGAAGTTGCTCATAGTGCTTAACGAGAAAATTCAGATTGGATAGGGTCAGGCACCCATTTTCCTCCTCGCGCGTTTCTGCTCTCCTGACACCGCACCCTCAAGAGAGCCCCCATGCGCAAACGCTATATTGCCCTGCCCCTTCTCGCCCTGATCCCGCTGGCGGCGGCCTGCGTCCTGGCCCAGCCGGACAATCGCACCGCCAAGGGCAAACCCGCCACCGTGGCCGAGGTTGATCTCACCCGCTATGCCGGCACCTGGTATGAGATTGCCCGCTATCCCAACAGTTTCGAGAAGAACTGCATCAACACCACCGCGACCTATGGCCTGAATGATGACGGCACGGTCAGCGTCGTGAATGAGTGCACAAACAGCGAAACCGGAGAGACAAAGCGCGCCGAGGGCACGGCCCGCATCGTCGACGGCTCGAACAATTCCAAACTCGAGGTCAAGTTCGCCCCCGACTGGGTGCCCTTCGCCTGGGGCGACTACTGGATCCTCGCGCTGGAAGCCGATTATTCAGCTGCCCTCGTCGGCTCCCCCGACGGCAAATACCTCTGGATCCTCGCCCGCGAGGAAACCCCCGACCAGGCCGTCATCGACCGCATGCTGAACGCGGCACGTGAGAAGGGCTTTGCGACAGAGCCGCTGGTGTGGCGGCAATAAACTTTCCCCTCTCCCTTGGGAGAGGGGTCAGGGGTGAGGGGGCACAACGCCGGCACCAATACTTGAGAGTCGCAGTGATGCTCCGGGCACAACATCACTGCCACCGTCACCGCCTGCCGAGAAATAGCTCCCCCCTCATCCCCGGCCCTTCTCCCCAAGGAGAAGGGAGAAAAGTACCTTCAGGCCGAATGCCAGACTCTGCCATTCGGCCACAGCCAGCCTTTTTCGATCTGCTCTTCCGGGTCAAGGGCTTCATAGCCGGTCGCGTTAGCGATCAATCGATCCAGTGGATCGATTGAAGGTGGAGAAGGCCACGGCAGTGGCAATCCTCCGGGCGCGAAGCGCCCTTGACCCGGAAAATCAGATCGGACACGCGCAACCATTCGAGAAACACAAGGCCTGAAATCGAAGTCAGAAGATGGACCCTCAGACCGCTACGCGGTCGAGGGTGACGCTGAATGCGAACCAGCCTTCAAACCCAGCCTCACCGTTCCGAAGACCCCTGTGAAGACAGGGGTCCATGGTGTCTCCTTTCAGCGAAGCACCCGCTTGGACGAGGCTCGATGGATACCTGCCCTCATCCTGAGCCTGTCGAAGGACGGAGGTATCTCCGGCGACGTCGGATGAGACTCCTGATCTCTCACAACTCTCTGAACTCACCGTCTCAAACGCCCTCATCCTGAGCGAAGTCGAAGGGCGAGGGCGCCCGCCGTGCCTGAGGAAAACTCCGAAACATCCCCCTCCCCCGGCGCCGGCCCTACACTGCGCCGCATGCTGAACTGGCAAACCCTTGTGAAAGCGCATGCGCTCGTACCCGTCTGGTGCTGGCCGGTCCTCTGGCATTATCTCGCCAGACTTGAAGCGACCGCCGAGCTTGCGCGCGCCGAAGGGCGCGGCGGCTTTGGATGGGAGCTTCTGAAGACAGGCGTCATCCGCGTCACGCACTGGCCGGAATCCGGTGCCGAGCGCGCGGCGCGCGGCGCCCTGCCGCGCAGTTTCGACTACACGCCATGGGAGCGGCTCGACCCGGACCGCGCCCCCTGCTGGCCGGTGGCAGACTGGTGCACCGCAGAAACACCGTCCATACACCGTGGCTGCACCCTCCATGCACCACCAGGGGTGCACCCGGGCGCGCGCGGGCCGCCACCTAGAGAAAAACCGCTCATCCCCGCGAAGGCGGGGATCTCTTCGAAGCAGACTCACACTCAAATTGGCCGAGATCCCGGCCTGCGCCGGGATGAGCGGATAAAAATTGAAACCCGAGGCCGCCCTGCCCACCAGCAGCGCGGCCGCACGCGCTGCTCAGCTCAGAACCTTCACCATGAAGACGGAATTTGGATCTTCCTTATAGTCGCCAAAGGGGCCGCAGAAGACAAAACCGTGCCTTTCATAAAGGCTGCGCGCCGGCTGAAAGGCAGGTTGGCTGCCCGTCTCGAGGTAGACACGTGAATAGTAGCGCTCACTGGCCGCCGAGAGGATGTGGCGCAGCATCGACTTGCCGAGCCCGCCCCGCCTGAACTGGGCGACCGTGTGCATCGCCTTGATTTCGCCTGACTTTCCGTCCGCCAGTCGCTTCAGCGCGCCGCAGCCGACAAGTTTCTCACCATCGCGCATTTCCCAGACGGTGAGATCTGGCGCGCGCATCGCGTCGATCTTCAGCGCGTGGGAACTTTCTGGCGGACTGGTTTCGAGCATAAGCGCCTTATGGGCGCCGATAAGGCCCCTGAAATCCTCTGCGTCAAGGTTGGCGGGCGCAATGGAAATACTCATCTTGGAGAGGAGAAATGCCGCGCGGCGCAATGTCTTGCAAGCCATAATCCTGTGACGTCGCCCATGAGCGAGGCGGCTTGCAACGGAAGCGGAAAACCTCAATGCTGGCAGTCATGGCAACCCTATCCCGACCCACGAAAACACTCGCCCTCCTCCTCACCGGCGCGGCCCTCACCGCCTGCGTCGGCCCGCGAAAAGAGGCGGTCCCCTATATGTCGAGCGAAGGCGTCGCAAATGCCGCCTACACCGCGACCTATAATGGAAACGCCTCTGCCAGCGGCAAACTACGCGCAAAGCCGACCGCGGAAATCGAGGAAACTGGCGAGGTAGAAGCGCCAGTCGATGACACCGCCGAGGTCAGCGAGCGCTAGGTTTCCTGGCCTCCGCGCCAGACCTGAATTTACGTTCATGTCACAGTCAGGCGGGGGCTGTTAGTCTTTACCCAGACTGACTGAAACCGACTCGTACTGGAGACATCATGTCCCGTTCTTTCCGCCGCGCTGGCTTGCTGCTTGGCCTTGTTTCTGCAGGTTTTCTGGCAACGGCCTGCACCACTTACGACGCCTATGGCTATTATGATGACGGCTATTACAGCGACGGCTCCTACGGTGATGGTTACTATGACAGCGGCTATGGGACGGGCTATCTGAATGACGGGTATTACGGCGCCGGGTATTATGGCGATGGCTATTATTATTCCGGCAGTTCGGTCGTCTATTCGCAATACGTTTACTATCCGACCCGCACTGGCTGGCTGAACCGCCACAACAAGAATTACCGCCACCGCGATGCCCGGCCCTCTCAGCGCGGCCACCGCGGGCAGGATGGCCGGCGCGGCGTGCCGCCTCGCTATCGCGATCAGCGACCGGACAACGTCCGCGGTCAGCGTCCAGACCGTCCGCGCTATAACCGCGACCGGGGACGCGATGGCGACCGGGATCGTGGCCGGGACCGGGACCGGGACAGAAGCCGCGACCGCTACAACAATCGCGAGCAACGCGGGGACGGTCGGAATGCAAACCGGGATCGCAACCGCGATAATCGCGCCAACCGAGGCGAACAGTCCGGCACGCAGTATCAGCGCGGCTCACAGCGCGGTTCCAGGAACCGCAATGAGGGCGAACGAGGGAACAGATCGCGCGGCAATCGCGGGCAGCAAGGCGCGAATGTGAACAATAACCGCCAGCAGGCCCGGGACGCTGCCCAGCAGGCGCGCCAGGAACGCCGCGTATCGCGCCGGGAAGCCCTGCAGGAGCGTGACCGCGCCCGGCGGGCGCAGAACAATAATAATCAGTCAGATGACCAGCTGCGCGGTGGTCGCCCCGAGCCGATCAGCCGGCGTGACCGCGATCGCGGCGTTGTCAGGCAGTAAGCTGGTAGATTTCGGCGCGAAGCTCAGGCAGGCCTCCGCCCTTCTCGGCTGAGGTCAGCCTTATGACCGGGTGAGCTGCAGGGCGCTTCCTGAGCGCTTCGGCCACCTTGGCGCGGACTGCTTCGGCCTCGGTTTTCTTGACCTTATCGCCCTTTGTGAGGACGATCTGATAGGTCACGGCCGCTGA
>Ga0208965_1001252_pt1 | contig 11276 bp, 6 predicted proteins | sample AOAMet1_07_M0_10_2_FD_188230 | JGI IMG/M metagenome (GOLD analysis project Ga0208965, IMG submission 188230) | Ammonia-oxidizing marine microbial communities from Monterey Bay, California, USA - CAN11_07_M0_10 (SPAdes) | ecosystem: Environmental > Aquatic > Marine > Intertidal zone | place...
ATTCGCGCACAAGACCCCAACCACCCCGATACGCGGGCCCTCTTTGGGCAAGCACCATACATCGTCAATGGTGTCCTGACCTACATCAACGACAGCGCTGACTTCGTGTCTACGCTTTCATTCAACGTTCAGGGACCCAAAGTATTCTTGGTCACCCAAGGCGCCCTGCCCAATGTGATGCAGCAGCCTACACCCACGCTGGACCTCAGCATCGGCAAAGGATGGGGAGAGCATTTCCGGGTTGGATTTAAAGCCCGCAACTTGATCAATCCCCGCAACCGCCAGACCCACCTGTTCAATGGCGTGCAGTACGATTGGTCCAGCTTTACAGAAGGACGCACCTACTCTATCAGCTTGTCTTACTCGATCTGACCTGTGAGTTGGCCTTTGAGAAGGCCACGTCCCATTCGAAAACCTTCAGCTGAATCCGAATTCACGCTGGAGGTTTTCGAGCGTTTCGGCGGGCAGGTCGCGCACATCGAGCAGCATGAGTCCATCCAAAGCATCGTTGAATTTGGGGTCTCGGTTGAAGCCCAGAATGCGCGCATTTTGATGGAGGTATTTCTTGAGCAACACAGGCACCACCACATCGGGACGCTCTATGTCGGCCAGGATGCGGTCCAGTCGCTTGACATCACCCCCCGTTCCCTCGAGCAGGGCATCGGCATCGGCGCGGTTTTCCTCAAAGGCAAACCGCTTGCGCGGCCGGATAAAGGCGGCCCATTTCTCCTCCCAAAAATGGCGCCGCACAAACCCCATGATCAATGACCTCGAAAACTGTTTGTAGTCGCTGCTAATGGTCACTGGCCCGAGCACATAACGGGCTTCATTGGACTTCAACAACACTGCCAAAATGCCCTTCCAGAGCAAGAAAAGCGGCATGCGCTTGCGCTGGTAGTCTGGCACGATAAAGGACCGCCCCAGCTCCACACTGGAACGGAGAACAGGATGGAAACCTTTGCGCATTCTGAACAGCGACCGCGTGTAAAATCCCCTTGCGCCATAACGCTCCATGATCTCCCATCCTTCGCCAACGCGGTAAGCGCCTGCCAATGCCTTGGCCTCTCGGTCCCAGAGCAGCAAATGCTGGTAGTAGAGGTCATACTCATCGAGGTCCAAGGCCTTGTTTGTGCCCTCTCCCACTGCGCGAAAAGTCAATTCACGGCACCGGCCGATTTCCTTCAAAGTCTGTGGAATGCGCTCCGCTGCGGCATAAAACACATCAAACTCTTGGTGCGAAAACAGTTTCGCATCAGCCAGCCCCTCCATCTCTTGACAGAGCAACTTGGAATCGGTAGCTGGCGCCACTTGCGCTGGACGCTTGGGAAAACGAAGCCCCTTGAACAGGTCCCTTTGAACCTCGTAAGCCGCTCCCAACGCATAAGACTTTGCCCGAAGGAACCGGGCCAGTTGATCGTGGCTCTCGAAGCCGCTCAAATCGCGCTTTTTGATGGGGTGTCCCACACGCATGCGCAGCACCTGGCCTTTCTTGTTTTGGATTTCGGCCGGCATTCTCAAGGAACGCAAAGAAGGGTGGATCAAACCCAGCCATTGGGACAAAGGGCTGTTGGCGCCATCGATGTAGACCGGCACTATCGGCACCCCTTGTTTGCTTGCCCAACCCACGAGCGATGCATTCCAGCGTCCATCTGCCACCCACTTTTTGGACCGCCGATAAGAACTGACCTCCAAGGCTGGAAAAACACCGAATCCTCCTCCTTCTGCGAGGTGCCCTGCCGCATCCCTCCATCCCGAAATGCGGGCTCCACCTCCTTCACTGGCGGCATCCGATACCACAACAAAGGCCTCTTCAAGCTGCGGAATACGTCCCATGGCATCCTCCACACCCAGCCTAAAGTCTGGCCGAACTTTTGAGATTTCGCTCACAAGTGCCAGCGCATCCAAAGGACCAAATGGATGGTTGGATACCAGAATGAATCCCCCCTCTTTGGGGATCCGGTTCAAGTCTTCTGGTGCCAATGCAATGCGGACCCCCAATTGACTGAACACCTGCTCGATAAAATCTGAAGGCCCCAGATGGGCCAACCGGTCATAAGCCAAATTCAAACGGCGAATTCCTCCAAAACGGTGAAAGAGACCCACCAAGGGATGGCGTTCGTGCAAGCCCGACCACAAAGCCAAGTCAGCCCTTGAGACCAACCGTTCAGTGCCCGCTCGAGTTGTGGATTCCATCAAGCAGCAAATTAGCCCCCATTCAACAACACGGCCACCCCATTGCACCATGGAGTATTTTCGGCACATGACACGCGTGTTACACACCTTCGGCCTGCTGATGGCAATCGTGGCATTGGGCTGCGCAGGAGCAGACCCCAAAGCCCCTTCCCCTGAAACCATGATGGCGCCTGATGCCTCCGCAACTGCCGCGGAACCTGAACCACTCGGCATAGAAATTCAAGGCCACCGCGGCGCAAGGGGCCTGTTGCCAGAAAACAGCATTCCCGGCTTCGTGATCGCCATACGCGAAGGTGCCGACGTACTGGAAATGGACCTCTGCATCGCCAAAGACGGAAACATCATCGTGAGCCACGAGCCCTGGATGAGCCACGTCATCTGCACCGCGCCCAATGGCGATGAAATCACCGCCTCTCGAGAGCGCCGGTTCAACCTCCACCAAATGACCACACAGGAGATTCAGGCGTTTGACTGTGGCATGAAAGCACACCCAAGGTTCCCCGATCAGCGTCACTTGCCCATCCAAAAGCCCACTTTAGCGGAGGTCGTAGAAGTAACAGAGAATGTACCCATGCTGGTAGACGGACGCCAAATTCGTTACAACCTGGAGATCAAACACCGACAGGACTTGGAGCCTGAATTCTGCCCCGAAGTGACGGAGTTTGTTCAGACCGTTATCGCAGAAGTCCGCAGGCTCGGCATTGAAGACCGCACTTGCATCCAAAGTTTCAGCGCCGAAGCCTTGAATGCGGTGCACCAACAGGCCCCCAACATGACAACCGCTTGGCTCACCAATTCAGAGGAAAGCGTAGCATCTGAACTGGCCAGAATCAACTTCAAGCCCTCCATCTACTCACCGCAATGGGAGCGCATCGATGCCAACGACGTCAACGGACTGCAGCAAAAGGACATTCGGGTCATTCCTTGGACCGTCAACGAACCTGAAGACCTCTTTGCAGTCATGCAAATGGGCGTTGACGGCATCATTACGGACTACCCGGACCGCTTGTACGACTTGCGCAAAAATTAAGCGGTTCCAGCTTCAACGCAGAATCCGCACGTAGCCATTCTGGCGCAGGATTTCGGGTACCCTGTCCCTGCGCAATTCGATGATGACTTCCCACATGTACACGCCGTCAATGGCGTAGTACCGGCCGCTTTCCCTGGTTTTTGATCCAGGAGTTCCATCCACTTGACCATACCACACCATGTTGGGGTCAGTGGATTGAAAAACCGGTCTCCCCCAACGGTCCCACACGGTCACTTCGTAAGAAAAAGGCTCGCAATCCAGCACCGGGAACCAAGCGTCATTCTTGCCGTCATTGTTGGGCGTAAACGCCGTTGGAACATAGACTTGGCAACCGCAGACAACTTGCTCAACTTCCAGTACCTGCTCCACCGTATCGCAGACATTGGACACCTCAATGGCATACAAACCGGCCCTGCTAATGGTGCGTTGGGGACCAATACTGCCATTGTCCCAGCGGTATGTCGAAGGGTATACGGTCTCGCCCTGCAACGCATTCAAGGTAACAGAGTCTCCCAAACAGAGGGTGTACAGCGCCTCGAGGGGCACCGCAATCGGTTGGGCCACATCGATCTGTATAGAATCCACAAACTGACAACCGCTGACCTGACTGGTGGCCACATACGTAGCGGGTAGATTCACATCGATGGAAGGACCGACCTCACCGGTATTCCAAGTGACCAGTACATCGGTCAATCCGGTCTCCAAGGAGAACACCCCGCCAGGACAAAGCACGGAATCTTCCGGCAATGCAAACTCCGGAATGGGCCTCACCTCTACTTCGATGGTGTCTTGGTTGGCACAACCGTTCAACGCGACCTCCACGGTATACTCGCCACCCTCGGTGACCGACAAAACCGGCGTGGTCAACGTGTCATTGAAAATGACATAATCGGCCCCCACAACGCCGGGATCCAAGTCCACCGATTCACCATCGCACAGCACCAGGTCCAATCCCAAATCAACAGGAGGCAGCGGCTGCACTGAGACAAAGACGTTGTCTACAAAATCACAGCCCGATTGGGAACTTGTGACGGCGTAAGCACCTGGAGTGGTCACCCACAATTGGTTGCCCGGGGCACCGTTGGACCAGAGGTAATCTGACGCTCCAAATGCGGCCAGAAGCAAGACGCTGTCTTGATCACAAAAACTCACATTCTCAGGAAGGTTGGCTTCAAAAGCATCCACCACCTCGATGAACACCTGGTCGTTGACCTGGCATTCTCCATCGCTAACGTTGACGCTGTATATGCCCGAATTGGACACGGCATAGGTAGAGGACACGGTACCATCTTGCCACAAGCAAGTTGCCGCCGGATAACCTGGGTCCAAGATGAATGGAACGCCGGGACACACCGTGGTGTCCAATCCCAGATCCACACTGGTCAGCGCACTTAAAGTCACATCGATGTCGTCTGTGACGGCACATCCTTCGGTTGTGGTAGCGGTCACCAAATACACGCCTGTAGCGTTGACCGTATACTCAGCATCGCCAGGTCCTCCTTGCCATTGAAATGACGGGGGCAACCCACTCCAAGCGTTGTTGGTCGCATTTAAGGTCACATCCTCACCCACGCACAAAGTCACGGCAGGGCCCAAATCCAATGGGTATTCTTCAAACCAAGCCACCTCAACCTCGTCGCTGGCTTGGCAGCCCATCACCTCGACGGTCACGGCGACTGTCCCCTCCAAACCCACCAATTCAGCCTGCGCGAACCCACTGGGATTCCCGTTCAGCGTCCAGGTGTAAAAAGCCCCAGGATTGCCCGCGTCAAAATTCAAGACCGTATTGGGACAAACCGTTTGGTCGGCGCCCAAATCAGGGGCAACGATGACAACCTCTGTCACATCGAGAGGAATTTCCTCCTCACATCCCTCAGCGGTAGTAATCAGTGCTACAACTCCCGTCAAACTTCCTGTTGTCCATGAATCTCCAACCGAACCATCGGGCCAAGTGGTAGTCGCACCGGGCCAAGTCAAACCCACGGTCACCGTTTCCGATGGGCAGACTTCTTCTACGATGGGGTTGAGTGCCACCGCAACGGGACCTTCAATGGCTCCGATGTCGGGGTTCGCATCGCGCAGCACGCCGCGTTGGTCCTCTGCTATCCCTAAAGCTCCTCCTGCATCAATGGCCGGACTGAGCGGCTCGCAAGCACTCAACATAAAGGCATCGGTAGATCCACCGTAATCCCCAAAAGGCAACAACTCAGGAACCACACCAATCAAATTCGCCACTGAAGCCGCATCGAATTGGGAGTCGGCATTGTCGCCCAACTTTCCTATCAAATTGTGACCCACCACCGACAACACTGGACCTCCACCATTGCGGTAGACATCTTCATCGTCTCCCGTGGGTGCTCCGAAAGCAGAATTGCCCCAAATCAGACAGTTGTCCAGTGTAAGGTCTCCGGCAGTTGTGCCAATGGCGCCACCCCGGGCCACCCCATCGGTTGGCCCTGCTCCTCCTCCAAAGGAATTGCCTGCCATCCCAGGAATGGCGGCATTTCCTGAAAATGTGCAATGGCGAAAGACATGAGATCCAGCGCGCGCAAAGAAGGCGCCTCCAAACGCTGCAGCTCCACCTCCAGCCCCTGCCCCATTGGTCGCCCCATCACCTCCAGAGCCGCCGAACATTACACCAGCCGCGCCGGAACCGGGACCTCCTGCGGTTGCCCAACCTGGATTTTCATATCCGCCGCCGCCGCCGCCGCCACCAACACTTCCTGGGCTTCCGTTTTCGTTGCCGCCACCAATGTTTCCACCATCACCCCCGCTTCCCCAATTGGTAAAACTGCTCCCCCCATCGCCGCCTCCGCCGGCTGCACCGCCATTTCCGCCATCACCACCAAAGGCCTGACAACCAGAAAACGTACAATTCTCAAAAACAGAACTCGAACCCAACCAAGAGCTCACAGCACCACCGGCGCCAAAGGCACCGCCGCCGCCACCGCCGCCGCCATTTTCTCCATCGTTGGCTTCGGCCACACACCCCGAAAAAGTGCAGCCATACAATTCCATGGCACCCCGGTTGTGTATGCCGCCTCCAAAGCCAATGCCCGATGTGCAGTCCTTGATAGAAACGCGGTTCAAAATAAAATTGTCACAGTCGCTCTCGATGGCCCCTCCAGGGTCGTTGCCATCAAAGCCATTGCGGAATTCTACATCATTGAGGCTAAATAAAGTGATGTTGCTTCCGAGGTCTAAAAACCTCGAGCTCCCGGCAGCGTCTACAAAGGTTGTCCGGGTTCCGCCACCCAGCACCGATATGTCCCCCGCATTGAGGAACAACTCGCCGTTGGTCCAAGCGTAGGTTCCCTCAGGCAACACGATCTCTACAGCGCCTGCCGTTGATGCGGCCTCCTGCAATGCAGCACGAAAAGTGCACAGTCCTCCTCCACCATCGCAAGTGCCGTCAGCGGGGTTCACATCTACTCCGTCCACAAACGTATCTACCGTAATAATGGTCTGAGCTTCAACAGAAAAGCCAATGGTTATCAGAACCATTAGACACGACAAAAAATGTTGTTTCATAGGAATTGGCACGGCTGCAAAGTACGAACCGCCCAACGGGGAAAAAGGTTGCGAAAGGGATTGATTATTCAAACAGAACCTGAGAAATTCAAGGTTCGAATCTCCTTCCCATGTGCTCCATTACTGCTTTGCTTAACCGATCCCAAGAAGCCGATTCAGACCGGCAAACAGTATTGGAAGCCTCTCTTTGCCAGCGTCACCGCGGTCCTGACTGGTCAGGCGTAATTGAACACCCTGGCGCCATCATTGCCCACGAGCGCTTGGCCATTGTCGATGTCTTGAGTGGCGCACAGCCCATGGTAGACCCCGAAAAACAAACAATTCTGGCGGTCAACGGTGAGATTTATAACCACCAAGAGCTGCGCACCAGTGAAAGTGCGAAGGGTTACCCATTCCAATCCGCCAGCGATTGCGAAGTCATCTTGGCCCTTCACCGAAACTGCGGGGCACAATTGGTCGAAAAATTGAGCGGCATGTATGCCTTTGTCCTGTTCGATCCCGAAACGGACCATTGGATGATCGCCCGCGATCCCATCGGCATCATTCCATTGTACCATGGCACAGATGGCGAAGGCCGGTTGTGGGTGGCCTCAGAAATGAAGGCGCTCACCGATGTATGCGACGATGTGCGGCTGTTTCCTCCAGGTCATGTTTGGGAAAAAGGACAGGATGCCCCGGTCCAATTTTACACCCGGGACTGGATGACCGGCGAATTGCCCAACGCCCCTTACAAGCCCGAGGAACTCAATGAGGCCTTGACGGATGCCGTTCGCAAGCACCTCATGGGAGACGTGCCCTATGGGTTGCTGATCTCAGGAGGGCTGGACAGTTCAGTCATCGCCGCCATTGCCATGAAACACGCCGCAAGGCGTGTCGACGATGGGGGCCACACTGAAGCTTGGTGGCCCCGTGTCCACAGCTTTTCCATTGGCCTCGATGGGTCTCCTGACCTGGCAGCGGCCAAGGAAGTGGCAGAAGCCATTGGAACCGTGCACCACGGACTCCATTTCACGATTCAAGAAGGCATTGACGCCCTTTCCGAAGTCATTCGCCACATCGAGACCTACGATGTAACCACCATTCGCGCTTCCACGCCCATGTACCTCATGGCTCGGAAGATCAAAGCCATGGGCATCAAAATGGTGCTCAGCGGAGAAGGGGCCGACGAACTGTTTGGTGGGTATTTGTATTTCCACATGGCACCCGACGCCAAAGAATTCCACGAAGAAACGGTCCGAAAAGTACTGGGACTGCACCAGTACGACTGCGCCCGGGCCAACAAATCGATGATGGCTTGGGGCATCGAAGCCCGCGTTCCATTTCTCGATCGGGAGTTTATCGATTACGCCATGAATTTGGATCCCGCCGCGAAAATGGGCGGTGCCGGGCGCATCGAAAAAGCCGCCATTCGACAGGCCTTTGAAGGGTACATACCCGACCATATTCTGAACCGACAAAAAGAACAATTCAGCGATGGCGTGGGCTACGGCTGGATCGACGGATTGCGGGACCATGCAGAGGCGCAAGTGAGCGATGCCGAAATGGAAAGGGCTGCAGTGCGGTTTCCAATCCACCCACCCGCCACCAAAGAAGGCTACTTCTACCGCAAATTGTTTGAAGTCCATTACCCCTCTGCTGCCGCGGCAGCTACGGTGCCTGGAGGCAAAAGCGTGGCCTGCAGCACAGAGAAAGCCTTGGAATGGGACGCCAGACTCAAAGACAACATTGACCCAAGCGGTCGCGCCGTTGGCGGAATCCACAACGACGCATACAACCCAGAATAAGCCTGTAGCGGTCACTTTTAAAAAGCTGGGCCCCAAATTGCCCCTTCTCGGCACGCCGACAGCTGTTTATCAGTGGTTTTGCTCCAAAAAGACGTATCCTGTAGCATGCGAATCAGCTACCGCCATGAAGCGGAATCAGGTGCGGTTTATAGCTTGGAACAACGCGGAGAATTGCTCCACGTCCACAGTAAAATTCCACAGCTAGAACTCCGGTGGTCTAAAGACCATTGGAAGCCGGAAAAGAACTGGTTCGAGCGCAGTGAAGTCTTCCCCATTGAAGTGGGCTTGGATGAGTTTTTGGCGCGTCAACTTCCCCACCTCAACGGCTGCAGCATACAGTCCTTTATCCGGGGAATGGACACCAAGCACAAAGGCCATTCCTCTTTTGCAGGAAAATGGTTCAACTTCCAGTCCAATGGCAACATGCCTTCGGTCGAGAAGGCCCACAAAAGCCTGCTGAAAACCACCGCCAGTTATTACGGCGTCCAATCTCTATTTGGATAAGCCCTCATCTTTGAGGAGGGCGGTTGGGCAGGAAGCGCGTGCTCTTGCTCAGTCGGTCAGACGCAACTCTTTGGTCACCGTTCCATCAGACCATTGGTGTAAGAGGATCCCATTGCCCGAAACATGAGGCCTCCCCAAAAGGTCAACCGTTCCGACTAACGTGCGCGAACCAGGCGCTTCTGCGATGGCGTTCACAGAGGAAGCCACCGCGATTGAACCAGGGGCAATGCCCACTGGAATGGACCATTGCAAGCCAGCTTCAAAATCCCACAACTCCACAACACCTTCTGTCGAGAAATCTGTGGTTCCCAACAAAGTTTGATCCGGAGACAACACGGACATGGTGTACACTGAGCCTCCGTTGCCATTCCATCCTTCCAGCGCTTGTAACGTGCCTCCATCGGCTTTGCGGAAGCCCGCCTCTCCATAGATTTGATAGAGTACGGAACCTTCGTACCAATCCGCAGCGCCACAACCCGCAGTAACATTGGCTACCACTTCAGTAGCGGCATCGGTTGCCCCATCCCATCGGCTCAAAGAAGTGCCATCGTACTGCTGGGCGTTTACAGAAACTACAGCGCCGCCGTCTCCAGCAAACAGATGAACTGGATTCAGCCCGTCGGGACCAAGGTCGGCCTCTGTGTATGCTCCTGTTGTAAGGTCAATGCGGCCGATGCGGCCCACCTCTTCTCCATAGGCGAATGCGTTATTGACAGCCACAAAAATGCCTCCATTGCTCACGGCCATGCCCTCTGAAGCAAAAGCTGGTCCAGTGTTACCTGCTGCGGCCCAACCAGAATCCCACGACAAATCCTGCGCATCCAATGCGACGATGTAGTGTTCAAAATCAACGGAACCCCAGGTCACAGGGTCCACGTCTCCCCGCGTCACAAAAACGCGGTCTCCCTGCAGATGAACGTTTCGCGCGCCATCGAGGGCTTGCTGCGCGAGCACCTCACCGGTGAAAGCGTCCAGCTTAAAAACCGTATCCTCGGCAGCCACAAACACCACCGAGGCGTCTTCAGAAAGGGCCAAGTCCACAGCAAATGAGTGGCCTTCAAACACCCGCAAAACCTCAAAAGAAGGCGATGGCGCAGACAGGTCAATCACTCCGATCCTGGGGGATTCAAGCACCTCACCTGAATAGAAGTCCTGCGCCCCCTCACACAACACAAAAGCCCGGTCTTGGGCCTGGGTCTGCCACACCATTGCGCTGCACAAGAGTGCCATAAACAGTCGAGAAATTAGACGTGAAGCGTGATTTTTCATGGGGTTGGGAATCGGCGTAAAGCTAATTTGAAGACGGACCAATTCAACCTCTAATGTCACCAAACGTTATATTCGGGAATGCGCTCTCGATTCAAGTCCATACGCACCATCGGTTTGCTCGGATTGTTGGGTTTGTCGGCATGCTCTCCGGACGAACTGGTCTACGAGAACAATCCTGTGCCGCCTTACGATGGCGTTCCAACCGTGCTGGTCGACGCATACCTCACGCGTGTTTTCATTGACTTGATTGGCAGGGAACCTTTAGAACTTGAGTTGGAGACCGAACGTGCAGCCCTGCGTGCCGGGGCACTGGGCATAGAAGCCCGTTCCAATGTGGTCGCGCGACTGATGGGTGCAGACCCAGATTACGCCCCGTTGTATGACCGCAAACTGAGCGATGACCTCTCAGGGAGGTTTTTGGATGGCTTCAGTCAAGAGGCCATGGATGCAGAGCTGGAAAGCCTGTTGAACATGGCCACCATGGATTCACTGCAAGGAAACACCGACGGCTACCTGTACAACACGTGGCAGGCAGAACGCATGGAGCGCCTGCGAGGGGCCGTGGACGGTTATCGGTTGGGCAGCTTTTCTTGGCGTGAAGTCAGCCGGAGGTATTGCGACAACGTGACCTACGATGAGCTCAACATGAACAGTTTCAACTTCGTCAATGCCACATTTGACGACCTGTTCGGGCGTTACCCTACAGAAGCAGAATTTGAGCAAGCCTATGCCGCAGTGGAGTTCAACTCCAGCGCAGCGGTGTTCGGCACTGCCATTTCGAATGCAGCCGAATACCTGCAAGTCCTGGTCGCCAATGGCGAGTTTGACGAAGGTTCGGTCCGCTGGTGGGCGGAACGGCTGCTGGTTCGCACCATCACCGATGCAGAAATGGTGGCTTGGAGGCAAACGGTAGGAACCGATGTCAACATCCGCGCTCTGCAACAGCTCCTGATCACCTCTGACGA
>Ga0208965_1001254_pt1 | contig 11269 bp, 6 predicted proteins | sample AOAMet1_07_M0_10_2_FD_188230 | JGI IMG/M metagenome (GOLD analysis project Ga0208965, IMG submission 188230) | Ammonia-oxidizing marine microbial communities from Monterey Bay, California, USA - CAN11_07_M0_10 (SPAdes) | ecosystem: Environmental > Aquatic > Marine > Intertidal zone | place...
GGAACCCATAACTGGGACCAATGGAGTCTATTTGTAAGAGCGGCCCAGGCCGCAGCACTGACAATGAAAATGATTTGGCGGTTCACCTGCCGCGCCTACGGCGCCTGAAATAGTGTGAATCGTAATGAAACGAATGTTAATCAACGCCAGCCATCCGGAAGAAGTCCGGGTGGCGCTGGTGGATGGCCAGAGACTTTATGATCTGGACATCGAGCATCGCACCCGCGAACAGAAAAAAGCCAACATCTATAAAGGCAAGATCACCCGCATCGAGCCGTCCCTGGAAGCCGCCTTCGTGGATTTCGGCGCCGAGCGTCACGGTTTCCTGCCCCTCAAGGAAATTTCCCGCCAGTACTTCCAGAAAGACCCCAAGGACATCCAGGGCCGCATCAATATCAAGGATGTGATCAAGGAAGGTCAGGAAATCATCATTCAGGTGGACAAAGAGGAGCGCGGTAACAAAGGCGCCGCGCTCACCACCTTTATCAGCCTGGCCGGCCGCTACCTGGTGCTGATGCCCAACAACCCGCGCGCCGGCGGCATTTCCCGCCGCATCGAGGGCGAGGAGCGCCAGCAGCTCAAGGAAGCCCTGGGCAGCCTGGACATCCCCGACGAAATGGGCGTGATCGTGCGCACCGCCGGCCTGGGCCGCGGCGCCGAGGAACTGCAGTGGGATCTTAACTACCTGCTCAAGCTGTGGGGCTCCATCGCCGAGGCGTCGGAAACCCGTAAAGCGCCCTTCCTGGTGTACCAGGAATCCAACGTCATCATCCGCGCGATCCGCGATTACCTGCGCAAGGACATCGGCGAAGTCCTGATCGATTCCGAAAAGGTCTACAACGAGGCCCAGGCGTTCGTGCAGCAGGTGATGACCGATTTTCAGCACAAGCTGAAGCTGTATAACGACGACACGCCGCTGTTCTCCCGTTACCAGATCGAATCGCAGATCGAGACCGCCTTCGAACGTGAAGTGAAGCTGCCCTCCGGCGGCTCCATCGTCATTGATCCCACCGAAGCGCTGGTGTCCATCGACATCAACTCGTCGCGCGCCACCAAGGGCGCCGACATCGAGGAAACCGCGCTGCAGACCAACCTGGAAGCGGCGGAAGAGATCGCCCGCCAGCTGCGCCTGCGCGACATCGGCGGCCTGATCGTGGTCGATTTCATCGACATGGGCCCGGCGCGCAATCAACGCGAAGTGGAAAACCGCATGCGCGACGCGCTGGAAGCGGACCGTGCCCGTATTCAACTGGGCCGTATCTCCCGCTTCGGCCTGCTGGAACTGTCCCGCCAGCGGCTGCGCCCCAGCCTCGGCGAGACCTCCAGCATCGTGTGCCCGCGCTGTGACGGCCTGGGCCACATCCGCGACGTCAAATCCCTGGCCTTGAGCATCCTCCGCCTGATCGAGGAAGAGGTGATGAAGGAACGCACCGGGGAGATCCAGGCCCAGGTGCCGGTGGCCGTGGCCACCTACCTGCTCAACGAGAAGCGCCCGGTACTGCGGGAAATCGAAAGCATCCACAAAGTGCGCGTGCTGATTATCCCCAACCCCAACCTGGAAACCCCGCACTTCCAGGTCGAGCGCATTCGCGACGACCAGACCAAGGCCCAGGTGAGCCACGAGCTGGAGCTGCTGGAAGGCCAGCAGGACCCGGCCACCCTGTCCGCCCAGGACACCGAAATCAAAACCCAGGAGCCGGCGGTGAAGCTGGTGGCGCCGGACACCGCGCCGCCGCCGCCCAAACCGCAGCCGGAGCCGAAACCGGAAGCCGCCGCTGCCAAGGCGCCCTCCAAGAAGCCCGCCACCGCGCCGAAGCCGCCGCTGGAGCCGGGTCTGCTGGCCCGTTTCTTCACCTGGCTGGCGGCGCTGTTCAGTGCCTCCGAGGACGAGAAACAGCAGCTTGACGGCCAGCGCGACGGCCAGCGCGGCAACCGCCAGAACCGGGACGGCAAAGCCGACGCCCGGGGCAACAACAACCGTGGCGGTGATAACCGCCGTGGCGGCCGCCGCAACGGCGGCAACCGCAACCGGAACGCCGACGGCGATAACCGGGGCGGCGACGGTCGTGGTGGCGATAACCGTGGCGAGAACCGCAAGGACGACAACCAGGACGGCAAGAGCGAAGGCGGCAACCGCCGTGGCGGCCGCAACCGTCGTGGCGGCCGTGGCGGCAACCGGGGCGGTGACAACCGCAACGGCGACAACCGTGGTGCCGACAACCGAAGCGACGACCAGAAAAGCGCCGACAGCGGTAAGCCGGAGTCCAAGCAGGACAATAAGCAGGACGCCAAGCCGGATAACAAAGGCGAGTCCAAAGGTGGCGCCGGCAAAGGCCCGCGCAAGGACGACGGCCCCAAAGCCCAGCGCCGCACCGACAGCAAGGACGACCGTCCCCTGCGCGAGCGCCAGCGTCCCGGCGCCCAGGACAAAGCGGCCCAGGATAAAGGCGCCCAGAGCGACGACCAGACCACCGCCGGCGGCCCGCCGCCGCGCATGACGTCCGAGGACAACACCCCCGGTCGTGATCAGGAGCGTGGTGACAGCCGTCCGCCCAAGGCCAAACTGGTGCCCGCCGAAGAGCACGGCGAACCGAAAACCGCCGCCGCCAAGCCGAGCGCGGAACAGGCCACCGAGGCTCAGGCGCCCCAGGCCGCCGCAGCCCGTCAGGAAGAGCAGCCCAAGGCCGCCACCGGCGACGCCGCGCCGGCGCCCTCTGCCGAGGCCCCTTCAGCCAAAGCGCAGAAGCCCGCCAGTCAGGAAGCGCCGTCAGCTAAGCCGGAAGAGCCCTCAGCCAAAACGGAGGAGCCCTCAGCCAAAGCTGAAGAGCCTTCAGCGAAGGTGGAAGAGCCTTCAGCGAAGGTGGAAGAGCCCTCAGCGAAAGTGGACCAGCCTTCAGCCAAGGCGGAACAACCGTCAGCGAAAGCAGACGAGTCCTCGGCTAAAGCAGACGAGCCCTCGGCTAAAGCAGACGAGCCCTCGGCTAAAGCGGAGGAGTCCCCGGCTAAGGTAGAGGAGCCTTCAACTAAGGCAGAAACCCCGTCAGCCAAAGAGGAAGAGCCTTCCGCCAAGGTAGAAGAGCCTTCAGCCAAGGTTGAGGAGCCCTCAGCGAAGGTAGAAAAGCCTTCAGCCAAGCCGGAAGGACCTTCAGCAAAAGCCGAAGAAGCTCCGGCCAAAGAAGCGTCTTCAGCGAAGGCGGAAGAGCCTTCACCCAAGGCGGAGGCACCTTCTTCCGAGCAGGCGCCTTCACCGGCAGCGGATCAGGTCCGCCGTGCCGGCAACGACCCGCGTGACCGCAAACCAGGCCAGCCGGTACCGCAGCCGGAACGCCAACCCGCCGCCAAACCCGCACCGGCCGCCGAACAAGCGCCGGCCAAGGCGGAGACCGGCGAAGCGGAACAGCCGGCCACCCCGGCGTTCAGCAAGCCGGTGGCGCCGGAGCGTCCGGCCGGGCGCGCCAGCAATGACCCGCGCCTGCGCCGCCGTCAGCAACAGGCGGAACAAGCCGCCCGGGAAAATTCCGGCGACGGCAACCCCGGTGCCTGATCGGTCCACCCGACGGTCACACCAATAAAAAAACCGCCCTTCGGGGCGGTTTTTTTTATGTGCCGTCGGAATACTTGAAGGCCCGGCGGCGCGTGTCGATGGCGCCCATGAGGTCGTCGAGGGCCAGGTAGAGGCACGGCACCACGAACAGAATCAACGCGGTGGCGAACACGATGCCGAAGCCCAGGGACACCGCCATCGGGATCAGGTAAGCGGCCTGCAGGGAGGTTTCGAAGATGATCGGCATCAGCCCGGCGAAGGTGGTCATGGTGGTGAGAAGAATCGGCCGGAAGCGGCGCAGGCCCGCTTCATAGACTGCCTGGGCCGCGCCCAGCCGGTGCCGCTGGCGGTTGGCGTAGTCGACCATGATCAGCGAATCGTTCACCACCACCCCGGCCAGGGCGATGATGCCCATGAAGCTGACCAGCGACAGGTCCATGCCCAGCAGAATGTGGCCGAGCACCGCGCCCACGGCGCCGAACGGAATCGCCAGCATCACCACCAGCGGCTGCAGGTAGCTGCCGAACGCCACCGCCAGCAGCGCGAAGATCACGCCCAGTGCCAGGGCGAAGCCGCCCCACAGCGCCGAGGTGGACTCACGCATGTCCGCCTGGCCGCCCTGGAAGGTCCAGGTCAGGCCCGGGTAGTCGGCGCGCAGTTGCGGCAGCAGCTCGTCGCGGACCACGGCGAGCACCTGGCTGGTGGCGCTTTTCGGCAGCACGTCGGTGCCCACGGTGATCACACGGCGCCCGTCGCGGCGGTCGATGGAGCGGAACGACTCGCTGATGGTGACGCTGGCCACGTCGGTCAGCGGCACTTCGCCGCCCTCCGGCAGCTGCACCACGAAGGTGTCCAGGTAACGCAGGTCCTGGCGCTCCTCTTCCGGCAGCCGCACGCGGATTTCGTTTTCGTTGATGCCGCGCAGCTGTCGCAGCGCGATGGCGCCGTAGAACGCATCCCGCAGCTGCCGGCCCACCTCGGCGCCGGTGAGGCCCAGGGCGTCCGCCTGCGGCGTCAGGCTGACGTCGAACTGCGGTTTACCGGTGGTGTAGCTGTCGTTGACGTTGCGGGTCTGGGACAGGCCTTTCATGGCGTTCAGCAGGCGCTCGCTGGCCTTGGCGAGCACGTCGATATCGGTATGGCTGAGGTCCACGCTGATATCGTCGCGCCAGGAGCCGGGGCCCTGCTCCGCCTCGAAGGTGATCTGATCGACGCCCTTGAAATCACCGATCTGGTCCCGCCACAGCTCGACGATCTGCTGCACCGTCATGTCCCGTTCGTGTTCCGGCTTTAACACCAGCTCCACGTCGATTTTCTGCTCGCCGCGCACGTTGGTCTTGATGCCCTCGGCGTTGCGTGCCAGGTCGTTTTCCTCGAACAGCCGCTCGGTTTCCCGGGTCAGCGCCAGGGCCAGCTCACCGGCCTGGCGCGGCGTGGTGCCCACCGGCAGACGGATGCCCGCTTCGATCTCGTCCGCCGGCACTTCCGGCATCATGATCATGCCCATGTGGTCGCTGCCGGCGTAGGCGCCCACCACCAGCATCAGGGTCAGGGCGGCGCTCAGGGTCACGTAGCGATAGCGCAGCGCCCGGTCCAGCAGCGGCCGGTAACCGCGCTCCACCAGCGTCTGAAAATAACCGGAGAAGCGGCGCTGCACGCGGTGCAGGGCGCGCCCGTAGACGGTCACCGTGCCCTTGCCGCTGTGCGCCAGGTGGGCCGGCAGAATGAACAGCGCTTCGAACAGCGAGATCGCCAGCACCACGATCACCACCGCCCCCAGCGGCCACCAGAAATTACCGGTGACGCCGGGCATGAACAGCAGCGGCATGAAGGCGACGATGTTGGTGAGAATACTGAAGGTGACCGGCCCGGCGATGTCACGGGCGCCCTGCACCGCCGCGTCCATGAAACTCATGCCCTGCTCGCGGTACTCGTAGATGTTCTCGCCCACCACGATGGCGTCGTCCACCACGATGCCCAGCACCATCAGGAAGCCGAACATGGAGATCATGTTCACGCTCACGCCCATGGCCGGCAGGAACAGCACCCCGCCGACGAAGGACACGGTCATGCCCATCATGATCCAGAACGCCAGCCGGTACTCCAGGAACAGGCTGAGAATCACCAGCACGATCACCATCGCCAGGATGCCGTTCTTCAGCAGCATGTCCATGCGGCTTTCAAACTGCTCGGCGCGGTTGCTGTCGATGCGCACCCGCACCGGGTCCGGCAGGGTGGTCTTGAGTTCCGCCATCACCCCTTCCACCGCCGCGGCGATGTCCAGCGGCGACTGGCTGCCGGTGCGGAAGATCTCGATCTCCACCGACGGCTGGCCGTTGAAACGGGAGTGGAAACCGGTGTCCTCGAAGCCGTCGCGCACCGTGGCGATGTCGCCCAGGGTCACCACCGCGCCGGAATCCGCGCGGCTCACCACGATGCGGGAAAACTCGTCGGCCCACTGCTTGCGCTCTTTCAGGCGCAGCAGAATCTCGCCGTTGTCGGTGGCCAGATTGCCGGCGGGCACGTCGCGGCTGGACTGCTCGATGATCGACGCCACCTGGTCCAGGGTCAGGTCGTACTCGCGCAGCGTGGCCTGGGAAATTTCCACGCTGGTCAAGTAGTCGGGCACGTCGCTGATGTCCGCCCGGGTCACCGCGGACTCGCTGAGCAGGCGGTTGCGCACCTGCTCGCCAAGCTGGCGCAGGGTCCAGATGTCCACTTCGCCGTACAGCACCAGCTCCATCACATCGCGGGTGCGCGCCTGCAGGCGCACGCGCGGCTCTTCCGCCTGGTCCGGGAAGGTGCGCACCCGGTCCACCGCCTGTTCGATGTCCTGCAGCGCCTGCATGCGGTTGGCGCCGGCCACCAGCTCCAGCTGAATCACGCCGCTGCCTTCGCGGGCGGTGGACACCATTTCCTCGATGCTCTCGACGCCCTGCACCGCCTCTTCCACCGGCATCAGCACGCCCTGCTCCACCTCCTCGGGCGCGGCGCCGGGGTAGGTCACCTCCACTTCGACAACGTCGAGCTGGGCTTCCGGGAAGATCTCTTTCTGGACCTGCACCGCCATCCACAGGCCGCCGCCGAGCAGCAGAATCATCAGCAGATTGGCGGCGATGCTGTTGCGCGCCATCCACTCGATCGGGCCCACCCAGCCCTGGCGGCGCGGCGCGCTCATTCCATGGTCTCCGCGCCGGCGGCGTCCTCGAGACGCAGGGCGGCGCCGTCCACCACCGTGGCCAGATCGGTGGCCACCACCTGATCGCCCTGGTCGAGCCCGTCGCTGAGGTAGACGTAGTCGTTGTCACGCAGCAGCACGGTGACGTCGCGGATATCCAGAGCGCCGTCCTCCATCACCCAGACCGTGTCCTCGCGGCGCAGCAGATCGCGGTCCAGACGCACCACGTCGTCCAGCGCCCGGCCTTCGATGGCGGTGCGCACGAAGGCGCCGAGAATCAGGCTCGGCGCGCCGGCCTCCGACTGCAACGCCAGCGGGTCCTCGACGCTGACCAGCACCCGCGCCAGGCGGGCGTTGGCGTCCAGCTCGCCGACCAGCCGCTGCAGGCGGCCCTGGCGGCTCATTGACGGCCCCCAGGCGGCCTCGTGGCGCAGGGTGACGGGCGCGCCCTGCTCGCCGTCCTCTTCGGCGAAGCGCAGCCAGCGCAGTTGCGACAGCGGTACGCTGGCCGACACCCAGTAACGGTCCGTGGCCACCAGCCGGGCCAGGCTGTCGCCGGTGCTCACCTGGGAGCCGGTGGCCACGTCGCGGGACAGGATCTGGGCGTCGAAGGGCGCGCTGATACGGGTACGCTGGAGATCCAGTTCGGCGCGACGCAGGGCCGCCTCGGCGAAATCCACCCGGGCACGGGCCTGCTTCAACTGCGGCTGGCGCAGCACCAGGTGCCGGTTGCCCTCGTCCAGCTCTTCACCCAGCAATTCGAAATCCTGTTCGGCCACCGCCTGGCGGCCCTGCTCCAGTTCCAGATCGGCGCGCGCCTGCGCCAACTCACTGCGCCGTTGCCGCAGCGCGGCCTGGTAATCCGCCGGATCGATGCGCAACAGGGCGGTGCCCTCGGCCACCCGGCCGCCGGGCTCAAATGCCTCGGCCAGCTCGATGACACGGCCGCTGACGCGGGGCTGCAGGGTCACTTCCCGGGCCGGCACCACCCGGCCCATCACTTCAATCACCGGGGTGAAGCGGCCCCGTTCGGCGCTGCGTACCTCCACCAGCATGGCGGTTTCCCGCGCCACATCGCCGCGCGTGGCGGTGGGCTCGGTCTTGAAGATCAGCACCATCAGCGCCACGCCGGCGAGCAGGATCAGCACCGACACCAGCGCCGTCTTGCCGCGCCCGGCCCGCCCGCTCTCCGGGCGCGCGGCCTGGTCGTCCACCGTGTTGCTCATGCGTTTTCTTCCTCTTCGGGCACCGGGAAACCGCCGGCCAGCGCCCGGTACAGGGCCACCCGGAACGCCAGCAGGTCCTGGCGGGCGGTGATCAGGGTGCGGCGCAGTTCCTGGCGTTCCTGGAGCGCGCTCAGCACCTCCAGGTAGCCGACCGCGCCGTTAACGTACTGAATACGCAATTGCCGGTAGGCGCTGCCCGCCAGTGCCAGCTGCTCGCGCAGGCTCTCCATGCGCCGCTGCTGCTGGCGCTCCTGAACCAGGGCGTCCTCCACTTCCTGGAACGCCACCAGCGTCGCCTGCCCGTACTCGTACAGCCGTTGCTCGCGCAGCGAGCGGAAGCGGCGCGCCTCGGCGCGGCGCTGGCCGCCGTCGATCAACGGCAACACCAGGTTGCCGGCCAGGGTCGCCAGCCAGTCGTCGAACAGGGCCTCGCTGTCCGTGGTTTCATTGCTCAGCGACGCGGACAGGGTCAACCGGGGAAAACGCTCGGCCACCGCCGAGGCCAGGTCCGCGTCCGCCGCCTGCAATTGGAAATAGGCCTGCCGGAGATCCGGCCGGCGCCGCACCAGTTCCGCCGGCACGCCGGTGGCGGGCAGCGGCGGCAACGCCGGCAGGGTGCCGTCATCGGGGAACACCACCCCCTTGGGCGGCTCGCCCAGCAGCACCGCCAACTGGTGCTCGAGCACCCGGGTGCGGGCCTGCACGGTGAGCAATTGCTCGCGGGACGCTTCCACCAGCTGGCGCTGGCGCAGCACGTCGGCGCTGGCGCTTTCGCCGATGCCGAAACGGGCACGAATCAGCGACAGCACGTCCCGGTTGGTGTCCAGTTGGGCGCTCGCCAGCTCCTGCTGGGTGCGCTGGGTGAGCAGTTCGAACCAGGTGTTGGCCACCTCGGCGGCCAGGGACAGCGCGGCGGCCTGGTAGTCGGCGCCACTGGCCGCCACGCGGAAGGCTTCGGCGTCGGCCTGGGCGCGCACCCGGCCCCACAGATCCAGTTCGTACTCCGCCGCCAGCCCGGCGCTGAACAGATCGGTCTCACTGTCGCCGTCGTCGCGGCGCTCGGCGCCGGCGCGCGCCTCCAGGCTGGGGAACAGACCCGCTTCCTGGCGTGCCCGCACCGCGCGGGCCTGGTTGAGGCGCTCATAGGCGGCCTGCAGATCCAGATTGGCGCCCAGGGCGCGGTCCACCAGACGGTTCAGGGCGGCATCGTCGAAGGCCACCCACCACTGCTGCGGGGCGACGGCCTCGCCGGAACGGGAAAACAGCTCCGGCGTGGCCACCGGCGGCGACGACGATGGCGGCTGGCCGGCGCAGGCGGCCAGCGCCAGCAGCAGCGCGGACAGAACGGCGGCGCGCGCCCTGGACCAGGAAACTACCAAGGGGTGCATGAACAGAGGACAATCCTGATTTCTTATCGGTTCCGCCGTGGCGGCAAGGCCGGTTCAGGCTAACAGGCGCGCCCCGTGAGAACCACTGGCGCCCGGCGGCAGAACACAAAGCTTACACCCTGCCGGGTCAGCGTCAGGGCAACGCCACCGGCTCCTGTTCCAGCGTCACGCCGAAACGGGCCAGCACGTCCTCGCGCACGGCGGCGGCCAGCGCCAGCACGTCGTCGGCGCGGGCGCCGCCGTGGTTGACCAGCACCAGGGCCTGGTCCCGGTGCATACCCACCGGCCCCAGCCGGCGGCCTTTCCAGCCGGCGTCCTCGATCAGCCAGCCGGCGGCCAGCTTGGCGCCGTCCGGGTGCGGGAAGGACACCAGCTTCGGATAGTCGGCTTTCAGCCGTGCCAGCTCCGCCGCGCTGACCACCGGGTTCTTGAAAAAGCTGCCGGCGTTGGGCAGCACCGCCGGGTCGGGCAGCTTGCTTTGCCGCAGTTCAATCACCGCCGCCCGCACCGTGGCCGGGGCCAGGGTGCGCGGGTCCTGGCCGACGAAGCGCTCGGCCAGGCCGCCGTAGTCCACCCGGCGGGCGCCATGGCGGTGCAGCCGCAGGGTGATGCCGGTGATGATGAATTCGCCCCGTCGGCGGCTCTTGAACAGGCTGTCGCGGTAGTCGAATTCGCACTGATCGGCGCGAAAGCGCCCTGCCCGGCCGTCGGCCACCGCCACGGTGTCCACGCTTTCCAGGCAATCGGCCAGCTCCACGCCGTAGGCGCCGATGTTCTGAAACGGCGCGGCGCCGGCGGTGCCGGGAATCAGGGACAGGTTTTCCAGGCCGCCCCAGCCGCGCGCCACGGTGTCCGCCACCAGCCGGTCCCAGACCACGCCGGCGCCGACGCGCACCCGCACCTGATCCGCGCTCTCATCCAGGTAGTCGATGCCGTCGAACGCGGGGATCACCGTGAGGCCCGGCAGGTCGCCGCGCAGCACCACGTTGCTGCCCTCGCCGAGCACGTAGAGCGGCTCGGCCGGGTCGCGCCCGGCCAGCAGCTCGCCGAGCGCGGTCACGTCCGTGGGCCGCGCCAGCCGCCGGGCCCGGGCCGGCAGCGCCAGGGTGTTGGCGCCGCTCAGGTCGGCGTCGTGTTCGATCACAGCCGCTCCCGCAACCGCGCCAGCCACAGGTCACTGGCGCGCTCCACCAGATTGAGCACGTGGCCGAAACCGTCCTCGTCGCCGTAGTAGGGGTCCGGCACTTCACCGGGGCCGTCATCGCCGAGCACATCCAGGAAGCGCGCCAGTACCAGACCCTCGCGGGCGACGCCCGGGCCCGGGTCGAGCGCGCGCAGGTCGGCCAGGTTGCTGTTGTCCATGGCCAGGATGTAATCGAAGTGGCGGAAGTCCTCGGCGCTCACCTGGCGGGCGCGCAGGTCGTCCATCGGGTAGCCGCGCTCGGCGGCGGCGGCGCTGGCGCGACGGTCCGGCGGCCGGCCGATGTGCCAGTCGCCGGTGCCGGCGCTCTCGATGCGAAGCCGGTCGCTCAGGCCGGCGTCCCGCACCCGCTGGCGGAACACCGCTTCGGCGGTGGGCGAGCGGCAGATGTTGCCCAGACACACAAACAGTATCGACAGCGACGTCATCCCCGGTTTTCCTCCGCTCGCAGGTGGCGGCGCATGCGCTGCAGGTCCATGTCCGTGTCGACCCCGCCGGGCACCGGCTCGCGGGCCGGCGCCACATGGATGGCGACGCCGTTGGCCAGGGCCCGCAGTTGCTCCAGGGATTCGTGCATTTCCATGGAGGCCGGCTCCCAGCTCACGAACTGGTGCAGAAAGCCGACCCGATAGGCATAGATACCGATATGACGCCACCAGTAGCCCGGGTCCATATCGATATCGTGCGGGTTCGGTTGCTGGCTGAAGGCATCGCGATGCCAGGGGATCGGCG
>Ga0208965_1001256_pt1 | contig 11259 bp, 9 predicted proteins | sample AOAMet1_07_M0_10_2_FD_188230 | JGI IMG/M metagenome (GOLD analysis project Ga0208965, IMG submission 188230) | Ammonia-oxidizing marine microbial communities from Monterey Bay, California, USA - CAN11_07_M0_10 (SPAdes) | ecosystem: Environmental > Aquatic > Marine > Intertidal zone | place...
ATTGAAGAGGGCGTAACTATCCAACCGTATTGGCGTCAGGTCGTTCGGCACCATACGGACAACTTAGTGGGCGTTGATATGCACATCGCATATCTGCCACAGGTTTATAAGTGGGGCTTGAAAGCCTGATTTAATAACTGGGCCGCTTCAATTATTTGGGGTGGCCCATTATTTGGATACAGACATAATATTATCAGTACCCTAAGGACCCCAAAAAATGGGAATATTCATAATACGCCGCACAGCTTTAATGTTGCTTACGGCTATATCCCTGACATTTATAGTCTTCGTGATGACCAATTTACAACCAAATTTGGAAAAATTGGCCAAAACACAGGGCAATTTCCGTATGTCAGAAGCAGAAGTATCGAGTTATTTAAGAGATCGTGGCTTTAATCGGCCGATCACACTTAAATACGGTGAATGGCTAGGAGTAGTCCCGAGTTATCGTATCGAAGGGCGAGATGGGGAAACCCGTAGTCGGTGCTCTGCCCATGGAGTAATTCAATCAAATACACCTAGGTATTGTGGAATCATTCAAGGTTATTGGGGGCAAAGCTGGGTATTCAAAGAACCTGTAGCCGATGTGATAGCGAAGCGTCTATCCGCAACAGGTGTTTTGATGTTTTGGGTATTTCTAGTAATGGTCCCCAGTGCATTGTTTTTAGGTGTGTTAGCCGGAATGAAAGAGGGATCACGACTAGATAGGACTTTGTCAACGGGTGCAATTGCAACGACTGCAACACCCGAATATGTGTCAGGGGTAGTTTTCATCGCTCTTCTCGCATCATCAAAATTTGGGCTAAGCCCACTTTTTAACTCTCTCGGTTGGTCTGATAAACGTATTTTATTCAAAGGATCTGCAACTTCGGCGGCCAAAGAAATGCCAACTGACTACGATATATACTGGCTGCCAGATTTTTTAGAGGGTTTCTGGTGGAAAGTCGCAGAAGCCCCAACATTAGAGAATTTTATGTTACCGGTTCTTACAATCGCGCTTTACGGCATGGGTTACATCGCCAGAATGACAAGAGCCTCTATGGCGGAAGTGATGACAAGCCAATACATTCGAACAGCAAGACTGAAAGGTGTTAATTTTAAAAGTATTGTAATTAAACATGCGCTGCGAAACGCTTTAATTGCCCCATTTACGGTGATTATGTTACAAATACCCTGGCTTCTCACAGGTGTTGTGATTGTTGAAACTCTGTTTAACTTCAAAGGATTAGGATTTGCGCTCGTGCAAGCAGCTGGAAATAATGATATCGATTTACTTCTCGCCGTATCAGTTGTTTCTGTAATAGTGGTCCTAATGACCCAACTGATATCAGATATCGGTTATGTCTTCTTAAACCCGCGCATAAGCATTTCATAGGAGCTGTGAGCAATGGAAGCGTTAACTTGGACAGGTAATGTTTGAGGTTTGTTAAACCCGATACTAGGTATATCCTTAGTATTTTTATTAGTGGCAATTATGCTCCAACTTATAAGTGGGTTATTCATTCCCTCAGCACGAGGCTTTGATGCTGATGGGAGCCTAATAAAACATTCTTTTACTGTAAAAATCAATCTAGTGGTTTGGATTAGCTTTTGTGTACTTATCGGAATTTCGTCACTTTATCTGATTGTTGGAGTAATTTTTGGCTTAGAGGGTGGCGGTATCATCGGTGGTATTTCCAAACAGCTCACCCCCGTATGGTTAACACTATTTTTGATCTTTGCTTCTTCAGTTGCATTTAAAAGGAAGCTCGGACTTTACGGCAAATTATTCGATAGCCCTGTGGGAATGATTGGCCTCGGCTTGATTTTATTTTGGGTTCTCGTAGCTATTTTTGGTGGCATGTTTGATATGATCGCAACTCATAATGAACTTTCTCAAGTTTCTGGAATGAAAAATAAATTACCTGGAACTCCAATGCGAGGTGCCGACGGTACCGACTTTCAGTATTTTTTATTGGGAGGTGACGGCCTAGCAAGGGATGTATTCAGTCGAGCCGTAAAGGGTTCAGCAATTGTCATAGTTGTCGCACCTTTAGCGACGTTATTCGCGTTCATGGTTGGAATAACTTTAGGAATACCCGCTGGTTATTACTCAGACCCAGTTTTAAAATTTGGCAATAGCGCCTTTCTAATAGCTTGCATTTTGGGCGCTCTTTTTATTGCTTTAGTAACCTTTTTAGGCGCGGCTCTAGATATAGTTATTTTATTAATCTTGATGGTGGCGCTTATTCTTTGGCTTCTTGTTAAGTCCTCACTGGATACAGTTTTAAGTTTTTTAGCCAACTTAATCCTCGCGTTCCCAGTAATTCTCCTTTTCTTTCTTCTTGTGACCCCAGAAATAGTGAAAACGGGACTGCCAAATTATATGGCTTTGATTTTATTTTTCTTTCCTGTCATATTTCTCGCCGTCCTGTTGAATTCCAAGTATCATACACGATCGGATGTCCGTCTATGGATTGTCGGCGGAGTAACAGTATTGTCCATGTGGGTCTATCTATCCATGATATCCGAACCCGACACCGCAATTCATATTTTACCAATACCACTTGATTTTATATCTATGCCGCCTGAGATCCTCGTCGTTTTCGTATCAGTCGTATTTGTTAATTCCCCTACAGTATTTCGAATTGTACGAGGCTTGACGCTGGATATTAAGTCTCGCGACTATGTTGCAGCGGCTCAAACACGCGGTGAACGAGGATGGTACATTATGCTGTGGGAAATTTTACCAAATGTTCGCGGACCGCTAATCGTAGATTTTTGCCTAAGGATTGGCTACACAACCATCCTTTTGGGAACGCTCGGTTTTTTTGGTTTAGGTCTTGAATCTGAAAGTCCAGACTGGGGCACAACCATTAACGCAGGCCGGCGTCTTTTGTCTGTCGCACCGATACCAGCTCTGGTTCCAGCAATTGCACTCATGTCACTCGTGCTTGGCTTAAATTTACTTGCAGATGGTCTGCGCGAAGAAAGTTTGAGAGATTGAAATGAGCAAAATTGAGAATGAACCAATACTTGAAATTGAAGGACTTTCAATTTCATTTTTTACGCGGATCCGAGAAATTCCGGCCGTCATGGATTTCAGCTGTACAATCCAACCGGGCGAGGCGTTAGGTCTAGTTGGCGAATCTGGATGCGGCAAATCCACCGTAGCACTTGGGGTCATGCAGGACCTAGGGGTTAATGGCCGTATTGTTGGCGGGTCAATCAAATTTAAAGGTCGCGACCTTAATCTAATGTCTGACGAGGAACTTCGGGATATTCGAGGCTCGGAAATTGCGATGATATACCAAGAACCCATGGCTTCACTAAATCCTGCTATGAAAATTGGCAGACAATTGATGGAAGTGCCAATGATCCACGAGGGGGTCAGCTCAGAGGCTGCGTATACCCGGGCTTTGGAAGTCGTTACAGATGTGAAATTACCAGATCCCGAGCGAATCTTGAAATCCTTCCCGCACCAATTGTCCGGCGGTCAACAGCAGCGCATCGTGATTGCCATGGCGCTTATGTCAAAACCAAGTCTTTTGATCCTTGACGAGCCGACCACGGCTTTAGATGTGACGGTGGAAGCTGCAGTTGTGGAGTTGGTGAAAGATTTAGGCAAAAAATACGGCACCTCAATGCTGTTTATTTCCCATAATCTTGGCTTGGTCTTGGAAACATGCGATAGAATTTGCGTCATGTATTCGGGTGAGGCGGTTGAAACCGGCCGCATTGAAGATGTCTTCGACAAAATGCAGCACCCCTATACGCAGGCTTTGTTCCGCTCAATCCCGCTGCCGGGCGCTGATAAGAACGATCGACCGCTTATAGCCATCCCCGGCAATTTCCCGCTGCCGCATGAGCGGCCCAACGGGTGTAATTTTGGGCCTCGCTGCGACTATTTTCAGGCGGGCCAATGTGACCAAGGGCATATCCCAATGGACACTGTTCCGCATGGGGAGCGGCATGGATCGCGGTGCTTGCGCTGGAATGGGATCGATTGGGACGCCCCGCTCGAGCTGGCGGAAATCAAAGCCAAGGCGGAGCCGGGCCGGGTTATTCTCAAAATCGACAATCTCAAAAAATATTATGAGGTGGCGGCCAATGCTCTCTTTGGCGGCAGCAACAAAAAGGTGGTCAAAGCCAATGAAACCCTGAGTTTCGAGGCCCGCGAGTCTGAAACTCTCGCTATTGTTGGAGAATCCGGCTGCGGAAAGTCGACTTTTGCCAAAGTTCTGATGGGTCTGGAGACGGCGACCGAAGGGGATATTCTACTAGAAAATAAGAACATCGAAGGCATCTCCATTGAAAATCGCGACACAAAGACAGTGTCCGATATCCAGATGGTCTTTCAAAATCCCTTTGACACTTTGAACCCCTCTATGACGGTCGGCAGCCAAATTGTCCGCGCCTTGGAATTATTCAAAATTGGCGAGAATGGGGCCGCGCGCCAAGAACGGATGCTCGAGCTTCTGGATTTGGTCAAACTGCCCCGCGAATTTGCTGACCGCATGCCGCGGCAACTATCAGGCGGTCAAAAGCAACGCGTTGGTATTGCTCGCGCATTTGCAGGCGACGCGAAGATTGTTGTCGCCGACGAGCCCGTGTCAGCGCTCGATGTCTCCGTACAAGCGGCGGTCACCGATTTGCTCATGGAAATTCAACGCGAGCAAAAAACTACTTTGCTCTTCATCAGCCATGATTTGTCCATCGTGCGCTACCTATCGGACCGGGTTTTAGTCATGTATCTAGGGCATGTAGTTGAAATGGGCACCACTGAGCAAGTGTTCCAACCGCCCTATCACCCGTATACCGAAGCGCTACTCAGCGCGGTTCCAGTCGCCGATACCTCAATTGAGAAAAAACACATTGTTCTTGAGGGCGACATTCCATCGGCGATGAATCCCCCTGCGGGCTGTCCGTTCCAAACCCGTTGTGGTTGGAAATCAGAGGTTCCCGGTGGTCTGTGCGAGACCAAGGTGCCTGACATCCAAACATTGGCCGGCGGCCATCAAATCAAATGCCACCTCGCCGAGGATATTTTGGCCCGAATGGATGCTGTGATTAAAATAGCCGCCGAATAGGCGCCACATCGCGCGCGCAGCCTGTCTCCATTGGCCTATGCGCCCCTTGTATGCGTGGAGCCGCACAAAGAAAACTCATCTGCATCTGTTTCGATGGTTGCACCGCAGGGCAGTTCCAGAGATATATAGCGCAACACAGCTGTGTTGGGCCGGCATGGCTTACTTTATTAAACTTAACTCAAATTTAGCATAAATGCTGGATTATGAGAGCAACAACTTGGGGGCAATGGCTATGGCTGGATCAGTAAACAAAGTAATTATTATTGGAAATTTGGGACAGGATCCTGAAGTGCGCAGTTTTCCAAGCGGCGGTAAAGTTTGTAACTTCTCTGTAGCAACTTCCGAAAACTGGAAGGATCGCAACACTGGGGAGCGCCGCGAAAAAACCGAGTGGCATCGTGTCTCCATTACATCAGAGCCATTGGTGCGCGTGGCTGAGCAGTATTTGCGCAAGGGCTCAAAAGTTTACCTTGAGGGCCAGTTAGAAACGCGCAAATGGCAAGATCAATCTGGTCAGGATCGCTATACCACAGAGGTGGTTCTACGCCCCTACCGTTCAGAATTAACCATGCTCGACAGTCGCGGTGAAGGCGGTGGTGGCGGCCAAGGGGCTGGATATATCGGCAATCAAGATGGCGGTGGCGAGGGCGGCTATATGGCCGATCCCAACCAAGGTGGCAATCAGGCGGGCGGTTATAACAGCCCCGCGCCCTCAGCAGATCTCGACGACGAAATCCCATTTTAAATCATACCCCAGCGCAGATGTCCCCTGCGCTGGGATCACTCCGACCCGGCATTTTCGGGCGCGGCTATACGGCACGCGCGGCCATCGACTCCTCCAGCACAGATAAGACCACCGCCTGCGACACATCCGTTGTCACAAACGCCTGACCTATGTCGCGGGCCATAATAAAATTTAGCTGCCCCGCAATTACTTTTTTGTCCTGCCCCATGAGCGCAACAAGAGCCATCGGATCGGGCAGTGCCGCATCTATATCGGAAATATCGGTTTTCATCCCCATGGCCTTTAAATGTGCCCGCACCCGCGATGGAGCCTCTTGGGAACATAATCCTAAACGGGCAGAGGTCTCGAAGGCCAAAGCGCAGCCGATAGCCACGCCTTCCCCATGCAGCAGGCGATCAGAATATCCCGTCGCCGCTTCCAACGCATGGCAAAACGTATGCCCGAGATTGAGCAAGGCGCGATCCCCCTGCTCTGTCTCATCACGCACCACAATATCCGCTTTCATTTGGCAGGACATCCGCACAGCCTCGCTGCGCGCCACGGGATCTCCAGCCACCAAGGCAGCTCCGTTTTGCTCAAGCCACTCAAAAAACGGCGCATTGCCCAGAAGCCCGTATTTCACGACCTCACCATAGCCAGCAAGGAAGTCCCGCGGGGCCAGCGTATCCAAAACATCTATATCGGCCAAAACTAGACTGGGTTGATGAAAAGCCCCGATGAGGTTTTTGCCCTGAGCGGCATTTATCCCGGTCTTGCCACCGACGGAGCTATCTACCTGCGCGAGCAGGCTGGTCGGAATCTGAATAAAGCGTACGCCGCGGCGTAAGATAGCGGCGGCAAAACCCACCAAATCTCCAATCACCCCGCCGCCCAAAGCGATCACCACATCCCGCCGCTCGACTTTCTCGGTCAAAAGAAAATCTGTGGTCTCGCTGAGATGCAGCCAGCTTTTCGTCGCTTCGCCCGGAGGCAGGGTTAGAGTGGAAGACGCAATGCCCAGGCTTTGCAAAGCCTCCGTCAATCGTTGGGCATGCAGTGGCGCGACGTTGCTATCAGTGACAATCGCCACTTTAGCCCGCGGCAAAATCGGTCCAATCAAAGCGCCGGCTTGATCCAAAAGACCACGACCAATGTGAATATCATAAGCCCGATCTCCCAAAGGGACGTGAACCAGTTGTGTCATGACTTCTCTCCTGATGGGCTGAACACTCCGGGCTGCGCGCGCAATGCGGTGATCACCTGCTCTGTCGTCTGGGCAATGGAGTAATTTGGATGGGATTGAACGATAACATCGGCCAGAAAATATTGATCACTGCGCGCTTCAAAAATGCGGGCCAAGGTCGCCTTGGGATCTGCGGTCTTGAGCAAAGGGCGGGTATCCTTGCTGCGCACCCGCTCCCATAGCAATTCTAAATCGGCGCTCAGAAACACCGAAATGCCAAGTTTCGAAATAAGTGCACGATTGTTACCAAACATGAAGGCGCCACCGCCTGTTGACAAGACGCAGGACGGACCTTGCAGCAACCGCTCCAGGACTTTCGATTCGACTGAGCGAAAAAATGGCTCCCCATCCCGTTCAAAAATCTCAGCAATAGAGCGATTGGCGGCCAGAGATATCTCTTGATCCGTATCTTTGAACGCAACATGCAAGGCAGCTGCCAGTGCTTTTCCGACGGCAGTTTTTCCAGATCCCATCATCCCGACTAGAACGACTGTTTTGTTGAGCGACATCTGTCTTATTCCATGACTTAAGATTAACTTGCCTTGCGTCTTCAATGGCGCGATTGTTACAAAAAGACCATAAGCAAAACTGCGCCAAAGGAAAACTCTTCGAAATGTTAAGATTGCTCAAATATCTTTTCTACCTTCTCATCGTCGCAGCGGTCGCATTTGTGGGTTTTGCCTATCTTGGGCCGGTCTTTGGTGTGGATTTTTCAGCACATATGCAAACGATTGAATTGCCACTGGCTTTGGATATCAATTGATATGAAGATTGCGCATGTTTGTTTTGTCGGCCTGATCATGGCCCAACCGGTTTGGGCTCAAACCGATGCGCCAATCTCGGCCATTGATTGGCTGTCCCAACCCGGGCTAACGCCGCTCAGCGAAGAACCTTTGGTCGTTGGCGATCCCGCACGCGGAGCGGAGCTGGCTGAGATTGATGTTATCGAACTTGATGCCCCTGTCGAGAGAACCTATGGGCTGATTCCGAGCAAAATTTCTGGAATATCGGAAAATTTCTGGACTGACCTTGATCCCCGAATGCTGCGCCAAATCCTCAATACAGCGCCGCTGTCGGGGCTTCCGGCGGCGGATGACTTGCTGCTGCGCGCGCTTCTCGCCGAAACATTGGGTGATGAAAGCGTTTTAAACACACGCGTTCAAGCCTTGATTGAGCGCGGTGCGGTGCAGGCTGCCTATAGCCTTCTGGGGCAAAGCCAGATCATGTCACAAGAGAGTTTTACACTTTTTGCAGAAACCGCTCTTTTGACTGGCAATGTGGAACGGATGTGCCGCCAACTTAACCTGTCGCGGCATTTAACAGAGGATGAAGCCTTAAAAGTCTACTGCCAGGCGCGCGCAGGATCATGGAACACAGCGGAGGTCAATTATTTCGCCCTCGACACGCTCGGCGCCTTCACCCCGACCCTCTCCGCGCTTTTGGCCGTGGATTTGGATCCAGAACTTGCCGATAGTTTGGGATTGCCGAATGTGGATCCGAACCAGTTAACGGCCTTAGAATTCCAACTGCGCGCCGGCGCGGGTCAACCTGTACCGACACAGGGTTTGCCACTGAAATTTGCGCCCTCTGACCTAAGCGCGTCCAGTGGTTGGAAGACCCAGGTTGGGGCCGCTGAACGTTTGGGCGCGGTCGGTAGCCTGCCGGCGTCACAATTGCTTGAGCGCTATAAATCCAGCCAGCCGTCCGCCTCTGGCGGTATATGGGACCGAGTGACTGCGGTCCAAAACCTTGACCTCACCCTGGCCGATCCGATTATTGACCCCAGCGACGCGCTGCTTGCCTTTTGGACCATCATGCGTGGCCAAAATCTTGTCGCCCCGCTGGCGCATGCTTGGTCACCGATGTTGATGAAATTCGACGCATCACGCGATGGGGACGATATTCTTTTCCAGATGCAAGTTCTCAGCCGTTCAAATGCCTTTGATTTTGAACCCACCATGACCCGGTTGCAGCGTATTAACCCCCATATTTTGCCTGAAAATTTTGATCGTCTGATGGCAGAATTCACTCAAGAGATGCCTGCAACTCTGCCCTTCCGCTCCGCTAATATGCTTCGAGCAATCGGATTAATCGCCGATGGATTGGAGGGAAATGAGCTGGCTTTTATTGAGGCGCTGGCGCTTTTCCGCGCGATGGGTCTGACACCAATCGCGCAACAATTGGCTATGGAGTTTATGATCTTGGCCGATATGCGATGACCTTGTCGTGGATCTCCGTTTTTCTTGAAGCACAGGCCGCGGATTTTGGGGCCGCGCGCAATACGCAAGAGGCCTATGGGCGCGACCTAAAAGATTTTCTCGCCTATCTTGAGGCGCGCGACGCAGGATTTGCCACCGCCACGCGCGCGATGGTGGAAGATTATCTGGTGCATTGCGATGCGGCCGGGCTTGCCAGCGCCACCAAAGCCAGACGGCTCTCGTCAATCAAACAGCTGTACCGGTTCGCCTTCGAAGAGGAGCTGCGCAAAGACAACCCGGCCATTCAAGTGAAAGGACCGGGAAAGGGTAAATCTCTGCCAAAGTCACTGGATCATCATGAGGTCGACCGCTTGCTGCTGCAGGCAAGGCAGATGCCCCAAAAGCGCCATGACAAGCTGCGACTGACCTGTTTGATGGAGCTTCTTTATGCCACAGGCATGCGGGTGACAGAATTGGTCAGCATGCCGGCCGAGGCGGTGCGCGGCGATCCGCAGATGATTTTGGTGCGCGGCAAAGGCGGCAAAGAGCGTATGGTGCCCGTTTCCACAACAGCCCGCGCTGCGACACAACTTTGGCTTACTCTGCGTGATACCGACCCGCAGGCGGAAAAATCCGCCTTTCTTTTTCCCTCACGCGGGAAATTGGGTCATTTGACCCGCATTTGGTTTTTTCAGCAGATCAAGAAACTGGCCATATCTGCGGGTATTGATCCGGCCAACGTCACGCCGCATACTCTGCGACATGCGTTTGCCACCCACTTATTGGCCGGTGGCGCAGATTTAAGGGCCATTCAAACTCTTTTAGGCCATGCGGATATTGCGACAACCGAGATTTACACGCATATCCAAGAAGAACGGTTGCGCGAGCTGGTGCTGGAGCATCATCCTTTGGCACAACCACTTAAAACAGGTCTGTGATGGAACATTTTGACTTTGACACTAGCTTTTGGATTACCTTTGGGGCGATTTTCGTCCTATTGATCCTATCGGGTTTTTTCTCTGGCTCAGAGACAGCCTTGACCGCAGCCTCGCGCAGCAAGCTGCAAGCGCAGGCGGATAAGGGCTCGCTTGGAGCCGCCAGGGCTTTGAAGGTGACCAATGACAATGAGCGTTTGATCGGTTCGGTTCTTCTCGGCAACAATTTGGTCAATATTCTGGCGACCTCTTTGATTACGGCGCTTTTCACAAAGATGGTGGGCGAGAATGGCATTGTTCTGGCCACATTGGTTATGACGTTTTTGGTTTTAGTCTTCGCCGAAGTGCTCCCCAAGACCTATGCAATCACCAATGCCGAAAGTGCCGCCATTAGGGTCTCGCGCCCCATATCCTTGGTCGTTTTCGTCTTCGCCCCCGTGGTCAGCTTCGTGCGCCTCCTGGTGCGTGGCGTCTTAGGGCTATTCGGCATCGCCACGGATCCTGATACAAATATTTTGGCCGTGCGCGAAGAAATCGCCGGAGCGCTCACTTTGGGCCACCAAGAGGGTTTGGTTGAAAAAGAGGACCGGGACCGCATCTTGGGTGCCTTGGATCTGGGCGATCGCACAGTCGAAGAAATCATGCTGCATCGCTCAGGTATTGAGATGATTGACGTCTCTTTGCCAGCCGAGGAAATTCTCTCTCAATGCCTCGAAAGTGCGCACACGCGCTTGCCCCTCTACCGCGGCAATCCTGAAAATATCGTAGGCGTGATCCACGCGAAAGATCTGGCCCGTGCCATGGTTAAGCTGACACGCGACAGCGCAGCCCGAAGTGAAGATCTGGCTAAGTTTCAGGTGCTGGATGTGGCGATGGAGCCCTATTTCGTGCCCGAAACAACACCTTTAGATGATCAAATGCGGCAGTTCTTAAAGCGGCACACCCATTTTGCCTTGGTGGTGGATGAATATGGCGCGTTGCAAGGGCTGATCACTTTAGAAGATATTTTGGAAGAAATCGTTGGTGAGATCACCGACGAATTTGACACAAGCGACCAAGGGGTCACGGCCGCAAAAGACGGTCATGTTGT
>Ga0208965_1001258_pt1 | contig 11254 bp, 13 predicted proteins | sample AOAMet1_07_M0_10_2_FD_188230 | JGI IMG/M metagenome (GOLD analysis project Ga0208965, IMG submission 188230) | Ammonia-oxidizing marine microbial communities from Monterey Bay, California, USA - CAN11_07_M0_10 (SPAdes) | ecosystem: Environmental > Aquatic > Marine > Intertidal zone | place...
GAGTTCAGGGCGCTGGCCAAGAGGCTCGCAAGCGCCTGATGGTCCCTAGTCGTCGGCCGGATTTGCTTTTCTGGCGGCTTCGACAGCGGCAATCTTGCTCTTCTCGCCGATGAAGACTGGGGTCTTTTGGTGGAGCTTTTCCACGGGCATATCCAGAATCGACTGCTCACCATTCGTCGAAGCACCACCCATCGCCTGGATTACGAACGCCATCGGAATGGCTTCGTAGACGAGGCGAAGCTTGCCTTCTTCATAGCCCTTGATGTTCGCTGACGGGTAAGCAAACAAGCCGCCCTGTAACACCATGCGCTTCATGTCCGACACCATGGAGGCATACCAGCGCATGTTGTGCGGCTTTACGGTACCGCCCTTGGTGTCCAGCAGGCTTGCATAATGACGCTGTAGCCACTTCGGCCAGACGGTCTGGTTCTGTCCGTTGATCGCGAGAACGTCTGCGGAGGGCAAGCCGCCCTTAATCGGCATGACCGTCCACTCAGCGCCGTCGAACATGCCTTTGTAGACTTTGTCACCATCCGCAAAATAGGCTTCGAGGTTCATGCCAAAGACAAAGAACCCGCCGCTGACAGTGTTCTTTCCATTGAAGTCAGCGTCGATTTCAGCGTTCTTGAAGATTGCGAAAATCGCGCCGGAAGGAATGCCGACAAGCGCCGACTTCGATCCGTCCAGAGGATCCAGTGCGACGCTGTACGGCCCGTCAGAGATCTTGTTCAAGCCGGGGCGTTCTTCTGACACGACATAGCGGACATTGCCGTCTGTCTTTAGCGCATTGAAGAAGGCTTCATCTGCGATGACGTCCAGCTCGATCTGATCGTCACCAGATTCATTGATTGATGTCGCAAACTTAAGCCCGGCCCCTTTCTTCAATTCGGCATAGATCTCTTCGGACGCTGAAAAAAGCGCTGCATAGATGCCGTCCAGAGCGGGTGTGCTGCTATTGAAGTTGGTGGTCATGGATTGGCTCTCGCCCCCTGAAATGGAATGGTGTTCTTACGGCCTGTGCGTGATCACGCTTCGCCCATCAACTCGCGAACGTGGTCTTCCAGGCTGAGTTGGCGAAGACGCTTCAGACGCTCAACCAGAAGGATGCGCTTCAGTCTCTGATAGGCTATTTCAAGGTCGTCATTGACGATCGCATAGTCATAGCGGCGCCAGTGACGCATTTCGGCTTTCGCATCCCGCATGCGGCGCTCGACGATCTCGTCGGTTGAACCCGGCCGGGCTGCGAGGCGCGATTTCAAGGCTTCGATGCTTGGCGGCAGGATGAAGACTGAAACGACATCTCGCGGCATCTGATCATGCAGTGCGTCCGCGCCTTGCCAGTCGACATCGAAAAGCACGTCATGGCCGGATGAAAGCAATGCCTCGGTATCGGCGCGCGGCGTCCCATAGAGATTGTCGAAGACCAGTGCCCATTCCAGAAATTCGCGCTGCGCTATCATCGTGCGGAACTCGTCGACGGACTTGAAGTGATAGTCCTTGCCATCAACCTCACCCGGTCGCTCTGGCCGCGTCGTAGCAGAAACCGACAGTTTGATGTCGGAGAATTCTTCCATCAGCTTCTTGCAAAGCGTGGTCTTGCCCGCGCCGGATGGAGAAGAAATGACGAGCATCAGGCCCCTGCGCTCGCCCTCGTCTTTTGGATGGCCGCTATTCGACATTTGCTGCCTGCTCCTTGAACTGATCTACGAGGCCTTTGAGCGCGAGTCCCGCATTCGTCAAATCGAGGCTGGCAGACTTTGAGCAGAGCGTGTTGGCCTCGCGGTTGAACTCCTGCGACAGGAAGTCGAGTTTGCGGCCAATAGGGCCGCCCTGTTCCAGCAGCCCACGAGCACTTTCTATATGGGCGCGCAGACGGTCGAGCTCTTCACGTACGTCCGCCTTCGCAACAGACAGGGCTATCTCTGCAGCAAGGCGTTCGCCATCAACCTTGTCGCTGGCCTCTAGCTCAGCAAGCTGCTTCTCCAAGCGTGCCTTCAGAAGCTTTGGTTGGTCACCTGCGAGCGCTTCAGCCTGCGCGACGGCGCGCTCCATCTCGTCGAGGTAGCCACTCAGCATCTCGTTCAGCGCCCCGCCTTCTTCAAGGCGCGCTTTGTTGAGCTGGCCGATGAGTTCATCACCGCCCGCTCGAAGCGCTGAAACAACTTCATCGCTAGCGACAGCACGTGTAGAGCTCTGGCCTGTTTCCACCACACCCTTGATGCCCATAAGGGACGCAATGGCCCCACGATCGGCCGCGTGACCAGAGGCCTTTTCGAAGTCGCGCAGAAGCTGCTGTAGCGCATCATGATTTACGCTGAGCGTCTCGGCACCGCCTGCGACCTCAATCCTCAGACCAATCTGGAGATTCCCTCGGGCGAACAATTTGGAAGCCGTCTGCTTGACCGCGCGTTCGACCTCTTCGAACCCACCTGGTACGTTCACGCGCACATCCAGCGAGCGACCATTGACGCTCTTGGCCTCAAACGCCCAGCTGCCCCAGTCCGCCTCGCCAGTTACTCTGGCGAACCCTGTCATTGAAGAGACTTGCGCACTCACTCCTGACCTCGCTCACGCGCGATCTCGCGGCGTTCATACGCGCGGTAAGCCGCAACGTTACGATTGTGCTCGGACAGGGTTTCCGCAAATGCGTGGCCACCCGTCCCATCCGCAACGAAGAAAATGTAATCGGTTTCCGGCGGGTCCAGCACAGCAGCAATTGCGTCTCGTCCCGGATTGCAGATCGGGGTTTTCGGCAGGCCATCGATCTCGTAGGTGTTCCAGTCAGTGACCCGGTCCAGTTCAGAACGATACAGCGTACGACGCACACGTTTTCCGTTCAGCGTTCGATAGAGTGGCTCACCACGTGAGACGCCATAAATGACCGTGGGGTCGCTTTCGAGACGCATACCGCGCCGCAGGCGATTGCTGAAAAGACCAGCCACCAGGGGTCGCTCCTCGGCGCTACCGGTTTCTTTCTCAACCACGGAAGCAAGAATGATCGCCTCCTCAATCGTGGAAATTGGAAGATCATCGGCTCTTTGCGGCCAGAGCTCTTCGAGCAGGTCATCCTGAGCTCTCTCCATCCGCTCGATCATTGCTGTGCGCGATTTGTCTGCGGAGAAGATATACGTATCCGGCAGAAGCGTGCCCTCGGCGATCTCGCGTTCCGGCATGTCGCCTTCCAGCTCCGGGTGGTTTTCGACAATGCGAAGAACCTGCGCCGTCGTGAGGCCCTCAGGCACTGTGATGCGATAGGTGATGACATCGCCGGACACGAGCAGATCCATGATGCCGGCAATGCTCGCGCGGGGTGGAATGGCGTACTCGCCGACCTTTAACCCGGCTTGCTGTTCGGAGAGCCGCGCATGCAGCTTCATGATATCAGCATTTGAAATGACGCCTTGGATTTCCAGACGCTGAGCAACGCCGCCGACATGGTCACCCTGGCGCACTTCAAACACAGCGCTTTCAGCGTGCGGTCCCGGTTCGCTGATTTCGTTCTGCAGCCAGAACCAGCCGCCAATAGCCCCAACTGCGCCGAGGCCAGCCAGCACGAATCCAATCGCCAGAAGCGCCTTGATGAAACGCATATCTACTCCCCCATGATACAGGCTGGCCTTACCTTGCCTGAGCTTTTTCGCTTAGGGAACTAGTCAGCCTGTTTGAGGATAAGACACGCATTGGTGCCACCAAAACCGAACGAGTTGGACATGGCTGCACGAACCTTGCCCTTCTTGGCCTTGTGCGGAATGAGATCGATTTCCGTCTCAACGCTTGGATTATCCAGATTGAGCGTCGGCGGCATGACCTGATCACGCAGCGCCAGCGCACAGAATGCGCTCTCGATCGCCCCTGCCGCCCCAAGAAGGTGGCCAACGGCAGACTTTGTGGAGGATAGGGACAGATTTTTCGCATGCTCGCCGAACAGTCGCTCGACTGCACCGATTTCGCCTTCGTCACCCTTCGGCGTCGAGGTGCCGTGCGTGTTGACGTAATCGATGTCGGTCACATCGAGGCCGGAATTATCCAGCGCCATTTTCATGGCGCGATAACCGCCCTCGGAGCCTTCTGCAGGTGCCGTGATATGATAGGCATCGCCGGTCAGGCCATAGCCTGCGACTTCCGCATAGATCTTCGCACCACGCGCCTTTGCGTGCTCGTACTCTTCGAGCATCACGATTGCGGCGCCTTCGCCCATCACAAACCCGTCCCGGTCCTTGTCATAAGGTCGGGAGGCTTTTTCTGGCGTGTCGTTGAAGTTAGTTGACATGGCTTTCGCCGCGCAGAAGCCGGCAATGCCGATTTCGCAGATCACAGCTTCCGAGCCGCCAGCCAGCATCAGGTCGGCGTCGCCATACTGGATGAGGCGAGCCGAGTCGCCGATGGCATGCGCACCAGTCGCACAGGCCGTCACCACAGAGTGGTTCGGCCCCTTGAACCCGTGGCGGATAGAGACCTGGCCGGAAGCGAGGTTGATCAGTGCTGACGGAATGAAGAATGGGCTCACACGACGCGCACCCTGGGTGTGCAGCGTGATGGCCGTGTCGTAGATGGACTGGAGGCCGCCAATTCCAGAGCCGATCAGAACGCCTGTGCGCTCCTTCTGCTCGTCGGTTTCAGCTTTCCAGCCGGAATCCTCTACACATTCGTCGGCTGCTGCGAGCGCATATAGAATGAACTCGTCGATGCGGCGGCGCTCTTTTGCGCTCGCCGCCTTGTCCGGATCGAATGAGTGAGGATCGTCGGCACTGCCGCCGCCGCGGCCGGTGCCGTCATTCCAAGGTACCTGGCAAGCGATCTTGCAAGGCACGTCCTTTGTATCAAACAGATCGATAGGACCTGCTCCAGACTTGCCTGCGAGCAAACGCTCCCACGTGGCCTCGCGTCCGCTAGCTAGCGGAGAAACGAGACCAATCCCGGTAATGACGACACGGCGCATCAGCTAACCCTCTTAAGAGACGTGAGCCTTGATGTGGGTGACAGCGTCACCAACAGTACGGATGTTCTCCTGAACGTCGTCAGGGATTTCGATGTTGAATTCTTCTTCGAAAGCCATGACCAGCTCGACCAGGTCCAGGGAGTCTGCGCCGAGATCGTCGATGAAGCTCGCCGATTCCGTCACCTTGTCCGCTTCAACGTCGAGATTCTCGACAACGATCTTTTTAACACGCTCGAAAACGTCAGACATGGAAAACCTCTCTCATAATGTCTGATAGGAAGACTATTTGTCTTGGGTTGCCCGTTAGCACACTGATAAAGAGAACGCCAAGGGCTGCAACTGTTGGGCACCCTCGTTCAGATCATCGCCATGCCGCCATTCACGTGCAGTGTCTGGCCTGTAACATAGGACGCTTCTGACGAAGCAAGATAGACCGCAGCCGAGGCAATATCACTGCCCTGGCCGAGCTTTCCTGAGGGAATCTGGCCAAGAAGCGCCTCTTTCTGCGCATCCGGAAGAACATCCGTCATCGGTGATTCGATAAAGCCGGGCGCGATACAGTTCGCGGTAATGCCGCGGCTTGCGACTTCCTGTGCGAGTGCCTTGGTGAAGCCGATCATGCCAGCCTTGGACGCGCAGTAATTCGCCTGTCCTGGATTGCCGGTCACGCCAACGATGGACGTGATCCCGATTATGCGGCCATGGCGGCGCTTCATCATACCCCGCACGACCGATTTTGTGAGCCGGTAGTAAGAGCCGAGATTGACGTTCATCACATCATCAAAGTCTTCAGGCTTCATCTGCATGAGCAGCTTGTCGCGCGTGATGCCTGCATTGGCGACCAGGATGTCGAGCGGGCTGCCTGCAGCTTCTTCGGCGCGGCTGACAAGGCTGTCGACAGATTCAGCGTCGGAAAGGTTGGCCGTGACGACAAAACCTTCGCCCGGAAGGCCAGAACGCACCTCTTCCAGAACGCCTTCACGCGTCCCGGACAGGGCAACTTTTGCCCCTGCTTCAGACAGGGCTTTCGCAATTGCGCTGCCAATGCCACCGGAGGCCCCGGTTACCAGCGCTGTGCGTCCGCTGAGATCAAACATGCGGCTCGTCCTTCCTTGCTTGCGGCTTCTGCCGTCTCGTTCTCGGTTTCGACCCTTGTCGCCTTAGCCGAGACGCTTAGCAACCGATTCTATGTCTTCAGGGGTGCCCAGTGTCAGCCCCTCAATTTCCTTGGCCGTGCGCCGGTTCATCACGCTAAGCACTTTGCCGGCGCCCGCTTCAACGGTCAGTTCAATGCCCTGAGATGCCATGAACTCAACGCTCTCGCGCCAGCGGACCTGACCGCAGACCTGCTCAATCAGGTGCTGCCGGATCGCCACGGGGTCCGACGTCGGCTCTGCGGTGACATTGGAAATCACGGGCACGCACGGCGCCTTGATCTCGATCTCTGACAGCGCCTTCATCATTTCATCGGCGGCAGGCTGCATCATTGAGCAGTGGAATGGCGCGCTTACCGGCAGCATCATTGCCTTCTTGATGCCGACATCACCCGTTTTGGAAGCCGCGAGTTCGACAGCGGCCCTTGAGCCAGAAATGACGATCTGCCCCGGCGCATTATCATTGGCGACTTCACAGATGCCGCCCTCAGCCCGGCCAAGCTCGCAGACCGCGACCGCCTGCTCCGGCGTTGCGCCGAGCAGTGCAGCCATCGCGCCTTCACCCGGTGGCACGGCGGCCTGCATGGCATTCCCACGAATGCGCAAGATGCGCGCTGCATCGGCGAGTTCGATGGCGCCGCTTGCGGCCAGCGCGGAATATTCACCAAGTGAATGGCCTGCCACGAACGCCGCCTTGTCTGGGCCAATGCCGTGTGTCTGCAGCGCTCGGATCGCAGCAACGCTAACGGCCATAAGGGCTGGCTGCGTGTTCGCCGTCAGCTTCAGTTCCGCTTCATCACCTTCCCAGATCAGTTGGGACAGGTCCTGCTGAAGCGCAGCGTCTACCGTCTCGAAAACTTCCCGTGCCTCGGGATAGGCAGTGGCAAGGTCCTTGCCCATGCCGATGAACTGACTGCCCTGTCCCGGGAAAATCAACGCGAACTTGGTCATGCGGTTCGGCCCTTCTGATGAATCTCGTTCTTATGCGGCGCTTTGCTAGAAGCCCCTATGGCAATGCGCAAGTATCGGGTGGAGTCGAACCGCGCCTTGCGCCATCGCTGAGTGGGCACAACGAAAGAGACCAGGCAATGACTGACCAGCATCGAAAAGCCGAAGCGTTTCAGGCCCTTCAGCGCGAAGGCTGCTTCATCATTCCGAACCCATGGGATGTGGGGTCTGCCAAGATCCTTCAGGGCATGGGATTTAAAGCACTCGCTACCACAAGCGCAGGTTTCGCCAACTCGCTTGGCCTTCAGGACTATGAAGTCACGCGCGACATGGTGCTCGCTCATGCAAAGGCGTTGTGCGATGCTACAAAGATCCCGGTCACGGCCGATCTGGAGAATGGCTTTGGCGACGCTCCAGACACCTGCGCTGAGACGATCAGGCTCGCAGCTGAAGCCGGGCTCGTCGGAGGTTCGGTCGAAGATTTCAGCTCGGAACTTGCCGAGCAATACGATCTGGAGCAATCGCGCGATCGCGTTGCGGCCGCTGCCGAGGCCGCGAGATCCCTACCCTTCCGTTTTACGCTTACGGCCCGAGCTGAAAACTTCTTCACGGGCCTGCCTGACCTCGCCGACACGATCCGCCGGCTTCAGGCCTATCAGGAGGCCGGGGCTGATGTACTCTATGCGCCAGGCCTTCGATCCCTGGAAGACATCCGTTCGGTTCTGGCGTCCATTGATCGACCGCTCAACGTTCTGATGGGACCCTTCGATGGTTTTGTATCCGTCGCAGATCTCGCTGCGCTTGGAATACGTCGCATCAGCCTTGGGTCGAGCCTGTCAAACGCAGCATACGGTGCCTTGGTCAGTGCTGGACGCGAACTTCTAGAGACTGGCACCTTTGGATATGCAAAGGATGGCGTGGACGGTACGGAACTGGCGGCCATCATGATGCCCGACAACGCCTGACACGACTGGGCTTCGCGCCTTGATTTTACCTGCAGAGTGGGCTTTAAGCCGCCTCTTCACACGGAGTGCGGTCCTGGTGTCCGGAATGAGCCGGATATTCAGGGGCCATCGCCGGAACGTCTTCCCGCGTTCCAGCGCCGCATTCTGAACTCTAGGGAAAGACCAACATGGCACTTTATGAACACGTGCTGATCTCCCGTCCGGACATCTCGCCTGCACAGGTCGAGAGCCAGATCGAAGAGCTCGGCCAATGGCTGGAAAGCCAGGGCGCAAAGGTCGGCAAGACCGAATACTGGGGTCTGCGCAACCTCTCCTACCCGATCAACAAGCAGCGCAAGGGACACTACTCCCTGCTCAACATCGACGGCCCAGCAGCCGCCGTTCACGAGCTCGAGCGCCGTCACCGTATCTCCGACGACGTCATCCGTTACATGACGATCAAGGTCGAAGAGCTGGACGAAGAGCCGTCCCCGATGATGGGTCGCAAGGGCCGCAAGGACTAGGGAGCGAGAGTTATGTCTTCAGAAAACAATCACGGTGATATCAACATCACCAACATCCCTGCTCGGCGTACATTCAACCGCCGCCGCAAGGTCGATCCGTTCTCGGGCCAAGGCGCCCCTGCGATCGACTACAAGGATGTGAAACTGCTGCAGCGCTACATCTCCGAGAAGGGCAAGATTGTCCCGTCACGGATCACTGCAGTGAACGTCAAGAACCAGCGTAAGCTTGCCCGCGCCATCAAGCGCGCCCGCATGCTCGCGCTTCTGCCATTCACCGTTAAGTAGGAGGACTGACACATGGACATCATCCTTCTTGAACGCGTCGAAAACCTTGGCGAGCTTGGCGAAGAAGTCACTGTGAAGAACGGCTTTGCCCGTAACTTCCTGCTGCCACGTGGCAAGGCGCTGATCGCAAACGATCGCAATCGCGCCCGTTTCGCCGCAGAGCGTGACCTCATCGAGAAGCGCAACGCAGACGCACGCGAAGAAGCCGCCCAGACAGGCAACAGCCTCGACGGCGCAGAAATCGTGCTCATCCGCCAGTCTTCCGACACCGGCAACCTTTACGGTTCCGTCTCGACCCGCGACATCGTCGATGCGCTGGCTGAGAAAGACTTCAAGGTCCGCCGCGGTCAGATCAAGCTCGACCAGCCGATCAAGACCATCGGCATCTACGAGCTCGGCATCCGGCTTCACGCGGAAGTCCTCGTAGACATCACCGTGAACGTCGCCCGCTCAATGGAAGAAGCTGAGCGTCAGGCAGCAGGCGAGAACGTCATCGAGACGATCCACGCTGAACAGCAAGGCGCCGCAGCCGAGCAATCTGCTGAACTGGCTGAAGCCAGCGCAGAGCGCGAGGAAGCAACTCGCGAAGCTCCTGAAGAGGAATAGGCTTCCGGGCGTCTTAAGCCAGACCTTGATCAAGGCCGTGCCCTCCGGGTGCGGCCTTTTTCTTTGACCCTCGAAGCGCTCGGTCTGCATGTTTGCGCACCCGACGAAACCGCGAATCACCTGGCTCCGAATCGGTGTATTCCACAGAACTCATCTGAGCTGTGGACGATGTCTGTTTCTATGTAAGTCAAGCCTGCAATCTTTCCCCACTCAGGCGTAAAGTTAAGCCATCGGTAAGCACCTTTTCGGGGACACGCGCATGAACGATATGTCCAACACGCCCAAGTCGGTCGAAGCACCGCACAATCTGTCGGCTGAAGCCGGCGTGCTCGGGGCGATTCTCTATGACAATAATGCGTTCCAGCGTGTCGCGGACATTCTGCGCGCCACCGACTTCTATTCCATCCCTCACCAGGAGATCTTCGAAGTCTGCTCGACCATGATCCAGGGCGGCCGTGTGGCCGACGGTATCACCCTGCGTGAGCATTTCGAGAAAGCCGACAAGCTTCAGGAAATCGGCGGCGCGTCTTATCTCGCAGAGCTGCTCGATTCGGCCGCCTTCGGTCCTGAAATCACCGACTATGCGCGCATGATCCGCGACTTCGCCATGCGCCGAGATTTGATCGACATCGGCGCGACGGTCCAGCACCGTGCCTTCAAGCCGGAGCCAGAAGAAGACGGCGACAAGCAGCTTGAGCTCGCCGAACGCCAACTCTTCGATCTGGCTGACCGGGGCTCTTCCGGCCGGGGCTTTCACTCTTTTTCGACCGCCCTCAAAGAGTCGCTTGCCATGGCAGAGGCGGCCTTCAAACGGGATGGAAAGATTGCCGGTGTCGCTTCCCAGCTTGACGATCTCGACACGATGCTCGGCGGCTTCCACAAGTCTGACCTCGTCATTCTCGCGGGTCGTCCCTCCATGGGCAAGACGACGCTCGCGACCAATATCGCGTTCAATGCGGCGCAGGCCTGTCGACGCGAAGCCCAGCCCGACGGGTCAAAGAAAACCGTCGAAGGCGCTGTTGTTGCTTTCTTTTCTCTCGAAATGTCGTGTGAGCAACTTGCCACCCGTATCATCGCAGACCGAACCGGCCTCAATGCCCACCACATCCGTCAGGGCGACCTCGACGCCAGCGACTTCGAAAAGATCCGCCAGGCCACCGAGGAACTTCAGAACCTGCCACTTTATATCGATGACCAGGGCGGCATCTCTATCAGCCAGCTCGCCGCGCGCGCCCGGCGTCTGAAACGCACCAGCGGCCTCGACATGGTCGTGATCGACTATCTTCAGCTTCTGACCTCAACGACTGGCAAAGCCAGCGACTCCCGTGTTCAGGAGATCACGCAGATCACGATGGGTCTCAAGGCGCTCGCCAAGGAGCTGAACGTCCCCGTCATTGCCCTCTCCCAGCTCTCGCGTCAGGTCGAGCAGCGCGAGGACAAACGCCCGCAACTCTCCGACCTTCGCGAGTCCGGCTCCATTGAGCAGGATGCCGACGTCGTCATGTTCGTCTACCGCGAGTCCTATTATCTTGAGCGGACCGAACCCCAATCCGGCGGCGAGGATCCGGCATCTGCGGAAAAATGGACCAAGTGGCGTCAGCGCATGGATGAGGTCCTCGGCACCGCTGAGGTCATCATTGGCAAACAGCGTCATGGCCCGATTGGGCGCGTCACGCTCGCCTTCGACGCGAATACGACCCGCTTCGGCAATCTGAAACGTCAGCAGCCGGAACCGGACTTCGGCTAGAATGGGTTGCCGCATAGCCGCGCGGCGGACTATGCCGCATCAATGAGTTTCAGTCCCCGCGCCCGCGTGCATCTTCAGAACATCGTCGCCAACTGGCGCACGATCGA
>Ga0208965_1001259_pt1 | contig 11254 bp, 11 predicted proteins | sample AOAMet1_07_M0_10_2_FD_188230 | JGI IMG/M metagenome (GOLD analysis project Ga0208965, IMG submission 188230) | Ammonia-oxidizing marine microbial communities from Monterey Bay, California, USA - CAN11_07_M0_10 (SPAdes) | ecosystem: Environmental > Aquatic > Marine > Intertidal zone | place...
AAGACGGGCACGCTGACCCTAGGAGAGCCTGAGCTTGTCCGCTGTCCCGACGATCAGGATATGGTCCAGCGCGCCGCCCGCCTTGCGCGCGCGTCGCGCCATCCGTTGTCACGAGCGCTCGTCGCTGCGGCTGGCGCAGGCAGTGTCGCTGCCCATGTGAAGGAGCATCCGGGCCTTGGTCTTGAGGCTGAGATTGATGGCGTTCGTTGCCGTCTTGGGTCTGCCGAATGGGTCGGCGAGGGTGCGTCGGCTGCCACGACCAGCCTGCAGCTCTGGTATGTTGAGGGTGATGGGGCCCCTCATCGCTTCCTGTTTGAGGATGCGATGCGCCCCGGCGCGGAAAACGTCGTCGAAACGCTTCGTCGCCGCGGCATTAGTGTCGAGATCCTGTCGGGCGATCGCCCAGATGCTGTTGCCACGATTGCATCGGCGCTCTCGGTGACCGACTGGCGCGCGGGCGCAAGCCCGGCCGACAAGGTTGAGCGACTGGAAAAGCTGCGCGCGGAAGGCCGCAAGGTTCTGATGATCGGCGACGGCCTGAATGACGCTGCTTCGCTTTCGCTGGCGCATGCCTCACTCGCGCCAGGCGGCGCCATGGATGTCAGCCAGTCTGCGAGTGACGGTGTCTACACAGTCACAGGCCTCGGCGCGATCTTGACTATGATCGACGCGTCGCGCCTTGCCCGCCGACGGATGGTGCAGAACTTCTCACTTGCTGCGGTCTATAACTTCATCGCTGTGCCGATTGCTGTGGCTGGTTTTGCCACGCCGCTAGTGGCGGCGATTGCAATGTCCGGCTCATCCATCATTGTGACGCTGAATGCGCTTCGCCCCGGCTGGAAGGGGGCCTGATATGGAAATGCTCGTCTTCCTTATTCCCGTTGCCTTGATGCTGGGACTGGTTGGACTTGTCAGCTTTATCTGGGCCGTTCGCGCCGGGCAGTTCGATGACCCGGACGGCGCCGCAGCCCGCATTCTGATCGATGAGGACCGCCCCGCTGAAGATCCCTGTAAGTAGGTCTACCTAAAGACGCTTGGCGCCTCTCTAGCTAATTTTCTGCCAATTCATCGAACAAGGGGTTGGCAGACATGAGAGACGACTGGATCGAGTTCGCTGGCGCGCAGGTACCTCGTTATACGAGCTATCCCACTGCAGTTGATTTCGATGAGTCGGTGAACGCTGAAACCGTAAAAACCTGGGTGTCCGGCATCGGTGCAGACGAAGGCCTGTCAGTCTATGTCCATATCCCGTTCTGCCGGAAGCTTTGCTGGTATTGCGGCTGCGCGACATCTGTCCCGAACGGCTATGACCGCATTGCTTCCTATTTCGATGTCCTTCTGAAAGAGGTCGACCTCTGGTCGGCCCAGATTGGCGAGGGCGAGGTCCGTCATCTGCATTTTGGCGGGGGCACGCCCAACGCACTGTCGCCCGATGATTTTCGCCGCCTAACAAGCCATATCCGCTCACGTTTCCGGGTCGCAGAAGAAGCGGAGTTTTCAGTTGAGCTCGACCCCCGTGTCCTGAGTGACGGCATGATTGAGGCAATGGCCGATAGCGGTGTAACGCGCGCCAGCCTCGGCATTCAGACGCTTAGCCTGCCCGTTCAGAAAGCGATCAACCGGATCCAGCCGCGCGCCTTGATCACCCGGCATATCGCATCGCTTCGGCGGGTCGGCATCCGGGCGCTGAATGCGGACCTCATGTATGGCCTGCCGCTTCAGACCGAAGCGGATGTCGCCGAGGCGGCCGACTACTGCGCTGAGACCGGTATCAATCGAATTTCAGTCTTCGGCTATGCGCACGTGCCGTGGTTTGCCAAACATCAGCGCGCCATCGCCGAGGCGGATCTGCCAGGACTCGCCGAACGTATGCGCCAGGCAGAAATCGCTGAACGCATTTTCGAAAAGGCAGGCTATGTGAGCATCGGCTTCGACCACTATGCCCTGCCAACCGACAGTCTTGCCATCGCAGCGGTCGGAGGACGGCTGCGGCGTAATTTCCAAGGCTATACGGACGATCAGAGCCGCTACCTCATCGGCATCGGGCAGACGGCAATCTCAGGCTTCCCGCAAGGCTACGCTCAGGGCCAGAAGGGCCTGCTGGAATGGCGCAATAGCGTGCTCGACGGCGAACTGCCCATCGCTCGGGGCATTGCAAAGACGGGTAAGGACGAGATGCGCGCCTATGCGATCGAGAGGCTGCTTTGCGATCTCGAAATCGATCTAGGGGATGTGCTGCATCGTTTCGGTTATGATCGCCATGAGTTTGACGCCGCGCTGTCGCGTTTGCGCCAGCTTGAGGCGCACGAGCTCTGTATCATCGACGGTCTGAAAGTTCGCGTGCCTGAAAGCGCTCGTCTCCTCATCCGCAATGTGGCGGCCGCGCTGGATCCACGTCTCGTTCGGGCGGCCAAGCGTCACGCCATTGCGGGCTAGGCGCCTAGCGGCTTTTTAGCTTTCAGGGTTCAAGGGCAGCCAATTGCGCGGGCAAGGCTGTTGCGGTGGATTTCGCTCGTACCTGAATAGATCGTCGCGGCGCGTGTAAAGAAGTACTTCGCAAGCGCTTTTTCATCGTGCGGCGCAGCTTCGAGCGCGACCTCGGTGATTTCCTGATGCAGCTCGCTGGCGCGCAGTTTCATCAACGCTGAGCGGGAAGCGTAATTGAGCTGGTCGTGTTCTTTCGAAAGCCTCGCCTCCAGCGCTTCGAATCCGGTGATGTCGGCCTCAACCAGGTCCAGGCGGCGCTTGAGGTAGGGCTCATTCGCTGCCGCGGCCACAAACCGTGCTGCAGCGCGCCAGGCCTGTCTCAGCGTTCCTGTGGTCGTATTATTTGAGCGGGCGATCTTCATCAGGACCCGCGCGATGCGCCAGCCATCGCCCGCCTTACCGAGTGCCGCGCTCGAAGGCGCCTTCACATTGTCGAAATGGACTTCGCAAATCTCGTCCGAGCCGTCGATACAGCGGATCGGACGGACCTTGATGCCGGGCAGCGACATGTCGAGCAGGAGGAAGACAAGCCCGTCGCGGCCGCTTGAGCCCGGCTCGCTGCGGGCCAGCATGTACATATGCGTCGCCATCTGGGCGAAGCTCGTCCAGAGCTTAGTACCATTCAGCAGGAAATGGTCGCCGATGAGCTCTGCCTTCATCGAGAGGGCAGGGAGGTCTGATCCGGCACCGGCCTCGGAAAAGCCCTGACACCATTCATGCTCGCCGGTCAGAATGCGGGGAAGGTAATATGCCTGCTGTTCAGCTGTGCCTTCCTGCATAAGGAGGGGGCCTATCGTGCGAACGCCGGACGACATGATGAGGGGCGCGTCATTCGCGGCGCAAGCCTGTTCAAAATAGAGCCGCTGCGCCGTGGACCACCCCGCGCCGCCATGAGCTCTTGGCCAGCTAGGCGCGAGCCACCCCCTGTCTAACAGTTTCTGTCGCCACGCCTTACAGGCCCAGGAGGGTGATTTGAGACCGGTCGTCGCGCGCCCAGCCTCCTTGAGGTCGGGTGTCAGTTCACGTGCAAGAAAGCGATCAACTTCGCGCTTGAATGCTTCTGACGGGAACTGGGCGTCGGTGACATCCGGCGCCCCGAAGTCGTGAGAGAATGATCCATCCATGGCCTCGCGCCCTCTTGCTGCCTGGCACAGCAGCAAACGCGTCAAACAGCCGGCAGCCAATGAGGAACACTACCTAGCGCGGCGCGAAGCTGGATGCCGGGCGAAGAAAACCCTTCCGCCGACCTGGCGAAGGGGTTGATTGTACTGTTGGACTTGTCGGCTCTATTCGCCGCATATCATCGGTCAGTCCTTGAAAAGAAGGCCGAGAGCGAAGTGCGCTCCCGGCCGATTGCTGACTTGGTGGTTAGTGGTCGCCCTGGATGACGAGGGTCACATTGCCCCGGCCGGACTGGCGAACATTTGCGTTCTGGCCTTCGCCAACCTGGATGACGCCGAGGCCGTTATATGCGCCGGTCTGCGTGGTGACGGCGGTGTGGCCGTTACCGATCTGGGCAACGCCAGTCGTGCTGACATAGGCGTTCTGATAGGTGTCGGCGTAATTGTAGGCACCGTTCTGGCCGACGACGGTAGAGTTGCGGCGGCCATGCTGGGCGAGGACCGCATCATTGCTTCTGCCATACTGGCCAACTGTCGCGCCATTGCGAGCGCCGTTCTGATAGGTGCTGATGAACTGGCCATAGCCATTCTGGCGGACCGAAAGCGACTGCTGGTAGCCGGTCTGACGGCCTGCAATCTCATTTGAATAGCCCGACTGTTTGATGCGGACGTTGTTACGCGACTGTGCGTCAGCGGTCGAAACAGTGGCGGCGATGGAGACAACGCTGAGCGATGCGGCGAGAAGAATACGGAGGTTCATGTTCAGGTCCTTTCAGGGTCTAGTGTACGCGATGACCGCGTCACAGGATCCTGTTTAGGAAGCCCCCACTTAACCAAAACGGAGTGTGACGTTCACCTTCCGCTCACCGATTTGAATGCCGGTGCGACGCGTCGATCTGGGTGAGGCTTCGGGCGGATACAAAAGCAAAAAGCAGGAAAGGCGTCCGGGCCTTTCCTGCTTTGTCTGGTGGTTTGATACCCGGTGCCTGTTCAGAATCCACCCTGGATGACGAGCTTCACTTCTCCGCTTCGTGTCTGGGTGACATTCGTCGTCTGACCATTGCCAACCTGAATGACGCCCAGCGCGCTGTAGGAGCCAGTCTGGGTCGTCACCGCCGTATTGTTTGAGCCCATCTGGGCGATCCCGGTAATATTGTTACTGCCGGACTGGTAGGTGTTCGACCGGTTATAGGCGCCGAGTTGTCCAAGGAACGACCGGTTGCGCCATCCATCCTGCGTCAGGCCGGCTTCGTTTCGCTTTCCATACTGACGTATTGCGGCGACTGCATGCGCCCCCCGTTGGGCAGCCTGAATGTACTGCTCATAGCCATCCTGCTTCACCGAAAGGGACACCTGATAGCCACTCTGGCGGCCTGCAATCTGATTATTCATGCCGGATTGTTCGATGCGGATCTGGCTGCGCGGTTGCGCATCGGCGACCGGTGCGGCGGCGGCAACAGAGACAAGGCTGGCGGACGCGGCGAGGAGAAGACGGAGTTTCATTTTCAGTTTTCCTTTCAGGGTCGAAGGCGCGAGAGCGACGCCCACCGAGCCTTGTCTAGGACCGCTGCACTTAACCGAGCCGGACCTCGCCGTTCAGGCTGCGGTCACCTCATGCGCCTCGGTCAGACACCCACAGTGGTGCTGCTGACCCGGCGAAAACGCTTGTGAGAAATATCAGAACATGTTCTAATTTTGTGGAAACAGGACGGGAGCGAAACATGACTGATGCCAACCTATCGGTTGTCCGCAAATTCATTCGGCCGCAGGCTGGCGATAGCTGGGCGACGATTGCCGAGCGGGAACTGCCGAAACTTAAGACCGAAGACGGCGTCTCCAGCCTGCAGAGCTGGAACCTTCACGTCTACATGCGCGCACCGGCCCCGGAAGGCAGCCCGCGCGCCGGCAACCCGATCCTGCCCAGCGACGTGATCTTCATCGAGCCGCCAATGGCGGCCGCATGAGCAGCGCCATTATCAAGCACGTCCAGATTGCTGCCGCCCATGATGGCATTGCGGAACTCATCGTGACGCTCGCCTTCGAGAATGGCGGGCAGTCTCTCGTGACGCTTGATGAGTACGCGACAAGCCAACTGATGGAGTCGACCGGCGCAGACCAGCCGGAAGACCTGACCGGCACCGGTTGGGAGCATGTGCGCGACGCACTCGCCGCCTCTTCGGCCCGATATCTCAACGAACAAAGACAAGACCAGAGGGAAACGCCCCATGTATGATCTCATAATCCGTAACGGCACGGTCGTCGATGGCTCCGGCCTGCCAGGCTATCAGGCCGACGTTGCCGTCAAAGGCAATCGTATCGCCAAGATTGGCAAGATTGCTGAAACCGCTGACAAGGAAGTCGACGCATCCGGCAAGGTCGTCGCACCTGGCTTCATTGATCCGCACACCCACTTCGACGCCCAGCTTCTCTGGGACGGCGCGGCGAAGCCGGCCCTTTCGCACGGTGTGACCACCATCGTGCCAGGCAATTGCTCGCTCTCTCTGGCGCCCCTGAAGGCCGACCACCGCATGCGTCTGGTCGGCATGTTCAACCAGATTGAGGAAATGCCCTACAAGGCTTTCCGCGAAGGTGTCGTCTGGGACTGGGAGACCTTCTCTGAATATATCACGCGCATCCGCAAGGGCCTCGCGATCAATGTTGCGCCACTCGTGGGTCACAGCGTCATTCGCCTATGGGTAATGAATGATGCCGCCACGGAGCGCACGGCGACAGACGGGGAAATCGCGCAGATGCAGGACGTCCTGCGCGAATGTCTCAACGCTGGCGCAGCGGGCCTTTCCACCAGCTATGTCGACATGGATGAGACGCTACAGCCTGTGCCAAGCCGTTATGCCGACGCGCGCGAAGTCGATGCGCTTGCCGCCGTTCTAGGTGAGTATGGCCGCATGCTGCAGATCGTTCCGGAATTTTACGACCCGGACCTCACGATTGCGCGGCTTGATCAACTTGCAGAGTTGTCGATCAAGTATCAGATCCCAACGACCTTCTCGCCGCTCTTCGTTAATGCGGATAATGTGGACGCGGTCGACAGGGTGATGAAGCGCGTTGACGAGCAGTTTGCCCGTGGCGCTCGTGTCTGGCCGCAGGTGCAGACCCGCCCGATCGACATCTCTTTCTCTTTTGCCGTACCGAGCCTCCTCTTCATCCGCTACCCGAACTGGTACCGGATCATGCGCTTCGGCACGCCTGAAGAAATCAAGGCACACTTCGCCGATCCGGAAAACAGAAAGGCGCGCGCCGCTGAGGTCGCCGACGCAAAAGGCCTCTGGGAAAAGCTTGTCCTTCGCCAGGTTAAAACCGAGGCAAACCAGAAATATGTGGGCCAGACCCTCGCTGGCATCGCCGCTGACCGGGGTGTCACGCCGGTAGAGGCCATGATCGACATTTCAGTCGACGAGGATCTGGAGGCGCACTTCCTTGCTGCCGACATGGGCCATAATGACGATGAGAAAGTCGTCAGCCTGCTCAAGCATCCGCGCGTGCATATCGGGGCCAGCGATGGCGGGGCGCACATCCTGTCCTTCTCCACCTATGGCGATACGGGCTACCTGTTCGCGCATTTCGTCCGCGACCTGAAGACCATGCGGCTCGAGGATGCGGTGAAGAAGATCACCTCAGACACGGCGTCGATTTGGGGCATTCCTGAACGCGGTCTTCTACAGACTGGCTACATCGCCGACATAGCCGTTTTCGACCCCAAGACAGTTAATCGCGGCGTGGAAAAGTTTGTTCAGGACGTGCCGGGCGATGGCAGCCGCTATGTGCGCGATTCCCACGGCGTCGACACGGTCATCGTAAGCGGTGGCATCGCATGGTCGGCCAAGGGTGGCTATCAGGAAGCGCGCGGCGCTGTCCTGCCGGGCGAGACGTCCCGGCAGCCTGAACTGGTCGCAGCCGAATGAGCTGGCCGGGAGTGAGTGAGCGCCGGATCGCAACGAATGGCATAGAGCTAAACATTGCAGAAGCAGGGGAGGGGCCTCTCGTCCTACTCCTGCATGGCTTTCCAGAGTCGTGGTATTCCTGGCGCCACCAGTTCAAGGCGATTGCGGAAGCTGGCTACCATGTCGTGGCACCGGACATGCGCGGTTATGGCAAGTCTGACAAGCCGCATGAGATCGAGGCCTATAACCAAGTCGAGGTCCGCAAGGACATTATCGGCCTGATCCCCGTGCTGGGGTATGACCAAGCGATCGTCATCGGCCACGACTGGGGCGCGCCGACAGCCTGGGCGACGGCGCTGCATCATCCCGGCAAGGTGCGGGCGGTTGGGGCGCTATCGGTGCCTTTCATGCCGCGCTCTCCGGTCCAGCCGATGCCGGCCATGCGGGAAATGTTCAAGGGCCAGTTCTTCTACCAGCTCTACTTCTTTGAGCCGGGCGTGGCCGAGGCTGAGTTTGAAGCCGACATCCGCACTGCCCTGAAAAAATTCATGGTGCTTGCAGGCGGTGAGACTGATTTGACCCAGCTACCGGTTAAGGGCCCGGAGGACGACATGTTCTCCGGCTTGCCCAACCCGGACAAACTTCCGGGCTGGTTGAGCGAGGAAGACCTCGATTTCTATGCGGCCGAGTTCACCCGCTCGGGCATGCGTGGGCCGCTTAACTATTACCGTAATCATGACCTGGCGTGGAAGCTCACCGAAGGCGCGCCGGAACACATTGACCAGCCCGCCTTCTTTCTGGGCGGCGCAAATGATGGCGTCATCATGATGGCCGCCGAAGCCTATCAGGCGATGCCGACCTATGTGCGCGACCTGCGCATCAATGAGCTCATCCCTGGAATTGGCCACTGGACGCAGCAGGAAGCACCGGAAAAGACCAATGAGGTCATTCTTCGCTTCCTGAAGGAGGTAGATGGATGACAGAGACAGTCCTCGTCATTGGTGCTGGCATTGGCGGGCTCTGTACCGCGCTGTCGCTCGCGCCAACCGGCCGTCAGATCACCATACTGGAGCGGGACCAGCCACCGCCTTCTGATGATCCGGACGTCGTATTCCTCGACTGGCATCGGCGCGGGGCGGGCCATGTCCGTCAGAGCCACGCCTTTCTTGCCCGTCTTCGCAACATCATCAAGCAGCATCATCCAGACCTGCTCGAAGAGCTGAAAGCCCTCGGTACGCGCGATCTCACCTTCGACATGATGCTGACCGAGCAGCAACGTGAGCTCTATGAGCCGCTGCCTGAGGATGCAGACCTCACCATTATCACCAGTCGCCGAACGACGCTTGAGCTGGCCATTCGCCGCTATGTCGAGGGGCTGGAGAATGTCACGATCCGGTCCGGCTTTTTCGTACGAAAACTGACCACGCAGGCGGGTGAAGGCAGCGTCATTGAGGTCTGCGGTGTGAGCGGAGAAGAAAATAGTGAGCCCGTGGCTCTTTCCGCCGATATTGTCATCGACGCGAGCGGCAAGTCAGGCTTCCTAATCCAACAGCTGATGGATGAAGGCGCAGCAATCGCCGAAGAAAGCGAGACGGCGGGCATCCTCTACTTCACGCGCCACTACCGGCTGCGGCCCGGACAGGATGAACCATCGCGGACAGAAAGCCCGCCTGCAAGCGGCGACCTCGGCTATATCAAGTTCGGCGTCTTCCCCGGTGACAATGGCTGTTTCTCGGTTACGATTTCTGTGCCTGAGGTGGAGCTAGAGCTGCGCAAGGCAATCATGAATCCGGACGTATTCCACGCGATCACGCTTCAGCTTCCGGGCGTAGAGCCCTGGACCAATCAGGCCCGGTCCGAGCCGCGCGGCAAGGTTCACGGCATGGGCGATCTGCACAGCCGATGGCGCGACATGGTCGTCGACAATGTTCCGGCGACACGCAACTATTATCCGCTCGGCGATACGCTGGTGCGAACCAATCCGCTTTATGGTCGGGGGTGCTCCTTCGCTGCGGTGAGCGCAGAGATGTTGCGCGAGACGCTGGAAGAGACGTCAGACGCGACCGAGCGTCAGCGCATCTACCATGCAAAGCTGCGCACAGAGCTTCGGCCCTATTACATGAACCAGCGTGCGCAGGACCGCTCTGCCATCAAACGGGCTGAAGCGGCCCTGACACCGGGCTACAGGAAGAGCTGGCGCGGCAAGATGGTGGAAAGCTTCTTCGAGGACGGCGTGCGGATCGCGCTGCGCTCTGACGTGGATCTTCTTCGTCAGGCCATGCGCGGCTTTCATATGCTCGAACATCCAAACAAATGGCTCGGCAAGCCAGCCAATCTGGGGCGGGTTCTCTGGTATTGGGCGCGCGGCAGGAAGCGGAATGTGGCCGCCTATCCGCCAAAGCTGGGGCCGGAGCGAGATCAGATGATGCTGGCGCTCAACCTCGACCCGAAAGCCGATATGCGGCAGACCTCCGTTGAGGCTGAACTTGCGGCCTGAGAGAGCGGCAGGGAAGGGCCTTGAAACCGTGGAAGACTTGGGCAAGCGCGAGCAGGCCAAGGCTCGTCGGCGCAGCGATATCGTGCGCGCCGCACGCGACCTGATCCGTGAAACAGGCGAGACGGATCTATCCATGCGTACGCTGGCGCAGCGCGCGGGCGTCAGCCTGTCCACACCCTACAATCTGTTCGGATCAAAACGCGCTGTGGTGCTCGCCGTGCTCGAGGATGAGCGTGACTTCGCTGAACGTTTCCGCAAGCTCGATAGTGGTAACAGCATCGACCGTATCTTCGGCGCGCACGACTTGGCTTTCAGCTATTACACGAGTGACCCGGAGTTCTATCGCACGCTGTGGCGTGCGCTTCTGACCACCTCGGGCCAGGATGATACCGGGCTCGCGACGCCAGAGCGGCTTGCCCAGACGCGTGCAATCTGGCTGGGGCTCGTGCGCAATGCGGTAAATGATGGCTACCTCGCAAGCGACATACCGGCCGATCTGATCATGCAGTCCATGGCGCATGTAACGGGCGGCGCGCTTCTGTCCTGGGCTGTCGGCAGCCTGTCGACCTTCGCCCTGACAGCGACGGTTGGTGTCGGCTATGCGCTTTGTCTGAAAGGATCCGCAACGCCGCAGGGACGTGAGCTATTGCAAGCTCGGATCGAGGCCTATCAGTCGCAGCTTTCGAAAGCAGGCCCGAAGGTAAACGAACGCGCGCCTGAGACGATGTAACTCTTGATGCCGCCATCAGTTCGTGCGCGCCCAGCCTAGATGTTCGTGTCTGCGGCGAGCCGTTCCGCAAGTTTCTCGCAGTTCTGGGTTATTGCCTTCCAGTCCTGGTGGCTCTGGAGACCAGGTGGTGCCAGCCATGAGACGCCGACGGCAACGACGTTCGGAAGGGCAAGATACTCACTGACATTGTCCAGCGTAATACCACCACTGGGCATCAGTTTAAGCTCGGAGAGCGGCGCCTGAAGGGCCGCGATATATTTAGGTCCGCCCAGCAGGGACGCAGGAAATATCTTCTGGACCTCAAACCCGGCGAGATAGAGCCCAAGCGCCTCGGTGGGCGTGCTGACGCCTGGGAGAACAAGTTTACCAGAACCCAGCAGGGACGGGACAAGAGCCGGCGGTGTTGCTGGCGTCACGAGAAAGTCAGCGCCCGCATTTAGCACCTCGGCAACGTCCCGGTCACTTGTGATAGAGCCCGCGCCAACAATGATGTCCAACCGGGCTTCTGCGATCTGGC
>Ga0208965_1001261_pt1 | contig 11245 bp, 11 predicted proteins | sample AOAMet1_07_M0_10_2_FD_188230 | JGI IMG/M metagenome (GOLD analysis project Ga0208965, IMG submission 188230) | Ammonia-oxidizing marine microbial communities from Monterey Bay, California, USA - CAN11_07_M0_10 (SPAdes) | ecosystem: Environmental > Aquatic > Marine > Intertidal zone | place...
TGGCCAGCAATTGTTATTGGTTCTGCGCGTTCATCGAGAATGCGGCTCATGATCCGGGCGGTTGCAACATTGCCGCCTGGGCTGGAAATGATGATCTGGTCGGCAGGAGGTAATTCCGCCAGCTTCAGGAATTCAGCCGGAAAAATGGCCGCATTATAGCATATGGTCTGGGTGCCCTTGATAAATTCCACGCCGTCCATGCCGAGGCACGCTTCAACAAGTTCATCAAGCGCAGCATCATTTTCGTCGAAAATTGGAGCCTCGGCGCGGCTTTGTGCGTTGGCAACCAGACCCAGCATAATTGCGCTGCAGGAAACCGAAAAATAGCGAAAATTCAGATTGGCCATGGCTTTCAGCGCTTTCATATATGCAAGATGCCCACACTCGGGAGAGTAGGACTAATGGAAAGACCGACAATCAGATTGAGCATGGCTTTGGTCCTCATGCTAGCTGGTCTAGCTGGATGCGACGCTGGCGGTGTGAAAGAGCCAGCTACTCAGCTCAGTGCGCCGAGCGCTTGCGTGGAGCTGGCAGAAGGCTCTTACCAGTTTGCTGGCGGACTTTTTATTCCGGCATCAGGGATCCCAGCGGGAGATAGCGAAACGAGAGGCGTCACCACATCGGCGCTGCAGTGGGCGGACCGACTGCAGGAGGATTTGCGGCTAGAGGGCCTTAACTGGCTTTCGATCCGGGAGCGTTCCGGCATAGCGCTCATAGAAGGCAGCGCACCAGACGCGGATGTGAAGCTTACCGGACTGGATGCAGCGACAGCAGCGATCAGAAACGACCCCGTCGCAAACGATGCCGTACGCGTAGTTGTCGACGTGATCAAAGTAGACGGCGCACAGGAGCCGGTTGGAAAGCCGGTTGCCAGTCTGCCAGTCTCGCCCTCCGCTGCCGCCTGCACCGTAGCTTTCACGGCTGTGCTTGATGGACGGACGGTGGAATTCTCAGCCAGCAATGCCGCGATTTCCGACGAGACAATGCCGATAGCAGCTGCGCTTGGTGCGATTGCTCTTCTTTGTGACCGCCACGGTATAGAGATTGGCGCTCACACGGACGCCCGAGGTGCGGAATCCTTTAATCAACGCCTGTCACAGACACGCGCAAACACCATCCGGGACTACCTGATTGATCTGGGCGTCGCGTCGTCTTCCCTTAGCGCCGTCGGTTATGGCGAAAGCCAACCCATAGATACGTCGCAGACCACGGCTGCCTATGCGCGTAACCGCCGTATTGAGTTCAGCGTTGGAAACGCCGAACCCGTTCCCAGCGAGACAGTCGACTAGAACTTGTAGCGCACGGGAATGGACTTTGGTCCGCCGACGAAGTTCGCGCGAATAAAGCTCGGCTCGCCCGCAAGTTCGATCGATTTTACGCGGGAGAAGAGCTCTTCATAGATGGCCTGCATCTCAAGGCGGGCGAGGTGCATGCCAAGGCACATATGCCCCCCATGCCCAAATGAGATGATCTTGTTCGGGCTGCGGTCGACGCGGAATTCAAACGGATCGTCGAAGACTTCCTCGTCGCGGTTGCCGGACGGGTAGCAGAGCAGAAGGCTTTCCCCTTCGAGGATCTTGCGACCACGAAGTTCGTAGTCTTCCTGCGCGGTGCGCATGAAGTGTTTCACCGGTGTCGTCCAGCGAATGGCTTCGTCGACGGCCGTCCGGGACATGCCCTTGGGATCATCCATCATCTTCTTCAGCTGCGCGGGATTGTTCAGCATGCCGAGGACGCCGCCGCCGGTCGAGGCGCTGGTCGTGTCATGGCCTGCAGCTGCGACGATGATATAATAGCTCATTGCTTCAAGCTGGCCGATTGGTTCGCCATCGACCGTGCCGTTGGCGATGACCGTGGAGACATCGTCCTTGGGATTGGCGCGGCGATCCTGCGTGATGTTCGTGAAGTACATGAAGAACTGGGCGAGGGTTTCCTGGATTGAGGAAAGCCCCTTGTCCGCATCACCGCCTTCGGAAAGGCTCTTGTCGCGCATGAGGTCGGGGTCCTGCGCGCCAAAGATTTCCTGGGTGAGCTTCAGCATCATAGGCTCGTCTTCGACCGGTACGCCGAGGATCTGCATAATTACGCGGAGCGGATAGTGAAGGGCGATTTCCTGCTGGAAGTCGCACTCGCCGCCCATGTCTTCCATACGGTCGACGAACTCCTTGGCGATCGTGCGGATGGCGTCTTCGCGGGTTTTTACCTTGTGTGGCATGAACCAGTCCTGCGTCAGGTGACGCAGTTTGTAATGCATTGGGTCATCAAGCTGAACGAGTGTCTTGAGAAGGTGCGGTCCGCCCGTCTGGGCATAGACACGTTCCTCGGCGCTTTCATAGCTCAGCATCTCACGTTCGCCATTTGTGAAGAGCTTGTTCTGGCGGCTGACTTCCATGATGTCAGCATGCTTGGTCACGGCCCAGAATGGCCGGAAGGCTTCAGGTTCGCACCAGGCGACCGGGTCCTCTGCGCGAAGCCTCGAGAACGCTGCATCAAGCTGATCCATGTGGGCATAGACATCGGGGCTCACGATGAGGTCACTCGTAGCGCGAGCCGCGTCGCTCATCTGGCGAGACGGATCTTTCTTGGTCTCTGGCGGCTGGGCAACGGCTGTGTCTGACATTTGGGTCTCCAGATGGTCTTTTACGGACGACCCAGCATTATCTGACTAACGGCGTCTGTTAAGGCCTTTCTTAGCGTCAGCCCTCTGCTTCTTTGGCTCGGGCTTGCGGCGAACAGGTTGCGCGGGAAGCATCGGTCCAAGCGCCTCCATCAGCATCTGGTATGGTACCTCCTCGACAGCGCCTGGCGCGAGATCGCCCAGCTCGAAAGGACCATACTCTGTGCGGATGAGGCGGTTCACCTCTAGCCCGACCGACTCAAGAGCCCGGCGAACCTCACGCTTCTTGCCTTCGGTCAATTCAACCTTGATCCAGTTATTTGTCCCCGTTTCGCGCTCAAGCTCCGCGATGATGGGTGCGTAGGTGACGCCGTCCACGGTGACGCCATCTTTCAAAGCTTCAATCTTGTCTAGCGTCACGCGGCCATGTGCCCTTGCACGGTAGCGTCTACGGAACGCGTTCCGCGGGAGCTCAAGCGTGCGTGCGAGCTCGCCGTCATTGGTCAGAAGCAGCAGCCCTTCCGTCGTCAGGTCCAGCCGGCCGACAGTGACGGTGCGCGGAAGATGCTTTGGCAATTCTTCGAAGATCGTACGCCGACCGGCGGGGTCGTGCGTCGTTGTGATCAAACCGGAAGGCTTGTGATAGCGCCACAGCCGCGTGCTCTCAGGGGCTTTTACGGGTTTGCCGTTGACCTTGATCGACTCCTTGCCCGTCACCTTGAAGGCGGGGGAGGTCAGCTTGCGGCCATTGACCGTTACCTTGCCTGCCTCGATCAGCGTTTCGCTCTCGCGCCGCGATGCAATACCTGCTCGCGCAAGCCATTTCGCAATGCGCTCGCCGCCGGACCAGTCGGGGTCGACGTGCGATGAAGTCTGGCTGGGTTTGGTCCGTCTGCCGGGCCGGGGCGTCTCTCGACGATCCGTCATGTGCTGTTCCTCTAGAAGGGCATCAGCCTAGGTGAAGAACCGGGGAAGCAATTGCAAGGGCCAGTGCGAACTCCACAGCAATCCATACAGGGATGAGGCCCGGTGCCCGGTTCTCTTTCGAATCTGCAAGATGGGAAACCAAGCGGCCAAGGCCTGCGCCAAACCAGCCAGCTGCGATGGGCATGATGGCGAGTAAAGCAAGCGGGTTATTCAAGCGCACCAGGATAACCAGCGCTGTGATGTGCAGCATGAAAAGCAGGCCGCCATAGGTAGCGCGGAACTCTGAAAATCCCCCCGGGCGCGCCGGATCAGGGTCTGGAACCAGCCTCACAACGCCCTGCGCCCATTTCGGGGCGAAGAGTGCGCCAAGACCGATGAGGGCGCAAAATACGAGCGCGGCCGACGAAAGCAGAATGAATGGTGACATGTGGTTTCCTCGGCGGCGATGTGAACGGTTCAATTGGTTCAGTTAGCTAAACGCCCGCATTTTTCCAGGCCGATTTCGGCCAGCGCCTGTGCTGCCAGAACCACTGTTCAGGGTGGGCTCGCACCTGCGCCTCAATGAAATGGGTAATCTGTTGAACGCAATCGCGAACAGCGTCTTCGCCGCCCAGGCCGGCGCGGGGGCGGATTGGTTCATGAATTGTGGTCCGAAAACGTGCTGGCCCGGTCCGCACAGTCGAGACGGGGATAATCGGTACGTCATATTTCAGCGCAAGACGTGAGGGCCCCGGTGCGGTCATGGCTTCATGACCAAAGAAGGGAACGCCGAGGCCCTTGTTAAATTTCTGGTCGTTCATCAAAGCAACCGAGCGCCCCGCCGACAACGCCCGCATCAGCTCGCGCGTGCCTAGCCCTTTTGGTGTAAGGACGCCGATACCGTAATCATGGCGGACCTTGTTGATGCGCCGGTCGATATGCGGGTTGTTCAGCGCTCTGTAGGTCACGAGGCAATCGACGGGCCGGCGACAGATGACAGCCGCCATCACCTCCCAATTTGCGAAATGGCCTGAAATAAAGACCGCACCTTTTTCGCTTGTCTCGACCGCGTCCAGTCGCTCCGGATGGATAACCTCGACCCGGTTGCCCTCATAAGGATGTATCTTCGGCAGGTGCGGTAGTTCACCTGCCGTCCTTCCGACGCTCTCCCAGCTTGCCTGTGCAACCTCTTCGACTTTCGCCTCGCTCCAGTCTGGGAAAGCCATGCGGAGATTGCGCTTGACCGTTTTGTCCTGGCTCAACAGCGGGGCAAGCTGCTTGACCAGCCAGCCAGCAAAATTCGAAGCTCGGTCAGGCCCCAGCGCCTTCATGGGCCACCAGTAGATGGCATCCCACGCAACCGCTTCCAGACGCCAGGCAAGTCGCTGGCGCCAGGTCGACCGATCGTCGATGTCTTTCGGCCTGATGTATTGGGTCTTGTCGTCGCTCATCACATAAGCCTGTCTGTAACAGGCTTGAGGAGTTCTACCAGATCAGACGACCGTTGGAGCTGGGCAGCAACGGGGAGTGTGGCGATATCTTTGCGCTGTGCGGGGGGCAGCCGGACAAAATCCTTCTCGGTTGTGATCAGCTGCGCGTTGTAATCGACCGCGAGCGCTCGAAGATATCTGAGGTCACTTTCACTATAAGTGTGATGGTCGCCGAAAGGTACCGCGTCTAGTGGCGGCGTTCCGTAGGCTTTCAGCGTGTCAAAAAATTTCTCTGGCCTGCCGATGCCCGCAAAAGCAACATAAGCCCCAGGCGTTGGAGGCGAAGCAGGCATTATACTGGCGCGAAAAACCGGCCCCTCGAAGTCGCTCAACTCGTCGGGCGGTTCACCTGCACCCATCAGAATTACGGCATCGGCCCGGGCGAGCCCCGCCTGGACGGGTTCGCGCAGTGGGCCTTTCGGAATCACATGGCTGTTTCCAAAGCCTGAAGCGGCATCGACGACAATAATGGAAAGCGTTTTCGCCAGGCCGGGGTTCTGGAACCCATCATCCATAACTATGACATCGACGCCATCAGATTCCATTGCCTGACCGGCGGCAGCGCGGTTGGCGCCAATCCACGCTTCGCCGGATTGAGACAGCATGAGCGCTTCGTCGCCAACTTGCGAGGCGTTGTGTATTTCAGGATCAACCCGCAGCGGACCTTGCAACTTGCCGCCATAGCCGCGCGACAGGCTGGCAGCTCGAATGCCATCATGCAGCCCGGTGAGATGTTGCCGTATGGCAGCAACGACGGGACTCTTCCCACTGCCGCCCGCCGTGAGGTTGCCGACACAGATCACAGGAATGCCGATCTTAAAAGGATCGGCGTTGCGTATGCGCCGGGCAGTGACCCCGGCATAGACCGCAGCAAGTGGCGTCATCAGGAGCCGGGTCAGCGGTGCCCCCTCGCGTGACTTTGGGTCGACGTCACGGTCCCAGAAGCGTGGTGAGCGCATCATGAAGTGGTCTGTTCCAACAACCTGTCCAGCGCGTTAAGCGTCACGCGCATGGGCTCTTCTGCCTGCGCCTTAAGAGACGCCTTAAGCGTGTGTGAAGGCGGGGGCAGGGGGAAAGCTCGTCGCAGTGCTTCCTTGTCGCGAACGACCTGGAAACTGGTATTGCCTTCCAGCCTGGCAGCAAGGTCGGCAAAATTGTGTATGTGCGGCCCGGTGAAGACCGGCTTGCCGATGCGCAGGATCTCGATCGGGTTGTGCCCACCAACGCCGTTTGCATGACCACCTCCGAGATAGACGCTGTCGGAAACGCTGGCGAAGAGGGCCACTTCTCCAAGCGTGTCACACAAAAGCACGTCGTCTGCTGTCGTCGGAGTTTCGCCGCGAGAACGTACAGAGAAGGTCAGCCCGCGGTCCTTGAGCAGGCTCTCAACTGCTTCGCGACGTTCTGGATGACGCGGAATAATAACCAGGGCAGGGCGCGGATCAATTCCCTCGAGGGCGTTGAGTATCCACGCCTCCTCACCTTCATGGGTAGAAACCGCGACAATGCAGCGTCGCCCACCAATAAAGGCGTTACGAATGGCCTGAGCCTCGGTTTCGCTAATGTCGCCGACCGACAGCGAAAGTTTGAGACTGCCAGGACAGGGCACGTCGGTCTGAGCCAAATTTCGGAGCGCCTCAGCTGTCTGGTGGTCCGCAGCGATAATTGTATCAAAGCTCGAAAACACTTCGCGAGCAAACCCCTGCCAAAAGGTCCAGCCTTTCACGGACTTATTGGTCATACGCGCATTGATGAGAGCAAGAGGGACTTTCCGGCTGCTGGCTTCCAATATGAGGTTCGGCCAGATTTCGCCTTCAGCGAAGACACAAAGGATGGGCTGCCAATTGTCGAGAAAGCGGGCTGCGATGTCGGGTGTGTCGAGCGGGGCAACCTGGTAGCGGCCTCGTTCACGCAAAACGTCGGAGCCATTTAAGTGGCGATTGATCAGCTCAGCTGCGGTCTGAGTCTGGCTTGTGAACAGGAAGTGAAGGTTTGCGCGTTTCGCGCCAAGTCTTTCAGCGACTTCGAGCAAGAGCCTCGTTTCACCAATACTCGCACCATGCATCCAGACAAGATGGGCTGGCGTAAGGTCCATATCCGGGCGGGCGAACCGCTCTGCTATCCGTTTAGCATTTTCCTTGCCGTGCTTCGCCCTGCGGCGCAGCAGTGACCCGAGAAAGGGCTGCGCTGCGCGCGTCGTGGTTCTATAAAGGAAACGGCCCATGCTCATCTGGTGAAGATAATCTGCTCTACAGGCTTCGCCAGACGCTAAACTGCTAGCGCTTTGCAACGACGGCTGCGGCTCGCTCGTAAGCGGCGTTCATCGCCTCTTCTATCTGGCGCAGTCTTTCTTCCTTGCCGACGGTCCTTTTCACGCTGAGGGGCGCCCCAAGGATCATGGCCCCTTTTGTGAAGGGGAGAGGGATCATGAATCTGTCCCAGGTGTCCAGTCTGAAGACCGGTCGGCAGTCGAGCGCATAAGGAATGATGAGGGCGTCGGTGCGCTGCGCCATGATAAGTGTGCCCGGCTGCACGGTTTCGGCAGGGCCGCGGGGACCATCAGGCGTAATGCAGACAACGCTACCGGACCGAAGGCGTTTGCTCGTTTCTGCAACAGCTGCTGCGCCGCCCTTATCCTTGTTCTTTCGCTTATGAGAGGACGAGCCGCGTACTGCCTCCAGTCCAAGATGTTCGATTGCTTTGGCGACGGCTTCGCCGTCCTTGGACAGCGAGATTAGCATGGAAGTCGGATATTCCTTGGCGGGCAGCTTTCGCGCGATCTTGCTCCAGATGACGGGCAATAGCAGCACCCTCGAATGCCACCCGGCTACCAGCAGGCCATTCTCCGCCGCCCATGCCTTTCTGAAAGTATCATCGCCTTCGACTGTCCAACGGATAGTTCGGGCACACAGGACCATGTAGGCCCAGATTAGATAACCAAGAGTGGCGGATATGAACGGCGAACGCAGGAAAGACTTCATCTGAGAGGCTGTCTCCCGTTCCTGCCGCCTGGAAATGGAATGGTGGGCGATACTGGGTTCGAACCAGTGACCCCTGCCGTGTGAAGGCAGTGCTCTACCACTGAGCTAATCGCCCGAAAACAGGAAGCGCGGTCTTATATCGAGGGGTGTTCTGGGTCAACGCGATAAGACATCAACGCCCGAAGAAGCCCGTTTCTCAGAATAAGTTTGCAAATCAGGCATGCAGAACTGCAATCAGCTTGCCGCTCAGCGTCTGGGTGCGACACATTGTGTTAAGGCAAGATTGGCGATTGACGAAGGGCAAACATGCCCGCCCGTGTTCCGATATCGACGTCCGAAAGCAATTTAGTTGCAATTGGAAAGGTTCAAGGGGCGCAAAATTGCGAACTCGCATCGAAGATGAACAACTGTTCAGTATGAACGGCCGTTCATCTTCGAACCTAAACCTAATTTCATAGTCGGAAAGGGTTGTGAATCGCGGGCGAAGTTGTCATTTAACCGACACGAACGGGGTCTGACATAGCGATGTCCCTCGTTGGATAAAACGAGCAACAAAGAAGGACAGACGGGCTGGAGCTAAGCCTCCGAGCCTAAATAAATAGTCTGGAGAGATTGAAATGAAAGATTGGTGCAACAACGAAGGTGCAAAACGTCTTCGTGAGAAAATTCGCGAGTATTGGGCAGAGCGCGGCTATGAAGTCGACGTAGACCTGGTCGATGCTGGCTTCGTTCCTGCAATGCGCAGCGCACGTACTGACCTGCGCAGCAATATGGTGAACGGCATGCCACGCCGTCGCATTGCGAAGACGCAGGAAGAAGTTCGCACGAGCTATCGTCCGAACGACGTTGTCGTCGAAGCGGCCTAAGGGTTCGCGACTGACTGGATAGCGTCCATCACTTCCACGTAGGAAGACGCACGACATCTTGTGTCATCCCAGTTTTCCGGTGATGGGCCGTATCCAAAGGTAACGTACACGAAGGGCAGTCCGGCATTCCGGGCTGCCCTTTCGTCTGTCTGGCTGTCGCCAATCATAATTGCCCTGTTGGGCGAGCCGTTTGCTCGATCGACAGTATGCAGAATATGTTCCCCTGAAGGTTTTTTATGTGGAACGCTATCAGCGCCACAAACGCTTGCAAAACGGCTCGTCAGGCCGAGCTTTCCAATCAGTGTTTCGGCCAGATGCTGGGTCTTGTTTGTGCAGATCGCCAGCGTCGCGCCCATCGCTGCCAGGGATTCAAGCGACCTTGTGGCGCCCTTGAAGGGTCTGCTTTCCGTGCAGATGTTGGCTTCATAATACTGCAGAAATGAATGCCAGAGGGGCTCGGTCTCGGCCGATGCTCGGCTGACACCCTGGAAGGCGAGACCTTTCTCGATCATAGCTTTCGCGCCCTGGCCGATCATGTGGCGGACGCTTTCGAACGGTACAGCTTGAAAGCCTGCCTTGGACAGGCAGTGGTTGAGCGCAAGGTGCAGATCCGGCGCGGTGTCCACCAACGTGCCATCGAGGTCAAAAACGATCGTCCAGCCGGAAAGTGTGTCGGAAGTCATGCTTGCTTGTTCTATCCTCTCGCATCGAGTCGTTTGATGGTTTAGGCGACAAGGCAAGGCAGAACGAGACTTTTTGATCATGCAAGACCGGGCGGCGCTCATCCTGGCGGCAGGCCAGGGCACACGAATGAAGTCGGAAGTTCCGAAAGTGCTCCACAAGGTTGGCGGCCGCGCAATGCTGGACTGGTCGATAGACCTGGCGCGCAAGTCCGGCTGTCGTCGTATAATCGTTGTCGTGAGTGCCGGCTCAGAGGCGCTTCAGGATCACGTGACCAGGGAGCTGGGTGAAGGATCCTTCGTCATTCAGGACCCGCCAATGGGAACCGGGCATGCGGTTCAGGCTGGCGAACAGGTTCTTCAGGACTTCGACGGCGATCTGATCGTGCTCTATGGCGATTGCCCGCTCATTCCGGAAACCGCGGTAAACGATCTTTTTAGCGAGCTCGCGAGCGGTGCCGATCTCGGCGTGCTTGGTTTCGAAGCGGAAGAGCCAGGTGCTTACGGCCGTCTGATCCAGACTGCTGATGGGAGGCTCGAGGGCATAGTCGAGGCCAAGGAGGCGAGTGCTGAACAACTCACCATCAAGCTTTGCAATTCCGGTGTCATGGCCGGGGCGAGGGAATTGATGTTCGACCTCCTGTCGAAAGTCACGAACGACAATGCAAAAGGGGAATACTACCTCACTGATATTGTCGGGCTTGCGAATGAGGCGGGACGTGTTTGCCGTGCCGTCACCTGCGATGAACAAGATGTCATGGGCGTGAACTCACGCGTGGAACTGGCGCAGGCAGAAGCGGTTTTCCAGGCAAAGCGCCGCGAAACATTTCTACGTGAAGGCGTCACGATGACTGCGCCGGAAACGGTCTTCTTCTCTTACGACACTACGATCGGAAACGATGTCGAAATTGAGCCGAATGTTGTTTTTGGAACGGGTGTCGAAGTTGAAGCCGGCGCTCGTGTCCGCGCTTTCTCGCATCTTGAGGGAGCTATCGTGCGCACAGGCGCGGAAGTCGGGCCGTATGCCCGTCTCAGGCCGGGTGCCGAGATAGGTGAGAAAGCCCGCATAGGTAACTTCGTCGAGGTCAAGAACACGACTGTCGGCAAAGGCGCCAAAGCCAATCACTTGGCTTACCTTGGTGATGGTTCGGTTGGCGCGGGCGCAAACATCGGCGCCGGCACGATTTTTTGCAACTATGACGGGTTCCTGAAATACCGAACTGAGATTGGTGCAGAGGCTTTCATCGGTTCAAATAGCGCACTTGTGGCGCCCGTATCGATCGGCGAACGGGCCATAGTCGGTTCAGGCTCTGTAATTACCCAGAATGTGTCGGATGACGCGCTTGCCCTCGGCCGCGGAAAACAGGTCGAGAAGCCGGGCTGGAGCAAAGGCTTCAGAGAACAGAAGCAGCGCGAGAAATCCTCAAAGCGTTAGGAGATATAAATTGGCATTTGAACGCGAAAAGGAAAACGCGGCGACGGCCGCTATTGAGTTCGTCGAAGACGGCATGACACTCGGTCTTGGCACCGGCTCCACCGCAAAATTCTTCGTCGAGGCGCTGGCAGACGAGATAGCGGATGGTCTTGTTGTGCGCGGCGTGCCGACAAGTGAGGAAACGCGCCGCCTGGCCGAATCGCTCGGGGTGCCGTTGGTACCTGTTGAGCAGGTTGATCGCATTCATCTCACCGTGGACGGTGCCGATGA
>Ga0208965_1001262_pt1 | contig 11240 bp, 10 predicted proteins | sample AOAMet1_07_M0_10_2_FD_188230 | JGI IMG/M metagenome (GOLD analysis project Ga0208965, IMG submission 188230) | Ammonia-oxidizing marine microbial communities from Monterey Bay, California, USA - CAN11_07_M0_10 (SPAdes) | ecosystem: Environmental > Aquatic > Marine > Intertidal zone | place...
CAACTTACATCTACCTCAGCACTTGGCTCAGTAAACGGGAAGTAAGAGGGTCTTAATCTTATCTTTGTTTTTTCTCCAAACATCTCTTTTGCAAAATACAATAGCGCTTGTTTTAGGTCCGAAAAACTTACATTTTCGTCAATGTACAATCCTTCAACTTGGTGGAAAATACAATGAGCTCTAGCAGAAATAGCTTCATTTCTATAAACCCTACCAGGAGAAAGAGTTCTGATTGGAGGCTTGTTATTTTCCATATACCTTACTTGTACTGATGAGGTATGTGTCCTAAGTAAAACATCAGGATTAGTTTGTATGAAAAAGGTGTCCTGCATATCTCTTGCCGGGTGTTCTTCTGGCAAGTTTAGTGCAGAAAAATTATGCCAATCATCTTCTATTTCCGGACCTTCACTTACAGTAAAGCCAATTCGGTTAAAAATTTCAACAATTTGGTTTCTTACCAATGAAATTGGGTGTCTACTGCCTAAATTATCTAAAGAAACAGGCCTTGTAAGGTCAATTTCACCATCATTGCTTTCTGTTTCAAAAGATCCTTTGTAGGCGTCAACTTTCACTTGAGCATTTTGTTTAAGCGTATTTATTACTTGTCCGAATTCTTTTTTACTTTCATTAGGAACGCTTTTAAAAGCAGCAAAAAGCTCATTCATTTTTCCTTTTTTTCCTAAAAATTTCAGTCGAAAATCTTCTACTTCCTTTTCGGATTTTGGAATAAAACTATCAACCTCTTGTAGTAAATCTTTAACTGTTTCTAACATTGTAATAAATTGTATATCTTTGCTTATCTAAACACAAAGAAACAATAATTATGCTAAATAAAATTTTAAAGTCAGTATTATTAGGGGTTTTTGCCCTAGCGATTGTAACAAGCTTTAGTTCTTGTAAAAAAGAAAAAGAAACTATAGCAGCAATTGTTGTTAAAAACGATGCAGGTCTTCCAATTTCACATGCAAGAGTTGTGTTACATGCTATGCCTTTAAAAAACTCACTTTACACATATAACCCTGATAATTACGATACTTTTGACTATATGATTAAGTCTAATTTAGACACGGTTTATAGCGCACAAGGTCAAATTTCAGATATTTTTGTTGCTGATTGGACTGATGACAATGGGAGAGCAGAATTTACTTTACCACTAGGGATGATACTGAATGTTTCTGCTTTATGGCAAGTTGATAATAATATTGAGCGTATGGGAGCTAATATTATTAATATTAAAGAAGGAGAGATTACAACTCAAGTTGTAGAAATTAGAAACTAAGCAAGGTATTTTAAAATAGCCTCTTGCATTAATAATCCCTGTTGGTTTTCTGTTAGGTTTTTTACTGCTTTTAATTCAGTAAAATGTGGCCATCCATCCTCATCAATACTATCAAATTTATAGTAGCCAAACGAACATAAAACCTTACAAGTTGCGACATGTAATACATCTAATTTTTCCTCTCTACTAAAACGATAGCTTTCAAAATTTAATTCTTGAATTCCAATTAAGTATAGAATTCCCTTAAGAGTCATTTCATCATCAAACTGTTTTTCTAGCTTTTTAATTAAAGCATCCCACTTTTTATTTAGATCTTCCATTTTGCAAAAGTAAGTTTTAATATCTTTACCAAATGAATTACTTAGATATTGTTATCGCAATCCCCTTACTTTATGGTTTAATTAAAGGATTTACTAATGGACTTATAAAAGAGATTACTGGTTTATTAGGTTTAATTATTGGAGTTTATGTAGCTATTAATTTTTCTTCTTATTTACATCCAAAATTTGAAGAAATTTTAGGAGGATATGAGCAGTTTATACCAATAATAGCATTTGCAACCCTGTTTATAGTAAGTGTATTGATGATAAAAATATTAGGTTATATTATTGATAAATTAACTAAAGCTTTAGCTTTAGGCTTTGTTAGTAGGATTTTAGGAGCTATTTTTGGTTTTTTAAAAGTTGTAGTGATTTTCAGTTTTCTTTTAGCAATAGTCTCTGATTATGATTTGATCGATAAAAACACACAAGACGAGTCAGTTCTGTTAAAACCTATCCAAGAAGTATCGGACTTGATAACTCCAGAAATTAACAAACATAAAAATACAATTTTAGATAAAGTAGAAGAAAGCGCAGATGAAGTAAAGAACAAACTAAATAACTCTAACTCTTCTGAATAGCAACAACACCAGGAAGCTCTTTACCTTCTAAGTATTCTAGCATTGCCCCACCACCGGTTGAAATATAAGAGACTTTATCTGCAAACCCAAATTTCTTTACTGCAGCTACTGAATCACCCCCACCAACTAATGAGAATGCTCCGTTTTCTGTTGCCTCACAAATTGCCTCACCAATTTCTTTGGTTCCTTTAGAGAAATTTTCCATTTCAAAAACCCCCATTGGCCCGTTCCAAATTATTGTTTTTGAGTTTTTAATTATACGCGAAAAACTAGCAATACTTTCTGGGCCTATATCTAAACCCATGTATTCATCAGCAATATTTTTGATATCAGTAATATTGGTATTTGCATCATTTTTAAAATCATTTGCATTTACTGAGTCACTTGGAAGCAGTAAATTTACCCCTCTTTTTTTCGCATCTTCAATAAGTTGCTTTGCAAGGGCAATTTTCTCTTCTTCAACTAAAGACTTCCCGATATTACCACCACAAGCTTTTGCAAAAGTATAAGCCATACCTCCGCCAATAATTAAATTATCAACCTTATCAAAAAGAGATTTTATAACATCAATTTTTCCTGTGATTTTTGCTCCACCAATAATTGCAGTAAAAGGCCTTTTTGGTGTAGTAAGTGCTTTTTCTAATGATTCAATTTCACCACTCAGTAAAAACCCAAAATATTTATTATTAGGAAAATAATCTGCAATAATTGCGGTAGAAGCATGAGCTCTATGAGCAGTTCCGAATGCATCATTGATATAAATATCAGCAAGTTCAGAAAGTTGTTTAGCAAATTTTAGACCTCCTAATTTTTCCTCTTTATAAAACCTTAAGTTTTCTAAAACCAACACATCTCCATTCTCCATTTTAGAAATATCAGTAGTAGTGCTTTCTCCAATACAATCGTTACTAAACGCTACAGTTCTATCTATTAATTTTGATAACTGCTTTACAATGTGTTTTAATGAAAACTTTTCCTCAAAACCATCTTTTGGCCTACCAAGATGGGACATTAGAATTACTTTTCCTCCACAAGAAATAACTTTTTTAATAGTTGGTAGTGCAGCAAGAATTCTACTGTTATCAGTAATATTAAAATGTTCATCCAAAGGAACATTAAAATCTACACGAATTAAAACTCTTTTGCCCTCTAGTGAGATGTCTTGTATGTTTTTCATTTTGCAAAAGTAAAATAAATGCTATAAATCAGTACATTTTTTTTACATTTGACAGAAAGAAATTTTAAATGTTATTTAAGGATATTATAGGGAATAATGCTGTAAAAAAGCAACTGACTGAGGCGGTTAAGAACAATCGAATAAGTCATGCACAACTTTTTTCAGGAAAAAGTGGTAGTGCAAAATTAGCTCTTGCACTTGCGTATTCTCAATATTTAAATTGTGAAAATAAAACTGAGAATGATTCTTGCGGATTTTGTTCATCATGTCTGAAATTTTCAAATTTATCTCATCCCGATTTGCATTTAATTTTTCCTGTTTTAAAAGTGAATGGGGTAAAAACCCCTACTAGTGATGGTTTTGTAAATCAGTGGAGAGAGTTAATTTTATCAAATCAATATATTAGCATAAATGATTGGATTGATTCTTTTGGTACCGAGAATAAAACAGGACAACAAGGGTCTATATATATTGATGAGGCAGCATCTATTCAAAGAAAATTGAGTCTTAAAAACTATGAAGCTGAATATAGAGTTGTTCTTATATGGATGCCAGAAAGAATGAACCTTACAGTTGCTAATAAGTTGCTAAAACTACTTGAGGAACCCCCAAAAGGGACAATTTTTATTTTGGTTTCAGAAGACGCAAATAATTTATTACCAACTATCATCTCTCGCTTACAAACTTTAAAAATCCCTGATTTCAATCCTGAAGATATTGTTCATTATTTTGGAGGCATTACTCTTGAAAAAGCAAAACAGCTTAAAAATATTACAGATGCTGATTTAGGGAAAATGATTAAAATTCAGCAAGATTCTGAAGGGATTTTAGATTTATTTGAGGAGTTCTCAGCATGGATGAGGCTTGCATACAAAATGGATATTGGTGGAATCTCTAAATGGGTGGATAAAATCTCAACAATGGGTAGAAAGTACCAAAAATTGTTTTTATCTTATGCTATAAAAATGATGAGGGAGTGTTTAATTTTGAACTTTGCCAACTCATCACTTTTAAAAACAAACGAAAAAGAGCATGCTTTTATAAGTAAATTTTCACCCTTCATACATGAGGAAAATAGTGTTATGATAGTGGAAGAATTAGAAAAATCAATAAAATCAATTAACAGAAATGCAAATGCAAAAATTTTATTTTTTGAGCTATCATTAAAAATGGTAAAATTCTTAAAAGTTAAGCGTAAATTTGCACTTAAATAAAACTATAAAATATGAGTTGTGGAAGCGGAGGAGGTTGTGATACATGTGAAGTTTCAGAATCTAGAGGTTGTGGAGTAAGTTCAGTATTTGATTGGCTTTACCAAATTGATGGGCCTAAAACTGATAATTCTAACCTAATTGAAGTTCAATTTAAAGGAGACAGAAAAGATTTTTATACAAATACTGAAAATCTTGATATAAAACATGGAGACATGGTAGCTGTTCAGGGAGATAAATCTGGGCATGATATTGGTAAAATAACTATGATTGGAGAATTAGTGGCACTTCAAATTACTAGAAAAAATAGAAATACTGAAAAAGACCCTCTTAAAAAATTATATCGCCTAGCATCAGAAACAGATATTGAAAAACAAAAAGGAGCCATTGAAAGAGAGGATGGCATTCTTGAAAAAGCAAAAAGAATTATTGAAGATTATAAGCTTGAGATGAAGTTGGCTGATGTGGAATTTCAAGGAGATAATTCAAAAGCTACTTTTTACTACACTGCTGATAAAAGAGTTGATTTTAGAGAATTAATTAGAGAATATTCTAGGCAATTTGGTGTTCGTGTAGAAATGAGGCAAATTGGAGTAAGGCAAGAGGCTGCTAAAATTGGAGGAATTGGAAGTTGTGGTAGAGAGCTTTGTTGCTCTACTTGGATGACAGAGTTTCCTTCAGTTTCAACTAGTGCAGCTAGGTATCAACAACTTTCAATAAATCCTCAAAAAATTTCAGGGCAATGCGGTAGGTTAAAGTGTTGTTTGAACTTTGAGCTTGATGGTTATGTTGAGGCGCTTAAAGACTTTCCAAGCAATAAAGTACAATTGAAAACCAAAAAAGGAACTGGGAAATTCGTAAAGATGGATGTATTTAAAAGATTAATGTTTTATTATAATCCTGAAAGTCCAGGAGATTTTATTGAACTTCCAGTTGATGGTGTAAAACAACTTATTGAATTAAATAAAAAAGGAGACATTCCTGTAAGTTTTGATGAGTTTACTGTTGAAGAAGAAGTTGTAGAAGTGAGTTTTGAAGATGCAATGGGACAAGATAATATCAATAGATTTGATAAGAAAAATCCTAAGAAAAGCAAAAAAAGAAAACGACCAGAAAGAAGAGAAAATTATAAAAAAAACAAAGCCAAAGCACAACAAAGAAGGCAAGAAAATAAACCAAAGAAGAATGCGTAATTTGAGCGGCATTTTTTTGTTGTTTGTTTTTTTTTCTTGTGATAACACAGTTTATGAAAGCCATAATTCTTTTGAAGAAAAATCATGGAATTCTGATAGTGTTATAACTTTTAATTACAATATTTCAGATACTTTAAACCCACATGAAATGAGTATTTTAGTTCGTCATACTGTTGATTACGAATACCAAAACTTATTCCTTTTTCTATCAGGAGATTTAAACGATACTATTGAGCTTGAATTGGCTGATAAAATTGGAAAATGGAAAGGAAGTGGTCTTAGCGACATAAGAGAGTTTGAATATCTTTTTGCAAAAAATAAAGTGTTCTTAAAAAAAGGAAACCACACAATAAATATTGAACAAGCAATGCGATTTGGTGCTAAAGAAAAAATACAAAGTTTGGAGCATGTTAGTGATATTGGATTAATAATCAGAAAGCAAAATGACTAGAGGGAAAAAAATCATATTATGGCTTGTTGTTTTAGGGCCTTTTATTGGACTTTTCTCATTAATTTGGCTTACTTCATTAGGGTTCTTTGGTGCTTTACCAACTTTTGATCAATTAGAGAATCCTAAGAATAATTTAGCAACTGAAATCATATCAGAAGATGGTGTTGTTTTGGGAAAATACTTTTTTGAAAACAGAAGTAGAGCAAGCTACAATGAGATTCCACAAAATTTAATAACAGCTTTAATAGCAACTGAGGATGTTCGTTTTAGAGAACATTCAGGGATAGACGGACGAGCTTTACTTAGAGCAATTTTTGGTGCAGTTACAGGAAAAAGCAGTTCAGGTGGGGCAAGTACAATTACCCAACAATTAGCAAAAATGTTGTTTACTGAAAAACCTAGCTCGGGTATTGATAGGGTAATGCAAAAGCTCAAAGAATGGATTATTGCTGCTCAGCTCGAGAAAAGATATACAAAAGATGAGATTCTTGCAATGTATCTAAACCGATTTGATTGGGTAAATAATGCAGTTGGAATTAAATCTGCAGCAGGAGTTTACTTTAATAAAAAACCATTTGAGTTAGATATAGTAGAATCAGCAATGTTGGTAGGAATGCTAAAAAACCCTGCTTTATACAATCCAAATAGAAGATTAGAATTAACTGAAGGAAGAAGAAATATTGTGCTTTCTCAAATGAATAAATATGAGTTTATTTCTGATTCATTATTTGATACTCTCAAGAATCAGCCTATTGTTTTAGATTTTAAAAAGGCTAGTCATAATGAAGGCTTAGCTCCTTATTTTAGAGAATATTTAAGGGGACAGTTAAAAGAATGGTGTTCCAATCATACCAAGCCAGATGGAACAAACTATAATGCTTATACTGATGGATTAAAAGTTTACACAACCATTAATTCTCGCCTCCAAACTTTCGCAGAGGAAGGGCTAAAATCTCATATTTCATCACTTCAAAAGGACTTTTACAAACACTGGAAAGGGTATAGTAAAGCACCATATCCTAAAGATTTTGAATGGGAGCAAATCAATGCTATTATTGACGCAGGAATGAAACGCTCTGAAAGGTATAGAAAGCTCAAAAAAGCTGGAAAATCAGAAAGTGAGATTAAGCAAATTTTCAAAATAAAAGTTCCAATGACTTTGTTTTCTTGGGGTGGCGAAATAGACACTGTTTTATCTCCAAGAGATTCTATAAAGTATAACAAGTATTTCATCCATTCAGGAATGATGAGTATGGACCCTAAAACTGGCTTTGTAAAGGCATATGTTGGCGGAATTAATTACAAACATTTTAAATACGACCATGTTAAAGTTGGAAAAAGACAAGTAGGGTCAACTTTTAAGCCATTTTTATATTCGTTAGCAATACAAGAGGGTTACTCTCCATGTTATAAAATACCAAATGTGCCTGTTGTTTTTGATAAAGAAAGATGGGGGTTAGCTAAAGATTGGGCTCCAAAAAATTCGGGTAATGATTTTGATGAAATGAATATCACGCTAAAGTTTGGTTTGGCAAATTCTATCAATACAATTACTGCTTATATCATGAAGCAATTTGGCCCTCATGCAGTTGTTGATTTAGCTAAGAAGATTGGAATTCAATCAAAGATATTAGCAGTACCGTCATTATGTCTTGGTACTTTTGATTTATCAGTTTATGAAATGGTAGGGGCTTACTCTACATTTGTAAATAAAGGCGTTTGGACTGAGCCGATTTTTATTACTAGGATAGAAGATAAGAATGGTGTTGTTTTGGAAGATTTCACTCCAAAAACTCAGGAAGCAATGAGTGAGGAAACAGCTAATTTAATGGTGCGTATGTTACAGGGGGTAGTTGATGGAGTTTACAGTCCTGCTGCAAATACAACTTTAGGAACAGGAGTTAGGTTGCGTTATACGTATCAGTTTAAAAATGAAATGGGAGGTAAAACAGGAACTACTCAAAACCAATCTGACGGATATTTTATGGGAATTACTCCTAATTTAGTAACGGGAGTTTGGAGTGGCTGTGAGGATAGGGCGGCTCATTTTAGAACAATAAGGTTAGGACAAGGAGCTAATATGGCTTTGCCAGTTTTTGCTGAGTATATGCAAAGGGTTTATGCTGATACTTTGGAGACAGGAATTTATCCAATTGATTTTGATATTCCTCAGTCAGTTGATGATAGACTTGATTGTGGCGAATCAATTCAAGGAGGAAATAATGATGAATATGAAGAAGAATTTTAAGATATGATAAATAAAGTTGTAAGTAATATTGAACAAGCACTAAAAGGAGTTGAAAGCAATATGACTTTTATGGTTGGTGGGTTTGGTCTTTCAGGAATTCCTGAAAATGCTATAGCAGCACTTTCTAAAATGGATGTTTTTGGGCTAACTTGTATTTCTAATAATGCTGGAGTTGATGATTTTGGTTTGGGACTTTTATTGCAGAGAAAACAAATCAAAAAAATGGTATCCTCTTATGTAGGTGAGAATGCTGAGTTTGAAAGACAAATGCTTTCAGGAGAGTTAGAAGTTGATTTAATCCCTCAAGGATCTTTGGCTGAAAGATGCAGAGCAGGAGGAGCAGGAATACCAGCATTTTTTACCCCAGCAGGCTACGGTACAGAAGTTGCAGAAGGAAAAGAGGTAAGAGAATACAATGGAAAACCTCATATTTTAGAATCAGCACTTACTGCAGATTTTGCATTTGTAAAAGCTTGGAAAGGAGATACTGCAGGAAATTTGATTTTTAAGGGAACTGCAAGAAACTTTAATCCGCTTATGGCTATGGCAGGGAAAATTACGGTTGCTGAGGTAGAGGAATTAGTGCCAGCAGGAGAACTTGATCCAAATCAAATTCATACGCCAGGAATTTTTGTTCAGAGAATTTTTCAAGGTGAAAAATATGAGAAACGTATTGAGCAAAAAACAACTAGAAAAAGAGACTAATGGCTTTAGATAAAAATCAAATAGCACAAAGAATTGCACAAGAATTAGAGCATAATACCTATGTAAATTTAGGTATTGGAATACCAACCTTGGTGGCGAATTATATTCCAAAGGGAATTGATATTGAATTTCAATCGGAAAATGGAGTGTTAGGAATGGGACCTTTTCCTTTTGAGGGGGAGGAAGATCCAGACTTGATAAATGCAGGAAAACAAACCATTACTACTTTGGATGGTGCTGTACTTTTTGATTCTGCCATTTCCTTTGCTATGATTAGAGGACAGCATGTTCAACTAACTGTTTTGGGAGCTATGGAAGTATCTGAAAATGGAGATATTGCCAATTGGAAAATTCCTGGTAAAATGGTAAAAGGGATGGGTGGTGCTATGGACTTGGTAGCTTCTGCTGACAATATTATTGTAGCTATGATGCATACCAACCGTGCAGGAGAAAGTAAGATTCTGAAAAAATGCACTTTACCTATTACAGGGGTAAATTGTGTTAAAAAAATAGTGACTAACTTGGCTGTTTTGGAGGTTACTGAAAACGGATTTCAACTCTTAGAAAGAGCGCCAGGCGTAAGTGTTGAAGAAATTATTGCATCTACTGAGGCAACCCTAATTATTGATGGGGATATTCCTGAAATGGTGCTCTAAGAGCACTTTAATAAAGGATGTTAAGAAACAGAAACTCCTTTACTTTCCAAATGCTTTTTTATGTCTTCCAATTTTCCTTCAGGGATAGCATCAATTAATTTTTGAGTATAAGGTGTTCCTGGTTTATTGTAAATTTGGTCAGCATCACCCATTTCTTCAATTTTCCCATCTTGCATTACTACCATTCTATCACTCATGTATTTTACAACTGATAAATCGTGTGAGATAAAAATATAGGTCAATCCAAACTCTTCTTTTAATTCATTCAATAAGTTTAATACTTGTGCTTGCACCGAAACATCCAATGCTGAAACTGACTCATCACAAATGATAAATTTAGGGTTTACAGCTAATGCCCTAGCAATACCAATTCTTTGTCTTTGACCTCCAGAAAATTCGTGTGGATACCTATAAAAATGAGCAGGGTCTAAACTTACCCTAGCTAACAACTCTTCCACTCTCTTTTTTCTTTGCTCATCATTTTCTAAAATTCCATGCACTTGCATAGGCTCCATAATTGCATTTCCAATTGTCATTCTTGGGTTTAATGATGAATAAGGATCTTGAAAAATAATCTGAACATCTTTACGGAAAATTCTCAATTCATCTGCATTCATTTTTGCAATGTCTTTTCCTTTGTAAATCATTTCCCCTTCAGTTGGTTCTTCAAGGCGAATAATTGTTCTTCCGCAAGTTGTTTTTCCACATCCACTTTCCCCAACAAGCCCTAAAGTTTCTCCAGGGTAAACATCAAAAGTTATATTATCAACTGCTTTTACATGGCCGCTTACTCCTCCAAAAAATCCGTTTTTAATTGGGAAATAAGTTTTCAAATTCTTTATTTGTAAAATGGGTTCTTTAGCAAAAAGTTCTTTTTGTCGTGCTGTTCTCTCACTTTCAGGAATTGCTAAATCTTTTGTAAAATCAGCTACAGAAATTCCGTTATCAATAATCTCACCATTTTCATCAATTTTCATAAAATCAGAAACAGTTGGCAAGAAAGTATAGCGTTTATCTAGTGGCGGACGACAAGCCAAAAGTCCTTTAGTATACGGGTGTTTTGGGTTAGTAAAGATATCCCAAACATTACCTTGCTCTACAATATTTCCTTTGTACATCACTACAACTTTGTCGGCTAGTTCAGCAATTACCCCAAGGTCATGTGTAATAAACATGATTCCCATATCGTGTTCTTTTTGCAAGTTTTGCATCAGTTGCAAAATAGTTTTTTGTACAGTAACATCAAGTGCTGTAGTTGGCTCATCAGCAATTAAAACTGACGGCTGACAACTCATAGCCATAGCAATCATTACTCTTTGTTTTTGTCCCCCAGAAATTTGATGAGGATAAGTGCTGAAAATTCTTTCAGGAGTAGGAAGTTGAACTTCTTCAAACAGCTTTATTGTAAGATCTTTTGCA
>Ga0208965_1001267_pt1 | contig 11224 bp, 7 predicted proteins | sample AOAMet1_07_M0_10_2_FD_188230 | JGI IMG/M metagenome (GOLD analysis project Ga0208965, IMG submission 188230) | Ammonia-oxidizing marine microbial communities from Monterey Bay, California, USA - CAN11_07_M0_10 (SPAdes) | ecosystem: Environmental > Aquatic > Marine > Intertidal zone | place...
ATTATTGGTGCTTCTCAACTCCCTAAGGTTTTTGGTATAAGAGTAATTAATTCAAACGATACTGACTGGGTGAGTGCTTGTCAGCCATTGACTATCATTGAAAGAATTGAGTCGGTAGATGCTAATGGGCTGCATACAATTTGTAATGCGGATCAGAGTTATCAAACCATAGCGAGACTTTTTGAGGCTGCAGTTTTTCATACTCACTTGCCAACCATAGCTATGGCTATTAGTGGGGTCATAGGCATTGTATTTTTTCAGCGTTTTTTGCCAAGATTTCCAGCTATATTGTCTGTAGCAGTTCTTTCAACAGCAGCATCATTCCTGATGGACTATCAGGCTATGGGAGGCGCTATAGTTAGCTCAATAAACATTGATGGATTGTTTAGTTTTAAGACGCCAAGGTTTGATTTTAATGCTGTAGGAACCTTATTTATTTATGCAATAACAATTTCATTAATTGGTTTTATGGAAGCCATTTCCGTTGCCAAATCTATGGCTGCAACAACGAAGCAGCGCTTAGATGTCAACCAGGAGTTAATTGGTCAGGGGTTGTCAAACGTCACCTCGAGTTTTTTTCAGGGTTATGCGGTTTCAGGTTCTTTTTCGCGTTCAGCAGTCAATTTGACAGCAGGAGCTGTGACTGGATTTTCATCGGTCATTACTGCTATTATTGTGGGATTAACCATCGTTTGGTTAACGCCATTACTTTACCATCTTCCCCAATTTTGGCCTTAACAACTCTGGTTTTCTGCTCCGAAGTCTGACTGATTATATTGCCATCTTTATCAAATTTTGCCTTAACAGTTCGAGTTTTAGGATTTTCTTTTTTCAGTTTTGGGCAAGACAATAATCAATTATTAGAAGAAATAGTTGAGCAAATTGCAGAGGAGAATGATGAAGAACTAGATTACGGGGAACTATATGAAGCACTTTATTATTTTGCTGAAAATCCTATAAATCTGAATAAAACAAGCAAAGAGGAATTAAGAGAACTTTACTTTCTAAATGCTTATCAGATTGATAAATTATTAGTACATATTGAAAATAACGGCAAACTTCTCTCCTATTTAGAATTGCAAACTATTGCTGGATTTGATGTGCAAACAATACAGAATCTTTTGCCTTTTATTACAATAAAATCATCCGTAACTACAAAACAACTCTTAGCGAACATCAATCAGTATATAATTATGCGTGATCAATTTTATTTGCAAGAACAAAAAGGCTATATCTCTGATGAAGATAGGGATATACATTATTTTGGAAATGCCCATAGAACTTACTTTAAATATAGATTGAAAAATACCTTTTTGCAAGCAGGAATTACAGCAGAGAAAGATGCTGGAGAAAATTTCTTAGGAGTAAATCAACCTTATGGCTTTGACTTTTATTCAGCCCATGTGCAAGCTAAAAAGATTGGTAAAATAAAGAATATAATCCTTGGTGATTATCAAATGAACTTTGGACAAGGTCTAGTGATGCAAAGTGGTATGAGTTTTGGAAAATCATCAGAAGTAATTAATATTCAGAAAAGTGGGAATTTGATAAAAGCCCATACTGCGGCTGCAGAGAATCTGTTTTTCAGAGGAACAGCAATTCAAATTGAGCCCCTCAAGAATTTGGAACTAATTTTCTTCTTGTCTTCTCATAAAGTAGATGCAAATATTGTGGATACTTTAGAAAATGATGAACTTGCTTTTTCCTCTATTCAAGGGACCGGAATGCACAGAACAGAAAGTGAGCTGCTAGATAAAAATGTGATCCTACAGAATCATTTTGGAACGCATGTAAACTACAATTACAAACAACTGAACTTAGGGTTATCCTATTACAAAACAAAAATAGAAGGAGAATATCAAAAGAATATCTCAGCTTATAATCAATTTGACTTTAATGGAAATAGTAATCAGAATTTTGGAATTGATTATCAGTATTTATATAGAAACATGAACTTTTTTGGAGAAGTAGGAAGGAGTGAAAATGGAGGGGTTGCTCATATAAATGGAGTAATGCTGGGGCTTGATAAAACAATTTCAGCATCATTACTGTACAGAAATTATGGAAAAAAATACCAAAGCGAATATGCCAATGCTTTTGGAGAAAGAAGTTCCCAAAATGAAAAAGGTGTCTATTTTGGCTTAGAATTTACCCCAAATCATAAATTTAAGATTAAAGGATATGCTGATAATTATGAATTTCCTTGGCTTAGATTTGGAGTGGATGCGCCAACAAAAGGTAATGATTATCTTTTGCAAGCAGATTACAAAATCAGTAGAGCAATTAAAATGTATGTTCGATTTAAATCAGAAACTAAGGAAGAAGAATTACCTGAATCTGCTGCAATTAGTGGAAAAAGGAAAGATAATTTTCGTTTTCATATCAATTATAAAGAAGGTGAGAATTGGAGTTTTGCAAACCGATTTGAAACTTCATTAATTGATTTTGACAATACAAGAACAAATGGTTACATGATTTATCAAGATGTGAAATTTAAACCCCTTTTTGGGAAATTCACCTTTACAAGTCGATATGTTTTATTTAACGCTCCTGAGTATGATAACAGAATTTATGCCTATGAAAATGATGTATTGTATGGCTACTCTATTCCTGCTTATTACGGAAAAGGAAGTAAAATCTATTTGGTAGCAAAATGCAATGTTATTCGAAATTTAGATTTTTGGTTAAGAATTGCTCAAACTACTTATACGGATAGGGATGTACTAAAAAGTGGGTGGGACGAAATTGAAGGAAATAAAATGACTGAAATAAAACTACAGTTAAGATATAAATTTTAATTTTATGCGCGCATAATAAATTACAATGTCAAAAATACATATTAACAAATTACTTGGAGTAAAACACTCAATAATAATGGCTCCTATGTTTTTGGTAACCAATACCAAAATGATGATAGAAGCAATGAACTCAGGGATTGCAGCTTGTATTCCTGCTTTAAATTACCGAACTGATGAACAGTTTAGAGAAGCAATAAAGGAAATAAGAAGCAACACAACAAGTAAAGGATTAGGTATCAATTTGATTGTCAATAAATCCAACATAAAAGTGCAGCAACAATTAAAGACTTGTGTTGAGTTAGGAGTAGATTTTATCATTACATCATTAGGAAGTCCAAAGGAGGTAATTGAACAATGCAAACCCAAAGGAATTAAAGTGTTTTGTGATGTGGTAGATGAAAAATACGCCAAAAAAGTTGAAGAATTAGGAGCTGATGCTATAATTGCCGTAAACTGCAATGCAGGAGGACATGCAGGAAAATTAAAACCTGAAGAAATTATTCCACTCTTAAATAAACATTGTAATATTCCTGTAATTTCAGCTGGAGGGATTGGCACAAAAGATGGAATTGACACAATTATGAGTTTAGGAGCAGCAGGACTTTCCATTGGATCACCCTTTATTGCTTGTGAAGAAGCACATATCTCGAAAGAATACAAACAGGCCTGTGTAGATTATGGAAAAGAAGATATTGTTTTCACTACCAAAATCTCAGGAACACCTTGCACTGTTATTAATACTCCTTATGTGCAGAAAACAGGAACTACTCAAAATTGGTTGGAAAAACTAATGAGTAAGAACAAAAAGATAAAAAAATGGGTAAAAATGATTACCTATTTTAAAGGAATGAAATCAGTAGAAAATGCTGCTTTTAGCAGTACCTACAAAACAGTTTGGTGTGCAGGACCTTCTATTGAACACACAACAGAAATACTTCCAATAAAAGAAATTATAAAACGATTAACTACCTGATAACTTTTATCTTAGCAAAAGAAATTTTCAAGTTTTTCTCATATTCTCTAATTGTTCTAACATCATAACCATTAGCTAAAACTAAAGAGACTCCCTCTTTACCTGCACGAGCTGTTCTACCACTTCTGTGGGTGTAATACTCATCTTGATCAGGCAATTGAAAATGTACTACAAAAGTTAAATCTGCCACATCAATTCCTCTTGCAGCAATATCAGTAGCGACAATAATACTTAGGTTTTTATTCTTAAAAGCACGCATAACTTTATCTCTTTCCTTTTGCAACAAATCACCATGAATAGCATCAGCAGAAATATTTTTAGCTATGAGTTGAGCGGCTACTTTTTTAGCCGTATTTCTGGTTCTACAAAAAACAATTCCTCTTTGTCCTTTTACAGAGTTTAAGAATTGCAAGAGAATATGAAACTTTTCAGCATCTTCACAATGCAAAAATTTATGTTCAATTTTTGCATTAACTACATTACTCCCACTCACAGTAATTCTGTGTGCAGTATTGCTCATGTGTTCATTTACAATTTGCTTAATTCCATGTGGAATAGTTGCTGAAAACAACCATTTACTTTGTGCTTCAGGCAAAAAACCCAATATCTCATCCAGTTCTTTTTTGAACCCCATGCTTAGCATTTCATCTGCTTCATCCAAAATAACTGTTTTTACTTTACTTAAATCGACTGCTTTTCTATTCACCAAATCAATCAATCGACCAGGTGTTGCTACTACTATATGTGTAGTCCTTTTTAAATTTGCTATTTGTCTATCAATTTTTTCACCACCATACACTGACTCAGTGAAAATTTTATCGGAATATTTAGTATAACGAAAGAGTTGTTTAGCTACTTGTTGCCCCAACTCACGTGTAGGACACAAGATTAAACCTTGTACATATTCTTTTTTAGAATCAATTTTATGCAAAAGTGGTAAACCAAAAGCAGCTGTTTTTCCTGTTCCTGTTTGGGCTTGCCCAACCAAATCAGTATTTCCATCTAATAATAAAGGGATAACTTGTTTTTGTATATCAGTAGGATTGATGATTCCTAAATCCTTTAACCCTTTAATAAAATCTGATTTTATTCCTAATGCTTTAAAATTTTCCATGCGGCAAAAGTAGGGATATTGAAATTGTGATTCCTATAATACATCAACTTTAATTCTACCCCATACTTTAGATAATAAATAAGCCGATATTAAAGCAATAAACATGAGGATTCCTCCTAATTGTAAGTTTCCGTATATGAAATAACCTGTTGCAAAAAGCAAACAGTAAATCATAGCCAAAGCCAAAAGCATTGCCAAAATCCCTGAGGGAACTGACCAACCTTCATTTTTAATTTGCTCATTTCCTACTATGGCCTTCCAGCCTGGTCCTCCAGGAACAGTTTTTTTATAAAAACTCAGCAATACTTCTTTATCCTCAGCTGGAGTAGAAAAAGTTACTACAAGCCAAACGACAGTAGTAATAAGAACTACCATTGGGAATTTCATGTATTCTGGCATTAAGGCGCTCTCGCCAAATAGCACAGAAGATACCACTTCCATATTGAATAATACCGAAACAATTCCTGATACAAAAATAGCCGATATTTCACTCCAAGCATTTATTCGCCACCAAAACCACCTAAGGATAAAAATAAGTCCTGTTCCTGCACCAAACATCAGAATAAAATCAAACAATTGCAAAGCATTGGTAAGTAGTAGAGCTAAAGCAGCAGAGGCTAAAAACAAAATAACAGTAGCCAAACGCCCTACATTTACCTTTTGTTTTTCAGTAGCAGAAGGGTTAATTTGTTGTGTATAAAAATCATTTACTATATAAGAGGCTCCCCAGTTAAGATGTGTAGAAATAGTAGACATATATGCTGCAATTAAAGAAGCCAAAACCAAGCCCAACAAACCTATTGGTAATTTAGTTAACATAGCCGAATAAGCTAAATCATGTCCTAACTTATCCTCACTCACTGCAGGAAAAGCTTCTTGAATACTTGCAATATCAGGAAAAACAACTAATGATGCCAAAGCCACCAAAATCCAAGGCCAAGGGCGAAAAGCATAATGCATAATATTGAAAAAGAAAGTTGCTCCAATCGCATGGTTTTCATCTTTTGCTGCTAACATTCTTTGAGCAATATAACCTCCCCCACCAGGTTCGGCCCCTGGATACCAAGCAGACCACCACTGCACAGCAAGCGGAATAATCAAGAGCATAATTAATTGTTCGGTATTGCTAAAATCAGGCAACATGGAAATTTTATCAGCAACATTAGGGTGGGTAATTAAAGCCTGAATCCCTCCTATTTCTGGTATATTCACCAAATAATAAGCTGCACCAATTGACCCAGCCATAGCTACAAAAAAGAGGAGAAAATCAGTGTAGACTACTCCCTTAAAACCACCCAAAGTACTGAAGACTACCGTAATTGCTCCTGCAATTCCAATGGTTTCAAAAGCAGTAAGCCCCAACATTACTTGTCCAATTTTTATGGCTGCCAAGGAAATTCCTCCCATAGCCAATACATTAAAAATAACACCTAGATATACAGCCCTAAATCCTCTTAGGAATTTTGCAGGTTTTCCTGAATACCTGAGTTCATAAAATTCTATATCTGTATTCACATTGGATTTTCTCCAGAGTTTTGCATAAACAAAAACGGTTAATAGACCTGTAAGTAAAAATACCCACCATACCCAGTTTCCTGCCACCCCATTATTCCGAACAATATCCGTTACTAGGTTTGGCGTATCGGTTGAAAAAGTGGTTGCTACCATAGAAAGCCCTAAAATCCACCAAGGCATATTTCTCCCAGAAAGGAAAAATTCAGAAGCGTTTTCTCCTGATTTTTTTGAAACAATAAATCCTATCAGTAAAGTTAAGAGTAAAAAAGAAATGATGATAATCCAGTCGAGATTTGCGATATCCATAAGCGAAAATAATTTGAACAAATCTAAGGAAATCTTTTAGCTAATAAGCATTACATTTGCCGAATGAAAGATGATAATTTTTATATGCTAGCCAAAACTATGTTTGGCTTAGAAGAAATACTAGCTGAAGAGCTAAGAAAACTAGGTGCACAAAATGTAAAACCTATGAATAGGGCCGTAAGTTTTAAAGGAGATAAAGGGTTTATGTACAAAGCGAACCTAAACCTAAGAACTGCACTAAGAGTACTGAAACCAATTGCACACTTTCAGGCACATGATGAAAAAGAATTATACCGTAAATTATGTGAAATAGATTGGACTGAATTTTTTGATCTTGATTCAACTTTTGCTACTCATGCCACTACACATTCTGAGGTTTTCACCCATAGTAAATATGCCTCATTAGTAATGAAAGATGCAATTGCAGATACTTTCAGAAAGAAATTTGATAAGCGCCCAAATGTTGACCCTGAAATGCCAGATGTGAGCATTAACTTACATATTGCAAAGCACACTTGTACTGTTTCACTTGATAGTTCAGGAGATTCATTACACAAAAGAGGATATAAATCAGATGCAGTAATTGCACCTATGAATGAAGTGTTAGCTGCAGGATTAATCCTGTTAAGTGATTGGAATAGGATTGCTAATTTTCATGATCCTATGTGTGGAAGTGGAACTTTATTAATTGAAGCTGCACTTATCGCATATAATATACCTGCTAATATTTTCAGAGATAAATTCGGATTTGAAGGCTGGAAGGATTTTGATGAGGAGCTTTGGGAAATGATTAAAGAAGTTTCTCTTGAAAAAGAAACGCATTATTACGGAAAAATCACTGGAAGTGATAATTTTCAGAAAGCAGTGCGTATTAGCCGAGAAAATATTGATAATGCGTTAATGTATGATAATATTAAAGTTGCAAAATCTGACTTTTTTGAAACTGAAGTAGAACCAGGTACTTTTGTAATTTTTAACCCTCCTTATGGAGAACGAATAGATTTAGGGGTGAATGATTTCTATGAAAAAGTAGGGACTACATTAAAACATAAATATGAAGGATGCAGTATTTGGATTATCTCTTCAGATATTGAAAATATGAAATTTATTGGCTTACGCCCTTCACGAAAAATAAGAGTAATGAATGGTAAACTAGATTGTAGCTTCCGAAAATTTGAAGTTTATGAAGGAAGTAAAAAAGCTAAGAAACAAATTGAGAGTTAAACAATACTACTTATAAATAGAAAAGCCAGCTAAAAGCTGGCTTTTCTATTTATAATTTAAAATCTTACTTCATTAATTCTTTTGCTCTTTCCATAGTAATCCTTTCACCATCTAACTTAGGAAACACAAAAGCATCTGCAAACCCAACAAGTTTTGCTTTTTCTAATTGGATATTAGCATCTTCTAATGAGTTATATGTTCCTGCAAAATACCTATATATATCTGTACCCTCAGCTTCTTTATCAATACTACCTAGTTTACCCATTTTATTAAGATCAACTGCTGACAATGATGATTTCGCAACCATAATTTGAACAACAAATTCAAGATTAATCACTTCATCTTTACCTTCTTGATTCACAACCTTAGATTCTTTCTCAGTTTTAATTGCTACATTCAAACTAATACGCTCTCCATTTTTATAAGTAACAATAAATGCATCTTCAAACCCTCTTGCTCTCATTTGCGCTTGATAATCAATAGCGTCTTTATACTCAACAAATGAACCAGCCATATATCTTAGTAGGCCATCTTTACCAGTAAATGAAATTACATTTTTAACTCCAGAAAATACTTCATCAGAAAGTTCTTGATTAAATGCTCCAACTTGAATTCTGTAAGTAGTCTCATTAGTAAGATCATTTTCATTTACAACAGAAACTACTTCTTCAACCTCCTCAGTAATTAGCTCTTCAACAACAACAACCTCATCTTCATCAATTTCAGGCTCTGTTACAGGTTGAACATAAGCAGTAACATCTCCATTATTATCAACCATCAAATAAGTATCAGCAAGTTCCTTTGCTTCAAGATCATGCTGCCTTCCAATTGCCTCATCTAAAGTTGCGTACGACCCAACCAAATACATTACAACACCATTCTCAAGAGTAACACTTTCTAGATCGTCAATACTTAAAAATTTATTAGCAATCTTTGCAGGGATTCCATGAGAGAATTCTCCAATTTTAACTTTATAAACTAAAGCTTTTACATCATCATCATCTTTTAGACCTTCATTATAAGCTTTATTAAAAGCATTTGCCTTAGCAATTAAATACTCATCAACTGTCTTGTAATTTTCTCTTTTAATCTCTGATTCATTGTAGAAGTTTGCATATTTTCTTGATGCAGCTTCATATTCTGAATACATACTATGGTATTTATCAGCAGTTAAACGAACACCAAACTCATCAACAATTGAACCCTCTGGAGTATTTTTTTGCTGATCAATATAATTTGCTATCCCATCATTATCATCATCTAAAGGGCAACCATTTGCATCAACTTTTACACCAATTGGAGTCTTAGGACAATAATCATCTACATCAAGAACTAAATCACCATCTTCATCTTCATTTTCTAATTTAGCAAAATCAACATCAGCATAATAACTATCATCAAAATACTCATCATCACTATTCGGACCAGGAGTAAATAAATCATAATGCAATGAGATATTAAATGATTTATACCCATCAGAACCATCATCAACTCCATGATCAATATCACCCATACCTACCGCCCAATTTAATGATGCGTCAAATTCTAACCTTTCAGTGACATTGATTCTAATTCCTAAACCAAAAGGAATCGCTATTGCACTTTCTCTATCAAAATCATTAGTTTTATAACTTAACCTTTGTACTCCAAAAGTTAAAAGCGGACTAATTCTTGATTGTTTAAACAATTGATTTGCTGAATAACCTATATGCAATCCCATACCATCTACTTCTGATTTAAATTCTTCAATACCATTATTCGATTGGAAAGTTGATTTCATTATTAAAAAAGACAACTCTAAATTATTTGTAAATCCAAACTTCAAACCCGCATTATAACCAGGGTTAGTTCCTCTTAAAAAACCAGACTCTTCATTCTGTATATCTCCAGTTAAAGTATAAAATCCTGTTCCTAAAGTGAATTTAGGATTAAACGGTTTCTTTTTTTCTAAGTCCAAATCAAGATCTTGTGCGTACACAAAAGTTGATGATACAAGAATTAATAAAGTAAAAAGATGTTTCAAAAATTGATTCATTATTCTGATTTTTATATTGCCGTAAAAATACTAAAAAAAACAGAATGTAATCAGATATCCTAAAAATTAGGTTTTAAAGTATATTTTCTATAGAATTCTTCAATGATTTCTACTGCCTCCTCAGGGGTTTCCACAATATTAAAAAGGTCTAAATCTTCAGGACTAATATTTTTTTCTTCTCCTAGCATAGTGGCTTTTATCCACCCCATTAATCCTTCCCAATATGATTTTCCGACAAGCACAATAGGGAATTTTCCAATCTTACCTGTTTGTATTAATGTAATCGCTTCAAAAAGCTCATCTAAGGTTCCAACACCACCTGGCAGTACAATAAATCCTTGTGCATATTTTACAAACATCACTTTTCTTACAAAGAAATAGTCAAAATTTAAAATTTTGTCATTATCAATAAATTCATTGTGTGATTGCTCAAAAGGAAGTTCAATATTTAATCCAACTGACTTTCCATCCCCTCTCATTGCACCTTTATTTGCAGCCTCCATAATTCCTGGCCCACCCCCAGTAATTACACCATATCCTTTTTGAGTCAAAAGGTAGCCTATCTCATCTGCTTGTTGGTAATATTTATTATCTGACTTAGTTCTTGCTGAACCAAAAACTGATACACAAGGTCCTATTTTTGACATCTTTTCGAAACCCTCAACAAACTCTGACATTATCTTGAAAATTTGCCAAGAATCAGATGTTTTTATAGCGTTCCAATTTTTTTCTTTAAATGCCCTTCTTATTTTAGTCTCATCTTTACTCATCATTCTTCATCTTTTAATTAAACGTTCAAATATAACAAAATTAACTCAATTCATATTTTAAGAACTTTGCCGTATAACTATCTTTACAGCTAACAATTTTCTCGGGCTTTCCGTTACAAACAACATAACCACCTTTTTCTCCACCCTCTTTTCCAATATCAATAATATAATCAGCTACTTTAATGACGTCCATATTATGTTCAATTACTAAAACAGAATTTCCCTTATCAATTATCGTTTTTATTACATCAAGTAACATTTGAACATCCTCAAAATGCAAACCAGTTGTTGGTTCATCTAAAATATAAAAAGTATTTCCTGTACTTTTTTTAGATAACTCTGAAGCCAACTTAATTCTTTGTGCTTCACCTCCTGAAAGAGTAGTTGCAGACTGACCCAAAGTTATATAACCCAAACCAACATCTTGTATTGTTTTAATCTTTCTATATATAGAAGGGAGCTTTTCAAAAAACGCAACAGCTTGATTAA
>Ga0208965_1001270_pt1 | contig 11217 bp, 7 predicted proteins | sample AOAMet1_07_M0_10_2_FD_188230 | JGI IMG/M metagenome (GOLD analysis project Ga0208965, IMG submission 188230) | Ammonia-oxidizing marine microbial communities from Monterey Bay, California, USA - CAN11_07_M0_10 (SPAdes) | ecosystem: Environmental > Aquatic > Marine > Intertidal zone | place...
TCTAAAATTTTAGTTAGTTGCCAAACTGCAATAGAAATTAAAATTAAAGATGTTAGAACAAGTAATAATGTCATTTTAGTCTAAGTTATAATATTGAAATGTTTTACTTTCTTCGATATATGGATCACCTTTAGCTAAAATTGGTGCCTTTGAAATTTCTTTAAATACAACATAGATAAATATTCCTAAAAAGAATAAAAATCCACCTATTTCAGCAGGACCAAATGACCACATATCACCAACTGCAGATGGCATGATCATATTGTAAACATCAAGGTAATGACCAATAATAATTATAATACCAGTTAAAATTACAATAAAGTTAGTTTTCTTAAAATCACTATTCATAAGAACAATTAATGGGAATATAAGGTTTAACACTACCATTCCAAAAAATAATAAATTGTAATCTTCAATTCTGGTGATAAAATAAGTTACCTCTTCTGGTATATTAGAGTACCATATAAGCATAAATTGAGAGAACCACAGATAAGCCCAGAAAATACTGACACCAAACATGAATTTTGCTAAATCATGAATATGACTATTGTTTATAAAATTTAAATAATTCTGAGACTTAAGATAAATAGTAATTAATGCTATAGTTGTTATACCTGAAACAAACATACCTGCAAAAACATACCATCCAAATAAAGTACTAAACCAGTGGGGATCAATAGACATTATCCAATCCCATGACATCATTGACTCAGATACTAAAAAGAATACAAGAAAGCCTGCAGAAAGTTTAAATAATTTTTTGTGAATACTTATATCATTATCGTTGTCCTGTTTTAGAGAAAGTCTTCTTGAGATATTTCTATATAAAACCCATCCTGTTACATATATTACAGCTCTTAAAAAGAAAAAAGGAATGTTTAAATATCCTACTTTATTTCTAATTATTTCATCATGTGCAACCACTTCAGGGTCCATCCAAATAAATAAATGATTAAAATTAAGAGCAGAGAAACCTAATATTATTAAAACAAAAATACAACCTGGAAGCAAGTAACTTGTTATACCTTCCATTATTCGGTAGAGCACAATAGACCAACCAGCTTGGGCAGCTCTTTGAATAGCATAGAAGGCAAGAACTCCAAGAGAAATCATCATAAAAAATAAGGCTGGGACGTAAACAGCCGCCCAGGGTTTGTTATGAAGTTGGTTAAAGACGTGTTTATCATGATCATATTCATGACCTCCTAATGTAACTTCTTTATGATCAGATCCGTGATCAGATTCTCCTCCATGATCAGATCCGTGATCAGATTCTCCTCCATGATCAGATCCATGACTCATATTGGCTACAATTTCCTTTGCTTCCTCTACAGAACTTGGCGCAGAGTAAAAACCATAAGCAATCCCTATTAAACCAATTACAACAAGGCTTAAAGAAAATATTTTTACTTTGCTTGAAAAATTATAGTCTTGATTCATTTATTACTTTTTTGATTCTTCTCTTAATTTCATTACATATTGTGCAATCTGCCATCTTTCTTCTTCATTAACTTGTCCGGCATGAGATCCCATCGCATTTATTCCATACATCAATACGTGATAAATACTTCCTGGTGTAATCTCTCTATCTATGTAAGCAGGTATCCCTAGAAACTTTTCTCTTTGAGCAAGAATTCCCATTCCATCACCTTTATCTCCATGACAAACAGAACAATATATTTCATATAGCTCTTTACCCATACTAAGGTTAAGATCATTATTCTCAAGAGGAGACATTAACTGACTTTTAGCCAATTCATAACCTGCATTTGAGTCTTCAAAATCATAAGGGTCCCAACCTCTTGCTATTGAACCTTCTGGAGGCAATTGAGCTTCAATTCCATTAGAAAATGCCTCTGTTTCTGCATATGTTTCATATGCGAGAGATTCATACATATCAGGAAAATATTGAAAATTAGGCTTTGAGGAATCAAAACATGAAGTAAGTATAAGACTTACTGAAATAAGTAAAAATATACTATTTTTCATCTTCATCATTATTTATAACTTCAATTGATATGGCACCAAATTTTTTTAACATAGTCTTTGTCTTTGCTAGATTTGGTCCTGTCTCCATATCTATTAAAAACTTATCATCAGTAGTTGCTGGGTTTGGATTTTCTGCCATTTTAAATGGCCATAACCTACTCCTTAAATAAAAAGTAATAACCATTAAATGAGCTGCAAAAAAAACTGTCAATTCAAAAATAATTGGCACGAATGCAGGTGCGTTTTCAATAAAAGAAAAGCTTGGCTTACCACCTATATTTTGAGGCCAATCAACTATCATAATGTAATTCATCATTAAAATAGCAACAGTAAAACCAACACAACCATACATAAATGTTGCGATGGATATATTTGTAGGTTTTAACTTCATTGCTTTATCTAAACCATGAACAGGAAATGGAGTATAAACTTCATTTATATAAATTTTATTTTTGACCACCTCTTTAACAGCATCTAAAAGATTGTCATCATCGTCAAATAAAACATGTAAACTTTTTGAACTCATTATTTCTTATCTCTTATTTTTTTATATTTTTCACCCGAAGATTTTAAAATACTTTTAATCTCTGCTTGAGCAACAACAGGAAAGCTTCTTGCATATAATAAAAATAAAACAAAGAAGAAACCTATAGTACCAATGAATATTCCAATGTCAATAAATGTTGGAGAGAACATAGTCCATGATGATGGTAAATAGTCTCTGTGAAGAGAAGTTACGATAATAACAAACCTTTCAAACCACATTCCAACATTCACAACAATTGAAATTACAAAAGACCATATTATATTGGTCCTAATTTTTTTGACCCACATAATTTGAGGAGAAACAACATTACAAGACATCATTAAAAAATAAGCCCACCAATAAGGTCCAGTTGCTCTATTTAAAAATGCATACTGTTCATATTCAACACCAGAATACCAAGCAATAAATAATTCCGTTATATATGCGCAACCTACAATTGATCCAGTAATCATTATAACAATATTCATCATTTCAATATGCTGAATAGTAATATAACTTTCCAGTCTTGAAACTTTTCTCATAATTATTAGAAGTGTCTGAACCATAGCAAATCCGGAAAAAATTGCACCAGCAACAAAATATGGAGGAAAAATTGTTGTATGCCAACCAGGAATAACTGAGGTTGCAAAATCAAAAGAAACTATAGTGTGAACTGAAAGAACAAGTGGAGTAGCAAGTCCTGCAAGAACTAATGAAACTTCTTCAAATCTTTGCCAATCTTTCGCTCTACCTGACCATCCAAAACTAATTAGACTATATATTTTTTTTCTAAATGGATCAACAGCTCTGTCTCTAATCATTGCAAAATCAGGTAATAATCCGGTCCACCAAAAAACAAGAGATACAGTTAAATAAGTTGAAATTGCAAATACATCCCATAATAAAGGTGAATTAAAATTAACCCACAGTGATCCAAATTGATTAGGAATAGGAAACATCCAATAGGCCAGCCATGGTCTTCCCATGTGTATTATTGGAAATAGGCCTGCTTGAATTACAGAGAATATGGTCATAGCCTCTGCAGATCTATTGATACCCATTCTCCATTTTTGTCTAAATAAAAGAAGTACTGCTGAAATAAGAGTTCCCGCATGTCCGATTCCAACCCACCAAACAAAGTTTGTAATATCCCAAGCCCAACCTACAGTCTTATTTAATCCCCAAACTCCAATACCTGTTCCAAGAGTGTAAGCCATACAACCTAATCCCCATAAAAATGCTGCCATTGCAATAGAAAATGCAATCCACCAATCCTTATCAGGAGGAGTCTCAACTGGTCTAGCTATATCGTTAGAAATATCGTGATAGCTCTTGTCTCCAAGTATCAACGGTTTCCTAATGGGAGCTTCGTAATGTGATGACATATGCTATACTTTTTTACTATTTCTAATTTTAACTTGATAGAGAACATTTGGCTTTGTTCCAATACTTTCAAGAAGTCTATATGCTCTATCATTTTTATTTGATTCAGAGATTTTACTTTCTTTATCATTAATATCTCCAAATACTATAGCTCCATCACTACAAGCATTTGAACATGCAGTTTGGAACTCACCATCTCTTACTCGTCTCCCATCTTTTTTTGCATCTAAAATTGTTTTCTGAGTCATTTGAATACATAGAGAACATTTTTCCATTACACCCCTACCTCTTACATTAACATCAGGATTTAAAACCATCCTTCCTAGATCATTGTTTAAATTGTAATCAAATTCATCATTTTCAGCGTAAGAGAACCAGTTAAACCTTCTTACTTTATAAGGACAGTTATTAGCACAATAACGTGTGCCTACACATCTATTATATGCCATTTGATTCTGACCTTGACGACCATGAGAAGTTGCAGCAACAGGGCATACAGTTTCACAAGGAGCATGATTACAATGTTGACACATTACGGGCTGAAATACAACTTTAGGATTTGCTGCTGCTTTTTCAAGCTTAGTTTGAGTGGCTCTATATTCACTGTAACCAGATGTTTCATCTTTGGCTTTTACATCGCCTTCAAAAGTATCTTCAGAAGAAAAATATCTATCAATTCTAAGCCAATGCATATCTCTTGACTTTCTAACTTCTTCTTTTCCTACCACTGGAACATTATTTTCTGCATGACAAGCAATAACACATGCACCACATCCATTACAAGCATTAAGATCGATTGCTAAATTAAAATGATGACCAGTAGATCTATCAAACTCTCTCCAAATATCTACTTCTTTTGATGTTACTTTAGTTTCTATGTGATTCTTTGAGACTAAAACAGTAGGATTCCAATAAGATTTTTCCTTTGAATTATATGTATCAATATCAGTTTCTTTAATTATCTCGTCTCTTCCCATCATAGTGTTATGCAATTGAATACAAGCAAATTCATGATCGCCTTCAGACTTAGTTATTTTAACACTTTGAATATTTGAGAAATTATGATAAAGAGAATATGCATTTACTCCAACTTTCATAACATCATTCATCCCTTCAGTTTTACCATATCCAAATGCTAAACCTACAGTTCCTTCAGCTTGACCTGGTTGAATTAATACAGGAACCTTTAATTGAGATTTTTCAGTTGATATTATTGCATAACTTCCATTTAACGCTCCATTAGATACATTATAATTATTTAAATCAAGTTTTTTTGCATCAATAGCAGATACTGTTAAATAATTATCCCAAGTAACTCTTGAGATCGGATCTGGAAATTCTTGTAACCAAGGATTAGAGGATTGTGAACCATCTCCTATTCCTGTTTTAGAGTAAAGTACTAAAGAAAACTCATTAGAATTTTCTTCATAGAATGATGAAGTACTAACTCTTGTTTTTTTTGCTTTTAAGTTTAAACTTGAAAAATCATTATAATATCCATCTTGTAATGATTTACCCCATGTCTTTCCTCTTAAAATTCTATTCTGCCAGTTGGATTTAATTCTATCATAAAAGCTTAAATCAGAGTTCAAAATTTTCAATAAAAAATCTTGAAACTGAATAGTATCAAATAGAGGTCTAATAGTTGGTTGTGCAAGAAAGAAACTTCCTTTTTTTAATTCATAATCCCCCCAAGATTCAAGGTAATTGTTGGTCGCAGCTATATACATTGCTGACTTAGCTGTTTCATCTTCTTTTTCAGAAAACACAAGAGAAAAATCTAAACTTTTGAAAGATTCTTTTAGTGTATCTGAATTTGGAAGAGAATAAAGTGGATTTACACCTGAAGTAATTACACCAGATAAACTACCAGACTCTAAATCAGATATGAACTCACTAAGTTTTTTGTTATCTCCTTCTTTGATTAATCTTGGATTATTAATATCAATAACTTCTGATTTCAAAGAACTATTAATTAATAAAATTAATTCCTGAACATCTACATCATCTATTCCTGAAATTACAACAGAGTTCTTAGGGGATTTCATAATTTTATCAATACACGAATCTACATACCTGTCGATTGAAGGGTTTAAAGAACCTTTATCTTCTCCATTGCCTGTTAACTTAGTATAAAGTCTAGCAACAATTTTCTTTAAATCAGAAGGTTTCGCAGGAACTCTATCATCAGCATTTGAACCAGTTAGAGACATGTTTGATTCAAACTGAATATGATAAGACATAGTTTTATTTTGAGTCTTATCAGGAATTCTTGTCTTAGTATAACCTGATGAATATCCACCCCCTTGCCAATCAGATAAAAAATCTGCATCAATAGAAATTATGTTTTCTGCTTTTGAAAAATCATAATCTGCCATTGCTCTTAGCCCATATATATTTTCAAAAGCATCCAGAGTAGATGAATTAGAAATAGCATCATAGGTAACATGAGATATATTTGGATATGCATCTAAAAACTCACTAATTATTTCTTTTGAAGATGGGCTAGGATATGTTTGAGTTAAAAGAACAACTTTCTTATCATCTTTAGAGAAATTATCTAAATTAACCCTAACTAGATTAATTAGTGTCTGCCAGTCAGTATATTCTCCAGAAATTTTAGGTCCTTGAACTCTATTTGAATCATATAAGGATAATACAGAAGCATGAACTCTTGCATTAGCATCACCAAAGGTTGAAGCATCCTTGTTACTCTCAATCTTAATTGGCCTACCCTCTCTAGTCTTAACTAGAATACTACTAAAATCGTTACCATCGGCAATTGTTGTAGCATAATAATTTGCAACACCTGGGATTATTTGTTCTGGTTGAACAACATATGGCACAGACTTGATAACAGGACCTTCACAACCAACTATAGCAGCTGCTGCAGAACTAAAACCTACATATTTCAAAAAATCTCTTCTTGAAGAATTTTTTTCATCATCAGAATTAACTGGTAGTTTCTCTACAAATTCATTATTTTCAAGACCTTCAACTATAGTACTATCAGTGTCTAGCTGTTCGATTCCTTTCCAATATAATTTTTTATTCTGCATAGTTCTAGTAATGACATTTAGCACATTCAATTCCTCCAAGTTGTGCTACAGTTAATTTTTCAACTCCATATTTTTTTGAAAGTTCATCGTGAACCTTTTGATAATACTCATTGTCTTTATCAACATTACTTTCTCTGTGACAATCAATACACCAACCCATCGTTAATGGAGAATATTGATACATGATCTCCATTTCTTCAACAGGCCCATGACATGTTTGACATTCTATCTTAGCTACTTGAGCATGTTGTGCATGATTGAAATATACAAAGTCCGGAAGATTATGGATTCTTACCCATTTGACAGGTTTTGTATTTCCAGTGTAAACTTGATTTTCTTCATCCCATCCTACTGCAGAGTAAAGCTTTTTAATCTCATTCGTGTAGAAGTCCTTTGTATATCCATTTTCAAGATCTTCCTCCCCGTTATAATCACCTATATACTCATGACAATTCATACAGACATTTAACGCTGGTATACCTGAGTGCTTTGATACTCTTGCAGAAGAGTGACAATATTTACATTCTATCTGATTAGCACCAGCATGAATTTTATGAGAATAATGGATTGGTTGAATTGGAGCATAGCCTTGATCAATTCCGATTTGCATAAGATAACCGTATGTAAAATATGCACTAGATAGAAGAAGCCCAACAACCATTATAAAAATCAAAAACTGATTTTTTATAACAGTCTCCCATAATGGTGTAATATTTTTTTTAGGTTCTGACTCTATTTTAACTCCACTTGCATTAGCAATTTTAATAAGGGTTCTTTGAACCAAGAACAGCATTACAATAAGAATTGTAAAGATTAAAATACTTACTAAAAGAATTAAATTTAAAGACACATTAGAGCCTTGACTAACTGTTTCTGTTGAACTCAAAGCTGCATTAACTGGAGCTGGAGGGGTAAAATTAGTGTAGGCTAATATGTTATCAATCTGTTCGTTGCTAAACTGAGGATAATTAGTCATGACTGCACGATTGTACTCTTCCCAAATTGCAACAGCCTGAGGATCACCATCTTTAATCATTTGAGATCCTTTTCTTATCCAACTGTAAAGCCAATCTTTATCATATTTTTCGGTTACACCACTAAGTGCAGGTCCAACTGCCTTTTTGTTTAGCTTATGACAAGCGGCACAGTTTGCATTAAATAAATTTTTTCCAGCTTGAATGTCCGCTTCCTGGGAAATGCTTAAAGAGGGCAAAAGCAGTGTTACTAAAAATATTCTTTTTATCTGTAACATTTAGTTGGGGACGATAAGATTTTTATTCATGATATTAAAGTGAATTTAAACACTTTTAAAACAGCACAAATTTAAGTCATAAACGTCATTTTAAAAACTCTAGATTAAACAAATATTTAATTTATAATGATTCTAAATAAGAAGTTGTCTCATTTTAGTAAATTTGAGCTAATAAATTAACATGAGAGCTAAGTTTTTGACATCATTAATACTATTTTTTTTAAGCCATTCTATAGCGAATGCTCAAGATGAAAATGTTATTTATAATGATACTTTGACTCGAAAATTATTTCAAATAAAAAAAGATTATAGTAAAAGGATATTTGAATCGACCTATTATACAATTCAAATTTATTTTGGCGATCTTAAAAATGCAGATTCTATTTTAATTGAATTTCAAAAAAATAATGAAGGGATTAAATCAGAATTAATATTTGAAACCCCTAATTACAAAGTAAGAATTGGTGAGTATAAAGACATCAATATAGCATCTCAAAAGCTAGAAGGAATAAGGAGGACGTATCCAGGATCTTTTATTATAAAACTTTCTGAATTATAATTTTCTTTTAACAGCAATTTCTTGATAAAATTGTATAACGTCACCTTCTACAAGGTCATTAAATTCATTAATCTGAATACCACAATCATATCCTTTTGCAACCTCTTTAACATCATCTTTAAACCTTTTCAAAGACAGAAGTTTACCCTCAAAAATCATTTCTTCAGCTCTCACTACTCTGATGTTAGAATTCCTAAATATTTTACCTGAAGTTACCATACATCCGGCAATAGTTCCAATTCTAGAAATTTTAAAAGTCTCTCTAACCTCAGCCTCTCCAGTACTTTCCTCTTTCATTTCTAGCGAAAGCATACCTTCCATTGCATCCTTTAGATCATTAATTGCATCATAAATTATTGAGTAAAATCTTATATCAATTTGTTCTTTTTCAGATAATTTTCTAGCACTAAGAGTAGGTTTAACGTTAAAACCAACAATGATCGCTTCTGAAGCTGAGGCTAATAAAACATCAGAATCTGTAATTGCTCCAACACCTTTAAATATTATATTAACCTGAATTTCTTCAGTTGATAAATTCTGAAAAGAATCTGTCAAAGCTTCAACTGAACCATCAACATCACCTTTTATAATAACATTAAGCTCCTTAAAGTCACCAACTGCAATTCTTCTTCCAATTTCATCTAGAGTTAAATGTTTTTGAGTTCTAACATCTTGTTCTCTTCCAAGTTGAGTTCTTTTAGAGGCAATCATTTTAGCTTCTTTTTCATCATCAAGAACTTTAAAAGGATCTCCTGCCTGAGGAGCCCCATCTAAACCAAGAACAGAAACTGGAGTGGATGGTAATGCATATTCAAGAGGATTTCCTGATTCATCAAACATTGCCTTAACCTTTCCACTTGTCTTACCCGCTAGAAGATAATCTCCTATTTTCAAGGAACCATTTTGAACTAATATTGTTGAAACATATCCTCTACCCTTGTCTAAGTATGCTTCTAAAACTGAACCAGAAGAATTTTTATTCGGATTAGCTTTTAGATCCATTATCTCAGCTTCAAGTAGAACCTTTTCTAGAAGAGAGTCAACACCTTGTCCTTTTAATGCAGAAATATCTTGTGACTGAATTTTACCACCCCAATCTTCAACAACAAGGTTCATTGCTGCTAAAGACTCTTTAACTTTGTCTGGGTTTGCACCCTCTTTATCAATCTTGTTTATTGCAAAAATTATCGGAACACCTCCAGCTTGAGCGTGACTTATTGCTTCTTTTGTTTGAGGCATTATGTTATCATCCGCAGAAATTACAATAATTACGATATCTGTTATTTGAGCACCCCTAGCTCTCATGGCTGTAAATGCTTCATGTCCAGGTGTATCTAGAAATGTTATCTTTTTTGAGTTGACTGTTACAGAATACGCACCTATATGCTGAGTTATACCTCCAGATTCTCCTTCAGTAACTGAAGAATTTCTTATAAAATCCAGAAGAGATGTTTTTCCATGATCAACATGTCCCATTACAGTTACTATAGGAGGTCGTTCTTCTAAATTCTTTGGATCTTCTTCTTCTTCTACTTCATCTTGTTCTTCTTCAATATCAGTTTTAATAAATTCTAGCTGATATCCAAACTCATCCGCAACAACTGATAATGTTTCTGAATCTAGTCTTTGATTCATTGTAACCATAATCCCAAGACTCATACAAGTTGAAATTATATCGTTTGAACTTATATCCATTAGAGTTGCTATTTCACCAACTGTTATGAACTCAGTAATCTTAATTGTTTTACTCTCTTTTTCTTGTAAGGCCTCTTCCTCCTCAGATTGAACTTTTCTTTGATCTCTTTTATCTTTTCTGTATTTAGCGCCCTTTGACTTAGAAGATTTACCTTGAAGTTTTTCTAAAGTTTCCCTAATTTGTTTTTGAATTTCATCACTTGTAGGCTCAACTTTTTGATTAGAATTATTTTGCTTATTGTTCTTGTTAAATTTATTTGCAAGATCCTTTGGCTTGGATACATCTTTACTGATCCTTTTTCTTCTTTTCTTTTTTGACTCTTCTACTTTTTCCTCTTTTTTCTTAATAGAATCTAAATCTATTACTTCACCTGTTTTCTTTAAACCAGAAAGCTTTTGAAAATTAGTCTGAATTTTTGATTTATCATCAGGGTCTATTTTCACATCTTCAATTGGCTGCTTAACTTTTGATGAAGAGCTAGAGACTTCCTTTTTAGTTGAAGAATCTTCTTCAATAGGAGTTTCTTCTTTTTTAATAGCTTGCTGAGATTTTAACTCCTCTTTTTCAATAGGAGTTTCTTCTTTTTTAATAGCTTGCTGAGATTTTAACTCCTCTTTTTCAATAGCTTGCTGAGATTTTAACTCCTCTTCCTTAATTTCTTCAGCTAGTTTAGCTTCAAGCTCTTTTCTCTTTTTTGTATTAATCTCTTCAAGTTTATCCTTATCAGATTTATCAGTTTGAAATTCATCAAGA